>Ga0123352_10002881_pt1 | contig 24440 bp, 12 predicted proteins | sample TergutLab28metaG_FD_89700 | JGI IMG/M metagenome (GOLD analysis project Ga0123352, IMG submission 89700) | Labiotermes labralis P1 segment gut microbial communities from Petit-Saut dam, French Guiana - Lab288 P1 | ecosystem: Host-associated > Arthropoda: Insects > Digestive system > Gut ...
GGAAAGGGGGTGGAAAAGCGTTATTTGGGTGGGCCTACCGTTGCTGTGCCTCTCAGCAGTCTTTTTTTTTGGGCCTTTTCCCTCACCTTCCCCCCCCCCCCCGGTTGAAATGAAGTGACCTATACTGAACTATCAGAGTGTACGTGTTTTACAAATTGCATTCACAACCGGCGCGTCAGCAATCTAATAATTTCGTGCGGAGGTTAGAAGTCTCAGATCGTCTGATAGGACAGACACTTGTCTATTACACCTGCTTTCTTCTTTGCTTCATACAATAAACTTGCCGGACTGTCCATCGGTGTTGGTAGTCTTGACACGGCAGACGGGCGAAAGCGTTTGTCAGTCAGTCAGACGATGGCAAGTGGATTCATTTGTTTAGTCATTCTACCTGACATAAAAACCTTCTTGCATCTGACAGGCTTCATACACACTTGTTCTGGGAACTAGAACTCATGTCGCTGAAATCTAATGACGTCGATGGCTGTGTTCTTCGTTTCAGTCTTTTCTTTTCTTTATTTTTTTTCTTCCTTCCTTCCTTTCTTTTTATTCCGCATATACGGATTAGGCTTTCTGGCCTTTTCCGGTTCACAGTGGACTTTTGAAATGTTTCAGTAGGACTGCTACAGTTGATTCGCTTGTCGCGAAGTAGGAAAGTGCATTAAACGGACGGAACGCGGTTGTGATTCGTACCACGATTGGATTCAGACCTACGACCCTAGCGTTCTGAGCCACCGAAGACGATGTGTCACGAGCACGGCCACTGACATCGACATGCTTTTAAACAATAATCACAGAACAAAATCTGTAGCTAACAGAGTCACTTGGCAGTACAGTCGGAATGTCTCGACACTGCTGATAACGAAAGCTGCCACTGCTCGCCGTCTGAGATAGTGTCGCGGCTTACAAGGGTTAGATCTTATCCCTATTTTTGCCGGAAGCCTGTGTGACCTGCCTGTCGGTGTGTTGTATGCGTAACGGCATTACGTTTCCAGACAATCTTTACATGTGTACCAGACGCTTATTCGTTTAATGCTGTCTCCGTCTCTTTTCATCGTGTCAGTGCTGATAGACCTGTTTAATTATTCTTGCATCTGTCATGTCGTCCAAGTTTCCACTTCACTATTTGCTTCACAACCAAAATTACCAAATTCCCGCCTTGTAAGATGTACTTTTTTTTTTCTCCTGAGAATTCCCCCAGAAATTACCCTGCGTTTTAACGCCGGGAGGTCAAATTTTGGAGAAGATTTTTACAGCCACCTTCGAATTGTAGGTTTCTTATCGCGTATTCATTCTCAAGAGTCATGTGTAAATTTTGTATTTTCGCCGTGTGACCTGTATGTTCCTTCTGATTGTGGGTAACACTAAAAAAAAAGGTAATGACATTTAAGTTGATGGAAGTTTTCAACAATTCGTTCTAAAATTAACATGAGTCTTTTAACAGTCATGTCTTAAATTTAACCTAGGTTCTGGGTAGAAATGTAGCATAAAGTGCAAACAGTGTGTGTGTGTGTGCGTGCGCGTCTCTCTTCGGTGCTCCTGTGCCATTCAGCATCTTGCTGCAGCGTGCGCCCTTATTTGGTGGTTCTCTTCAGCTGTTAAGTTCTTTAGACTGTTAGAGCTTCGTTATTGTATTGCTTACGGCCAAGCGGTTCTGTACAGTGCCAGCAGCACCAGTGGTTCACAGAGAGCAACACGACACGAATGGGTAGGTTATACAGTACCGTTAGTCATTAACGTGACATTTGCTTCAGATATTTGCTGCACGTACTAATTAGCTGTTTATTGTATGGAGATATTGTCGTGCTTAGGAAAACACCTGACTTCATTATTACAGTACGGCGGTAATTCCTAGATGGAAATAGGAAAGAATGAGATGCACTTGTATATGCCGTCTTTTTCCTTGTACAGTAACCATGGCGATAACCAGATTCGTACATAATTAGCGCCTTATTACAGAGAAAGTTTCGGTGCTGGTGCTTGTTAACGTGCTGAATTCAGTCTGGCGAATTAAAGTTTTCACGATTCACAGCATTTGGTATTGGAAGAACTTTTCGCAACGCAAGACCTAAAGGTAATGTTTGAATCGCTTGCCTCTTTGTATGCTGTACTGGCATAGAGACTGCTGGGGTTTGAAAGCTAAATTTGATAATTCCTATTTCTAGCTGCCATTTCCATGGATGACCTTCCTATTGATCTATTCATATCAAACATGGTTCTACAGGGACCCCAGGTACACACTTTCTCTCAATATGCGTGTCATAGACTTGACAAGGTGTTGAACGCAGCTTTACAGTGTAGCCTAAACGTTATTACGGACCTAGAGGTACATTTTTATCGGAACACCTGCCGGATCGTTAGTATCCTTCAGTTACTTCATAACGACACAATCACGGCTTACGTGATATACAGACTTGTTAATCAGAAGCATAAAGTGTAATGACAAGAAGTCCTCACCGTTAGTGGTCCTAAATTGTGTCCGTTATGCCGGTTCAAATCTCGGCTGGGACAGTGCAATAAAAAGATCAAATAGCATCTATGAAGTGGTCATGGCCACATCGTCCTTCCCAAATAGGGATAGTATTATATAGGCACTATGAAATTCGTAGACAGTGCACTGTTACAAGAAATAGATATTGGTCGATCGTTTTCTCCTCTGAAGCCGTGTTTATCAGCTATTCTTTTGGGAATTAGACGTTCAGGTGTCCGTGCATCGTGATAAATTCTTATAATAAAACCAACTGGATGCACTAATTTCTCAAATTAATTTTTGAAATAAAACACTACACGTTTCGGACGGTTCCTCTGTACATCATCAGGAGTTACAGGTACGAACCTGCAGCACATCGCATACACGTTCACCGTTACACAGTCCTGCTGTGTGCAGTGAAGAGTATCTGAGAGACTCCTTGATCGAACAACAGACAGGAAACAACTACTTCGTACTTAGTGGTTCGCAAAGTGATGGCAATCCGTAGTTCGGGGGTGCCAAAATCCCTGTCGCCAGGTCGCCGTGACGACTAAATTTTTGTACGGTCGCACTTAGTATTTGTGGATCGTCAGTATAGAACTTGCTTCATAACACCTTTCTGGCGCCTGGAATTTGGAGTGGCTTCTAGATTTTGGAAAATTTGTGCACCCCTGACACGGTTATATTAACCATATAAAACCCAGTGGTTGCTTTAGCACTAATAGCCTACAGTCCGTAATGACGTATTACAGGGATCTATCCCCGGCATGTAGCGGAAGGGATTGTGGCAAGACGCGAGAACATGTGAAGACATTTGTATAGGAAGAGGATCGAACATATTACCTCACGAATAAGGGTATGGTGTAATAAACTTGATTTACAACTTACTGAATGCTAGGCTTAATTAATATTCTGTCACTTTTGGTGCAGTCTTACAAGAGATGCACATTGACCCTTATTTCCTACCGTATCAGTCCTACAATCAGGCACAAAGTTTTACAGTTACCTGTAACATAAAATTGTGCTATGTATGTGGCAAACGATCCACACAATCTGAGTATTTAAAGCTGGGATGCATACTTAAGTAGGTTTTAAAACGGAACTTAACAAAGCATTCATGATAACGTGTGAAAACGTCATTAACTCCCGCGACTTTTCTGCACCCCTGACTTAGTTCATTAATTTCAGTTACACAACTTCGTGCCGACCTATCGTCCTTCTTGTCACAAGAAGTACTTAAAAGAGGTATGCAGTTCAGTGGACAGCCGCCAGCCGCGCTGTAACATCTGTTAGACGAGACTGCAGTCAGCTTTCCCAGTTGCTGGCAAATACTTGACAATCTTTTACATTTTCTAAACTTCTTTCCATTTCTTTCGGAGTTCGAATAAGAACAAGGGATTCCAGCCGTTTCCTTCAACCATACCAATGAATTAGGAATCTTAATTGGCATGCTTTAAAACATTACAACACTGCAGCAGACCGTCGCAGGTAACCCACAGGTGTTGTACTTTACGTCAGACGTATGTAGCGCCGTAACAAAACAAATGTCTCGTAAAACAAAAAGCAGAAACATTACATTTTTCAGAAACGCCCGACATCGTCATCAATTGTGCGCTTTTCAATTTTACGTACCTGTTTACAACGAAATTTTTTTTTTGCAGCGTGCATTTTAATACAATTTTACGATATAAACCACCGAAATGCATATTTCCTATAGTAATATTTTAATCTTTAATTTTTTGATGCATTCTACTGTTTCAAACCCGAGGGTTCATCTTCAGGGAGACGGTTGTATATGTAGTTATGGTATGGTATGTTTTACGTGCACAGGAACCTACCAGTTACTGCACACTATCTGCTGCCGCAGGAAACATGAAATAAGCTCTGCTATCACACGGAATATAAAATAAGCTACGCCAGAACTGAGTGGGCAACAGGGTCTTAATAACGTGATCGCGGAATACCTGTAAAGCGAAAAGGATCAAGAACCCAAAAGAATATTCTTATAATAAAACCAACTAAATGCACTAATTTCTGAAATTTATTTTTGGAATAAAACTCTACATGTTTCGGACAGTTCCTCTGCCCATCATCGGGCGTTTTTCACTGTACACACAGCAATGGTATATATCATACAGGTTTACCGACAGCTGCTCTTATAATAAAACCAAGTAGTGCATCTAGTTGGTTTTATTATAAGAACTTATCACGATGCACGGTCAACTGAACGTCAAATTTTGAAATACTGTAGGCGAATAAGATTTCATTATGAGCAGGGTTAAAGTGGAGCAGCTTTGGTATGAAGCTACTCTTCCTTTCGCACAGTGTTACTGAGTTGTGCGGTTTCTCGCTAGCCTACACAAGTGTACGCTCGAATGGTGTCTTCTGACAACAAACAAGGGCAAGGAGTCTGTCCTCATTTACTTTAAGGCACTGAATAATAAAATTACAGCGACAACCTGTATAATTTCCATCGCATCCCTGTCATATTCCCCCTTCATTTAAAACGAATCTCATTAGTGTTTTGATCCTAGGTTGAGGGTGACGTAGTTTGACACTGTTGTCACATTTTAGGCTGTAACAATCGGACTTGCTACAGTATTAGAATATTTTCAGTGTCAATAAATTCTTGTTTCGAGGATTATAGTGAAGTGTGTCAAGTATATGAATCTGGAAACTTTTCTGTTAAATAAAATCACATTCTTTGTCTAGAAGTTTGCGCAGTTCGTTCACATTCCGAACGTCTGTGTTTCTTAACTTCTCGTAGTACACCGGCTTATTTTTCGTGATTTTCTTATCTCCTTACAGAAAAGAATGCGCTGATTTGCAGCTTAAAATGCACCACGATTAGTTTTTCTCCAGTGCGTCGTTCCGAGTCGCTAATCATTTGATGCCTTGTAAGTCAACGAACATCAAAACTACAGTTGACGTTATTATTGTAGGACCGGAAAGATAAACACGTAAACAATCATATACACGCTGGCGGCACTGTAAGTCTAAGGAAACGCGGAAAGATACTAAAGAGTTTCCCAACAAAGTAATTTAAATACATATAACATTTGTAATAAAGCGTCAGGGAAGCGAGCTATGAATATATAATTCACTTAACTGCAATTGCTTTTCCTTACCGATATTCTTTCCTATCGCAGTGCGGAGGGCGTTATAATTTCCGCGTAGCTACTAACAATGCTACCCGTTCAGGGACGACATTGTCGTGATAAAATGAACGCTGTTTGTAAGAAATAACTTGTAAGTTGAAGCATTCCCATAAGAGAGAGAGAGAGAGAGAGAGACGTGTTATAGTCGCCATTGCCACAGAAACACCTGTGTGGCATAACAGAAGGTGCGGGTAGCTCAAGAAAGCAAGCATTCGGAGGTTCATAAACAGAAAGAATGACGAACACTGAGAATAGGGGGACTTTCTGTGAGCCATAACTCCGTTTGGAACGCGTAGTCAGTCAGGGGGCATACCAATAAGGAACAAGCTCAGTATGTTCACAAGTGCACTGTTTTCAAATTCTCTTCTTCTTGGACGTTATTATTCGTGTATTGCAAATACAAATTAAATTATCCATTCCCTTTGTTGTAGCCGCCATGTGCTAAGGTCTTGTGCTCTAAATGAGCACAAGTATTCGTATTCTTGACGAAACAGTCTGTTGTTGGCACAGGCTTAGCTAATTAAAGAGCAGATGATTTTGTCTTCACCCTCTTGAGCAAACTACATAGAACGTACTCTTCTTGAGAAGTCAGTAGACCCCACCCGATCAAGAAATTCGCAGCATAACGTATGGTACAGCTCACATGTTACACGTTTCCTTTACATTCGTTGAGTATGTATCGATATGACGCCTGCGCACGGATGGACAGAACGGTAAAGGACGGATAAAATATAAAATAATAATACATTTTCATTACCTTCACCCCCATTTTCGCAAAACCATTTAAATTACATATACGTGCATTTATATCCCCCGTACACCGATATGGGAACTTGGTTTTCTGTATATTGCTTCTGTTACATAAATATCCTATATTTCTATTTCCCCTCCAGATTCACAATTGTAAGTAATGAGTTTAGTGTATTTCCTGATACCTCGCGTAATGGTCGTGTGTAATGTGGGGGGAAACATAGGATAACAATATATAATAAGTTTCCGAAGGCCATTAACTGAGGCCGAAATACCAGGCCCGGAAGGATCATACATTTTAGTATATTCTACTAATAAGTCAACATTATCGCTAGCAAAATACAGCTGGTGTATTAGTAACTATTAGCGAACTTGGTGGAAGCAGGGGCAGTACAAAATGTTTCTTGCAGGATTGGAGCAGTGTCGAACGTTTGTCTGTGGCTGTATATTTTGTGTACAATCTAACACATCAAATACTCGTATCTCAGGAGGCGTGCCATGCAGGCACTGACGAGAACCAGGATGTAGGTTTACTCATTCTGAACTTCAGCGCTAGATGGGGGTGGGTGGTCAGCGCTGTGCTGCGACCGATTTACCCCCATGAAAGAACCCGGCGCACGTTTTGTAGAAGAGGCTGGGTGTTCCCTAGGGCCAGTGTATACGGGTGTGGAGGAAATAAAAATCTCTTATTCCTACTGGAATTCGAGACCCGAACCGTCTAGCCCTAGCGAGTCGCTGTACCCCCTTCCGCCCCCCCCCCCCCACCGCTCCATAGGCGATCCAGAATCTTTATGAATTGTTTTGGGACTTCTGTCAAAATGGCCGCCATGTAGGAATGCGAAAGACTGTCGAGAAAACAGCGCGTGATGTGGATTGTCAGGAAGCATTTGGACGGTGGACCACTGATTTTCCTTTGTAATTTATTTACTTTTTTGTTCTTCTTCGTTGCATTCTGTGAAATGAACTTCTGTAATTATGATGATGGTTGACTTAAGTTACTACCCAGGAAACTTTCTCTGAATGAAGTACACCTTTCTTGTGCTCTGGCTGGGCAAGGTACATGACAGTTTACCAGAACATGAAATGTTCACAAACCTGACCTTGAAGTCACAACTAAATGTCCTCTGGAATTTATATAGGAAGCGGCAGAGCTTAGTTGAACGTTGACTGGACTGCGGTCCGAACGTCTTAGACCGCACGCCACCAGACATGCATTTCCCCTTTCGATATACTCACCCAATCCTCTGTAGGGATAAGCAGACACATTTACTGCAAAATTTCTATAAACAGCTTGAAATTTTCACAATCCGATATTGCCGTTTTAAACCTTATTGACGCCAATATAGGCTTACTACATTTACTGAGCATTAAATGCTGTAGCCGTTTTTCTGCACTTATTCTAACGTTAGACATTGTAATTAATGTATACCTCATTCACACACCGAGGTAAAAATGTGATAAAAATCTTTAAGTTCGAATGAACCAGCCACACAACTATAAGTAACGTGCCGCAGTTTTTAAAACCGGAAACCTAAAAAGTTATTATGCCAGTTCTTATGAAGACGCTGGGAAGATACACGGTTGAGCTATTTCAAGCCTTGTATCGCGTGCTGAAATGCGTATGTAGTACTGATGTCGTTTGGCCACCCACTTACTGTCTGTATGCGCTTTCTCTTAACGCGCTGCCGTGCAGATGTTATGTCAAGCAGACGACCACACGACTTAGCCGTAGTCATTTTCCCGGTAATTCTCTACGGTGGCGCTTAATATTTTCAGCTTGCTGACTGCAGGTATTACTATTATTACTCTTTCACATAAAAGTGCTTATCAGCGTGCTTATCAGGTAGCAGTGAGGTTCTGAGGTCAGAGCAGCAGTGTGGGTCCTCAGTGTGGGGCTGGTCGCATGTCACACTTCCGGCGCCTTGAATTTAGAGGTGATTTCCATTTTTTTAAAACCTTATGGACAGACGGTCTTCAGGATACGTCGTGTAGTGTTGATGAGATTAGCCTAGCTGAGAATCCTATCCAACGTTGTGGTTTTGTGTGATATGGCATGGTACTGAAACCAGCGTAGTCCGAGAACTTGAGTTACATGAGCAAATCCTACGCATATAATTGAAAATCTTGTGCTTTAAAAGAAACCCTTTTCATCCAGTCTCCAGTAGGATGGGAATGCTCGGGTACATAATGCAGCAGGCTGCGATAACAAAAGCACCAATGAGCATTTTCATGAGCTGAGAACAAGCCGCCTGTAGCTGCTTTGTTCGGAAAAGATTAATTATCACCGGTGCGATAGCAGTCGTAGACATAAGGCTTCTTCGCATAGTAGAACAAGTCTTGTTTCATAAAAACACAAAATACCCGCGAGGAAGATGGAAGCGTCTAGCGTGGTAATTTATAATTGGAGAGATTTTACGGATTACTCTTTCACGAATATGGTGAATTCTCTGGAAAGATCTGTCTATTCTTGTGCATTGTCTATACGAGCGATCTGATAATATTTTGTTTCAAGAGAAATTTTAAAAAGGAAGCTTCATTATTTCGTGAAAACATAAACACTTTTGGTGACGGTTTTTATTTCAAGAAATCCTCTATTAGTTGTTTTTCTTTCTAAGAAGTACAACCCGTTCTGTATCGCGATGATGGGAGGGAGTTGTCTCACTGGTCCATCTAGATCACGAGCGGTGCTTGTTAAGCAACATGTCTCTGCCATAAGATAGAAAGTTCCATTTCCCATCCGCTGACGCTGTATAGAATCCGGTAGATCAGTAACTTGACCAGACACGGAGAAATTTCGGAACGAAATTGAGGGGTTAAAGGATTTTATATTGTAGTCGTAGGGTGTTACTTCAGCACAAGCTTTTGCTTTACGGATCCCTATAATACCTTCATCATTACAGACGTTACGACATTCAGAAGTAGGAAAGTACGACTATCCTTTTCAGGACATGGATCAAAACCGCATTTTCTCCTCCACGTAACTAGTGAGCCAGCATGGTCGACAACTGCTTAATCTTTTGCTGCGTGTTTTCACGTAGGGTCTTTAAGCAACCAATTTCTGCATTCTGACGTCACTGATAATTTATAAGCAGGTTTCCAGTTCTGGGTATTAGTACTTCCTTTTGCGAAATGAAGGTTATGTGGTAATAATGTCTTCTGCACCCTGCTAGGGCGATTTCTCGTCGCGACGTTTGAGAGGCAGTACGTGCCGAATGTCACATTATCTGTCCTGTGTTTCTAATCAGAGGCGGAAAATCTTCTGTGGCCTTCAGCATTTCCTTGCCTTCTTATTCTCACGGATGAATTCGATTTCCATATAAATCGCACGTCGCACTACCTACCAGTAGAACCTAAAGTTTCGAAGCCGTCAGTTCGAACAGACCTATTTTTATCCATAATTTGTACGTCTCTTACCAGCATTCCAACTAGCAGCTTCCCAAGAATTTTTTTTGCTTAAATCTGTACCCATTTGTTGTCTGTCCCATCCAGGCTGCATGTCCAGCCTATTGTATCGGCTTGACTGCATTACCGTAACAATGTTTGGTGTTTTGCGTGAGTCATGTAGTTTGTCATTAAACATTACTTTAGTATCCCACTTATTCCATCCCTCTCACATCCGTGTATTTAGCTCGTATCATTCTTTATAAGATTAGAAAACTGAGCTAAAAGTGAAGTGAATAATTTCTTATAATAAAACCAACTAGATGCAGTAATTTCTCAAATTTATTTTTGGAATAAAACTCTACATGTTTCGGACAGTTCCTCTGTCCATCATCAGGTGTTTTTCACTGTACACAGCAATGGTATATGTCATATAGGTATATGTCATACAGCTTGCGAGCAGGATCAAGACGGAACTGGTTCCTTCCTGATCCTGCTCGCAAGCTGTCAGCTCTCAGCTGTCACCATTGCTGTGTGTACAGTGAAAAACTCCTGATGATGTACAGAGGAACTGTCCGAAACATGTAGAGTTTTATTCCAAAAATAAATTTGAATTAGTGCATCTTGTTGGTTTTATTATAAGAATTTATCACGATGCACGGTCACTAGAACGTCAAATTCGTGAAGTGAATAAATAAAACGTACTTCTTCATTGTGTTGTGTAGCCGCTTGAGTACGACCGTATGAGACGTGTCTAAAGGAACCGTTATACGGCTTCGTGTATCATATCGATGTTCTGTCAGGTCTGGTATAAAGTGCAGGTGAAACCAGTGAGTGACCTCACAACTGTTCTGTAATGACAAGAGAACAATGGCTTCACAGTGTCACGGTCAGAATAGCATGCAAAGGTTTACACACACACACACACACACATATGAGTAGTAATTAAGCTAGGCAGCGGATGATGTTAAAACGATAAGTAATTGTCGTGTCCACGGGTTACATACGTGACTACCATAATTAAGAAAATTAACGGCATATTTAAAGAACCTGTTGCTAGGTTACTCGCTGAGGTGTGCATATTAAAGAGGTCGATTAGATCAGCAAGTTAATTTGAAAGATTCGTTTGTAATGCAAGACAATGGTACATATTATTCCTGTCGGAAGGAACCAAGCATATTGCCTCTCGGCGCTATAATTTTCATGTACGTACCGGTTTGGTAGGATTTGCTATAGTACTGGGTGTATATGAGAAGCTTTCTGCAGGGTCGGAAGTCGCGAAGGAAAGGGACCGCTTGGAAAATTGTAGTCGTAGATGGGAGGATAATATTAATATGTATGCATGTCCTGATGGCAAAGAGTGTGGAATTTTGGACTGGAGTAACCTGGCTCAGAATTTGATTCAGCGGCGATTTTTGGTGAGCACGGTTAAAAGTTGTTTTGACGTATTCCATTCCGCGCATTTGCATATATTAGACATCTCTTCAACATCACCAAGTGCATACCAGCCACGACTCAGGAACACTACCGAAATAGGACACGGGGCTTTCCTCAGGACTGTACACCCTATGTACCTAAGTATAATATGCAGCATGTTGAGCACGTATTGTCACAACATTGTATAATCCACGTTAGCAACAGACGATAGGAACCAGACATATATATACGCAGTTTATATAGGAGATTTTAATCATAGACTTCCTTTTAGTTTTTAAGGTTGGTAACATAGAGCAGGGTAATGCAGCTCATATGATTTTAACTATTGTAAAAATATTGTAAACTAGACAAAGCTGTATCTGTTATATTTCATGACGCAACCACTGTCATGAATAACAGCTGCGTAAAAGCAGGTTGTTATGAGTAAGGAACACGTAATTTGTCCCTGGAAAATGGTGTGAGATACACCGACACAGGTAGGGAAAACATGGTGCAGGTGTGTAATACGTAGTAAATGAAAAGTGTGCTTTTATTTGGTGTAATTAAAGAGATATCTAATATGGTGACAAGCTTTCGAGTTCCATAGAACGAAATATGAGCGACTAGACGCTTTTCAGGAGCCTCTGATTTTTGGAATTAATACGATACAAGGAGAACGAAAGTTTATTTCTGTAATTCGCACTTTGAAAATCCCTTTAATTTCATTATTGTATTTGGTTTATAAAAAGCGTGGGAAATGGCGGTACATTGCGTATTTTTCTCCGTATATTTGTTCTGGAAAGAGTCAAAAGGTTTCAGCGAAATTTCGTACTTGGAGTATGTACAAACCCTGTCAGGGATGATAAATTCTGGTTCGTACAAATGTAGGTAACTTTGAGTTTTTAGAATAATGAAATGCAGGTTACGTGACCCGGACGTGAAACTCGGATTGGGAAAGAAAAATGCACAGAGAATTTCCGTTAACCAACATGTAGGAAACTGGCCGCTCCGAAGAAGAAGAACAATATGGGAACGGAACATAAGGATGGACCGTAGCGAGATAAAACGAGTTGTTTGGATTGGAGGAGGATGTGGGTCGAGGTTTTGTTGTGGTGGTGTTGAGCCTTCAGTATTGCTAGCACAATGTTCGCCTCGTCACCAAAATAGAAATCGTTCACATCTTTGCTTTTTATTTACCAACATATGCACAAATTTCTAAAATACAATGTAAAACCTCAGTTGGTTAAAACATTAAAAATTACATTAAGGGCTCCGGCATGTTGGTAAATAAAAAGCAAAGTTGAAACACTATGCACGGTGAAAAGTTAAAAAAAAAAGTTCACATGTTTGGAAATTTCCTTTTTATTTGGAGGCAGTATGATGTGTGCAGTTTAAACACCGTTGTTTGTAGACAATAGTTAATTAATTCACTTATTCGTAAATCAGTCATTGAGGGAAGATGAATTCGTGAATTAATACAGCGTCATTTAAGAATTTAGCCCGTATTTTCCGAGCCAGTTTTGTAGACGCGTTCTGTTTCTTTTCTCGCTTGTAATGGTTGGAGGGCACCCACTATCATGTAGAGCTGTTTTAATCGCTGGTGACCTTTGCCACCTACCCCTTTTGTTGTGTCCATTCCTGTATGAAGACATCGGACCCATTAAGGAACCATGGTCGATTATTTAGACTGAACCTAGGATTCCAACCAAAGAGCAAACTGAGGACGAGACTTGCGCGAAAATGCAAGTCCACGTCCCTCTGTCTGTTATACATTCCTGCGTTAACCGCGTCGCTGGGCTCTGTAACAGACGCCTTAAACTATACCTGGGATTGCTCTTACGCTAACGATTTCCCGTCGCGGTTGAAGACCCTGACGTGGGCAAACTTAGGACCATTGCTCAAGAGGCAATAGGCCTTATGAGGGGGTATAACTTTGGCTGGAAGGCCCAGAATGTTCATGTTTAAAGTTAAAGTTAGAGCAAATCGCGTTGAAGTTTAGCCGCCTTACACAGGAAGAGTGCGGGCCGTGTCCCGTCTTTGCGTGTTCCTACCCCGGTATTTGCCTTACAACTGAAGAAAAAACAACGGGAAAAAACCTCAGTCAGGTTAGCCGATTCTTGATGATGCAACTGTTTATAGCATTCTGCTATTAATAGTTTTGCTTAAGTACAATATATGTATTCATAAGCAGTGCATGAGTTTGTTCAATGTGCGGGAGGCAGGGAGTGGAGTTTGTCTTGCGCCTGTCACGTATGCATGGCAACGTATTGCTACATTACTGCATGTTCTTGTTCATTCGCCAGCAATAAAGTGCCGTTACAGATACTAACTGGCCTAGAAGTCTGCGCCTGCCATGCTCTCTGTGTGGCACTTCCATTAACTCAATTCAACGTACGAGATCATTATCATGGTTTCGTATAACTTCCGCCAGCTTCGCGTCCATCCTATCGCTCAGTGTCGAGATTTTGAATGACTGGGGGAGATCTTGTATGCTAACTATGCGCGGAGCGGTTCCTGTTGTGAGTGCAACTGTCGCACAGTTTGTGCTCATAAGGTCGGGTCTTATCAATAGGAGATAACAGAATTTTTTACAAAGAGAATTCAGATAGTTGCCATACAGCCCTAGAGCAACACTTATTACGAATGACAATTAATAATACTCCGCTTCTATTGCCTAGGGGATTGTATTAAACCTTCCTTTATTTTTTTATTCTTAAGTTCGTAGATGGATGAAGTTTTGCAACGTCATCACAAACCTAGTCAAAATTTTTTCGTTCTTCGCACTTTCTTTCCACTTCATGTACACTACACAATTAACGTATTTCCAGTCGGATTCACGATTGCTGCTTCAAACAGTAACTAAGGGCAATGGTTAGTATCCATCGTTCTTGCAGACTGGACAAGAGACGTCTCAAAGTTTGTCAGCATGATGTATCTCGAACATGTATCCGCAGTATAACACGCACTGCTCTAGATGCACATGATAAGTCCTTAATCCGACCTACTTCCCGATGCCGTAGGACGGAATCGATAGTGTCGTTGGAAGCTAATCTACTGCTCAAATCAAATAATATATGCTCGCTGCAGACTCTCAAGAACCTTTAGAGGGATGAAAGGCAACTTACATGTTTAATTTTCATGTAAGAATTATCAATTCGGGCTAAGGACTTATCAGCACCCCTTTATATTTATTTTGATGTTTTATTGACCGTGCATCTCAGTATAATCTCAGTAACTGACCAACTTAATGCACAAATTCTTGTTTTATAATAAGTTTATTACAAACAAGAATTTGTGCATTAAGTTGGTCAGTTACTAAGAAAAGCATGTAGGTAAATGGCGAATTAACCGACCCATTGAAACCAACATAGAATATGACATTGAATTAAACATTGCAGCTAATTCTGAGAACCTGGAGGAATTATTCGCCTGAAACATTATACAAATGTATCAGAATGTGGCCTTAACTGTACGTCGTACCATATACTGAACAAACTGCATCTCTTAGCCTTAAGAATTTAAGGAATACTCCAGTAATGGTGTATATGTGGTACAAATGTCTAACCCTCGGCATGTCTCGATATTGTACATGAATGATTTCCTTGATAGTGGCCGAGCACATGTCCAAACGTGTTGACGTAATATTTTAAGTATATAAAGGAACATTTGATGCAATCGTGTGGTGCACAGGAATGGTGTTTTGTTGTCTTAATAAGCTTGTACACAGTAAGTAATAACAATTTTCTAAGAAAGTGAAATCAAAATTAACCCTTTAAAGACCAAGACTAAACTGAATTATATTTAAACATTAGATTCGTACTGCCCAGTAAACACACCTCCTCTCGGTTATTAAAACCGGTGAGTTAACGCTGTAGTGGGAAGTAATCGTTTTCTTATTCTGAAATACTTACAAAACACACATGTAGGCAGAACGTAGAGTTTTTAAGTGTGTTTGCAAAAATGCGAAAAGCGACTATTAGCTTCGTCATGTCTGTGTCTGCCTGCCGGCCTGTCTGTCCCTCCGTCAGTCCGTCCGCATGGAACAACTCGGTTCCAACTGGACGGATTTTGATGAAATTTGTTAATTCGATGTTTGTTGGACCATGCATCATATGTGATAACTGATGATGGGCATAGTAGTGCCCCAAAACATGTTGAGCCTGTAAGAAGTACAATAAAATAATAAGTGGCATCTAGTTGGTTTTTATTCTTCAGTTATGAAATATGTTGTTTGATTATTTTTGAAAATCCATCGAGAAAGTTCAAGTTTAATTAAAACTTAACAAGAGTTTAAGAGCATTTTACGTGAAGATCAGTGCACATTTTGTATCAAATCTCGCTCATTTTTTCTTAGCATGAGAAATTTTTCGGCCAAAATTTATACAGGAAATCAAAACACACGTTTCATGTTCAATATTTTGTTTTCTTAAATCATGCCTTTATGAGATAAAGTGGAAAAATATTGTAGAGTCGGGCAGGTCACATAGGATAAAATGGCGTATGCCCATTGCATGCTGGATTTTAGGGTACAAACACACACACTCAGAATATGTGATTAGTAACTGCTTTTCCACTGCAGCATTGGTTGCACGAACGCGCCTCACTGTTACGTTATACGCACATTGCCTGTCTTGTTGAACATTAAACTTGATGGTACACGCAGTAATTGCTGTACTTTAAACGGCTAGTAATAGTGAACGGTAAAATTCCGATTTGCCTTCGCCTACAAACCAGGCCTGGGAAGAAAGTACGGGGAATACTGGAGAGAAGGAATTGTGTTATGGAGACGTTTACTTATTCTATCTATATGTTTTTAACCTTCTGGTACAGAAGGTTCTGTCAAGTCATCTTACGTTAGTTCATAGAACTGGTGATGGAGTAGACTTGCGTAATTAACTAGCTCATATTTCAGTTTCGGTTGCCGTATTTTCGGTGCAGTTACGCTTGGAATTGCTGGCATATACTCGACTTATCACAGTCGTTTATTTAATGTTGTATTTTGGGCTCACTTTCGCTGAAAGTGCGGTAATTAACTGCCAAGCAGCCAACTCGTGATACCTCACTTATAAGCTTCAGTCAGTAGCATTAACGTTGAATAATACTAATGCTGCCAATAACAAGTGTCTTAACTTCGCTTGGCTGTGAGGCATCAAAGACCCGCAGTGAATTTGTTCAGCACGTCTCCTTCTTTAAAAGCAGCACTTATCTTCACGTTTATGTTCCTATACTAACACTTGCATCGATGTTCGAATTTCCATGGAAACTTTCAGGAATGACATGCCTCTAGAAACAATCTTGCACATCTTTAGAGTACGGTTTTCTTACACATGTGACACGAAAATGACGCCGCTTGTACATGTTCTTGCACTGACAAACAATACTTCACACGAGTCCCTTGTCACAGGTTACGGCCAGAGAAGACAACATCCAGATGGACATGTGGTGGTACCTGAAAACTTTGAGTAAGCAGCCTGAAAGACCCAACGGTAGCCGAACTTCGGTGATTAGGCACAGGTCTATAAATCCGTGTACAGAAAAGCGTTACGAATTATAACAACAGGACACCCAGTATGAACACACTACATAAGAATTAGAGTACGCGTCATAGCTCAGACGGTCAGTCGCAACAGGGAAGGTCCGCCAGGTCAGTCCACATGGGTAGTTTTGTTGCACAGAGTGGTTTTGGGACAGGTTTCTCTCCTAGTACTTACACTTTCCCCTCTTAGTACTATTCTCAAATGCACCATGGTCATCCATCCATCCGTCTACCCATCACGGATGCTTTGTAAGCTTAATGATATCACTCTTCTGGCCCCTAGAATTGTGAGGTGGCTCCTAGATTTTTGGAAAATTTGTGTATCCTTGCCCAATGCTTTCCCATGCCCATTCCTTTTGCAAGTATTCGAAAGAAACATAGCAGATTAAAGTAGCCGGCGTTAACTAACTCCGTTTCTGATACTCTACGTATTGGCCCGAAACTTCTTGTCGGAAACTGTTGATTACCAACGAGAAATGCGTGTGTTCCGTCAGCATCAGGTCCCGAAATGAAACTACTCTCTTGATAAGGCCGCATTATATAAATACAAAGATTTAATGAGCTTTGATGGTGTTGGTTGACTAACTGTGTAGTTTTAATGTACCTTATTAATGTCATGAAGAAGAAGTGTTTAAGAATGCTAGGTTGGACTGCAAATATTGGCTGCTTTTTTGTTTTAACAGATTCAAGCGAGTTGTAACCAAGATGGCGTGTTGAAGCTGTGTCGTTCTATAAACATCATCTTCGTTACAGTATTGTTATTTTCTCTTCTAGGCTGATATTAACTCTTCGATACCAGAAAACGAACAGAACTATCCATATTGAATAAGGAAAGCAGAAACACCCCAACACCAACTGTAATACGACGACGGCATCCCACAGTTGAATATTCGGTGAACATCAGCGCACTAAAAAGGAAGGAATTTTATGCTTTAGTGGTTTTATGCTTAAACACAGTCTGCAAATATTGGTTGTACGAGTTATAACTTTTCTAGAAAGCTTTAGCTAATAAGTAATCCACATGTAAACACTATGGGATCCCAAAGTGGACAAAGCATCTGGTAATGAAATTGTAGGGGCCTGAAGATGAGTAATATCTAGTCGAAATATGTAGCCTTACTCTAGAATAAATAGATTGTGCTGACGTACGTTTGTGTAATACTAATTGATTTTCAAGCACATCGCGATGCCTTCATTCAGAATATCTTGCGTCTCCTTTTCATCTGGGGACATTAGTAGAGAAAAGTTTATTTTCATTGTACAATTAACATTATGTAGGTAAAGCACGCGTTTCTTCTCTGTATATCTGAAATGAAGGTTGTGGGTGTGAGTTTGCGTTGGGTAGACTAAATATTGAATCTGAACGTGGCATAGTTAAAAATGCTTTTTACATAGCGCAAGTTACTGAGCATGGTCCAGAGTTTCATACAACTTCTGTGTGGACTTCCATTTGTTAAGGTGGTAATTGGTGGATGCAACGCCAACGTGTTTCATAGTTTCGGATATCGTCATTTTGAAATTGGCTTCTACGATGTACTTGTAATCAGCAACTTCTAGGACGGGGTTCTTTCCACTGTAGTTTGTGTTTCGAGTCCTAGATGGCTGTTCTTATATTCTCTATGCTTCAATTTACGGTTTTTTGTTATAATCCGGGATATTCAGTAGGCGTTTTGGTGGTATTTTGTGTCTGTCATACCTTAGTTCTTATTTGCTTTGCTGTTTCTGTTGCACTCCAGTGGCACCCCAGGTCTGATAATACAAAATTATTCAATAAACAAGCCGTGTAAGAACTTAAACTTACGGAGCTGAATAAACGCGGAATTCATTACTTCTTTATCTCTTGCCATAGTCGGCAGATATTTTCGAGATTAACAACGTAACACCATCAGCCGGCCACCCACATTCTGCCATCTTTTGTATGAAGCTAGCCACCCACCCACAGTATTGCCAATTATTCCGGCAGTATACCAGAAATGAGAACAATAGAAATTTCTGAATGAGATATGGCCTGCGAACAAAAAGTATGGCAGAAGAGATATGGAAGTGCTATAAGAAATTAACAAAGCATCTTGACGGCGTTATTTCTGATTTTTCCCTTGTTAACTCAAGAAGATGGGACGCAGGCTAACCAATAAAGACGTGGGAAAAGCGAAGTCACCTCAGGGCAGACCTTGGTCCTAAGCCTTGTTAAAAGAGTAACTTGGGTTTTTGCCGCTCGCCTAATAAGCAAGCAGAAATATTTGCCTGGGTCTGCATCTGCCTTGGAGTGACATCGTTAGGACAGGTGTATAGAGGAAGTAAAGAGCTCTTCGTGTTAAGGAAGCAAGCTGTGGCATAATAAGCTCATGGTTAATGTCACTACAGGGACGTCGACAAGTAACCATGGTGACGCAGAGCTGCTCTTGTTTTGGGGGCTGGGATGTGTGTGCTGTCACCCTGATCCGTTGGCAGATTGGAGAGCTGTCAGGGTTGTTGGGAGAGTAGGTGACGTATATTTACACTTGATATTTAAGACGTATTGTGAAACAGAGCGCTACTGTCTGATAGCGGTACTTTATACTCTGAAGGTCTTGGATTTGAATCCGGACCAGAAGTTCATTTGTCTTGGTTCAGGTTAATCGTGCTTTTTCTCATCAGGTAAGTGCAGGAAAAAAGTCTTAAAACACTACCTGATCGCTTCTCCCCACATTCGTTCCATTTATAAAAATGTAAAATACTATATTTCCACGCTTACTTGTATTATTGTACCGCTGTCTAATCCAGTGTTTTAGCAAGCTGTGACTCCGACTTGCTTGTGGTCTGGCAACTTGTTTCAGTCGTCCCCGGAGTATTAGAAGAAACTGACAGTTTCCGTATGAGAAATAAAACCAACAAGTGCTTATACAGATGTGTAAATTTATTGTATTAAACAGCGTAGCCTCCTACATGTTTCGGCCACATGTTGTGGCCATCTTCAGGGGGTGTTCTTGAAAGGATGTGTTACATAAACTTCAAAATAATTTACAGATATAAACTGTTGAGTTTGAAATGAAAACCAAAACACCTGTTTAAATCCGCAACACTGAGACATTGCGTGATGTAACTGCTTACGGTCAGGGTTTTCTAGCCCCGCGCCCAGAAAGTGTTCTGGAGGACCGTCCCTTTTTGGCTGTCTGCGGCTATTTACTCAGCATATTTGCAGTCACCCTTCTGTCAATATCTGAACCGTTAGGACGCCCCGTTACATGGCGAGAACGGACTCGCTTAACGTGACGCCGGAATGGTTCGTTTCGTAAATCAGTTAAAGCCTGTTTCCGCTTCGTGTCTTTCCGGCTTCAGCCCTCAGCGTAATTTAACGTCAAGATAAATAAGAACGTTGCTAAGCTAAGCGCCTGAATTATTAATGTTGGGAGCACGTCAACAACGTTGGCGACTGTGCAGACTATCGCTAACGATGCTTGCGCACTTGCCTTGCTTGTCCTCATTTTAGACACAGAATACACGTAGTAGACAATCGTACACATAGTCTGTATGGAATGTGAGTTACGTCTTTTGCTTGACTAGACTTTATGTTGGTGTTATCTCGCTGATTGCTGAACAGTACTACACCATTCAGAAGGTCATGGTATCCAACCACCCGCGCATGCATCGACTATCCTGATATAAGTTTTCCTTTGGTTGTCCTCAATCCTTTTAGTCAAATGCCAGGATATTTTTTGATATTAAGCTTCCCTCTGTACCCTTCCCAATTCATTATTTACTGCTGATCGTACTATTTGACACTCTGTAGACCTAGTCTGAGCCAGTGCTAGCGTCATTAAGTATGCCATAATAAATACATGATGAGACAGAGGTCCGTCTGCACAGAGTTTATGTACCTACGTTCAGTCTCTAGAGAGCTGAGATACCGTACATGGGTTTTGATATGATCGTATTCCGTTCAGTAAATAATCCGGAAACCAAAATGGTGTTCGGTCTGTGTAGACGTCTAGTGCGGCAGAGTGAATTATGTTAATGTCTTGTGAAATTGACGGTTAATGCATCCCAGAATGTTTGCTCTCGGCTGTGAACTTGTCTCTATTTTTACCGACACTGAGGATCGCTGCCGTTCTTCTCAGCACCCACTCCTGCTAGCTTACTGTTCCTCGCCCTTCCCATTTCTTTCCCGCATTTCGGACGTCGCCACAAGCCTGATACAACAGTATAATGTACTGCGCATTCATTTTATAGCAGCCACGTCTAAACAGCAGCACTCTACGTTTGCTCCCCCCCGCTCACGACTTGTGGCGGAGTAGAGGAGAGCCTCGAGTAACAACCCCTGTTTGTGGTTGCTGTATTCATACAAGCTTCTTTCTTGCTCATCCCTCTTTCATTTCCCCTATCAGTTCTTCCATTCACTGCTTCTTCCTCATTAGCTTTATTTAGATATCCAAGCTTCGCCTTCGTTTGCTTTGTGGAATATGCAACTTGGGTTGACGGTTCATCACGTACGTACATTTCGGGGGGACACATCTTCAAGGCAGGGATTGATTATTTGTTTATAATGGCGGGATGAGGAGCTCTGCATGATGAAGTCAATCAGGTTAACTCATCGTGCCGGAAATACTGAAGTGTTTTCATTAGTTGTCATAGGTTCAGACGAGGGCGAAAATAGCCTTTACAAAGCAGCTGTCAAGCGAAACTCCACTAATGGGCATTTCCTGAGTATGTCTTACGTTTACAGTACGTGACATGTCTGTGCTGGAAGTGAACTGATGTAATAAGTGAGTAGTTCGAGTTATCATTTAGGGGGCTGAGTGATATTTACAAGTCTCCTGTTGTGTTTATTATATGATTTGATGGGAAAGTGGTTCGCATGGGAGAGACAGGAAATGAATAGGCGTACAGAATTCTTGTGGCAAAATACGTTATATATGGAAAGATCCGGAAGTAGATGGATAGATTTGCATTAAAATAGGCCTTATAGTGACAGGTTTTCAGGATGAGAGGAAAACGTGAGCGGGCGAGAACTGTCTGATAGCTAATGAGAGGCTGTAGCAGTCTGTGAGCGATGTCGGGTCGTCTGCTGTCGCAGTGTTGGTAGGGCTAGGAAATACTTGGGGTGGTGAACAGCTGTTAATTAATTAGTTAATACACACCCCAGCACAACAGTATGTAGCAGAAGACATTTTATTTGCTGTAAAATGTTTTAAACCAGTGGCGTTTAGTGCGACGGATGTGGAGTAACAAAATAGAAAAATGGCCGCGATAATGCGAACTTTACAAGACACGTGGACGTGCGCGGAAAAGCAAAACAAGAAATACACGATTTGAAGTTTTCACAGCATAGCTGATGAAGCTTGAAGTCTTCGGGATGTGACGCCGTGTTGATTGGTAATAGTCGCGGAGTTCTGGGAGGAGCTTACCGCTTTCATCTTCAGGGTAATAAAACAGTGAAATACCCTGAAGGTGGATGCAGCAAGTATCTCCATACTTCAGTAACTAAATACCAATCAACACGGCGTCGTATCGTAGAAGACTTTGTAAATACAACAAGGAACACTAAATCGGCTGAAATATTTAAAGTCCGTCGCTAATGTAGCTGGAGACGTCGCGATATATTAGAAGAGAATAAAAGACAACACAGGCGATACAGTGTGGTTGGCAACAGTGGAATTTAACGTGGATATACGGTCTCTAAACTTGAAGAAGAGAAGAATAATATCAGAGCAAGAAGACGCTAGGAAGAGGCGTTTTGAGGGCGAAACGTGTATGAAGTTATCTAACCCGTGAAGACAGAAAGCAGTGGTTATCATAGCAGAAAAGAACATGGGTATGAATAGACGTGATTTGCCACCCTGAAACTGTGAATAGTGATATTCATAGGAATTATCACTTACCATACTGACATGTTAAGTTACCGGAGCGTTTAGAGCAACTGTTGAGATACGTCAAGTTAGGAAATTTGTCCGAGTGCAGCGAACCGAATCTGTTTCCTGGGGGAGGACTTCAGCTGTGCGTTCTTTAGACTGTAGGTTGATTCACCAGCGGATTTACTTCGCTTCGTCACGACAGTGGAAGAGTTTGTATGGACACTTCCCTCTTCATGAAGTAATGTCTCTAACTTCTAGTTCATGGGACTTCCTGTATAAACTACGGTATATGGGAGAATGCCTTCCTTGTGTTAGGAATGACAGTAGCACTTTCTTCCTTACACAGGCCTGACATGGAAAAGGAATCATGTTCGTTGTTTCGTTTTTGTTGATGTCATTACTCTCAATCACAGATGGCTAACGGGTCCCCTACAAATGTTAGTTGAATCCGCGGTTATTTACTGAAGCTGCATACGTTGATTATTAATTCATCTCACAAAGTTATGAAATGAACGTGGGTGTCCGTATGTTTCATTCTGAAACTGCGGGGCGAATCTTGTCAAGACGCCTAGAGGTGTAATGCAAATTGAATCATCCTGTATAGCCTAACCCGTTGTTGGTTCGCTTGAGCCCTTGCTGATCTACATTAAAATTGCTCCGCCTGTCCTGTACATATTAAATACTCTGGAAACTCGAAACGGATTTTCACGTAACTGAATATTCTTGATTTTGATTAAAACTTGTCTACGGATTTCAGTTCAGGTTAAAATCATACAAAATGCTAAACCTTTGCGCTCAAAATTAACAAGCATTTGTAGTTCCATCTCGAGCGGAACGGGCTAAATTTTTATTGAAGCTAAAATTTTCTGGGTATACGCTTTTAATGCTCAGTACAATTTTTCCGCATTACGCATGGTTGAGATTATTTAAATTGGGACAAATGACCCAGAACTTTTACACGAGTTTAACCAAAGGACTGAACAGCCTATCATTATACTGTGCACACATTGCTACTGACTTGTTTGCTGTACATGAAACGTAACGCTGAGTAATTTGTCCAACGACTAGTAACAGTACGTACTGCGGTCGTGTGGTTACGACGTCTTGCACTCTGTCAGGTGTGTGCCGACATTTGAGACGAGCACACTACAGCCATCTTATGGGTTCCAGTCGTCCAGCACCCACTTATTGCAAGGTGTTATCACCCACCGTTACCTCCATGAAGCCTGTTGTACACGGAGTTTCCATTTTATCGTGTCCCCGAGCACTGCGATGTTACGCGATGTCCTAGCACATGCAGGCTATAATTAAATGCTACGGCTAATGAGGTATTAAAAGTCGCGAAAGAAGGCATTTGGAAGAAAACGTGTATTTCATATTGCATTGTTTGTCGAGCCTTTTCACTCCAGTTCATAAGAAGGGACGTTTTTGGGATGTGCTGAATGAAAAATGTCTGTTCCACCTGCATGGAAAGTAGGGGGGAGTAAACTAGTGAACATATAGCAGAATAAAACGGCAGCTTTACTATAAAATTCTGTACCCTTTATGGTCTTATGGTAAATCTCTGAGTAGTCTGTTCTGTCTGTTTCAAACATTGAATGAAAGAAGGCGCAGAAAGACTTATTCGTATGTGAAACATACTGAAGCTTTATTACAGTATTTTTTGAGTGGGAGTTTTCCTTTGTGAGCTGACACAATTGATCCTATGTTAAGTTCGGCCTCCTGCCAAGCGGAAAGGGATTGGAGTGGCAGGAGAGTGGGGTCAAGAAAACCGCCCTGGAGGATATTCTGTCGGATTTTTCCTTTCGGCGTCACTCAAACCATTGTTTGTCTTGCAACACTACTACTACTACTACTACTACTACTACTACTACTACTACTACTAGTACTACTACTACTAC
>Ga0123352_10002882_pt1 | contig 24437 bp, 20 predicted proteins | sample TergutLab28metaG_FD_89700 | JGI IMG/M metagenome (GOLD analysis project Ga0123352, IMG submission 89700) | Labiotermes labralis P1 segment gut microbial communities from Petit-Saut dam, French Guiana - Lab288 P1 | ecosystem: Host-associated > Arthropoda: Insects > Digestive system > Gut ...
CAAAAAAGTCATATTTAGTAGCTTTATTAGGTTCAATTCTCCCGGAAGATGACTCAGTAAGAGTCGAAACATGTAGGAGATTAAGATAATAACAATTTTAATGTTTTAATTATTGGATTTTAATATTAATTGATATTGGTGCATTAAGTTGGAATAATAAAAATACTAGCATGAAATAAAACTTATTGTGAGACAAATTTTGTGCATCAAGTTGGTTAAATACCGAGATAAATATACTGAGATGCACGGTCAGCAAAACGTCAGTATTTTTATCGTCAACTGCCCTCGTTACAATATTGACAACTGTCATATGCCACTTGAACTAAACTGTAAATATAACCGTAAACTCAATTGTAATTACCCGCGCGGCAACTGTTTTTGCTGTGTATTTGGCTCTCGCATGTTTATAGTGACATTTCTTCAACTTTCAAAGCCTTACTTGCACAGTGATCGACGGTATGAGTGTAGGTATTTTTATTGTAAAACAAAGAAATTGTTCACGCAGTGGAACTGCTCCTCCTTGAAATTGTATGTTACGTTAAAAATATGGATTTTAGAAGTTTTTATCTTTGCACCCTGCATTTTGAAATCCACGTTGTTCACTCACCAACAAATGCACTTCTTATTAACTTGGATAACAAAGATAAAGCTCCGTGATGATGGTCATTAAAGACCGAAACGTGTAGGATCGATATTGTTGTGTATTTTGATGTAAAATTAAAAACTTTTAACCAAGTTAATAAATAGTGCATTTGTTGGTGAGAACTACGTGGATTTTAGAAGATTTAGGTAACCCAAGTGTAGAGAACACCATGCTTTTTTTATTATGCTAAATCGTTTAAATTTGCCATTCGGGCAGCGGGTCTTCTTTTTTTGTGGTCTGTTGATTGCATTCTTAAAGCCAGTCTAAATATTCTAGTAATAATATTGCTGAATCCGTCTAGTGCGGTGCTCCGTGCTTGCAGCCAATACCTTTCGCGAACTCGAAAGCGTGCAGTATTGAGTACTTCAACAGAAAGCTTGCAGTAACAGCTCTAAGCTCTAGAGAGTGAAGAGTGCCCGTTTAGGGATTTGCACATGAATGACTTCGCCGCAATCCCATAGGCTGTTTCAACAGAGCTTTAAGAGCTTTCACGTGACCGGGCCTCTCTGATCTGTTTCGTTCAGAATTTACAGGCCTTTTTTATTCTGTCTCAAATGCGCCGTGACTTTGTGATTTTTGAACCGGATGTTCCGCTGGATAAGTAATGAAATCGGTTTAATATTTGAAAACTTTCATGATCGAGGTACCATTTTTTGAGAAGCAGAATACTTCTTTTTACCACTATTCACTACAAAAGCGATACTTTTAATGTGTAAATATTTTTGTTGCTTTCTTTATGAACTCTATTTTTAAAAAAAAAATCATTCATGCAATCGTGATTGTAACATTTTCTTTTAAATAGGCCACTGAAAGACTTATGGTCCACTCCTTTCAGGTGTATCTATGAGTGGAGGATAACTCCACACGTTAATAGAAGTGTTACTGGAAGGGAAACTATAGTAATTTAGTAGAGGATGGCTCTTTGTGTACAGAGTGGCTCAGAATTCGGTGTACCATTTATCAATATGCACATTAAACTGCTCTGTAAATTTCTATATTATTTCCTGAAGTTGCAGAAATTATTCTGCTTGATAACTGGAGGAACTGAAGAAACATGGGGTGCACCAGGATCCTAAAAGTGTTAAAAATTTAAAACTGCACTTTCTCGTTAATAGGAGATAATGTTTTCGGTTAACCGAATTTTGAACAAACCAGCATTTTTATGCGAGGAAATCCGTCCTGCTACATTACGTGATATGCAAACTTCATATTCTGCAGAGCCAGGTTCAGTTCTGTGCTCCGAGACCAGGCATCCAGACTAACGGTTTGCATCATCATGAGGTTCGTCATCTCCGTTGTGTTCTATGAAATAGCTAATGTAGAGTGTGTGTACTCGTCAAACACAACTATATTTATAGGTAGAATATGCAGTATTTTCTACATAAGGCACAGCTACATGTTTCGGCGCTTGATAATGGCCATCTTCACGTTGTACACGAAAGACTTATTGAGAAGTTATACAACATACATGGGCTGTTTATATGGGGTAGTGAGGGGATAAAGTGGGCACGAGATCTCGTAGACACGAGAACTCGTGCCCACTTTACCCCCTCCCTACCCCATATAAGCAGCCCATGTATGTTTTGTGTAACTGCTTAATAAGTATTTCATGTACAATCTGAAGATTGTCATTATTAAGGGCCGAAACTTGTAGTTGTACCTTATGTAGAAAATACTTTGTTCTACCAATAAATATAATTGTGTTAGACGAGTACACACACTCTACGTGGTGTGTGGTCTTGCTCAAATCTTCTAGGAAATAGCCGGTTTTGTACGTCAAATTAATGCACGACCGTTTCCTTTCACGTTTTTCCGACATTACTACTTGATTCTATAATTAATTTGTGTTGACTGAATTTTATTATGCGTAATATTGAAGGCTGGTTTCATTGTTACTGGGTGGGTTATAGAAGGCAGGTATTTCAAATGTTAGAAAAATTACTATATTAATAAGGGAATATTATAGCCGTGGACTTTTTTCAGGATTAGCGTTTCGTTTCCTGTCGATAATAACTGAACGGTAAGGAAACCAACAAAATTTTGAATTTTAGACATGGATGATTGAACTGGAATTATTTGTATCGGCTCAAGTACCTGCTAAGACGGTACTCCTTCAACACGCACGCGTTAATGTGATGCGTTCATTGTACACTTACTGTCCCTGAAATTTTCGTTCATATGTAGATATTATGCATTCATTTTACAACTACTGTATCTAACATTTGCGATTATTTGTGGACGTAATGCATACATTGTACACTTGCCGTACCTAAAATTTGCAACTATATGTGGATTGTGCATTTATTATATACTTACTCTTCCTAAAATGTGAGGTACTCGAGTTACAGATTTTCACCAAACCTAATTTGTAATTTTAAGTTAACCTACTGGTGTTTTTACATTTACGTACCTTATTGTTAGATTTTTTATTCTCATCTACAAAATCTAACCTGATATTGCTTTGAAATTTTTGCGACATTGTTGTCATAAACTTTACTTAATGGTAACAATAGGTATATATATATATATATACATATATAAAAGAGTATTTTTTAAGATGCGTTGCGATATGAATATTTAAACTAGAAAGTAATCTGGCAAAGCAGATGGAAGACTTGAGCGGCATAACGCCGTGCCCATTGGTCTAGTGTTTTCTAGCTCAGGTAATTGTAGGAATGTCTTGCTAATTCCTTTAAGATAAAGTGTTAAAATTTAGGAACTGTTATTATCCTCTAATTTTGACACGTGCATTTGTATTTCATTAATTTTCGTACACATTCTTCACAAGTTAGAAAATACTGACATGGCTTGAAGGTTCTGGGTCTTTGGCTTTGGACCCGTACTCGTTAGCATGCAGCGCTGTGGTCTCGTGTTGTGCTGACAAAAACGTGTACTAGAAAAAAGAAGGAGAAAACACGTGCTCCAGTTTGTCTTGTCTCGTGTACCAGCAACGACGACGCTATTGAGCCGCTTAGGAATATTGTGTTCGTGTTCTCCTTTTATCCTAGCAAAGGCGCTAGTTTAGTATTTCACAGAGCGGTGGGGGATTCTAGGCTGTATCTGACGATTCGTGCAACGGCTTTTCCATCTGCTCGATTTTCCCGGTATTACATAATACACTGGACGAAGAGGTCTTCTTTTAACGGGGTCGCTTTGTAATTGTTCGAACTGAATGAAAAGTAACATAGACAAGAAACGTTTGCGTAAAATTGCACACCATGAAACTATGTGAAAAAAAAACTGGCTGACGGTTTTTCTAGGTGTAACGTATATGCGTGAAGAGAGAAGGGTGGCTATTGTAATACGCCCACTGCAGAGAGCTAACACGCTTAAAACTGTTGCCTTTGGAGTGAATCAGGCAAAGTAATTAGCGAATGCATGTAATAGTGAAGGAAATAGGATAATGTACGTACAGTCGGGGATCGGACCAAAAGCAACGAGTTTGAAAACGAATGTTGTGAAGGAAAAATAGACACGGTGCGTGGTGTTAAAAAAAGTGCTCTCTCTTCCTCTTAATCCTTTTTATTGTTATGGACGTGCGTCACTTCAAAACGGAAGAGCAGAAAGTGACTCATTTTCCGCGAGGAAACAAACATTTCTATATATTTCTAAATAATTTGGTGTATCTTTGTTGAGAAGGAAGTGTTTTTGAAGTTAGAGCAACCCTATACAGATATAAGCTTATCTCCGCCAAAACGTGTGGGAGATCTGGAGGCGTGGCTTCACGCGTTCTTGAGCGTATCTCCAGATGGATGCGAGTGATCGTCTGTGCATTGAGACAACTTCAATCCCAGCGGATCTATACCTGCTGTGTAGGAGGATGCGTGGGCTGCGGAGCAGGTTTAGATACTGTGGAGAATCAAAGACTCTCTTCGTGCCGGAAACAGACGTTCGATTTACCGGTTGTTTAGCCCATTTCCTGGACAGTACACTAAACTTTGTATGCCGGTTCCTCCACTGGAAGGTACATAAGCGAAATTTTTAAGGTAGTTGCAAAATATTTTGATCAATTTTTTTGTGGCTCACCTATAATCATTCGTAATATGTACCTGTTTAATTTGCAGAAGAATTTCACAAAAAAAATGAGTACGTTTAAGATATTTGAACATATTAAATTTAATATCCTTAGCTCCAGTAGTGTATGTGTCGTCACTATCACCTTTCGTGCAAATAGATATTTCAGGCCACCACTCTGTTTGACATAACTGATACCCGAATAACTTTCAAAATGTTGCATGCTGTCAAAGACTTGTTAGAACAATTCTACCGCCTATTTCGTGAAATAACTTGGTAATATTCTGTAGCTGTTAGTAGAAGGCATATACAGATGTTTTATCATTTTACCTGTTTACATCTGATACGCGAGAGGAACAATAGGTAAAAACCTCAAGAAGTGACATTAAATCAGTAATTTAATATTTTATCCCCTTCCAAAATTAATAAGCCGAATTGTCTAGTCGTAGAGCCTGAAATTACTAACAAAATACAATTACTTTACAGTTGTTCGTAATTATCGTCGGCTTCATTCGATTTCTGGTTTGTTTTACACTGTAAAGTTCAGTTTCAGTATCCGTAACAAACATTGTACGGGTTATGGGTACTGCGACAGCAGCAGAAAAATGTTATTAGTGAATATAAAACCAGAGGGGAATTGAAATTCGGAAATTTGGTAAACATGTGCATGTCGGCTTCATGTGAGTGCACCGCTTCACTCGTTGTTTCTTTCATTGGGCTCGTGGAACATTACGGTGTTCGCAGACAAAAGGTGCAAAGACTTGGATCAGCGCACGTGTTGAATAAGGAAGGGGCTTGTTACTCGGGGAACATTGTGCTAAAATGTTGTTCATGTTGGTTGATCTTTGCACGCAATCTCTGTTGCAGACAAAACACTGTGTAACGTTTACGGATCGGTTTAATTTAATTTGGCTGTGAAGCGTACACTCTTGATGGATCGTTCTGCGGTTACCGCACGTGCTCTGATTGAGTGGATTTTTATGTACAATTACTGTCAGACGCTTCATCCATCATGTCGTGAGTCCCGTAGATTTTTATAATCATTTCACATCTCGGCTTTTATGTGAGAATTTCATGTGGATGATAGGCTAACATGCGTGTCTCCCACTGTGGTCATCTGCGTGATTAATGTATACTGTAACGGCATGTGATGGCGTAAGGTTATGTAGCAGACTGTTTAAAGTTATTACGTCATTTGTTTGTCCATATATTAAGTGTTGTTGTTTTCGTTAGGACGGCCTGTTAAAATGTTCCTATATCACAAATTTTGATGTTTTGGCTGACCGTGCATCTCAGTATGATCTTAGTAATTGACCAACTTAATGCACAAATTCTTTTTTTATAATAAGTTCATTATATTCCTCTACATGTTTCGAGAACTATGTGCTCGAAACATGTAGAGGAATATAATGAACTTATTATAAAAAAAGAATTTGTGCATTAATTTGGTCAATTACTAAGGTTCCTGTATGTCTTAGTACCAGCTTTTCAAAACATGAAACCGAATGACACGGAAGAGATTTTTATGAAATGTTGGAGTAAGGCGATGCTATACTTTGTGTCTTCCACTTAGAATCTGCTAGTGCGGTTGTGAAGTTTGTCGAGGAAAGCTTAGCATTTTTTCCTCGATTGAGCTATACACAACGGGATGTATTCAATTAAATAGATGTGGATCTTGTGTTTAAAAAAGTACTTAATTACGCATGGAACGCTGTGTAGAAAAAGGTAAAAATAATAGTCTGGTATTTCACTTATTTTACAGGTTCTTTATTTCGTCTCGTTGTCCTGTAGCCAACGCCTTTCACTTCCCACTGCTACTGCGCCGCGCTTGTGTGCTGTCGGCTGCGTGGGCTGCGTTAGTACGATCAAAGTGCCGACAGGACGTGGCAACCTTTAGTTGTCAGATAAAATAAAGAACCTACATTTTAATAATCAGTGAATCATTAATAATAAGTATGTTATTTGTTATTTTTATGAACGCGGGTGCGAGTCAAGTGTATTGGGTTCGGAACGAACTTGTGAAAAAACGTAACGTGCTTTTGGTGGAAAGAAACACATGTATGTGTTACTGAATAGTGTAGCGTATCTGCCAATTTGAGTTTACTTCATAGGCATGAAAGAGTATGTAACCTAGGGTGAAGAGAGAGAAACCAACAAGATGCAACTAATCAGATATTTATTATCAAACTTCTATCCCAACATGTTTCGGGCATCATTATGCCCATCATCAGGAGAACAAGCCATGTTTTACCGCATATGGTGTTCTGCACTGTAACAAGAGGGGGAAAAAACCGTAAGATATGAGAGCCGTAGTGTCTTGGTGTGGATTAATGAGTTGTAAACATAGTCGGGATTTCGTGTGTATATGTGTATGCCGTGGTGTTTAATTGGTATCTAATTCGTATGTCTTGTCAGACCTGGTGTATTGGTTGTGGGTGTTGTGATGCATGTGTTGCGCCTGCTTGATGAGAGGTGTGTGGTGTAGGTGTTATTAGGTGCTTCCAGGGGGGGGGGTGCAGGTGATGGGTGGGGTGAGTACAGGTTGTGCAGTACAGAACACCATATGCGGTAATACGCGGTCTTGTTCTCCTGATGATGGGCATAATGATGCCCTAAACATGTTGAGATAGAAGTTTGATAAACATCTGATTAGTTGCATCTTGCTGGTTTCTTTCTCTTCGCCCTACGTTCATGATGCACGGTCACAAGAGCCTAGAAGTACGTAATCTGTTTGTCCTCTGAGGGATACAGAATAGAATATACCTGCTTTACTTACAAGGTAAGGAAGGATAAAACGTAATCTGAGTTGAACGAACACACGTAAACTTGAAATGTTAACATTTATACAAATGTATAAAGTAGGTGACAATTATCGGTGTTTAATCCAAGTGCCTTGGTCACACATTTTAACGTGCTATCCGTTTACATGATTACTGTCAAACAATGAGAGTGATACATTTGTTCGGTAAACCCACGAAGTTAAGTGTGTGTTAATTGCGAGTAATAGCCGAAGTGGTGGGCTGAGAACGTTGCAGAAATCTCGTACGGCTGTTACCCTGGGAGAAGGCTAACAGCAGGTAAGGGATGTTACTTGGAGCATCATCAGTTAAGCTATCTACACACCGGGCATCCGAATGTGTAGAGGACGGTAGCGGTAGTTACGCTTCGTGCTTCGTTGATCCTGCTACTTCTGGTACTTGTAAGTGGAATGTGGTAGAATTCCTGCCATTTAACACACTGGCAGTATAATTTAGTGAATGGAAAGCACCAATGCCATCATTGACGCTATCATATTCCTCTAGGAGGAACAGAGATTCAGTTTTCATTATTTTCTTTTCTACAAAGTCAAAAGTCTTTACTGCAGGCATCTATGAATGCTCCATGAAATAAATTTTAATGTTTTGCTGACCGTGCATCTCATTGTAATCTTAGTAATTAACCAACTTAATGCACAAATTATTGATTTATAATAAGTTTATTATATGCCTCTACATATTTCTAGCACTATGTGCTCATCATCAGGAGGTCAAAAATTTATTATACAACATCTGGTATCGTCACACCTGTAGGTGACCGTCCGGTGCACAGGTTGAAAGTCCTGTCTCAACCTGTGCACCGGACGGCCACCTACAGGTGTGGCGATACCAGATGTTGTATAACACAATTTTGACCTCCTGATGATGAGCACATAGTGCTAGAAATATGTAGAGGCATATAATAAACTTATTATAAATCAATAATTTGTACATTAAGTTGGTTAATTACTACGTTCCATGAAGTAAAGTTACCAATAAGTATCAAAAACGAATGCTGTGAGGCAATAAAATGAAACTGAAACAGGTTGTAGTGCTCTTTGTCTCGGAAAGCAAAGCTCTTACTCGAAGCACGATTGAACTTAATTTTGGAAAAAGGAGCGTTGAAAGGAATTAATACAATACTCCAGTACTTGGACTCATTCGGTCCTCTTCCAACTGGACTTTCCAGTCACCTATAGAAGTGTGCGTGCTGTCAGGGGAAGATTTCTTGCCTGATTTTGCAGTAAGTGTTCTGAATAAGTGCAACCATAGTTGGTGGGAATCATACGCTTGCCAGATCTGTGTTCCAGGAAAATGACATTCTTGAATTAACTCAGGTTTTACTGTAGTTCGTCGGGTGGAAACACACGCAAATCGTGTTAGGAAATCTTGGATTGTTCCTAGTATATATTTCCAGTATCAAATATTTTTTAAATTCTAAGCATGAGCTGTCCCGAACCTTACTTTTTATGCCAGTAACTACAGATGTTTTACAAGAGTGTCAAAGCAACAACTGGATCTGGGGAAAGGATTCTGAAAAGAAAATGTAATGGATATTGGATCAGATTGTGTTATTCCATTATCTTTTACTCCATTATATTTCAAACAACTGACTCTCTAGATAATATTCACTGGCGTGGTAGTACAGTGAGTATGGCATTATGGCGATGCTGTGGCACGGGCTTTCATTGTGTGTCACGTGCTACTGACAGAATAAAGTCCACATCTTGAACACATTCAGTGTTGGTAGTAGATATTTCTTCGACGGCATCCTTTCTCGTCCGTAGTGTTTTCCTGGCACTAGGAGCTCTTTGTGTGAGTTACAGTCCCGTCTTGCATTTCGCTCATGTTTTCTCTTAGCACACCACCCCTTCTCATGTCAAGAGTTGTCACAACATTCCATCTTTCTCGTCCTTAGCTTATTTAACTTTTTATTCTTCAGTTATCACAATGATGCACGGTCCAATTTGAGATACTCATAAATAGATTGTGCATTGTTTTATCTGTTCTGCTTCATTCTAAGCGTAGTAGGTTATCGTTTTATCCTTTGAATGGCTCTAAATTTTTTCTAGATTAGCTGCCCTGTAAGGTATATAAACATACGTGAAACCTGTGTCCGGGCTGCAGGCCTGCAGCCTGGACACTACTCCAGCCTAAACGCACCTAACCTCAAACCTACAGCAAACCAAGAACGAAACGACCAATGTGGTAATCAACATCATATTCGTGAGGTCCTGGTGATGGGCATAGTAGTGCCCGAAATATCTTGAACCTATAAGAAGTATTATAAAATAATAAGTGACATCTAGTTGGTTTTTATCCTTCAGTTATCACAATGATGCACGGTCCAACAAACATCAAATACGTGAAACCCATTACGAATTTATCTGGCACGTATCATTTTTATTATTTAAGTAATATCTGTTAAGTCTCTTATCATTCCATCTCAGTACTTTACTGAAATTATTATGCAGTCAAGAAATTGTTGATTTTTGTAACACATTGGTACAGTATTTAATGCGTGGGTATTGATCCGTTTTTGTGCTCCGGTATTTCTCCAACATTTATTCGGTGCTTTTGTCAGCAGCTTCTTGTACACATATTCACCATGTATGTGTTCGTTATATAAGTTACTGGAAACACAGATGCTACCCAAAGTGCACAGTATGGTTTAATGGCAACAGAAGGGAATGTATGTAAGTCTGGCTGCCATGACATATTCTTGCGGTCACTTAGCCAATTAATTACTTACTTTTTTTTTTATCAAAAGCGATTTGGAGGTGGAACAGTTGGACATGAAGATGAGTGTTTGGGGCAGCCTTGGAATGTGATTGTGTACCAAATAAAAAAATGTGGAAGTGAGAATTTGTCGTTTCAAACTGTAGTTTTTCAAATTATTTGATTGTCTTTTGGGTACACGCTCCTTAGTTCTGGTGGGTAGACCTTTGAAGAAGATGCGTAGCAGTAGAATAAAGAGGTGCAGAAAGTTAAGAGAAGGAGGGGAGTACGAAGGAAAGGAAAAGAAGAAAGAATAAAAGAGAAAATAGGAAGTAGTCCAGAAAATAATGTAGAAAAATAAGGTGGAGGAAGCGATGATGATATGCATGAAGGCCCAGAAGGGGTGGGGGAGTATTACGTGCAAAGGATCTTAAAGGAGAATGGTGTAAGGATGTGATCGTGATTTATCTGATGACGGAGGATAGAATGAAACTGAGAGCTGTTGTGAGGACGGCAACGAAATTTTTGGTTTTGTGAAAGTTGGAGGATTTGTCGACTAACTGAGCGATGTGTTAGCCAGCCTTTTTACTACTGTGCCCAGTTACGTTCTAATCACACACACACACACACACACACAAACACACACATACTTGCATATATATGTATGTATATGCTTTTATTGTCAGTGTCGTATCTTAATGGGATTATGTAACTTGCAATTCATCGGAGACCAAATGTGCACCATTTCAAAGGCGAATATTTTGTCTTGATAGCTCAAAATATAGTTAATAATCATTTATTGAAGAAGGCTATTGCTGCTATTTCATGTTTTGTTGCTATAATGCCACACGCACAATTTCGTTAAAGAATTAACCATTACATTGCTGTAAGCCTAAACTTGCATCTGGTTATTGCTAAAAGCCGTCGAAGTGTTCCCAGCCAACAAACTCTCATAACTAACTTTTATGGAAGCACTCTACTTTTATTTGGATGCTTTTTAGTCTGAAACATTCTATTTCTACAGGATGACTCAACATTATGCCGGTACTATTTGGCAGTATGTTAAGTGACATGGCAATATTCAGTTTCATAGTATAGTATGAAAGAGTGAGGGAAATACTCTGTGTGTATGTAGTTTATATTCTGCGATCAATGTGGAATCGGTTTTTTATGTGAGATGACAAGTGCAATTTTTGTAATGGTTCCCTATCGTTCAAAATTTTGACAGAAGAAGTAGATATATAATCACAGAGTATTGGGACTGCTCATGTCAGAAGGTCGACCTTTTCAAATAGCTGTTGTGGGGCAACATAAGTCTTAAAAAAAATGTGTGTTCACTTATAAGTTCGATTTGAGAAGGAAAAATTTCAAATTACTTTACGATGACATGGAACACGGAACACGGTACACGGAACATGGCTATAGCAGCACCTTGCAGTTTCGAGTCTTTCTTAAATCTTGTTAGGTTAATAAGTCTATGTGATTTTGTCCCGCCTGCGTTTGGATAAATTAATATATTGACTTGCAAGAAATTTTTTCCCCTTTCTTTGAATTATCTTTTGATTTTCATGTGCCTCAGGGCTTTTGCCTTCTCTTTGTTTTAGGTTTGATTGTAGATGCGTTAGAGAATAATAAAGCGTAGAATGCTAAATAAAACTAATGCCATAGAGCTAAAGCCGCTTTGAGATGTGAATAGAATTAAAGAATTTTACAGCCTTAAGTGATATATCACCGTATTTTTGTTGGATGGTTGTCTGTATTTTAGAGGAACCTGCTACCTCCATCTTCAGAATAGGAGAGTGGATCCTCCGAAGTTTAATACACGTCAGTAAAAATGCGAGGTGTGATATTCCATTGGAACTGCTCGCGGTTAGGACGTCGGATAACATATTAGAACTTAACCTTACATCGTCAAGAAAGATCTTCAACAGGTGATACAGCCGAGGAACAGGTAAATTCGTCGCAATGTGTATTACGCAAATGAAAGGAAGAACGCACAGGGGAATAATATTAACGAAATAATGCTATATATTTGAGTTCTTTTGAGAAGACAGTTGTAGTTCTGCAAGTCAAGAAACTGTACACTCTTTGTGCATCTCAAATATTTATGACGGCTGTTTCCAGAACTTGCAACTCGACTGTAGCCTCTTGAGTCCTTCCGGGGTAGGTATTGACACTCTGTTCCTTTAGTATACCTTCGATATTAGCCTTTCCTGTATGCTTCTATCTAACGTAATGTACAAGTTCATGCACATGGTCTTTCTGACAACTCATTGTTTTCTGCTGCTGCTTCGTGTAGGCATGTTGATTGGCCCCAACGTTCTCGCAGCTTGTGTGATATTTACAGTCATCATTCGCTTTATAGTCTGCCTATTGAACACAGCCATAGTCACAAGCAGTGCCTACTGCACAGCGGTCGTGACTGGCCTGTATAATGACGCAAATTCTGACTTCCGTTCACATCACAACGTGAAGGAAAGGGCGGCGGGGAACAATGAAGAAAACCGCTGGGAGTAAGAGAACCGAGTTAGTGAAAATAGTAAAACATCGAAGAAGAGTGAATGAAAAAGGTGGAGAAAAAATAGGCAGCGGTAAAGAGTTGAAAAGAAAGAAGAAATAGAAAGTGAAAGAGCAAGAATATAATTGCTGGTAAATTAGAAGAGTGTATGTATGTATGTGTGTGTGTGCGTGTGCGCGTGTGCGTGTGTGTGTGTGTGTGTACGTGTGTATGTATGTATGTACCTGAAATAAGTGGACGTGAAAAAATCATAAGAAGAGGGGGGAAAGATGTGAGTAGAGTAGGATGAAGAATAAAGCAGAGTATAGGTAAAGACAAGGATAAGTGAACAAACAAAACTGATTTGAAATAGTACAGAAACGAAGAACCAAAACGAAAAGAGAAATGAACGAAATATCATGAAAGATTTTTAGAGCGAATGAAGTGAATTTGATGCAAGTGTAAGTATGTAGATGAATTGGTAAAGATACGCGAATAAACCAGTTATACGAATAACATCTGAAAAGGAGTAGTAAGGGTGGCAAATTTTGGGACATTAGAGGAAAAATGTGTAGGAATTTACGAATTTGTAGGGAGCAGATGGATTTTAGGTTTATGTATAGATGTAAGATAGCACGCATTGAAGCAGAAACGCGAGTTTGTGAACGACGATGCTGCCAGCAGGCAGCTGTAAACACAGTCTAGTGCTCCTGAGGTTGGGCGAAATTATCGCCTGAAACATGTTGGACTGATTGAAGTTATTAATAAAATTATTATTGTTGCATCTAGTTGGCTGTTTTTATATTATTGTTTCTGAATTGGTAGGCTATGTTTATGCTGTTTCCTAATAAAAGGTTTTTTTCCGGTTGCAAATCTCCGCCATTCTTTTAAAGACATATCTTTTAGGTGGTTTCTGTATTCTGAACAATTTTCTTGTATCTTGTATAATTTGAATTTATGTACTTTTATGACGGAAACTGAATCTTGTTGTCGACCTCATAAACGCTCCTTATATGTTCATAATTTTTTAGTGATTGCAAATTAAACATAAACTTTTATTTAAAAAGAGGCTATATTATTTTATTTGTGTATTCTTAAAACCTTTAGATTTAAATATTGATTATTTTTCAATTTTTATGTTATTTACCCTAAGGAAATAAGTGATAGTTGTTTAATTGATTGATTTGTTCCTTTAATTGACTTAATGTTTTTTTTAATTCGCATGTTAATTCCATCGAGAACACGCTGCCTTTTAATCCTTGTCAAAATTTTCTTTTAAAAGTACGAACTCTGAATTTCACGTAATGCTGTAAAATTCTCTACGTGCTTCAAAGCAAAGACATCTTCGAATTGCAAAGACAAGTCTTTTAATACTTACTGAGAAACTTATCGCACCATGTTGTGGGCATCATATAACAGCCATAAATAATCTGAATGGACAGAGCAGGCTACAGTTTTTTTGAAACATGAAGCCGAATGGTACCTATAATTACCACTGCTCTTTAAGGTTTTGTAATGGTTATGGTTGTGTTGAATGAAGCTGTCTGTTAAACGGCAGTCTTACCTTGAGACAGAAGGAGAGTAAGCTACATTAATTTATTTCTTTAGTGTATTACTTTGAAACCTTTACATAATTCAGGAAGTATAGATTGTCAAATATTTTCCCTTAGATTGTAAAAGTAATCGAAGTGAATCGAGCCTGAATCACCAAGATGCGGCAAGGGCAGAGCCATTTGTTTGACACATTGGGTGATTCGAATCAGGTCGATTCAAGTTACAGGCTTCAAGTACGCCAGATTCAGTTCGGTGGTGCGAGCGCCCTGGAGGGTATGTTGAAGACTTACAGATGTGCTTGTTACATTTGTCAGTCTTCTGTCGTCCTTCTGTCGCATGTTACGATCTGTAGTTTCCGTGATGATTGCATTATGAACAGGCCTAGACGAGTATTAAACACGTAATATGCTATTACTTGTCATTGATAGTATCAAAAGGAAGTGTAACCTGGATGTAATTTGAGAGGAACTACTGAATATTTTTGGATACTGAAACAATATCCTGTTCCCGGAAGGTTCTGTTACTGGATGCACTTGTTCAAATACTAGCTGTTGCCACGTGATCAGGTGTATGGAGGTTGTGACCGCGTGACTGTTTCGATTCTGAAGGCACATGTGACCATTCGGAAGGTACTCGTTTCGAATTCTAGCTGATATATTGTCGTAAATGAAACATTACTTTGCACACTTTGCCAGTGTTAATTCCGTGCATTACGATGAAGTAAATAACTCACGTAACACCAGCACATGCACCATTCTGTAATTTATGCTTACGGTCCCGCCACACAATATGGACGGGATCCGATTTGGAGCAAGGAAGAATAGTTGTTTGTACACAAAGAAAAATTGCAACCTACACGTATACTATTTTTAGACATTGTAAAAAACTAACAGTATTATTGCTATTTCACCCACATTATATTGAATTTATGTACGTAATTTTAATCGAAACCTGTAAAATTCTGCACTATTGATAACACAACGTAAGTGTGTTTATTGTGACATTTTATTGGTGTATATTTTAAAGAAATGTTTAGTGTCAGCTTCTTGAAGATAGCGAGACAATGGCACCGAAACACACAGCAGTTACGTAAAAGATTTTACTCAGAAATGATAGAATAGTGCACTTTTTGGTTTTACGTAAGTTACTTAATTACTTTGCTCTGTCCTTCCCCCGAAGTGACTTTGTAGTAAATTTACCTTTAAATATTCTAAGACTTCTTCCACATAATGATAGTGACATACATACTTGAGCAGCATAATATGTCTCCTTAAGTTGATACACAATTGCGAAATAAGCGTATAGGTCTATACATGCACACACAAGCACGCACGCACGCACACATACACAAACACACTATGTATAATTTGTCCATAAGGCAAACCAGAAGAAAGGGACATTGATCGTACTGAAGTGACAGTGCAAGAGATAAATAGCGCCACGTCACAGCTTGCTTCAAAGCAATATTTGTCCTGGAGTGTGCAAGAGGGTTTTCTAATTTCGCATGTTACTTCTTATTGGCAGCGAGACGCCTATCCTGGATGAGATGCGGAATTTGTCTTGGGAGATTCTGTGTGTTAACTGGGAACATTAGAAACAGGAAATCGTCACCAAGAAACGAACGGAAAACATTGTATTTCAAGTTCATTCACGTGCCTCAATATATTTACATTAAACTCAGTAACAAACTATTGGATTTAATTAAGTTCAGTTACAAATTCTACAAGTCTAATATGATGGTATCTCTTTTGACACAGAACAAGCCGGATATTTGTGATATGGCTTGTTATGTGATTTGGTCGATGTATGTCGTTGAAATTTGCTTTATTACGAATTCCTGAATCCGTTTCATTGTCAAATGTAGATGAATCAAGCCTCAATTAATTTTCATCGGATTTCTGTCACCATTGGATTTCTGGCTCATTTCATAGTCAGATTTTATCGTATTGTACATATTTCATTGCGTACCGAACACAGTAGCTTCAGTCGAGGTTTGTTCTTCTGAATGAATGCAACGCTTGCTGTAGTGGCTTACGTTAGTTCGTTTAGTAACAGGATGTTTTAACTGCACTTATGTGAAGCGACGTAACGGTCCAATCGTTGTCGTTTTTGTTGTTGTTGTTGTTGTTGTCGTCGTCGTCGTTGTTGTTGGTCTTGACGGAGCTGGTAATGAAGGATTATGCCTATTTGTAAAGGACGTTCTTCATGCTCAATTTTTTTAAATGGGTTTCTGGCTGTAGGACATATTTTTCTGAATATTAAAAACAAGTTTCGACTTTTTTTCCCAGCGTATGAGTTTTTAATGGCAGTAGATATCAAAATTAAAGTCTTCTCGGATATAATGCTGTGAATGTTGTTAGATGCTGTCCTCACTTTGAGGCTAAATCGGTTACATGGTATTTTGAAATGGCACGGACTGCATTCCTGAAACGTTACTGCCGAGCCAAAAACCCTTATATTTATAATCTTTATATGACACGTCCCCGTTTTCCTCAGAATAGTCGATGTATTTATTCAGTATTCCGTTGTACACAACACAAACGTCAAAGGTAATCACTTTCGGCCTATTTGATGGCCATCATCAGACATGTGCGTAAGAACATGTGAAAGGAACTGTACAGTCGTCTATATAATATAACTTTTGAGAAAAAAATCTCATTCACTTACGTGATTATAAAACAGGTTAAATTGCGTCTGATCGTTAAAAAGCAATGTAAAATTAGTTGAAAACTGTATATCAAAGGAAAATTCAGACATGTGATAAGACAAAGAATATACTCGCTGTAGAAAAAGCGACGAGTCCTCGCCTCAGCGCATAGAGATTTGGGTTGCTGTTTTGAGATCATGGAATGAAAGGTGGGTTATGCACTTTACATCTTAAAATTTGACCTTGCTACCTTCTTTATGTAATAATATTCCTCTTTTTGGGACCGCGGTAGCACAGTGATTAAGGTGCTGTGCTACAAATCGGAAAGTCGCTGGTTCGATCCTAGCTGGTGTCAGTGTATTTTTCATTGACATAATCCATTCGATCGCACTATGGCCCTGGGGTCAACTCAGCCTCTAACAGAAATGAGTACCAGGAGTATTTCCTAGAGGTAAAGGCGGCCGGTGCGTAAGGCTGACAACCTTACCACCATCCTGTGCCATTGTCATGAAATCTGCGAACCTTAACTTCCTGGAACCCTCTGGGCCACTCCAGGCCTGTAACAGGACTGCTTTAACTTTGTCTTTATTCCTCTTTTTAATAAATATTTTTACGTACAATTTTCAAATAATTTTACACTATTTTTTAACAATCTGATGCAATTTAACCCGTTTTGTTTAACCAGTTTCTTTCACCTTTTCTTTTACATAGGGCTGATGACGGCCAATAAATAGGCCGAAACTAGTTATCTTGGACGTTTGTGTTGTTTATGGCGGAATACTGAAATAATTCGTCTTTTTATAAGTAGAGGGAATTTTGTTATATATCCGTTACTGTTTCAGACTCATCTTGTTTATGGAGTGGTATTAAACCATAAATATTAAAGTTTTGAAGCCGAATGTTCCCTGCACGCAACATTGTATCGCGTGTATTAAAATTAAGAAATTATTTTACCCAAATATTGTATTATAGCGATGAAAATAAAGAGGTTTTATTTTCCTAAACAACATTACATGATTAGTCTATAAAATGAATATGCATTCTGCGTACTGTTAGGTAGGAGTTGCATTTTAAATAAACCTGTAATAAATGCCGTACTTGTAATGGAGAGAACTTGCCGATCCCAGTGGCCGAGCGGTATAAGGCGTAGGTCTGTAGCCGCTCGCTTCCTGGGATTGCGGGTTCGAATTCCGCCCAAGACATGGAAGTCTGTCTCTTGTGAGTGTTGTTTGTCAGGTTGAGGTCTCTGCGACGAACTGATCACTCGTCCCGAGGAGACCTACTTAGGGTTGTCTGTCTGACTGTGATCGTGAAGCCTCCAAAGTTTGGTGGCGCCGGCCCACGAGGGTCTTTCGAGCCATGAAGGAATGGTGAGAACTGATATATTAATAGAGACTTCTACATTATAAACAATTCGAACACCTTATGTCGGAATTATATATAATACTTGAGATCTTCTCTCTGACTACCAATTGGAACATCCCAGAAGAGCAAGCATCTCTTTTACACTGCTGCGGAAACCTAAAATCACGCATTGTTTAATACTTCTTTAGAACTGTTGCTACTGCCTACGGGCAATTTCTTAGGCTGGCGTGAATGACGCTGATTTAATCTTTAGCAATAATATCAGTCATTTCCTGACTCTACCATTGTTTCTTAAAACAGTATTGAATTATGTTGGACCTAAATAGGCACACATTGAAGATTTTTTAGAATATCATTTCCAGTTGTACAGAAGAATTCAGTCACTTTGAGTCGTAATGAGTTGTCCCTAGTTAGATAAAATACAATAACTATTGTTTGTTCTCTCCATAATGAACGTTAATACAACTCGCTCAGTATGTTTTCTTCTATTCTATTGTGCTTAAAATATTATACAATAAATTTATCCAGTTTTCCATCTCTGACACACTCTTTAAGATGTGAATGCTCATTTGGTATTATACACCTCTAAAATTAGTGAAATATGAATAAAGTCTTTTTCTCCTGCTGATGGAATACCTAATTTAATTTAATTATATTTTTCTAGGTTAGAACGCCGTGTAGTATGGTGTCACCAACATTTCGGAACAATTTATTACATCCACCTACCGCCCAACAGAAATCGTCGTGTTATAAGCTTTGGATACCTCAGATATTACAGTTCCCTTTTGAATATGTTGTAATGCTTTGGTCGCCACGTACATGTTTGATAATAAAGACCTGTCAGGCGTAGTTTACTTGGTACTTGTTGCAGTGCGAGTGAAAAACTGACGTAGAAAAAATCTGAACCATGTGGTTCAAAATCGCCAGATTCGTTACCCGACATTCCAGATATTTTGTTGTATTATGGAACGTTAACCAACAAAATGTACTTTTTAAATTAATGTTTTACGAAATTCAATTCTTGTGTTCTACTTCTTTCGAACATCTTATGTTCATCATCAGGAAGACCATATTTAATGCAATTTTACATGGTATGTTTTTTTATGCATGTATACATAAATGAATAAATATATTGTGTTGTATATTTCCAAGATTCCAACACCATAGGCTTCTAGATGTCCTGCAGATTGAGGCAGTATAGCCCTCCGAAACTTTGCTACATTTCTGGTGCACGAAAGTCTCCATATACCAGCCGCTGTAATCTTGTTTCCTATCTGCCTAACTGCACGTCACCGTATGCAGCTCGCTCTAATCTTGTTACCTACCTACCATCTATCTACCTACCTACCTACCTACCTACCTACCTACCTGCCTGCCTACCTACCTACCTACCTACCTACCTGCCTGCCTACCTACCTACCTACCTACCTACCTACCTACCTACCTACCTACCCACCCACCCACCCACCCACCCACCTACCTACCTACCACGCTACACGGCACTGTATACGGCTCGGTGTAAATATTGTCACTTGTCTACCAAATTACACGTCACCGTATCATCTCTCTTCAGTCTGGTTACCTATCTACCATACTACAGGGTACCATGTACAGCTGGCTATAATCTTGTTGTTTATCTACCAAACTACACGTCACCATATACAGCTCACTTCAGTATTGTTACCTGTTTACCAATGTACACGGCATCCTGTTCCAACTCATTATAATCTCGTTATTCACCATTGGGACAACTTCACATCTAACGTTATATGTTATCGTTCTGCACGCCCTTGGAATCCGGGTCAATGAAATCTTTTTTTTTTATTAAATCCTCGGCTTGCTTCATTACAGTAACATTACATGCTATTGTAATCTTACATTTCTGTTGTTAGTTTTCATTACATCTGTTCGTTAGAATGGTTTATCTTTTGGAGGTCCATTGAGTTTATGTATCTAATTAATTGCTTCAGATTCCTATTGGTTTGTCCACGTTTACTCACTGGCCAGTTGCCTACTTTAAGTACAGTGTTCTTAAGAATTTGTCTTTCGTTCTTTAGCCTTTTGCACTGGAATATCAGATGGTCTACTGTTTGTGTGCCGTGTTTGCATGGGCACTCTGGACTTCCTATAATAACAAAATCGTTGTAATGTGTTTCTGGGCTTTGTATAAGAGGCATAGAAGAATGCCTTGTATATAGGTAATGTGTGCCTGTCTGTGGGTCTGTCTGCGGCTGGCTGTCATCTCTGAGCAGGCTCTTGTAAATTCGTAATGAAAGACTTTCAGTTTAATTTTTCGGGCAGTTCTAACTTTCACGCTAATTGCCTCGTTAAAAATACTTGGTTTTATTCCTCTTCATAAGTGATTTTTTTTTTCGTGTATGTGAAACCGTAATCAGATTTTGATGAAATTCGATATGAAAGAACTTCGCCTAATATTTCGGTCGGTGAGAAAAACCTAGAGGGTTGTTTGACCGCGCATCTTCCTCATGAAATAAAGTGAAATGCCAGCTTGAGGCAACTAGGTAATTTTATTGATATATTCTTAGCTCGACATGTTTCGGGTACATACGCCCATCATCAGGAGCATTAGATGTTGAGTTGCAGCATATGTTTTTCTGCACCGAGTTTTTGGATAGGTGGTGGTCTTGAGAGCAGCTGCGTAGGTCGTGTGTACGGTGCGGATGGTGCCGTGCGACTCGCATGGCACCATCCGCACCGTACACACGACCTACTCAGCTGCTCTCAAGACCACCCGCCACCCATCCAAAAACTCGGTGCAGAAAACCATATGCTGCAACTCAACATCTAATGCGCCTGATGATGGGCGTATGTACCCGAAACATGTCGAGCTAAGAATATATCAATAAAATTACCTAGTTGCATAAAAATACCTCAGTTACATGCGGCTGTATCCTTGCTTGTTACCGTGTGTCCCATAAAAGGCATCACAGATTTTACTAAAATACTCTACGTGAGACCTTTATTGAAATTCGTTGGTCAGTTCCAAGTATGATCCATATTGATCCAAAGAAACACTCTTTAGGTGGGACCGTAAACTGGCTCCTACAAGTAGGCCGTTTATAAGCTATGAAAGTCGTTCGAAATTTTTTGCACTATGCTGTGGACTGCACCCTTAATAATGTTATTTCCTGTTCAGTATATAGGCTAAAATAGTCATTAATTTAGTTTTCATTCGTTGAAATAAAACAGTGCGCATAAATATACAAATCCGCCTAAAGTGGTTAATGAAAGTGACCGTTGTGATCATATGTGCTGTACTTTCGTACGTGTATGTCGACCTATAGGCGTGCCTCCATCCGTGTTCATAGAATAGATATCTCCTTCCTGCAGGTTGAAGCCCATGCTGTACGAATTAGGGAGCTTTACTGTGTGCGTTCATGTATTTCTGCAGCTAGGTTGCTGGACGACACGAGATGCGAAGCGTTTTCCTGGTCTAACCTGAGTGCAGGTATGGGAATAATCACCAAGCAAATTGTTTGTTCAATTTTTGTTTATAACAGAAAGTACGAAAATGAAGGAAAAGTTAATAGAATAAGTACAAAATGCACGAATAACTGGGTGACTAAACAGCGATTCGGAAACTCGATTTGTTTCCGCCTCAGGTTAAAAGATGGGGAGGCACCTACGAAGTTGAATTAGTGACAACTATTAACCGCAGCAACTGGTCTGGTAATTGTTTGAAGATTCCTTCAGTTTCCTATAGTTAATACACTCGGGTCGTCAGAATAGCCATTTTATTTTCTTTAAAGTCTGAAATATATTTTTTTCTAAGTGCCTTTCTTCTGTTTGTAATTCTCGTACTAAGTCTAGAGGAGCAAAAATCATAATCTTGGTTCTTTTTGTCACCAGAACGATACGAATGGGCAGTTGTCTGTATTCAGAAGCATGGCGGTGCTATTTAGAAGTGAAAGTGTATTCCATATCAGAATATCTCAGACTTTTTTTCTGGAGTAACCCGAAATGGAATGTAATAATTTTAATGCACCATCAATATTTTTATACTTAAATAAAAAAAGATGGAATTGGAGGGACTGGATGACGTCGGGTAGGATTTTTAAACTGCTGCCAGCAATGCTGCATAATAGCAAATACGCATTACTGATGTCTTATTTCTTTTTTTAATACTATTTTATCCTTTTTTATATTTAGATTGTTTGGGAAGCCTGATTGTTAGTAAAAATGTTAGGGATTCCAGTTGTGGTACACATACCACCCTGCTGAATCTATATATCTGTTATTTTGACGTTTTGCTGACCGTGCATCTCAGTATATTTATCTCAGTAATTAACCAACTTAATGCACAAAATTTTTGTTCTACAATAAGTTTATTTCATGCCTCTACATGTTTCGAGCACTATGTGCTCATAATCATGAGGTCAAAATTGCATTACACAGCCTCTGGTATCATCACACCTGTAGGTGGCCGTCTCATGCGCAGGTTGAGAGAGGACCAGTAGATGCATGAAATAAACTTATTGTAAAACAAAAATTTTGTTCATCAAGTTGGTTAGTTACTGATATATATATATATATCTGTTTGTTTCTACCTGTGGATTATAGTGCGTATCGACTTTTATTTTTTCGTGGTTTCCCTCAGTCTCTCCACAAACGCTAAGGCAGTACTAGCAATTAGGCTATGACTGTTCCTTATATTTTTCGGTTCTTTTTTCACTGATTTTTCTGTTATCGGACGATATATTTTTGGTATGAGCTATTTAAAACGTTTTAATGTGAAACGTAAAAACGTAAATGCAGTAATACGTGATGAACTGTGGAAATAAACTCTCTAATTCACTTTTACGTTGCCTGTCTGATATTTTGGTTGTTTGGAAGACAGACTTCGGGATCTCCGAGAAACCTGCCGCCATTGTCTTCTCTGCCGCAGGGTTGGCCTCACGAGAGCAAAATTTTAGTAGGTTTTGTTTTGGTTATGAAAGATTGGGGCGGGAACAACGAACGAAGATTAGAGCTGATTTTTAAATGTACGAGTAAAAGGAAAATAGGAAAGCTATTAAAAGAAATAGGCATAAAATGGGAAATAAATAAGATGGAAGAGAATAAATAAAACTAAATATTTGCAGTGATACGGGGAGAAAGGTGTGGGTTTCTAGAATTTAGGAACCTTTGGCTTTGGGGAGAATCCTTTAACCTGTCAGGGTCATGGGTTAATACCTTCTTAATTGTTACTTCCCAAATTACAGGAGCGTACTGCTCATGCTGTTGAGGGTCATTATCTTAATTGTTTCACTCTCCGTACAGTGGTTGGGTCGTTAAGAAATACGGCCCAGAAAAGATGCAGGTGAATAAGAGCAACAGAAGGACGAAAGAACTTTTTTGTGAGATATAAAAATCTGTTGACGGGACGAATAAGGAACAAAAGTGGAAGACATGTATGCAATTTGTCAAAGCACTTAGTTAGACACGGTGAAATATACCCATGAATCACGCTTTGTGAAACTTGTTGGAGTGAGTTGACCAAAGTTTTGCAGTATATTTAGCAGCGGTATAACACAAAAACAGTAACAAATAACGAAGCATATTTCATAGCTTTAAACACCTAAGCTTTTTGTTACAAAAGAACGCAATCCGAAATGCAGTTCCAACTAGAAGTCCTAAAAGGTTGGTGGTGATGATGTCTATTAGATCGATATGTCAAAAAAAGCTTTCTATTCTTTGAATCGCCAAATTAATCAAATTGATATTTAAAAATTCAGGCCTTAGCTCTGTAAAAAAAGACTGTTTATCCTTGAATAGCCTAACTGGGTTAAGCAAATTAGAAGCAAAAGCCATGTTTATTCTGGTTTCGTAAATAAACTCCAAACAAAGCATATATTTTAAGTCTTGAGACAGATGTCCCTTATAGCAAATAATCTGCTACAAAATTTTATATGTTTAACTGGAATTTTTTGTTATTATCACCTTCCGAAATACAAATATATACATTTTTGGAATCGCCAAGATATTATGAGCTCTACAAAACACTGCCATTACACAAGTTACGTATATTTTATAAGTATTTATTACGACACAATTTCAGGGCACCAAATTAAGCGTCGCTGTTACCGACCGCCTCTGTGGTCTAGTGGTCAGAGTTTCTGGCTACAGATACAGAGGTCCCGGGTTCGATTCCCGGCGCTACCAGATTTTCTGAGTAGTAGTGGGTCTGGAACGGGGTCCACTCAG
>Ga0123352_10002883_pt1 | contig 24436 bp, 11 predicted proteins | sample TergutLab28metaG_FD_89700 | JGI IMG/M metagenome (GOLD analysis project Ga0123352, IMG submission 89700) | Labiotermes labralis P1 segment gut microbial communities from Petit-Saut dam, French Guiana - Lab288 P1 | ecosystem: Host-associated > Arthropoda: Insects > Digestive system > Gut ...
GATACAACCTGATGATGGCCCAGGAATAGGGCCGAAACATGTAGTTGTAAACCTTCCAATAATTAACCAATAAAATAGTTGTGTTTGACGGTAAGTGCCACGCACATATATTGCCATACTAATCGTATATCACACAACGGGGATGACACACATAAAGAAATTGAAGGATCTCAGTCCCCATTGGTGTTGAAGGTGCTGACTGCCATGGATGAGACAACACTGACTGTACAATCAAGCTCAATATATCTATGTAGTATGCTTGTTATATACACATAAATGTATGTAAGCTTCAATCAGAGATAACCATTTTCTGACTGCATCATCACCTCATTACATCCATGCTCATTGTAAATGGTCTCACTGTATTTGTGAACTATTGCACAAGTGCTGAGTAACACAAATAGTAAACACCTGTTAGTAAAGAGAATTGAAACAAACACAGCAGGCATATTAGATGAAATGAGCTGTGGCATGCAACAGCTGGTAAAATAAGTTATTTGAGCTGTTAATTAAGTGGAACAACTGAGTGTTGTTATTGTATGATAGCAATTCCATATTTAACTGTGTTTTGCATAATAAATCTTCTGTTTGGCTTGAAAAACAATGGAGCATTAATACAAGAATGATAATGTAACTGAGGCTTTATACATTAGTAGTGTGACAAACCAGTTTCATCATCTGTAAAAAGGTACAAAAAGACAATAGTACTACATTTTATGATTATTAATGTGTCTTCATAGATTGAAGTAAATAATTCCAGCTATTCTTAGAAAATCATTAACAGAAATCTTATTTTCACATAAACTCTAATACAGGTGTTCCTACCTGAGCATTGCAGGTTTATTGTACAGAAAGCCAGCAAATATGACAGCTGCCAGGGTCAGGTACATGATAAAAAGGACACTGTACATGCCATGGCATGCCACTAAAAATGCAGCATAGCTTCAGGAGAAATTAAGGTATGTGATGATTATTATATACGTCTGCACTGCCAAACACTGTTGTTTACTGCAGTGCAGTGGCATATAACGCACAACATGCGTATCCACTGTGATTAAAATGTTGCTTGATGCATTAACATATTATACCCACTTTGCTAGTTAGTCCTTAATAACCTTCCTCCTGCCTTACACAAGTTGAAAATGAGAGACCAATATTCACACTTCCATGCAACTTCTCAGGAAAGACTCACCAGAAAGTTGCTGCTGTCTCCGCCTTTAGGTCCTCAGCATCTGTGGAACACTGTACAAATCCCCATTTTCACATCCGAACAAAGAACTTGGGTTACTTTCAGATGAATCTGGAAGCCAAACTTTTGGCTGACCATGAACACACCCTTTCCCCATTGCCACTCTTTGGGAAATTACAGGCTTCCAATGACCAGTGTGGCAGCACTGTACCTTGCTGCAAATGGACTAAGCTCTTGTTTTCCTTTTGCAGTTATAGCACGGGAAACTGTTAGAGGCATGTCCATTGTACTGTCCGGAATGTACCATCTGCTTGGCACACACACAAAAACTGTACAGTCTGCTAATGAGTCACAACACAGCAGATGTTAATTTTGGAAACAGCCCTTTTGTAAGTTTGTAGACGATACTGGGGTTTTCAGTGCTGTGTAAAATTACACTATGGGCAGTTATCCTGCCACTGATAAGAAATTATGACTTGTCGGTGAAAAACTACCATCTCATTTTCACCTCTCCTTGTACTGTTGCAGAGGCATAAGTTAGTGTGTGCATTTCGTGGTATCCAAGCAAATGAGCTACAATTAAGCTTTATGTTTTTCCCAGATCACGGCCACATCATCATTTCTCTCCCCATATGCTAGTTATGATGCCGAGTTTTCCACAAGCGTGACTTGATTTGTCATATTTTATTTAGAGATGGTCAGGCTTTCATGTTCAATTTTCTCAAACTGTTTTTTACGTGGAGCACTCTTGGTTTTCAAAAGAAATTATTAATTTCCAGGCACTTTAAACTCACATTTAAAAATTAAATGCTTTGGATGAAAACTGAACTTATTGGTTTTAAGTGAAGTTTTTTGTGACATCTTTGATTTGGGAATGATAAATGAAGTAGTATTTTGGGGCTGTTTTCTTTAACCATAGCTGTAAGCTATGTATTTGAAGTCACTGTAGTCATCATCCATAAAATACAGAAACCTTTATTCTCCATTTTTCTTGCGTGAGTATTCGTGTGAATTCAAAATATCACCAAAGTTTGGAGTGACAATGGAGAGCACTGTCCTCATGTCCAGTCCAGTATTTTATGCTATTTTAGATTTGTGGATTTGAATATCTGCCGTCACATGGATGTGTGGGAAACAAAGTTGTCAACATCATCACTGGAGGTATAAAGTTCACTGGCAGCTGCACCATAATTCAGTAGTTCATTTGTTTTTCATTTTAGCACACAATCAGAGGTGTCAGAGCCTGTCTTTCAATGTCATTACATCTCTAACCAAAAATGGGTTTCTTACATGTACTGTATTTTTTCACCTGCAGAGGAAGGTACCTGTAGTCAAGACACTGTTGCTGGACTGTCCAATAGTGAAAGGTGATGAATACTCTTTCCTCAGACTCACATTTACATTCTGTCAACAAATAATTTGGTGCTGAAAAACATTCAGATATCTTGCTTGCTACAGTTTTGATACAAAACTCATATTCACACTACTGGAAAGAAGCAATTCTGTGCCTTCCAGTGACATGGAGACGTTTTCTTCCCTTGCGGCGAAAGGCTTAGTTCATTAGTCTTTGTGCAAATGTCTGCCAAGTATGTCAATTTCTGCAAGTTTGTGGTATAGGTCTTCAACCTTCTGAAATGGTGACTACATCACTTCTAGCAAAGTGGAAACGTATTGTAAAGAGTCTGTTCTGTAAAGGGGAGATGCTGATAACAGCAGGCTCCTTCAAATACACAGTGTTACACCAAAAAGAGTGAGATAATGATGATACAGTGTAAAAAAGTACAGATCACATTGAATAGTAGCCATGATTTATACCAAAGAAATATGTTGTGTCTGTTCCAAACAGTTCTGAAACTGAGGATTAATATTGGGGACTGCTGAGATCTGATATGTGGGCTGTTAGATGTTTACACTATCGCTCAAAAAAGATAGCTGATGATGGATGCAACATGTTCCATTGAAAGGTCCACACAAGTACCCACAATGTGGAATCACACCCATGGAGGCTAACCGTTTTGTTCACTGGTGAAAACCTCAAATTTTGGCTATGAAATTGCCCATGCAGAATTACAAAGATGATGAAATATGGTTTATTACTGATACAAGAGACATGACAGCAAAAAATGCAAATAACTGAATGGGCACAGACTGCAGTTTGAGGTACACACTACATAACAATATAGCAAGGGCAATATTTCGACACAAGTCTGCGAAGCTTCTCCAGAAGCAGAGATACAAGAGGAAAAACTATCAGACTACATGGCATTAGGCCCCAAAAGCCAGCAGCAGTGGCGTAATTTGGTTTTTTGTCGCCCAGAGTTGGATAATCACAATGGCCACTCTGAACAGAAATTATGAATTTAAAAATCAGTCTTTATTGAGTGCAGAAAATCAGTTTATTAGTCATTTATTTATGTATTTGTTTGTTTATTTATTTGCAGGTTGTACAATGTTTCCACATTTTCCTGCTTCCATTTAACAATTAAATTATTTTCCTCCAGTTGCTTCTGTCATTCCAGTCTTCTTCCGTTAATCCCTTTTCTCCCATCAGTCCTCTAATCCCTTCTGCCCAGGTGAGTTTAGGCCTACCACGTTTTCTTCTTCCTGCTGGACGCCATTTCGTAACTTCTTTTGGAAGTTTTTTTTTTATTTACAAATATTGTGTGTCCGCTGGACTGTCGTCTGGGTCGGACGCACTACTGCCCCCTTCCCCCTCAACCGACGATATACTCAACCAGAAAGGATATAATATGGCAGAGAAGTAACAATGTACTGACCCGCGAAGTATTCAGTGGGTTTCATTTACACCGAATGCAAGTTTATAAGTTCCACACACCGAACAAAGTTGCAAATATCGCTAGCAAGCGGTACTAACACAAGACTTTCTACACGAAAAAGTACACGCAGACTACAGCACAAAAGTTAGGCCCACTATGTATAAAGTGAATAAATCACGTTTTTTCTTCCCTTTATCACCGGCTGAGCTACCGTCGTCTAAATATGCCATTTCAGAACAGCAATCGTCAGAGTAATCAGTGGAGATGACGCGATGCTAATCACGCTGATAGTGTGCAATTGGGCTAACCGCAGAAACAAAATCACAGATGACCAACAAACCTATGGCGCCATAATTGGGATGGTAAAGCTGCTTCCGACACACCGGAGGGGAAAAGAAGCGTCTAGAAGTTAGTGTTCATTGTACATAATCTTGTCATTTTGTAATTCGTTCAGGTTTCAAAGGTTTCTTAAATTAATTTGTGTTGAATATAACCCATAAGGCTTTGTGTTTGGTGACGAATTTCCTGTAGCAGTTCCAAGTCGGGAGAAAGAGGCACTATTGTAATAATGACACTTAGGAAATTTAAATTTTTAATATTTGTCAGTTTGAAACCATAAAACAGTTAATCTGGAAAGAGAGTGACATGAAACAGATAGTCTCATCAAGTTCCAATAATATAGAAAATATGAAAATGAAAGTTACATAAAGACATGAAAAATTATTAGTAGGATGTTTGACACACTCCATAAATCTGATTGGTTTCTGTGTGAGATTAAGCTCTGTAGGGTTAAGACATCATAAGGTATCATCACCATCTTCATAAGTACCTTTACAATTCACTACATTCTTAGACATCCATTGTTTAGCTTCATTTTTTGAATAGACATAACAAACAAGTAGGAATATGAGAGATCACCATGCTGTCTATTGTCATTTTCAGCTATCAAACAAGATGACTGATTTTCACAGAACTTAGTGTGAATGTTATGTCTTTTGAAAACTATTTAATTATCTGCTGTCTTTTATGAAAAGGAGGATAAGCAAACTTGTTAGGCAGGAGCTACACAAGCGCCACTTAATATAGGGTGCTGAAGTAATGTATGATATCATCTTCAACAGTCATTCAGCTTGTTGATACAATATTTTCATAGCATATAAAATAACACCATAGCAGCTGTGTGTGTATTTTATTTAGCATTTGGGTTGATAGTGATAACTAATGAACCTTAGAGATGTGAAAACTGGTACAGAGCACCAACAGCAGCAGAAGCAACAGTAGCAATAATAATAATAATAATAATAATGCCTGCTACTGGATAAGAACATTACATAAAGAAACATGATAGAGTGTGTGCTCAACTGCACTTTATCTTATCCAAGGAAATGAGTAAAATTAGGCAAGGAACATTGGCATGAGCAAGTACCAAAATCAGTAGAAGTAAGTCACAAAGGTAAGGTAAACATATTATGAAATGAATAAGTAAAAACTGATATAACCATCCCTATCATAAACTGGACATCATAATCCATGATAATAGACTGTAGTGTCTATTAACAGAGAGACCTTTCTGTCTGGTAATAGATGTTCCAGATTCAGGATATAGAAGCTGAAAAGATTTTAAAATATAAGACCTTGCAACAGAAATATATTGTGTGTGGTGTGTAAAAACAAAAGTGATGCCAGTAATTATACAGCAACAGGAACCATCTCAAAAAGCAAAAGCTAAGGTAAAGCAGTCCCTATACAGGACTGGATAGGCTGCGAGTGTTCCAGGAGGTTGAGGCTCCCAGATTTCAAGACAGTTGTCACATGAAGAGGGTAAGGTTGTCAGCCCTATGCACTGTCCGTCTTTACCACCCCTCCGGGAAATATTCCTGGTACTCATTTCTTTTAGAGTCTGAGTTAACCCCAGGGCCATAGTGCAACTGGATGGATTATGTCAATGAAACATTCCAATGACACCATTGGGAATCGAACCTCAACCTTCCAGCTTGTAGCGCAGTGGAACCATCTCAAAATCATTCAGAAAATATGTGAGCAACATCTGGTAAGCATGACATCAAGGAACTACAGAAAACAGCTATGCAGGGAACCATGCACATGCATCAGAAACTACTGATATAAAAGTACAAAACATTTGTTATGGGAAATACTGTTATGTGTGCCGTAAGTTGTAACCACAATACCTGGAGCACTATAAGCCCTAGTAACTTGGTTTGTTTCAGGTATATAATTGTAAATACTCTTCATGAAGGTTTTAAGAAATGATGATTATGATGATAACATTCTTGTATATGAAAGTGCTGAGTCAGCAGTTTAATAGCCAATAACAGAACAAGCACAAACATACCCACAAAAACAATAACAAAGGAAAAACAAAAACAACAATAATCTGTGCTGTAGAAGTGGTAGTAGTAATAATAATAAATGTATGATTTTTCCAAATGTGTGTAGAATAAATTTAGACTTGATGAGTTCTGCTCAGAACTCTATGCTGAAAGTAACCCACGCTGTTTTTATGCAATTGATGAAATGGATTTAAAAAAAAAGAGCTCACACAAAACAACATCTTTAGAAGCTTATATAGCACACAGTTGTTATTTTTATCATTTCTTCAGAAGTAGAAACTGTTGATAAAATATATGTAATATTGTGTTTAAGATGTCAAGGGAGGCATGTGACAGTGTACCATTCAATAAATTATGGGAAACCCTAAACAGATCAACTATTAATACAAGATTAATAGAAGCAATAAAATCATTCTATAAAGGATCTAGCTCAAAAATAAAAATTGGAAACCTAATTACATAATGCTTAAAAATTACCAAGTTGTAGTTGTAGTTTATTGCCAACTCTATTCAAAATATACCTAGAACGAGTGTTAAGGAACTGGAAAAGGAAATGCCAACTAATGGGTATACCAATTAAAACACATTTGTATAATCACTGAATTTTGCAGATGACCAGGTATTATTAGCACAAGATCATGATGACATGGAGTATATGCCTAGAAAACTAATGGAAGAAAATGAAAAATGGTGACTTGCAATAAATTTAGAAAAAACTAAATATATATATGTGGGAGAAGGAAAAGAAAGTTTAAAATTTGGTGGCGGGGAAGAAATAAAACCATGTACAGAATGTACTTATTTAGGTACAAGAATAGACCAGTCAGGAGATAATAAAACAGAAATAAAACACAAAATTAGTCAAACAAGAAAACATATAAATGCATCAAATTCTATTTGGTGGCACAAAAATATTACTGAAGACAGAAAATTATACATTTATCAAACTATAATTCAGAGTATTTTGGTGTATGGCATGAAATATGGCAAATCCCTACCAGAGAAATAAATAACATTTTATCTACAGAAGTGGATGTGCTAAGGAAGTCAGCAAGAAAATCAAGGATGGAAAGAATAAAAAATGAACATATAAAGGAAATAATGGGAGTGAAAGGGAAGCCAGATATCATAGACATCATAGAGAAGAAAAGACTACAATGGTATGGCCACATCAAAAGGATGCCAGAGGAGAGAATACCAAAATTAATTATGAATTGGATACCATGGGAGAGAAGGAAAAGAGGATGTCCAAGAAAAATGTGGATGGAAGGAGTACAAGCAGCCATGACAAGAAATTTAGAACCAGATCAACGGAGAAACAGAGAGGAATGGCATTTGGTTTCCAGAAGATGGCGACAACTGTTAAAAAAGCCAGATTAGATGGATGGATGGATGGCTGGATGGATGGATGGATAGATAGATAGATAGATAGTTAGATGGATGGATGGATGGACAGACAGACAGATAGATAGATTTATAGATTAGATGGATGGATGGATGGATGGATAAGATGTCAAGGGTGTACATATTTCAACTCAACATTTGCCTCTAGCAGATTAAATTTACCTGGTATGACATTTTCTTACAAACTTAAAACCTTTTATTCATTTTGTATAAGTAACATACATTTGGTATGACATGCATTTTTACTGAGTACATAAAAATATCTTGTATTGCATGTTAAATGTATGTAGATTGCAGGATAAAAAGAAATCAGATATGATGTAGAAATCAGTTTCTTGAATCTTACTTTGCATTTGTTTGTTTGTGTAAGACTTTGGGAATATATTTGTGAAGCGTGTATTAGTGTTACTAAAAAAAACTCACTGACCGGGACAGGAGAGCATTTAACACTTTTTGAGTTATTGATGAACTGAAAATTATAAAGTAGCTACAAACATACCCACATACAAGTTAGGAAAATTGTCCTTATTCTTCTACAAAGCGCAATTCAGGGCATTTTTCTGTTACTGGTTAACACAAATCTGAATATTTCTATGTGAGAAAAACGAAATAGTGTGGCTCATTGTAATATTTCTTTTAAAATCAATACATCCATATTTTGAATACAATTTATGTAATGAAGTGTTTCCCATCTGTCTAAGCAAGCTGAGAAGCTTTCTGTGTATCAGATAGTCAAATGTTAGACCAATTATTTGTAAAGGTACTATTTGCATTACTCCAAATCCTAACTTCTTTTTTGCACCATATTTTCTATCCCAGCCTCAATATGGAACGAATATGGACTCCGGCACAAGCTGCGCCTCATCCATCAAGTGTGAGTGGATTGTCTGTCATGGGGGAGCAGGTGCTACAAGCCCTTCAGAAGAAATGGATAGAGAGTTATGACTGTCTGTCCAGTGCAGTCACTGTACCTGCACACTATTTTCTTGGTAACAGAGAAGGTAACTAAAGTGTCTTGAATGATGTTCATTATGTATAAATATTAACAAGCATGCAATGACAGAAGGTAGCAGGCTGATGATCAGAAATAAGAAAGAATGCCATAATAGTTGTCATAAAGGTTATCTGTTTTAAAATGATCTTAGTAACACAATATTCATAACTGAGTTATCCCATATGGAACTGGCTGAAGAATGGTTCATTTTGTAGCAATCAAAGCAGAAAGTGAATAAGCTATAAAAATAATTTCAAAATTTCCTGGAGAACTACTTAAAGGTTTGATTTAACAAGATTTGTGTTGAAGGAGAGATTACAGTGCCTGCCAATATTCATGTTGGATAAGAGTAATTGAAGGTTGGTGAGTTAAGCATGCTGAGAATATTTTAATGCTTGTGATCATCTTTGTGTATGGTGGACTGAGTGGTTGAATTGTGTTGCGGTGTGATGAAGTGTTGACATTACAGGTATTTGCACACAAAAAATCATGTAATTTTTACACATAGTTTTAAATGTTAATTTTAGTGGGGTTTATGTGCAGTTGTGTCTGTCACTTCAAGGGTGTTGGTTCTACAAGCCATACCCTCTACACCAAACACTGTACTGGAGTGGTTGGCACTGTTGTTTGTATGGAGCATGTATTAAGCAACAGGTAATATGTATAAATAAAGCGTTCCCAAAGGCAAATTTGGGAGTTAAATTCTTGTTCCTGTGGTCATTGCACATTTCACATCCTGGAGACTAGTTACAGATGTTATAATTAGCCCAAGAGCAAATATTTGAATTTCTTGTACCATTAAAGCATTCAAAACAGTTGGAATGAACCACTGTAGGTAGTCTAACACACAGACATGAACAAATTTAATTTAATAGTTATCTTGTAAGGCATATTAAAATAAGTTTCCCTTTTGAAATGATTAGCAAAGGAGTACATGCCCAGTGTAACACAGTGATTTAATACACATAAACATACCATATCAATCAATCAATTGGCACATTACACCCTACACAATAACACACCAAGTAGTCGCAAGCTCCTGAAGATGGACGTATTAGCATCCGAAACATGTTGAGCAATATATAATAAAGCAAGTGTCATCTAGTTGGTCAACCTTTATTCAAATACCATATCAATATTTTTAAAATAAACTTTTTGTCTCCAGTAGAAAGTGAGTTGCAGATTATTTTGTACCTTACCATGTGACATTTTTTGGAAGTTCAGAAGTGTGTAAGCATTTCTGAAACTGTCTTTGAACCTGGGGTGTCAGTGAACCCCTGAACTGTACCTTTCTTAATATCCAATCAGAATATTGTTCCTTGTGTGTTGATCCAACAACTGTCTGAATATGAAACGGGTTTGTTAACAATCCTAACCAACAAATTTGTGACTTGTGATAATCACCAAATTTGAAATTAAGATTATATTCTTGGATGTGATGTGATATAGTATTGTAGACTGGAACCAACATTTCTTTACCTCGAAGTGGAGAGGGCAGGTTTTCCTGAAATTTTGGTACACACCTTCAAAACTGAATGGTTTTACAGTCCAGAAGAATGTAATGTTAACAATTATGTGTATTTCTTCCTTTTCAAATAGGTGGTACATCTGAGGAACTCTCTCCCACATGCAGGATTCCATTTGTGTCAGAGCCAGTCATAGACCTATGTGCAGTAAGGTAAGGAGACATCATTTAAGCATTTAATGAGAGTGCGTGTAGAGCTACACACTTTGTAGACTACAATTTTGTGGATGTGAACATGGAAGTTTAGCTTCACACTCTGTCTGCTTTTTTCCATGGAGTCTCCAGCACTGTTTGGATAAGAAATTGCCTGTGGATTGTGTGGAAATGGTAGCAAAGTGAAGAATCCAGGCACTACCAGGAATCAAAATTCCATCTTCCCACCCCATAGGCAGTCGCTTTACTAACTGAGCTAACCTGGAGCTTTACAATTTTCTTAGAGTTTCACAGTATAGGAATGCACCATTGTTCATTGTATGAATATGTGCATATGAAACATGCCTCTTTAAAATTTGCTGTACATTTTTAAGTCATGTAAATAATTATAATTTGTTTGTTAATTTCAAGGGCAACAAACATAGCACCTGAAAAATGGAGAGCTACTGCTGTACTCCAAAGTCTTCAGCTGGACAGAGAAACACTTTCTGTCACTAACAGAGACCTAAGCTTAGCATCAGATATGGAGCAGCTAACAGATAATAACACAATTCTACATGAGGCAGGCCATCAACTTAACAAACTAAGCAAAACAATGACAGCACCCATACCTAAGTCCAGACTTCAAATGAATAATTCAGATTCTACCATTATCTTCAAAGACGAAGAACACGCCATTTGTCCAATGTTTGATATAAAACTTAATGAAAATCAGTCCCAGAATTTTATGTTACCTTTTAAATGTATTGCTGAGGAAAATTCATACAAAAAGAACAGTTATGTCCAAAATGAAGAGTCTCATCATCCATATGACGATCGCATGAATAAGGTCACAGAAATTTGCAGAATAAATCTACTAAAAGAGAACAGGCAGCAAATGAATTCCATTGTGAATGTTTCTGAAACTTCTGGACTTAAGATGATTTCATTTGAGGACTTGTTACAAACACAAAATCAGCTACATAATCTTACTTACAAAACCTCTGCAGGTTTAACATTACAATGTGAAGTTGCACAGAGGCCTCTTGAAGGCTGTCACGATTGCAAAGGTACAGAAGTGAATACCAATGAGGAACCACTAGTACTTTCGTGTGATATGTTCAGCACAAATAATGACAGTCTATTCAATGATAAACTACAAAATATTGCTACTCTGTCTGAAACCATAGAGACAGGGCTTAATGAAGTAGCTACTCAGAGTCCCAGAAAGTTTAGGGAAGATGATTTCAACAATTTTCAGAGTGAATTATGTGAAAAATGTCCCAGTAGCAGGACACAGACCTTGATGACAGTTACATTTATAAATGAACATTTGAGAGAATGTGTCTCTTCTCAGGATGAGGTACATAAGAATAATGTAGAAATTGAAAATCTAGAAATGGCGGTTCCTGAAGATGGAAGTCATAAAATAAGCAACCAAGATACAGACATTTCCCCAAATTGTCTTTTACATGTGGCAGATTTTCAAAGCAATGCAACTGAAACTTTACAAAAGATACAGTTTTTCCACGGATCACATAAAACTATTGAACTAAAGACACATGAATCATCCAAGGAATTAGAGACTTTAGATCAATCACAGTACAAGGAAGAAGTTCTACCACCTGTTGGACAGCAGTCAAGTAAAGTCTCTACTGTGGAAGAACAGAAATTTAAAAACAAGTTTTTGAGAGGAACTCATTACATGCCGATGAAAAGAAAACTGGAAGTACCTGGAGTGTTTCAGAAGACAGGCAAGATAAAGGGCACATTATGTTCTGATAAGCAAACAGCATACTCTGAGGTGCCCATAAGCAGTTCAAAAACAGAAACATCTTCAGCTATGAATATGAAAGACGTGATTGCCAACACATGTGTTTTAGATGGCAGGAACGTGAGGAAAACAACATTCCAGGCTCCATTCAAGAAGATACCTTCTGAAGGAAAGCAGGTACACAAAGAGACATAGCCTTCACCTCAATACATTAATTGTTGATGGTCCTATCAGATAGCCAAATTAGTCTGCAGTGTATAGATATTTTAGCTTTCCTCAACGTATATGACCTACTTTCATGAAACCTTCACATACCACAGTAAACATTTTGCGTAATTGAAATATGTATCAATTTTCTGTGCATCTTAAGAAAAGAGTTTGTTTTCCAAGTAGGAGATATGTTTATTCTTCTTTAACTATTGCCATTTGGTCTATAGGTTTTATCTGGCATGTAAATACCAACCATAAACCTGTTAACAAACCTACCTCTTAGTTAAGAGCATGTTGCATCTCTGCATTGTCGCAGCAGTGACTAGTCTAATATGGTGTGTTCATTAAAAATGTTTGTATGTTAGGTATACATTACGTGTGATACTACTGTATTGCTCTAATGGCAGGCTGCTGCAGTATGTGATTCAAACCTGAAATAAGATTAGTAAGACTGGTTTCAATGAGATACCAGTGCCTGAGTTACTACTGTGATAACTGAAAATCTTCGGTCTGGATAAATGCTATCAGGTTTGAGATTTGAGCCCTCAACCTCACGGAAATGAAGAAGAAATGATAGCCCCTTCATCACAACTTTCAATTCAGATTGTACAGAAACCATTTTTTGTGTAGGTGTATCTGCATACACATGCTTGTGCATCTGTGCATGTGTTCATATTTTTAAAGTAACTTTTTGTATATGAATTTTGGTCTCTGATACAATATATGATTTAACAGCAGCCAAGAGGGTGCAGTTTGTTAGTGATAGGATGTCTTATGTCACACAAAGAGGTAATTGATTTCCTTTTACTATTCTGTATTTTTGTGTTCCAACTGAGAAAAAAAGCAGTGACACAAAAGAAAGCTTTTATGATGAACTGGAACATATTTTTGAGAATTGCCTAAGTACACTGTGTGAGTGTAAAAGCCATTGCCTAAAAAGTGCCAAATCTGAAGTGGTGTAAGCATCCTAATTCCAGTCACTTATGATTTCCTTGTATTTATTTGTTTGTGGCTTTTTTCTACCTTGCTGTAACTGTCGTTATTTATGCCAGATGTTTGTCAATGTGAGCCATCAGTATGTCTGCCTAGTTTGAAGAGAGACATGGATTACATTCATTAATCTTCCAAAAAGTATGACTAGCCTCCATGGCAAAGCTTAGATGATTACATCAGAATTCAGTCATTCATAGCCAAGTGAACAACTCTGGAGACTGGTATTTTTAGGCGATACTGCCATTATTTTTTATGATTTATTGTGTATTGCTATCCCATTTTAAAGGTTGTATGTTTGGATGTTACTGCAGACAAACAACTTTATACTTAAAATTTAAGAACAGTGTTAGGTTACCATATTTGTCTAATGGTACAGCTGAGGAAGTCTTGAATGTTAATGTAAACATCAGGAAGATTTGAGAAATATTAGAGTGAATGTCAAAGCTTTGACCAAGGGTTGTCTTGATAGTTATCAGGTACAGCAGCATAAGTCATGATTGTGAGAGGTATGGTCAGAATTATTAGATCAAAGGAAGGGGGCTAAATTTCAATGGTTGCGGAGTCCAAAATAAGTTGATGGAAATAATGTGAACAAAGTATATTCAATGGGAAACTAGCAGAAATTTGTCTTAGGGACAAAAAAAGAATATTTGGTAGACAAAATTGATAAGCATATAATAGACAGTTATCATAGGATAAAATGTTAACTTGCTGACTTGCTTGTGTAGTAAGTAAGCTGTACTGGACTTGTTGGGAGTGAATTAAACATGTAACACAAACAGGGAGAAAGTAGAAGAATGAAAGACAAACTTGATGTCACTTTATATTTTATTTCACTTCTTATGTGCTCAACATGTTTCGGACATTAATATATCCATCATCAGGAGCTTGTGACTATGCTGTTGAATTACCACAATGGTGGTAATTCAACGGCATAGTCACAAGCTCCTGATGATGGATATATTAATGTCCGAAACATGTTGAGCACATAAGAAGTGAAATAAAATATCAAGTGACGTCAAGTTGGTCTTTTATTCTTCAACTATCACAGTGGTGCACTGTCCAATAAACATAAGTTTCAGGGAGAAGGTAATTTTATTAGTTTTGTGTGTGTTTGTATTCTGTTCACAGGGATCAGAACAAACTGAAGCACAGGTGAATAAATGTGAAGATTTCAACATTATTACTCTAAATGATGATTCATTTTATGACATTACTTCCAAAGTGCAAGAGAATGGCCTGTTGGAAATAGGCCTAACCATTCTGTATAGGTAAGATTAATAGATAAATATGATTTATCGAACAAAAATTGATATTTTATGTGTATGTACAAAAAATGAGTAAAAATGACAGTAGGATGTAGAATATGTTGTAAAAATACAAAATATGCAATAAAAAAGTGTTGCAAGCATTTCACATACTGTATCCAAACGTTTCACCAAATTCATTATATACAGCTCATAACAGGATTATGAGTCTTTTTAAAAATTATAAATTTACTAACAGAATCAAAGATGTGTGTATTTAAGTGTCTTCTTAATGTTGCTTTAAATTGAGCCCTTACATTTATCATACTTGTGGGACTGCATGGTAAATTACTGAAAATTTTGATGCCTGCTTACTATGTACTTTCCTGAAAACACAAGATGTTGCATTTGATCTACATAGATTGTATTTATTCTTTGTGTTAATACTGTGATTGGCTGAACTTGCTTGAAATGTTTCTTGGTTACTTACAGTGAAGTACATTAACAAAAATGTATATTCACACAGCAGAGGTAATATCTCTAATTGCCTTTATGGTTAATCAGACTTTGAGTGCAATGTGTTTCAATGTGTATTCCTAGGGAGGGGTTTAGCCAGCTGAATAAACCCAGTGAAATCTCAAAATTTGCCCATTGCACTCCTGAAGGGTTAATGTTGGCTGTGAGAATGCAACCAGACAACACAGTTTTCTGTTACTTAAATGTCAGTGACAATCACTGGAAAAATAATAACGTACCACAGTAAGTACTTTGTTTATTTCTACAAATATGCAGCTAAATTATAACTGTAACTGCCATACACCAGTCATACTTCATGCCCCCCCTGCTTATTCCGAACTATTTGTCTATCACTCACACCTTTTTAGAAGACTTCCATTCACAGATCAGATAAAACAAATATGGACTGTGGTCTTCTGGGTTTCACCTGCATGCTGTCTTGGTGATGGGTTCAAGTGTGTCAGAGGAACATCGGCCACAGAATACTTAAAAAATCATGTCTACATGAACATTATCTAACCCATGAGTCATATACAAGGAATAAAATAGGGAACAAATGTGAATATGAATGTTTAAAAAAGTAATTAGAAGTGTTTAAAATTTGACAACAGTTTTATAAGAAATGGGTGTGATTGAGATTACAAGTTCATCCCTCTGTCTAACACTGCAACAAATATATAATTTAAAAAAACAAAATTATTTATTTTTAATGTCCTGTGTCCAAAGAGGATTTGACTTTTTTACCCTTAAAGATGACATATTGCATCAGAACACTAGCATCTGATTACCCAGTGATGAAGCATCGTATCCCAGAACAGAATCCTCCAATGTGGGATATACGTCCAAGATAACAGAAACCAACAATAACTACTTTTAGCTGCATGATGTGAACATACATACATACATACATGCATACATACATACATACATATGTACATACGTACATACATACATATATACATCCAAGATAACAGAAACCAACAATAACTACTTTTAGCTGCATGATGTGAACATACATACATACTTATGTACATACATACACACATATATATACATACATACATACATATATACATCCAAGATAACAGAAACCAACAATAACTACTTTTAGCTGCATGATGTGAACATACATATATACATACATACATATGCACATACATACATATATACATCCAAGATAACAGAAACCAACAATAACTACTTTTAGCTGCATGATGTGAACATACATATGTACATACATACATACAGACATACATATGTACATACATACTTATGTACATACATACATACATACATCCATATATACATATGTACATACATACATATATATTACATTCATCAATCCTAAAAGCATCAGGGCATTGGATATGCAACATACCAAAAAAAAATATTTTATGATTAATGATTATCAGTCGATATATACACACACACACACACACGCACAATACACCTGTATGCAAATAGATTTAAAATGTTACACAAAGAACTGTTACTTAACATAAAAAATTAATTATTAATAAGTGCAAAATTACTGTGTTCCTAAAAAAAATTGATAGAGTGAAATTATAGTAATTTAATATATTTAAGGAAAAACATACCATATCATATCAGACCTCACATCTTGAGTTTGTATTAGATGTTCAAGTATTCTTCTAAAGAATAAACAGATTCATCAGTTACATTTTTTTTAAATTGTAACCAACTGTTAATGGAAAGAAGAATAAATTATAGGTCTTCCAACTTCAGTTTGAGTTTTTCCCAACTCTGTAGTAATTTGTACTACATACTAGGATATACTGCGTCTTCCTACTTTATGTAGGTGTTACAATTTTTCTAGTGAGAGCTGGCAGTAACAGATTTTATATTTTTACTGCAACATGTGTGTGCATGTACATGGTGTGCTAGAGAGCCTGTTATAAGGTAACTTATACAAGAAACTGTTCTGTTCCAGAGCTTTTCTGTCACTGTTGTTGAATGCACGGTGTAGAAAAATCTGCTATGATGCGCAAGAACTGATTATTTTCCTAACTGACAAGTATGGCTTTGAGACTGAACAAGGTGACCAACTCAGGCTAATGGATGTATACAAAAATCAGTGTATGATAATTATCATAGGGAGAAAAAGAATGGTCTTAACATTTTGCATTTTACATGTATTATATAGTAATTATCTATTAGAAGCCAACCTGATACACTGATCATTTTTTATGTAACTTATTATTTACAGTAACAAATCTCCAACATGCTTTAGTTTCTATTAATCCATCTTCAGGGAGATGTATATAAGAGAATATATGTATCTGATTATACAGTTACATTGAGCGGAGTACTATAAATACATATCTTTGTATATAAATTATAGCGGCCATGGATGTAAAATATTTGATATTTATTATATTTTGTGTTATTTATTATTATTGAATATGTGTATGGATGTCATATTAATGAATGAAATTGAAGATTAAAATGTATAAAATAACCATGGTGATAAATTTGCATATTGCATTCAGTTTTACATATGTAGAAGTAGTCATTCAATTTTTAGCATTCCATCATCTATGGGATGTTATTAGATGTTTTAAAATTTCCCATGTGGTGATGCTATATTTTTAAGTTTACATGTAGAGTGAAGACACTGTATTCACTTATAAACATATCCCTGATGATGGCATACTAGAAGCTGAAACATGTTGAAGATATGGTATTGTAAGTAATAAGTTATATAAAACTAATCAGTGTTTTTGTTGAATTATAATACAACTAGACAAGAACAGATTGGAATAAAATCTTGATAAAAGAATATTTAAACTTTGGCTTTAAAAATGCTATTGTTCTGTCAGATTTACATGTGTTTTCAATTCACAAACACAGGAAGACCACTAGCACTTCACAATCAATAGAAGTTGATTTAAAGGTACCTACACATGAAGGAAGGAAATGTAAGGTTAGAGTGTCTCGTTTTAATAATATATGTTCATTGTGTTCTAAAGCAGTTTATATATTCAGTGACTGTTACAGTATGCTTGAAGTGGATTCTCTTGGATCCAAAAGTGGGGTGTTGGCTTTTGGATCCTGATCATCCTCCTGGTCAATTTGCTGATGCTCTACAAGCAGTGGGTGTTCAGATGGTAAGATGTGTTTAGTCATACTTCATACAAAGACTGAGAAATCACAGTTTTCACTAACTCTTGTAGGATATTTTTACTATTTGCATGTTGCTATCACCCTGATCTTTTTGCAGTTATTTAGTTTTAGATGGCAAATTTATTGCATTTTACTATGTTAGAAGGGAGAGGGCCCTTTGAATTCTACTATGTTTTACCAAGCTAGGATAAATGGTTAATAAACAAACAGTGCTTAGCACTGTTGCTCATTGCAACAGATGTACTGCTGATAATTATTAGCCTAGACAAATGGAAATAAACACTTGAGATTCAGTTCAAGAGTTGGGTGAAAGGAGAATTTTATGTATACTTTGTAACTTACCCCTGTAAGTGACTAATCCTTGGTATATCTATAAACTTGTATCGTCACTGCTAGGTTCAATTCTTATTGATAAAGTTAAGCAATACACAAATTGTCTGATTTATCAGGGAAAGCCCAACGCTTCTTGGAATGTGAAAACTACAGCATGTTATCAGCTGCAACTGCTCTCAATTCTGACAGAGAAATTGTACCACCAACTGAAAGAACAAGAGTTGTGGAAAATATTTCTGGATATGGAAATGAAACTAGTGCCTATTCTTGCAGGTTTGTTGCTATGCTGACTTAGTACCTTCGTTCTATTGTAAATGGTACAATACATGAACTGAGAGAAGTGTTAAAGGACCACAGAGCATTACACAAAAAACAAAAAAGAGTTAATCTGAGGATGGCATGTATTGCACCCCTTATTGCATATTGCCATGTAGTCTGGCAGATGTGTACTGGCATACTAGAGAAACATGCTTCCCTTCATCATCACTGTAGCATTCTTGAAAACATTAGTATAGATCTATTAGATTATGTAATACTTTGCATGAGAAGACAGTAATCTTCAAAATTAATTGGTTTCATCAAGGCTGGTAACAGCCATAAGTGCCATGCTGATCAATTTCTGTATGGTTGCAGATAAACTGCCAAAATTAGTATTATTCTGAGGATTGTATCCTAGTTTAATTGGTTTAATTTTTGATTGGCTATGTTTAGGCCTTTTATAGTAAAGAAAAATTACCTGCTCGCAGAAATTACAATCTCCAGAGTTTTGCACTCCTACTACAATGTGGTGCAAGTTAACACACCAGCCATACAGTATAAATTTGAGAATCTGAATCAGTTACTTATCTCTGTGAAAGGGGTAATAATATATTGCACTGTTCATCATTCCATAATTTCTGCTCTAAATTCAACAGACATTACTCAAATTAATAGAAAGTCCTGTAGTCATTTGCAACAAATGTAAAAATTACTCCACAGGTTACTCCATGTAACATTCTGTTTTATTAAACTGCATAATTTATTGCATATCAAACACAACAATGAAGTATGTGTCTTTTTTGGATTTTGATATTTATTTTGATATGAAATTTACTTTCAGTTATGGAACTTCGTGGAATCTGTGTTGACAAAGAACGACTGAAAGAAATGGAAAACATCTTAGAGGTAAAAAAAAATAAAATGAAGAGTATTCTTTAATGTTATTGTAATATTCTGTGCTGGCTTATGGACAGGATGGCCTTAATCTAGTTTGCAGTATGGGTACTGTATTTTCCTTTTTACCACCATTTCCAGATTGGCTTTGGCACCTATTCAAGCCTTCAGCCACAAATAGAGGAAAATAGTACACGTATAAAAATGCCTTGTATTAAGACTCATTAAACATACAAATTAAACATACAAAATATCATACTTAGAGTACACAAAAATACACATAGTGCATCTCAGTTATGTAGGCTAATGGAGTTGCCAGTTTGGTATCAAAAAATATAAAGATTAAAATATACAGAACTGTAATTTTGCTTGTAATTTATGTGGGTGCAAAGCTTAATCTGTCACATTGAGGGAGGAACGTGGGCTGAGGGGTGTTTGTAAATAAGGTGCTGAGGAGGATACTTGGGCCTGAGAGGGATGAGATAAGAGGGGACTGGAGGAGAATGCATGATAAAAAAAACTTCATGATCTGTACTCCTCACCAATTAGGAAAGAGAATGAGATTGGTGGGGTAGTATGGGGTAGAGGGTAGGTGCAAACAGGGTTTTAGTAAGAAAACTGTAGGGAAAGAGACCGCTTTGAAGACGTGGGCATAGATGGGAGGATAATATTAAAATGAATTTTCACTAAATAGGAAAGGGGTAGGGGCTTTGGCTGGATTGCTTTGGCACAGTCTAGGAACAGGTGGTGGGCTGTTGTAAACACATAAATGAACTTTATTTCCATAAAATGTGGGGAATTTCTTGACTAACTGTGGGTCTGCTAACTTCTTAAGAAGGACTCTGCTACATTGAGTTAGTTAGTTAGTTTAATGGGGTTGGGAAAAAGCATTTCTGTTCTAACAGACTAAAAATACAAAATTTGCATATTTCAATCTGACACATGCATTGTCTTATACTGCTTGTGGTGATATCACAATGATAATATTAGTGACTAAGTGCAGTAGTATCACAGCACAGAGGCACTGGGCATTGAGGAAAGTTTTGCTTTTTCTTGTCCCTGTAACTCACCATATACTCAACAAGAGGTACAGCAGTGTGAAAAGATCCCTAAGAGAGTAGATCAACTCCATTAAATGGACTGAAATAGAGGTGTTGAATCTTGGGTCACAGGTATGTGTGTGTATGGTCTGACACACAGATTTCTTGTGTGGATTTCTGTTGTATAAGTAGGAGATGGACACCCCTTGAAACTTTTCTCTGAATATCTGTTAACAGAACTGTAATTTCAGTTCTTTTTCTTTCTTTTTCTGAGAGTTAAATCATGTATGTATGTACATATATCATACAAATAGTTGTACATAGAGCAGAGATTTAGTCCTTATTTCTGTAACATAGTTGGGGGATATGTACACAGATTTCGTTCCTGAAAGGTATTCCATATTGCAGCTAACTGACATAGCAGAGACACAGTTCATATGAAAGAGCCAAATATTTGGCCTGCATCACAGCAAGTGCACTGGTACTTGATATCCTAAAGGTAAAGCAATGTTCTACCAAGTTTCATGTTGATCTCCTGAGTTGTCTCATTGACTTCTGTCTGTCTAAGCAGAATATGATGGTAATGAGCTTTAGGTATTCAGGAAGTTTCAAAGAAATATTTCCTATTCTGGCATAACTGCTAACAGAAGTGTTTAGACTTGTAAGGAGGCTACTTTGAAGGGCTGCGATATATCTTTTGTATCTTATTCTTCCGCTTTATTCTTTATTAGCCTGGGTATTTGTGGATCATGTATTACAACATTTGGGTTTTAACATTCAGTAAAATCAAATAGTAATAGGAATAAAGTCAGAAATGTATTATGGACATTCTAAACACAGATAATAGTGCAGAATACGATATTTCACAATGCCGAGAATGATACAAAAATTATGTTCTAGGCATTGTTTGCTAATTAACAACTAATGCCTCATGGGACCCTAATGTTTATTTGGGTTTGTCTCTGTCTGTAAGCTACTATACCATTGGGCTTATTGCATTACTCCAGAACTGTGTATGAGAAAGTTCCACAAAAATTTATCAGGCATTTCCAGTTTTGGTTGACATTTAAAAAAAAAATAACACCCATGTTACATGAATACCTACCTGAGTTTTTGTATGCATTTCACCAATAATTTACTGACGTGAAAACTTTTTCAAACAACTACTGTAAAGTAAGATGAAGCACATATTTTATGCCCAGTGATACAGTTTTTATGTGGGTCATATGGTATTAAATTTGTATATTTATTTATTTATTCATTTATTTATTCACTTATTAATTAATTTATTTATTCATTCATTCATTTATATGTTATCTCACAGCTCAGTTTGGAGGATTGTAAGCAAATTTTTCATGGTCATGTCTGTCCATTTACCAGTCTGCAACATAGTTTAAGCATATACATATATGTATATATGTATGAGAGACTTTCTTAAAAGGTTGTTAGTTCCAGTTTTCAGTCATACTGACACACACTACAGGCCATGTTACTTCTTTTTGTGTATTGTAAACTTGTAGTCAACATTTTTAAGCAGACCACCAACAAGATAAACTGCAATGTATACAACTGCGAACTTCGTGAACTACAAGTACATTCTCCTTCGAACACCTTTAGGCAAAAGAAAATGAGCCTGTGCTAGTATGCTGCTGTAGAAAGATGAAGAACCAAATCACCACAAGAACAGCAGTATGTGGAAAGGTTGTGCAATCTGTGTTGTTTGTAGGGCCAAATGGATAAGCTTAAGGATGCAGCATATAAAGCAGCTGGGAAACACTTCCAACTCAATTCGGTGCCACAGCTGAGTCAGATCTTGTATGAGAATCTCAAGTTGGACCAGAAAGCTTGCATTAAAGTTAAAGCCACTCTGGCACGTGGGGCCAAGTCTACCTCAACACCAGTGGTGAGCAATAGCAACAGTATCTTACGTGTGAGCAGTATACAGTATATATCATATCATATCGTTTATTTTCCTTCTGTAAATCAATACAGGATTACATAATCCATATGTATATGTATACACACATTAAATTTTACCTCAGTTTTATTCTCACTGAATAATACAATGATAAAAGTGCTGATAAGTTCACTTGTGTAAGGTTTAGATATACAATGTGACAAATCAGGCTCACGCTGAAATTCACTACCAGCACATTTAAACTTTGACATATTATCTTTTATTTCATGCGTGTAGAATTAATATCTACTGGACAGCAAAGGTTAAGATTTGAACCATACCTGATGGGACACACTATATACTATGCACATACTGGACACCAAAGAAGTTTACATTTCTGTAAAACTGACAGTTTTTATTGCAGATATACTTTCTTAAAATAAGTCATACACAATCATTACTGGGTTATGACCAACGGATTCCTGTAGAGGACTGTTTAAGAAATTGAAGGTACTACCATTACAGTCTCAGTACATACTCTCTCTTTCACTATTCATTTTGAACATAAGAATATTTTCCATGTTAATTCAGAAATACATGGTTTTGATACTAGGCAAAATTCTAAACTTCCTAAGCCTCAGACTAAACTATCATTGTATCAGAGAGGAGCTTACTATTCTGGCATTAAAGTTTTTAATAGTCTCCCCTCCAACATAAAAAAAATTATCTTGTGATGTTATATGATACAAATTGAACTTAGGTAAATATCTCCACCTTAAATCATTCCACAATCTAGAAGAATATTTTAACAGCGCTAAATCTTAAGCTTCAGCTCTGTATTGTAAGTGTTATGGAAATGACATCCATATAATCTTTGTCTCATTTTAATTACTTGTAATGCACGTCAATGATATAAATATCCCCTTCATTTATTAATATTGTATTTGTTAATAGCATTGACAATGTATAATGACTTATATAGGTATATTGTATTTTGTATTCAGAAAAATCCCACATCCATTGTTATCTGTAACCAAAGATGGATCTATGGAATTATTAATAAAATTATTAAAATTATTATTATTATTATTATTATTATTACTATATATAAGATCAGACAAAACAGGTCACATGTTTTGGCTGATATATTATGTATGACTGTTTTTGAGACAGTATATCTGTAAGTAAAAGCACAGTGGGGATGTGTAATCTCAAAACAGTGACAGTTTTTTTTTTAATTCTGATATTATCCATGTGCTATTATAATATGGTAGTGTGTAACGATATTAATTGTTAGTAACACCTTAACATCAAGATACGTGGCTTCATGTCTGTGGGCCATATTTTGCCCTCCCCAGAACTGAAGTAGTTTTAGAATAAAATAATGATCAGTTTGTATTGTAACATGAAGCCATTTGGATACTTATTTGTTGTGATGTTATTTGTGAGCAGATTTGTATGTTATGGAATAAATTGAGAATATGTGGACATACGTGGTGTTTCGCTGATGAATGGTGGTAACAGAATGTTTTTCTCTTTGATGGCTGGTAGCAAACAGTGATAGTGTGAAAAATTTGAGTGTAGAACATTGTATGTATGTATGTATGTATGTATGTGTGTGCGTGTGTGCGTTCTTTCGTTTGTTCGTTTTTTTTTTGTTTCTTTTTTTGTTTGTTTTTTGTTGTTGTTGTTGTTGTTTTTTTTATATATATATATTTAAATCACATGTTCATGTCTACTGGCAGCTAAAATTACTGA
>Ga0123352_10002889_pt1 | contig 24396 bp, 19 predicted proteins | sample TergutLab28metaG_FD_89700 | JGI IMG/M metagenome (GOLD analysis project Ga0123352, IMG submission 89700) | Labiotermes labralis P1 segment gut microbial communities from Petit-Saut dam, French Guiana - Lab288 P1 | ecosystem: Host-associated > Arthropoda: Insects > Digestive system > Gut ...
TGTAAAAATGTAAATGTAGTGAACTGTAAGTGTGCATGATGTTGCGTATGGGTGGGTTGTGTTAAGGGAAGAATATAGATGGAAAATGCTTTGGAACAAGGACAGGAGGAGAGTGAATCTAAGAGGGAGAACAAAAAATAATAGAAACTTGCATAATGGGGAGCATGTTACATTTTGAGGATGGGTGCAAGAATACACTGGGGTGTCTACAGGCCATGGTAGTAATGTGTGATGAGAAATACATTGCTACATATTTCACATTTGTCTTCTGTAAGTTAATTAAAATTGAAAGCATTATACATCCAAAATATGAAGAAATGGCATGTGTGTGTGCATGTGTGCATGCGTGTGTGTGTGTGTGCGTGTGTGTGTGTGTGCAGTACAGCTGGAAGTATAGAGCATCTTGTGTAATGTGAGTGGCATACTGTTGTGGTGCCTTGTCTGCAAGAAAACAAAGATGTATGTTGTACATTACATGTTTATTTTGTGGTACAATGGCTTGTACATAAAACCAAAACATGTAGCTGTTGGTTACAAAAATGTATGTTGTGGTGGATGGTTGTAGTTACTATTTATTATTTTTTAACCCAGTGGGTCGAATAATTTAAAGGAAGTCACTGAGGCTTGTTAATTTAGTGCATGTTTTCACCTGAGTTGTGTGTTTCTGTTCCTTCAATCGTTAACCATAACATGTTCAGCAGGTGCCATAGGAAGACAAAACAATGGTCATTGTGCAAGACACTGAATAATATTTAAAGTGATATGTCATTAAATATTTGCTATAAAAAGTACAGGTTCACTAGTGGGTGAGGAATTGCATTTTATTGTATATCTAAATAATTATCTTTTCTTGAGTCATCTGAGAATTGGATAAGAGCAGTCTGTCTTTGAAATTACAAAGTGCTTTGTTGCATCACATGTTCCTTATTGCAAGGAAATACAGACATATGATGGTGGTGTTCTGGTTATGAAACCAACACCAATCTGTGGCCGGTGGTGCAGAATACATTGGCAAAATGTTATTGTCAACTGAAATTATGCTGTTCCAGTTAGCCGTTATACTATGTTAATTTTTTCAGGATCTCGCTTTCATGTTACACACGACTTTGGATTTGTTACTTTGGATATCCATTCTGTGGTTACTGCGGATGCTGGAGTCTACATGTGCAAAGCTGTGAACAGTGCTGGAGAGGCAGTATCATCAATATCCCTAAAAGTCAAATGTAAGTTTCATGGACTACATTTAGGATTGTTTGGTATGTAAATTGGTTGAGTGTCTGAAAGGGAACATGGTGTTTTAGGAACTCCGATCCGTTCCTATGTTTAGGTTAAAAGTTGGATGGAACACCTGCCCAGGAATGTCCAGTAGGTTGGTTCTGTGATTGAGTTTGGGTTTCATTTTGGACTGTGATTAAGTACCTCCTTTGTCTTTTTACTTGAGAATGAAACAGATCTGGTTTCCAAAACATTGTGTTTTGTTCAGAATATTAGTTGATGGACAAAGTCCAGCAACCAAGTAAACCTGAATGCAGTACCATATCTACCCAAACATAAGAAGACTTTATAAGACAGCCACCTAATCACAGTTGTCAGTTTTCAGGAAAATTCATGCATGCAGCATGTTTAACTTTGTGTGCAATTATAAGGTGGTGACCCCACATTTTCAAGCGTGAATTATGAAAAGATTTTCATCTTATAATAAGGTAAATTTAACATATGTCAACATGTGCAACACATGGCAGTGCCCAAAATTAGTGTTTCTGTTCAGAAAGTCTTATTAGTAGCATGGACTTGTTTTCAATTAATAGTTATGTGTACTGTAACTTCACTGTTTGTGTGACACACTTTGTCCACACATGTTCAGAATATAATTACTGTGTTGGTAATTGCAGTAGATTATGAACATAAAATTGCTTTCCTTGCAGCTCGTTCATCAATTGTTGGTGAGCCATTGCAGCCAGATGCATGGCAGAAGATCCAGCTAAAAGAGGCAGAGATGAACAAAGTACCAGAGATGTTTGTGGACACAACACCGCAGCAGGCTCCAGTGTTCACTACTCACCTTGTGAGCCATGACAAACTGGTTGAAGGACAGCATATCATGCTGGAAGCCCAAGTAGAACCTCGTGCAGATCCAAATCTTCGAATAGAGTGGTTTAAGAATGGAATATCCCTCACTACTGGTATGTATTATGTTATTTAAAGTAGCATTTTGATTCTGAGGATATGCAAAATGAGAGGATTTGAACAACCCTCATATCTGAGTGAATGGCAACTTTGATTTGGTAAAGTAGTGACAGTATTGACTTAAAATTATTACATAATATTACATCAGTCATGGAGTCTGTAAGTATATGACACTGTGTTGGTGTATTTGTATCAGTCACGTGGTCTGTAATTCTTCGACAGGTACCCGAATCCGAAGTACATTTGACTTTGGCCTTGTGACATTGACAGTGAATGGGCTGAGACCAGATGACTCAGCAATCTACACATGCAAGGCAACGAACCTGCTAGGAGAGGCTGTGTCCACATGTACACTCAAAATAGAAGGTAGTAAAAGGAATACTTGTACAAGATTGTTGACTGTATTCATCATAACTCTGTATTTGGAAAATACAGTTTGAAGATATCTATTAATATTGGAAAATACAATTATATTAAACACCATCAAAGCTTATTAAAGTAAAGTCTGTGCCTCTAGTGGCTGCTGTTTTTGAAGATGTTGATCTTTTAAACAAAGTTGCTAGAATATCTGGAAGAAATTTGTAACCCTTAACAATAAAAACTAACAAAAACTAGAAAATATATATTTTGGTACAGTGGCAGACATATTAAGTTCATAGTTTTTTTTTTCTTTTAACCCGTAGATTTTATGTTGCGTTTAACTCATAAGGGCCTCATTTCTTCTGTACATAACTTTGTATGTCTCCCTTATGATTATTAAGCTGTTCACTAAATGTTTTAACATGTGTGCCTTTATGGCGTTCAGTTCGTTTTTATTATTCATTCAGAAATCTGTCTGTAGACATAATTTGTGTCACGTTGTTGTATACTGAATGTATGAATCCTGTCACTGGAGTGCAGTGGCAGATTTAGAGTCACAGATCACACTGTGAGGGAACATGAATAATGTGAACCTTTTGTTAGTTAAACTGTTCAAATCGGGGAGGATGAGAAGGTTGGTAAAGTGGCGTGTGTGGGGGAGAGGAGAAATGCATGCAACATTCTGGTGGATAAATCTGAAGGAAAGAGGTCACACAAAAACATATGGATAGATGGAAAGGAAGTATTAAAATTGATCTTTAAGAATTAGGATTTGAGGGCATGGACTGGATTTATCTGGCACGTGGTAGGGATGGGTAGAGGGCTGTTGTGACCGTGTTAATCCATTTCCTTATGGTGTGGGCTTTTTAAATTCCACCTGTACTTTTGTAGGCTTTTTAAAGGAATGAAGTAAAAAATACAGGCATAATAAATTTATGTTGTTACATCAACCCAATTAATAATTTATACCAGTTTTTAAAGGGAATTTTAGAACACCCTCTCTGGATTATGCTAAGTTTTTGTTTACCTGTTTGATGATTATTCTTCTTGTTGTGGCACCCTTCAATACATGGAGTTCTGTAAAGTGACTCATACAACCGAAACAAATAACACTGGTTGCATTTCTTTACTGATTGGCTGAGAAGACTTTACGTTTTCTTGTGGCTTCACCCCTCTTTTCTTCATTTGGTAGAACATGAAACATTTTATGAATCTTGAGTCTACCATGTAGACTGCTGGCTGAGTCTGTTGCCAGCTGTCATTTGCATGGCAGTGGTGTTGGTGCCATTGATTTTGAGGCAAGTGTCTAGTCATTGTTGTCATCATTCTGGGGTTCTGCCTGTGCTGGATCCATCATTGTCTGAATAAAATCAAACACGAAGTCTGTGAGGACATAGTCCTTGCCTTTTGATATTGGTCTGTGACATATTGTTTGAATGGTATAGAACTGTTCATCTCAGACATCTGTCACAAAAATAGCCTACGTCCCTTACACCATTTTTCAGGTTTTCAGCTACATGGTTAATAGGGCACTGTATGATCTTGCCATCTCCATGCCTCATATAAATTATTATAGTCAATTATTTCTTGTCTAATTTTTAACCTTTTCAGTGTTTCTTTTCTGTCTACACAGTCTTTGCTGTGTAGGGTTGAAATACACTTTACATCCCATTTATCTCATGCTTGTGGCAGATGTTGGCCTGTGTTTAAGAAAGTGGACTCTCTTTTTCTCACATATTTCATTTTTCTTTCTTCATTTTCTCATTTGAAGTCACACTGAAGCCCAACTACTTATCATGTAAATATCAGGTGTGGACCAGTCTCCTGGTCCCTGCATTCCACTATTATCACTAGTTTTCTTGTTTTGGGTATGTGAAGTGTTTTGTGTTCAGAACGTGTGGCTGACACTGGAAATATTTATGCAAGAATAATGGAAGCTGTCTGGATTGTGGTAAAAGGAATGCTGTTCTGTAAGTGAGCAGAACTGGATTATTAGTTGGCTGTGATCAGTGCCACTGGGATTCCCATGTTGAGGTGGACAAAAGCACACACACATGTCTTTAGTTGTGTAAAAGTTATGGAAGACTGTATATTCCTGTCTGTTTTAATTATCATTTATTTGGTAAAAATATGAATAGGACATTCACGTACAGCTAAGAATTCACAGATGTATGTTGAGTCACTTGAATGACAGGAGCAGTCAAAACAGAACCAAAATTGAATATGGTACTTGCAAGAGGTAAAACTAAGAATGCCTTATATCATTTGTTATTCTACCTACCCATAGCATTGGGCTGACTAAAAAAGCATGTCACATTGAAGGTTAAACTATCATTGATCCATAGTAAAGATTTTGCAATCATATGTACAGTCATCACAGGGCTGTAGCTGGGAATGCGGCAAAGCATTGAATCACACCAATGCCAGGCAACCGGTGGAATTGCCGTGGTGTTAAATTGTGCAGTGCCAGGTAAAGAGTTGATGAACCATCTGGTCCTGTAAAATATGGGAAGTTTTGTTGACTAATTGAGGAACTGTCACCTTTCCAAGAAAGTTTATGCTTCATGCAGTTAGTTAAGACGGTTGTTTGGTTGGTTGGTTGGTCAGTTGGTCAGTCAGGTGCTTGGCTGGTCAGTTACTTTCTTGTTCAGTTGGTTGGTTTCTTAGGTGGTCAGTTGGTTATTGTAATGAAACACTTTTTTAATGGAGTGAAAGGACGGCACAGTCATGTTATATTTGTTATCATTACTTGATTTCTGTTTATAATATTTTTTTTTTTTTAGTTTCACAGGTTCATAATACAGTAACTAAAGCTAAATTGTTCTTTTTCAGATCGTCACTGGTTGCTGGGTGGGTCATTGCGCCCTGAAGCTCTCCCTATCATTGAAGGTTTGGAAGCACCCAAAGGTGGACAAACAGAAGTACCAGAACCTGTGTATGAATCTCCAGTGTTTATTACTCACCTTAATAATGTGGAGTGTAAGGAAGGTGATGCAGTACATTTTGAATGTCATGTAGAACCATCAAAGGATCCTACACTCAATATTGGTAGGTACCATTCGTAATCAATCACCATGTATACATATTCATTTTTATGTGTTCATCATTTTCTCTATATAACATAATTTTGCGCTGTATGTGTAGTTATGGTCTGCCTTGTGATACTGTGATTCATGTGTGCAGAATGGTTTGTGAACGGCAAGCCCCTTCCTTCTGGAGCCCGATTTAAATCGACTTATGACTTTGGATATGTGTCTCTGGACATCAATCATGCTTATGATGAAGATTCTGGAGTTTACATGTGCAAGGCAACCAACAATAAGGGCCAAGCCCAGACATCAGGCACATTGAGGTGTACCAGTAAGTGTGTGAGATTGCAGGTTCTGACAGCAATAATGCGTGAAGTTGAAGCCTTCTGGGATGGGATGAGTTTGATATTTTGAGAGAATAATTGTAGTGCCTTCAGAATGTGAAGAACTACTGATTCAGTGTCACAAGATTACATCCCAGAAGGCTTGAGTCAAAACAGCAGTTAGTGTTGTGGTTGAATACTGTACCGTGCAAACACTAATCACTCATTGCAGTGATGGTTAGTTGTAGCATGTCATTGTCATCTTTTCCTTCAGGCAAAACCAACATCTACCTTGACACTCAGCACCCACAGGGCAGAGCTGGTTTGGAGAAAGTCCAGGAAGCCGAAGATGCATTCCTTTCAAAATATAAGCGCCAAGTGTCAGGACCAGAGGCCACATACCCCAAACCAGTTTTCACTACTCCACTAAAGCCACAGTTCTCTCTTGGTGAGGCTGAACCTCTGCATCTTGAATGTACTGTTGAACCTAAAGAAGACCCTAACCTCAAGGTTGAGTGGTATTTCAACGGAAAAGCATTGGAACATGGTAAGTTGTTTGTAGAAAATACTACAGGACAACTGTAACAGTCTGGAAATTGATGACCTAGCACTCCTGATACTGTGACACACAAATTGGCAACTCCTAGAGCAGGGCTGGCTCACTTAACCAACAGCAAGGCCACATAATCATTGAGGACTCACCTAAAGACTGGCCGGGGGGGGGGGGATGGTGTTCAAATTCAGTAGAACACGGTTATTTTACAGAGGATAAGTGGTTGAATGGCGATGTAATAGGCTGCACTAAACTCGGTAAAACACAAAGAATTATTTGTGCATTGTATGGTATCTTAAAAGTGATGAGTTATAGTTTGTAATAGTTTGTAAACATTTTCTCTATTAAAAAAGTTGCCATATTCTGTTATGTAGGCCTGTTAAATTGTGTTACTGAAACTGTTCAGGTGACTGAGGGTTGCTAAGTGCCACATTTTGCCCAGTCCTATGCTAGAAAATGAGCTTTGTTGTTGGGGGGGGGGGGGGGTTAGGGTGATGTAATGGCATCAGCTGAACCATACAAAACTGAGCAGAACCAAGTGAGCATGCTGTGTTTTGTTTAGAAGTTCTTGTATTTTCTGAACTGTTTGTGACATGTATTTGAAATATATGTACCTTCCTGTTGTGATGGTGGTGTCAGAAGTGAGTGAAGGTGCTAACAGTAGTGTGTCATACTGACAGGAAAAAAGAAATTAGCAATTTTAGAGCTGCTTTCTTGTAATGTGGATTATCAACAGTCTGTTGTAGGTCATTAGAATTTCTTGTAACTCTGCTGTCCTTTATTGTTGTTAATAATTTACATCTTTAACTTTTGTTCTTGCAGGTTCTCGTTTCAAGATGACCTGTGACTTTGGTTTTGTCACACTGCATTTGACTGATGTGTATGAACGTGATCAAGGAATCTACACTTGCAAAGCTCACAATCTTGCTGGAGAGGCTTTCACTTCCACCACTGTCTATTGCACAGGTACACATTTCATTAGTATAGCATCCCACTTATATGACAACATAAGTATATATTTTAGATACAGTAATTACAACTACATAACAGCCTTCCTTTTTTATACATATACATATATATATGCCATATTGCAACATGTTTTGGCCATATCCAGCCTGTTGATACAAAATTTCAAAAGAGAAGAAATGAACATGCAATGCCATTACATTACATAAAATAAACAGTTGGATCCCAGGGTGTTTCTGGAGCTTAACATAACTTGAATGTAAAGATCACAGCTGTACATAACATCCCTTAATTTTAAAATTGAGTTTGCGCATATGTGCCTTGTGTGTACCTGCTTTGCTCTATCCATCTGCCAACTGAATATCATTACATTATCCCAGTACATCACTGTGGACCTCACTGACACCTCCTTTCTATCACTGCACTCATGTAGTACTCTCATGATACCTGTCTGCATTCCGTTACACAAAGTTTCCATAAGGACCGCCAGCTGAAGTTCCTCTTGTGTCTTGTGCCATGTTATTTTGTGCATTTGTGGTTGGAACAGCAGGAGGTGATTCCTCTGTGTGTGTGTGTGTGTGTGTGTGTGTGCGTGCGTGTGCACTTGCACATGCTTATCTTGGCCATTCATGTAAATGGAACAAATATGTTGTGTTAGACCATGGATCAAAATAAAGATGACTGTGCAGTTTACTGTGTCTACATTAGTACTAAGATGCAATGGTAATGTGCCAATTAAAACAAGTGTACATTTTTTAAATATAGGTAGTCCAAAACTTAGGTGGGATGAGTGAAGGTAATTCATGTCTTTTTCACACACACAATATGCTTTAAAAAGTTATTACTGTGATTGAAATTGACTGTTTGATGTGTAGGTAAAGAAGGTCTTATTTGGCACACGCAACATCCTAAGGGGGCAGAGGGTTTGGAGAAGATTCAGGATCTGGAAGAGTCTCTCCAAAGACAAGAAGGAGCCTTGCCTGAAGGAGAGGAGGGTCATCCTCCAGTGTTCACATCTCAGGTATGCAGCAGTGCATTCTTGAGACACCTACAGTTGCTCGGCCACTCAGGATACTCCCCACTTTTTATGGAGCCTCAAGTCAACTACCATGTTCACAGGACTATGCCAGAAGCATCCAGTCCATATCTTCATATCATATTGATCCATTTGAATATTATCCTCCCTTCTACACCTGTATCTTGTAATTGAACTCCCGTTTTCATGTTTTCTGAATAAAATATTGGATTAATTTGTGATTGCCTCCATGGATTCATCATGTCTCATCTAGTTCCTTGTCTTTGATTTAATGAAGTGAACAATACCTGAGTGATAGGAAACTGGTACTGCATCACCACACAAGCAGCTGCCATTGCTTTGAAGCAATACCTCTCCCTTATCTTCAGAAGTTCAGGGTCCATGAAGATTCAGTTTTCAGTGAAACATACATATTATGGAACTCAGCATCATGCAATTTTCTTGGGCCTGTGTTTACTTCCTACCTTGTAGGTCCAGTTCACAGTACCCTGTTCTCAGGCACCCTCATGTCTTGGGATGACGTGGCGCTGTGTTGTTGGGACATGGGAGAATTGCTGTTGGACGACTTGATCCTTGATCCTTGATGCTAGGCAGGAACTGCTTGCTCAACCTGCACAGTTACATCCCAGCAACAGTGTGAGGACATCAAGTCTTGCACAAGTGCAATGTGTATAATCCTTAGTTCAGCAAATTTATGAAACTTCATGTTGCAATGTAATGCCACTTTCATCCTATGCTGTAGATTGTTACATGGTGCTTATGATCACTTCTGATGTGTGTTACAGTTTGAGAATCTGAAGAACTTGAGTGAAGGTGACATTGCTCACTTTGAGGCATCATTGACACCTGTTGGTGACCAGACCATGGTTGTAGAATGGTTTTACAAAGGCGAGGTGCTCAAAGCCAGTACGTATCTTTGCAAATGTTAGAAAATATGTTTTTATGCATTTTATGTTCAGCATAGCTCAGTGATAAGTGAGTAGGTTGCCTGCTGGGTGATCTGGGGTTTTTAGCCCTGGGAGGGGCAAAGATCTTTCTCTTCTGCAAAATAACCAAACTGGCTGTATGATCTACCCAATCCCCTGATCATTGGACCTAGGGGTCCCTTGCAGCATTGGATAAAGCATCTGGGCTGTGGGGATTACCAGTGACCTGCATCTAGTTCTGAGATTAACGGTACACAGCCTGCGTGCACCTTCATGGCAGGTACAGGGACAAGTTTATGTTATCTTTAACTTTCAATGATTTTTGTGTATAAAATGTATATCTTCTGAACACTTTGGTGATACTTGTGGTGCAAGGTGCACATTGCAATATCTGGAAGTTGATATGTACTGGGTAAAGACATTCAGAATTATGCACTCATCAACCCATCATGCATTTCCTGAAATTAAGTTGTCAGTAATTGCAGATAGTTGATGTTATTACAGCTGGGTGGAATTATGAGTTACAAAAACTGTGAAAGTGCTGCAGGGCCCTGGTTACCTGTGTTGTGGTATAAAGGGAATGTTTATTCATTCAGCATGCATACAGTTGCAAGAATTACCGGCATGTGAACTGTTGAGTATTGTTATGTGCTGACAGTAGGACTGCTGGACCGTGCAAGTATGTGGATGATTTGAGTGTAGAGTTGCAGTGTCACTTTTCTGTGTAGGCAGGCAACTTTAAAAAGTGATGAGAATTGTTTTTTGGACAACTTGAAAGTTTATGGCTGTGTAATGTAAATTTGTGTATACTTGCACCGCAGACATCTGAGCACAGAGAACTTTATTCCATTTCATTACTTTCCTCAGGTGTTAACAGTACCTCCTTCATCACTTTACTTCACAAGTACTGTGTTGAAACTTTGACATGTCATGTGTTTTTAAGTGCTGGGACAGTGTAATTGTGCATTGAATCATAATGTAAAATCTCATTAATCTGAAATTTTGGAGCTTATTTTCAAAAATGCTTAATACTCATTCTGGCAAGCCTCTGGGGAAAAATGTACATGATACTGACCTCTAGTACTGTGTACATGTTTTGTGAGCATATTTTTTGTTAGACCTGAAGCTGTAGGATAGATAACTTCTTATTCCTTTCACACATCTGTTTATCCCTCAGTGTTGTGTAATAAAAGTCAGCTATTGTCAAAATTTGACGTGTGTGTTTGAAAATAAGAGCATTACTTCAGGGGAGGAACGTGGGTTGAAGTTTTGTGTACTTGATGACTAAATGATTCAGAACTGTGGTTTAATTTAAGAGAGGGCTGCCAAGTATTAAGTGAACAGTAACTAGACATAAAATAATATCTGTTTTCTCATAGGCCATCGTACCAGAACTGTTCATGCTTTTGGAATGGTTGTGTTGGAGATCCTGGGCACCAAAATAGAAGACTCTGGAACTTACACTTGCAGAGCCACCAACAAGTGGGGCAGGGCTGAAATTAGTGTTGAACTGGAGTGTGTTGAAAAGACAAAGGGACAAAAACCACAGTTTACATCACATATCCAGGTATGAGCTTGGTTACAAGGACAAACAAACAGTACCTCAGAAGAGGCATGATAATTGCTGTGTTTTTGTGCGCAGAGTGAATCATTTCTTGTTCTTCTGTTTACAGAGTTTAGAGGGTCTGAAAGATGGAGACTCAGCCCACTTTGAGTGTACACTGATCCCTGTAGGAGATCCAAACCTCAAAGTGGAGTGGTTCCACAATGGCCAACCCATAAGACACTCATCACGAATGAAATCAGTGTCTGACTTTGGCTTTGTGGTGATGGATATATCGTATCTTCAAAGCCATGACTCCGGGGAATATGTATGCAGAGCCAGTAACAGGTATTGTATCTGTCTGATGGGTGGCCTGTCTTTGTGGTAATGGATATATCATGTCTTCACAGGCATGATGCTGGAGAATATGTACGCAGAGCCAGTAACAGGTGTTGACTGACTGACTGACTGTCTTTTCAGAGTAAAAAATTCTAGGTGAGAACAGTAAGGGAATATGTTTATAACAGTATGTCTGCTGTACAGGGACATTTTGTAATATGACAGCTCACATTGTTGTTTCACTTGGGCAATTTCTTGTGATGACATGCAGCACAGTGCTTGCTGCCATACTAAGTCGCTGGGAGTCAGGGTCCACTCAATTTGTTGTATTGCAGTTAATGTTAGATTGTTATCCACCATGTTTGAAAAGGGCACTGGGAGTATATTCCTTTGGCTTGCAGACATTTCTCATCTAATAGACATGTTGTTTATTTCATATATGAGTCACAAGTTGAGTGAGCCAACAGGAAGTAACAAATGACATTTGTGGAATAAATTAATGTCTCTGTACAAGATGTCTGTGATTTATATTGGAGATGATTTTAGAAATGGCTGTTCAGACAGTGAGAGACTACGCAATCCCTGCTGAACCAATTGCTCAATTCTGTATCAGGAACAGCAGTAGAAAGTGAAGTCTTCTGTGTTGTGTCAGTAGGTGCCGATGTTTTGTTGTGTCATGTTGCTCTCATTTTCAGGGTTAAGCAGTCAAAGAAGAGAGTAGACTGCTTGATCTTAAAGATGAAGGTTTTACCATCCTTTGAAACATCAAGAACTACACACACATAGCAATGCAGATTTTACATCCCTGGAGATCTGAATCTTAGGGACTCACCAGAATTTAGAATCCTGTGTAGCATAAGATATTATGAAATTCTTTGTTCCTGTGTGTGGGCCGGGTAGCTCAGTTGGTATAGCGACTGACTACAGGCTGGACGGTCCGGGATCGAATCCCGGTGGGGACGAGATTTTCCGCCCGGCCAGACCGGCCCTGGGGCCAACCCAGCGTCCTGTAAAATGAATACCGGGTCTTTCCCGAGGTAAAGTGCAGCTGGGGCATGCTGCTGACCACTCACCCCCTTCTAGTGCCGTGGTCATGGAAGAGTAGAGCTATACCTCTACCCTCCCTCTGGGCCACAACAGGCCTGTAATGGGATCACTTTGTTTCTGTGTGTTCACAAATTTGATTAATTTTGAGAGCCATTCTTGCTGTAATTTTATGTTTGCTTTCCTTTTAAAATTTCCTTGTTCTATGAACAAATTACAGATATGGTGAGGACTTCACCCGAGCAACTATTAAGTGTGCTGGTAAGGGAGGAGTGTATCTGGACACTCTTCAGCCCGATTCTCTGGCTAGAATCCGAGAACTGGAGGTGGGTCAAGGAGTACAACCCCAGGCAGCGACGACACCAATTTTGGAACCACCCAAATTCATCACCCACATCTCAAATATCACTCAGTTGGTGGAAGGGCAGAGTGCGCATTTTGAGGCCAGACTGACTCCAGTCAATGACCCTAATTTAACGGTTAGTAGTAGTAGTTCTTGTTTCATTTTTACCCCATTACTTCTGTTTTGTTGAAATTACTGTATATGACATATCACTGTGACAGTCTGCAGGTGAATTTCATGATGAAGTTCCAAGAAACTTTACTTTCCAAGAAGAGAAATTACAGGAAAGATTAAAATTTACAGCACTATACAACACACCCTTGCCATTTGTGGGAGTTTTATTCTTGGAAGTCACTCTCAAATGCTAAAACTGCTAGGATCTTCTGGAAATAACAGGGTTAGAAGAACCAGTGACAGAGGAAAGGTGTAATTTAATATATATAATTTATGATTAATGAGCTTGAAAACATTTTTATTAGTGCTTATTGGGATGATGTTGGCATTTCTAGCTGAAAGTTGTGAGGGTGGCTTGGTGATATAGAAGACATTAATGCCTCTGACATATCCTTGTCTTTAATCAAGTTAATTAAGACATGATGCCAACAGTTACTTGAAAAAATTTCAAGAGTACACTTGTTTGGTGAGTTATCTTGGTAGCAGCCTGATGGGTGGGCAGATACGGGCTGTTGCGTATTGCTCCACATTGCTGCATGGGAGTGAATGTGAAAGAGCAAGACGTGCACTTTGAAGCATAGATGTTACCACAGTCTTTTTAATGTGAATAAGCAAAATCATTATGTTCAACCCATGAACTAGGGATGTCTGTTGTAGAAGATTCAAGTTATCTGCTTCATTCTGCAAGTAGTCAGCTAAGTTTCGAATGCACTACCCACTCCTTTGAAACATCTGGAATGATGCCGCATCAGGTACCAGAAGGCTTGAATCTTTGTCATAACCTCTGTGAGAACCTCAAGTCTTGCTGGTCTGCTGTACTTCTTATGCACACAGTTTATTGGAATTGTGAATGAGTGTGAAAACATGTCCCTGCACAGGGGTTTGGTATCTGATGATCATGAGATTTCAGTTGCAGTCCCGAACACTGCCACATTGTTTACTGAATTTTGACATACGTGTACCTTTGAATTTTAGGTTGAGTGGTACTACAATGGGAAGAAACTTCCTCATGGGCATCGTTACCGAACATTCCATGATTTTGGCATTGTGATTTTGGATATTCTTTATTGCTACGAGGAGAACTCTGGCGAGTACGAGTGCCGTGCTGTAAACAAAGTTGGTCAGGACTCGACTAAAGCAACACTAAGATGTGTCTCGAAAGCAAATCTTATCTTGGACTCTCAGTTACCAAGGGTAAGGTTATTATTTATTTCTGGGATGGAGTTGGAAATGGGGGAAATCTGATAACTCTCGACAAAAGGAAGTTAATTGTTTGAAATCAGCAGGTAGAATTTTTTGGCTGATGGTTTACCATGAAGTATTTACATCGTAACAAAGTTGACACGTACATTAAGTTCTCATTGAACTTTAAGGTTGCAACAGTCATTTATTCTCCCTGAAGAATTAAAGTGCCTAAGAGTCAGGCTGTTGAAGATCTGCCACCTGCCAGCAAAAATGATGCTATTCCAAGTCTAACATTCATGAAAACTCTGGTCACTGAAATTTCTAAACTTTAAAATTACACAATGTTCAGTGTAATGTTAAAGGAGGACAGCATGTACCGAAAAAGAGATATTGTTTTTCCAGTGCATTAACGTGTTTGTTTACATTTAATGGAATGTTTATAAAATGAAAATACAAAGTGCAGTGTGTCTGTAGGGTAGCATTTCCTCTTGAAGCAAGTACAATGAAGCAGATTATCATTTAGCACAATGCAAGAGAAGCAAAATGATGTCAACTACATAAATGTACATAGACACAGACTTGCAGTCATTTACATGTAACATCAAGCTTCTGCAATACATTTTTGGATTTTTCTTCCCCCTTAATGCAGGGCATGGAAGGAGGTCTTGAAAAGATTCAGACCCTGGAAGATTCGATGTTCCGTACTCGAGATGAGAGGTCCACAGAAAGCAGAGGTCAAGCTCCTGTTTTCACAGTTCCCTTGTCTAACATTGACAGCTTACGAGAAGGAGAGAATGCCCACTTTGAAGCCAGGCTTACACCAACAGATGATCCAAAACTGAAGGTCAGTTGCAGGGAGGTGGTTATACTGCACAGTGACGGTAGTTAAATGGTTTGGGAAGTTCTGCCTTGTTCAGCATAGTGTAAAGACTGTAAAATAAAGTATAAAGTAGAGTAAGGTGGGGTGGTTCAATTGCACACCATTAGGGCATATGGGGGAGCGAGAGTATCTCTCTGCTGTATTCATCAGCTTGACACTAGGTGGGGTTGAGTGGTCAGTTTCACACTTCAACCATGTGTCCATTGAGTGGAAGGCTTTGTGGGCCCAAAGCCAGTCTGAGTGATGTATGCTGTACATTACCATCAGGAACAGCAGATATTTGTGAATGTGTTGGGCCCATGAGGGGCATTGTTTTTTATTCCTTTAAATTTAAACAAATTAAATGTGATGCCCCCCCCCACAGTACGCCCTGACATGCGGCATGTGACTCGTGGACCATGTATTGAATGTATTGAGAGCCCTGGTGTGGGTCATTTTGACTTTTCAACACTTATATTTTAATGTTTGCTTCTTTGTAATTCTGCCCTTTCCTGCTGTCATCCTATTCACAGGGTTCAGTAGACCACACATTGTTAGCCATGTTCTGTATCTAATGCTGTTTTCTCTGATATGTGTGTGTGTCTTACATTTATTTTCATACATAATGCCCTTTCTGTGTATGTAAGTAAATACATGGTATATTGTTTAGGTGGAGTGGTTCTGGAATGGAAAACCACTGAAAACTGGTTCCCGTTTTCGCACCTTCTGTGACTTCGGCTTTGTCATCCTTGAGATCTCTCCAGTGTACCCTGAAGATTCGGGGGAGTATTCATGCAGAGCTTTCAATGACTATGGACAGGCTGTTACAACAGCATCCATGAAAGTTCAAGGTAACTGTGATGTTCTACTGGGCAGCACCTTTGAAGAATCAGAGTACCTTATAGAGTGGAGAATTTGAAATGTGTGGCAGCTTCTGATAATCTGGCATTGGATCTTCTCACAGCATTGCTGTTGGAGATTCGGGTATTCTGGGATGTGCTGCTGCTGTTGTTGGATTTTCGGTTCCTGATTTTTCAAGTGACTGAACTGTTGTCACTTTGGGGTCCTCTTGGACTGCATGACCCTCAAGATTAATGTACTGTTACCCTTGAATCTCCATTCCCAGTGGCACAGTATTTGCATTGCAGAAGAGTTACATTTTCAAAACCACAAAAATAAAGTGTTAGTTTATTAAACAATATTACATTCGTTATTGTCACAGAATTAGAGGACATAATAATTAATACATTTTCAAAAGTAAAGTGAACATCTAACTGTGTGAGACCTCTGACCTATAGGCCAGGTGTTACCCACACTGCAGAGAGGAGAGCCCTTCCTGAGTGTACATAAAACAAATCCAGAAGACTTGCCCATTACAGGTGGTGTTTGGTTTCACTGTAGTAGTGCATGAAGCAACCATCAGTAACCAAATATATTGTATACAGAAGTGCCAAACAGAATGTGTGTGTTTTACATTTGGGATCTGTAATGACAGTAGCCTGTATATTGGTCCAGACATAAGGAAATAATGATAGGAGTAAACAGCAGGGAAGATGGGCAAATGACAAAGGGATGTTCACTAAACAGTAGACACTGGTAACCCACAAGCACAGCACACATTTCTCAGTGTGTTATCAGAAGAAGCATCAAGAATGACTTGATACTTAGTTATATTGTAAGTATTCTAAGTATTCATGTCTGCTGTGTTGTTACACTGAGTAAGTAGTGGAGTTACTGATGTCTGGTGTGTCAGAAGAACACAGTGCCTTCATCACCAAGGGCTGAGTAGTCTGAACCTTGGTGATGGAGGGTGTATGTAGCTGAGTCAAATGGAAACTTTAGAAATTTTAGGAAGCTAGTTTAGCATTAGTTTTGGTACACCACTTTGTCATTTTGCAGCATAGTACATATCACCTATACACAGTACATGCTTCTAATCCATTCTGATAACTTGCTGTTCCTACAGCTACACACAGTAGGGTTTTGTTTTTTTGTTTTTGTTTGGGGGGAGGCACTTTCATATTTTCATTTGGTTGACCATATTTTATATGACAAAAAGAGAGGCAGACAGTCCCCCCATAATGTGTTGGGAATGATATGCAGGGGAGAATCTGAAAGGAGGAATGTGCTTAATGACATGGAAGGACTGGGTGTGCCTGACATTCAAGAGTGAGATTTTCCTTGTTTTGCAGGCAAAAGGAGTATCATATTGGAATCACAACTCCCGAAAGGTATGGAGCGCACAATCGAGAAGATTGCCGAACTGGAAGGTCTGGGAGCTGTACCTGGCCAGACCTCTCCTGAGGAAGATTCTGGGAAGCCACCTGAATTCATTACAACTCCTGCAGATCTGACACTAACTGAAAACTCATTGGCCCATTTTGAGTGTCAGTTGACTCCGGTCAATGATTCGAGCATGCGTGTGGAGTGGTTCCACAATGGAAAGCCTCTGTCTGCAGGTTCCCGTATCAAGACCATCAACGATTTTGGATTTGTTATTTTAGAAGTGGCTGGTGTATATCAGCGAGATTCTGGCCTTTACACATGCAAGGTATTTTCCCTGAAAATTAATTTTATGAAGGTCGTGTTTTACACAGATTTTGCTGCCTGTAGCTTCTCTACATATGTTCATTATTATTACTGGAAGCAAATTACACTCAGTTCCAGTTAAACACAAATTCATCTTGCAAGTTCTGTATATGTGCAAGTTGTTCTTAGTGAGGTAAATTATATAGGCAGTTCTGCTATACACAGATTCACCTAACTGACGGCTGCTACATGGAAAGCTGGCAGTTCAAGTGGACATGCTGTAGTGGATTTTCAGTCTGAAGTTGACTTGTGCATTCGCAAAAGCCTGTCTGCTCTAATGGACACTTGAATAATTTGACATCTTATATTCTCATTTCTCCATGTATCAAGGTTTCCCAAGTGATCTGTGCAGATTCAACTAGGACTTTTTGTTAAGTCAGTGCTGATGGAGCCTACAGTTTTGTAAGATGTACTTATGGTGTAGACACCCATAGATGGGTTCACAGCTGGACTCAGTGTAGTTGTAGAGTGATTCAATTATTTTGATTTGTTTCACTAGTATGTTATACACTTCATTAAGACTTGAGTGTTTGTTTGTTTTGCTCAGTCAATAAAATCTGGTTATAATTTTGTTGTCCACTGTTACATAATATGGGGAACGTCTGACATTACAATTGCAGTTCAACAGTTGCCAACCTGCCCAAATATCAGGACCCCTTCCTAAGTTAACAAAATGTCACAGACCCCTCCATATTAATAGTTGTACTGCTGTGCTCTGTTAATTGAGAAAAATACATAAAAGTTATTAGTTAAATGTAACAGTTGTCACTGTCCATGGCAGGGGAGTAGAGGTTTAGCTACCCTCACTTGTAACCATGGCTTTTGTTGAAGGTCAGTTTGGTCATCTTCACACAATGACTGCTTTATTCTGGCAAAAAAAAAACTCCAGGAGATGGTGAAAAGGAGGTTGGGTGGGTTCCAGAGCTAGTCTGGATGGTTGTGGAGAAGTGAAACATCTCTTGATTTTGTTGAGAATTGACCTGCAGATAGTCCATTTCACAGCCTAGTCACTATACCATCACAAGGGCAGAAGCTGTGTAATTGCAGAAGGGCTGTAAATGAATTCACATTTCATTTACAGTAGTGATACTTGTAATACCAGAAGTTGCCAAGTGCTGGGTGAAGAAGAAAGACTTGCTGCAGTTATGTGAATTGTTGTGGTCTTGGGAATGTCCTCATGGCCCACTTGGAATATCCCTGCATACTGCTAAGTGTCTGTGACCCACCTGTTGGAAAACACTTCTCTGTTTAATTATTAATTCTTAGGAAAAAATGGGTTCGTACACGCTTTTAATGTTTCAGTGGTTTACTATGTTGTTTTACATTCATTGTTGTTGCTTGTTATTTTGCATCATCAGTTGGCATGTTACACTTACAGTGACCAGTTAGAGAGTCTGTGTCTAAATGTAAATTATGCTTTTTAATTTGTTGTTATTTTAGGCTACTAATCGCCATGGGGAGGCGACTGTCTCATGTAAACTACAAGTACGAGGTCGTCAGGGTATCATTATGGAGCCCCAGTTGCCAACTAACTTCCGTACAGGAACAGAGAGCATCCAGAAGCTGGAAGAAGCTCTGTACAAACGTGATGAGATATTGTCAGAAGAGGAGAAGCCGGACCCACCAAGATTCACTGTAGAACTGAAGGTTCGTACTGTCTGCACAACAGACATCAGACATTTAAAATTTGAGTCTCGAACTTGAAGTGATGCCACTATACGGCTGGCTGTATGATTGCTGACATCACTGACTTCGTTTTGTTTGTTGGTATGGACAGTTTCTGTATCTTCCATTCTTTAAGCTATTTGTACCAGATATCACTTAAGCAGTTACCCCAATATTTATGCCTAATTTTGAAGAAAAATATAGCTCAATATTAAAAGACTTGAGAGATGTGTGACATTGTCTCATGGCAAAATGAAGGTGAAAACTGCATTCTACCTGGTCAGCCATATTTGATGGTAGACATTTGATGTGAAGATCAAATATTGAAGTTTAGAACACAGTAGTGGGGTATGTTCTTCTTTGTTGCATGTGTTGTATTCACATAAACACTTCTTTAAACTCTGCAAGTTTCCATTTAGTTACATGCAGCAGAAGTTTTCTGTTATGTATTTGCATGAATGTAAGCGTGAGAGAGGTAAACATTTCAGTTGTTTTTCTACAATGTTTTGTTCATTGGCATTCTCCAATTTCCATGTTCAAATGTCACTGCAAACAAACAGTTTTATTTCAAAAATATTCATGCTTTGCAATCGTTCTGTTGCTGTAAGTACACCACATAATTATGCACAATAGGAAATGTTGTGGTATCCCTTGAAAGGGCTGTTTTAAAGTCCAGGCATCTTTAATGTGATAACTAGAATCTCTGAGCTTGAACCACAGACATTGTGAGTCTTGGCAAGGACTTGTGATTGAATGTGTGTCCGGCCACTCTTGGACTCAAACCTAGGCACTAGGCAACCTGAGATTGAGAAATTTAGTCAGGAGGTTTGGCGACCATTCCAGCCTTTATAAATTAGGAAGGAGGTGCAGTTGAAGTAATTTGTTTAGCATGCATCATTTATTAATCAGAATTTACCAAAATTATTTACCAGAAACTAGGAAGTACAGGGAAGCTAACAGTTTAATTGTGGTAAGAAGAGTATGTAAGGGAATTTTACCTTGCTTGGTGATTAAGCATGGTAAAACAACCCTGTTTTTCACAAGCACTTGATACTATACATATGCTGTTGGGACACCTGAGGTGCTGGACACGTGGTCTACATAACGCAAAATGTGCAAAGACCAGTGCTTCTATCGGAACCAAGCCTCATAGCATCAATAAAGGGCATACTAGAAAGGTGTATTTTCAACTTTTTAAAGCTGTGAAAAGTCACTATAAAAGCAAAATTGAGCTGAGTGTGGGCCACTGTTATGTTTTATGCATATTCTCAAGTCACACTAGCATTAGCAGCTGGCATACACATTCATATTCTTACACGTAACTTAAATGAGCTTGAGTGCGCGACACATATATGTTCGTGAGTGCTGGTAACATGCTCTTCTGTTATTTGTTAGTGTGCATGTGTGAGGAATATTACAGTACAACTCTTTGACACACACCGTAAAATTTGAGGACACATTGTGATGAAGATCCAGATCTTTTGGGATATGACACTGTGTCACTGGTGTGAGCCATTTCTGGTGTTTGAAAAGCACTACAGTGCTCTGAAATGTCAAGAATTGCCTGCCTAGCAACACAGTGTCACATCCAGAAGACTTGAAAATTCAACAACACCATGGGTTTATGATCTTCAGGACTTTTGTTTTGTGAAACACCTAGGAATTTCAGTTTGTGGTATTTAAATGTTAAAGTAAATTGTGTAAAATAGAATTTAATTACAAATGTGTGCATAATGAACTTGATAAAGACAGAAAAATATTGCCCCTATTTTGTAAAAAGTGGACAACCCACAAAATATCAGTTTTACAGGAGAAGCAAGAAGGTGGAATCATTATACACATGACAAATGCTTTGTGAGGTGGACTTTTCCCCACCTATCTTGGTTATTCTTGAAGATGGATTGGTCATCTTTGTACCAATCTTAGAGAAGCTGTAGTTGAAGGATTCACTACACATAACTCAGTTCAGCTCAAAGTGGCTGTAGGCTCCTTTTTACAAAATGGGCACTATGTTTCCAGGTGGGAAATGTTACTAATTCAGCATTACTATTACTAATGTAAATAAGACTGTAATGTAAATTACAAGATTGGTTAAGTTGTTGAGTGAGCGCTTAAATATACCTCAAATTGTTGTGTGCATTGTGTTTTTCTCTTTTGTGTTGTTTATTTATTTATGTTTCATTTCTGCAGGTTTTATAATTGGTTTTTGTGCTATTAAGTCAGAATGTAGTTAAACAAAACTGCAAATTAATCGTATTGAGTATTATTGCATTCAGTAATGTAATGGTTTTATGCCTTAATTTCATTAGATGTTAGACAGAAATTTGGACATTGTGGAAATATTAAATGTTCTTCTCGACTGATTTTCAAGTTTGTGGGAATGATATTGTTATGTTAAGAAAACCTTTTCATGTTACAGGACATTGTGGATGTGCCTGAGGGTGGTGCTATACACTTCGAATGCAGAGTGGAGCCAGTTGGTGATTCTACAATGCGTATTGATTGGTTCCACAATGGACGTCCATTTGCAACTGGTTCTCGTGTTCATATGCTCAATGATTTTGGTTTCGTTGTATTAGATATGGACTATACATATGCTCGAGACTCTGGAGAGTACATCTGCAGGGCCACTAATAAGTGGGGATCAGCCACAACCAAGGCTACACTTACATGCAAAGGTACGTTCATTGTTTTATTTCTGTCTTCATACAGTGGCATTTTCCCTTACTAACACAGACTTTAACATTAGCCCACATAACCAGTCACATTAGTGGGCTGAACATCTGGAAGCCCATTCATTCTTACTAATGTTAAACAAACCCACTCCTTTTAAAGACCGTATCTGTGTAGCAGAAGAGTTCAGTCTTCTGGGATTGGGTGCTGTTTTGCTGGGGTAGTAGTATTTGGTGCTTCAGAGGACCATAGTGCTTCAGAGAATTGGGAAGTATAACTCCAGTGACATAGTGTTGCATCATGGAGGATTGGATTAAGCAGTATTGTCATGCTTTTAGTTTCTTTAATAATTGTCAGGCCTGCTAGGCAGCTGTATATTGTCTGGTGTCTGGGGTGGGGTGGTGAACCAAACTGCAAGAAACACGTACGCTTTGCTGGTCCCAGACATGTATGCACGCGTGTGCGCGCCCACACACACACACACACATTCTACTCAAGTTGAAGGAAAGATATCTGTAACATAACATCTTCATTCTTTTGGGATATTGTGCCCTGTCACTAGTCACTTGTTACTCAGTAGTCCAAGAGCATATAGTGTTTTCAACTTCAAGGGCCAATGTCCAGTGAGATAGATGTATAAGGAAATACTGCTAAAATTAATGCCATTGCATCTCTATATGTAGAAACTATAGATGCTTAAACATGTATGTTTTTCATGTATCTGTACAAGGCAGAAGGATTTCCGATAGAACAGACATGATCGTACCTGCTAGCAGACCATGAATGTTAGCTGAGTACTTGACATTGTGTCAAATGCAGGTTTACAGTACTTGTGTTCACCATCATTTATCACTGTGCATTTACTGTAATTTGTTCACATTACAGCCAAGCGTGATATTGTCCTTGACTCGCAGTTGCCAGAAGGAATGAGTGGAGAGAAACTGAAGGAACTGGAACGTGGACCTGTGAGTCATGCTCTTCCTGAGGAAGCTCCACTGTCCCCACCAAAGTTCATCACTCAGGTTTGTGTGAGCGTTGTACATATTCACTGTTGAGTTCTTGAGACTATAGATGTATGTTTCTGTGTCATTCTGTAGGGAAAGGCCTGGACATTATCAAATCGCTGGCTGAGGTAACACACAATACATTGTTGTCTTTCTGGAATGGAGTCTGATTGATTTACTGTGACAACGATGTGTGCAGGTAGCTTGGTACAGACTTATGAGGAGAGAAGGGGGCAAGCAGGGATAGATATAGGGTGTGAATGTGCTTGCAGCAGAATCATATCTTTTTCTAGAAACATGAGTTTGTCATCGTATGTTAGTACGTCATTTTTATTCCATACTGGCCTTACTGACATACAATTCCATACATTGTAAACTGCTGCATGTCCCATGACTTCACAACTCTGTGGTTTCCTACCTTAATGCTGTAGTACAGTATGAGTATCCTGGGAAGAACATTTTCATCCAGTTAGTGTCAGGTGACACAGAATGATCTGCACTCTATGACTGTACGCAACTAATCCCACATCCCTGTAGTACCTCCTGTGGACTAGTCCAAGCAGTGTGACAGAAATTTGTTCTTTATTTGGTGCTATGAAATTGTGCTTGGGACTCCTAACATGGTAACTGGAGTTGCTGTAATTGCCGAATGGTGTCATAGACTGTGCAAAGTAACCTTATGTAACAGATGCCTGTAGCACTCCCTCTTGCCTGAAATATTGTCATATTACAGTACGCATGATAAGAAAAGTTTATGTTTTTGTATTATATGTTATTAATTATTAAATATTGTTAATTAGTGCCTGTGGTATTTGTAGATTGAGTCCGTGGGTATTGGTGAAGGAGAGCCTGTTCATTTTGAGTGCCGTGTGGAGCCAAAAACAGACCCCAAATTGAGAGTGGAATGGTATCGCAATGGCAAGATCCTTCCAACTGGACATCGGTTCCGCACCCTGTATGACATGGGATTTGTGTCTCTTGACATTTTGTATACATATCCTGAGGATTCTGGTGAATATGTATGCAGGGCTGTCAATGATCTGGGAGAGGATACAACAAGGGCAACCATCTTATGCAAACGTAAGTGGCTTGCACCAGTCTTGCTTATACATGATGAATGAAAGTGTGTTAGTGTAACATTACAGAGCAAGAAACAAGAGTAAATGTGAATGGTTTGAACTGTAGTATCTTACAGGATAATAATTAGTATATATATATATATATAGCCCTGAAGGGAAAATTGAAAGGAATTGTAACATTTTTTGTTACTGTTAACAAGCTGTAGCAATTAAATGTGCTTTATAATACTGGAGAACACATTTTTCCTGATATTCATTTCCAGAAGATTTCCTGTATTTATTGTGAGGTATCCCATTTGTTGCTGTGCAGTATGGTATTGAATGATACAATGTAGAGGTTTCCTTGAGCCTTAACCCTTTGGCACCGAACGACATATATATATATGATGTGCAGTGAGCCCTTTAAATGGCTGAATGGCCATTAAAGTGGCCACGGGGGGGGGGGGGGGTTTTTTTTTGGGAAAAACAAGTTAAAATAAAAATATCAATTAGAAAAGTCTTTTTTTCATTATTAAAACA
>Ga0123352_10002892_pt1 | contig 24378 bp, 24 predicted proteins | sample TergutLab28metaG_FD_89700 | JGI IMG/M metagenome (GOLD analysis project Ga0123352, IMG submission 89700) | Labiotermes labralis P1 segment gut microbial communities from Petit-Saut dam, French Guiana - Lab288 P1 | ecosystem: Host-associated > Arthropoda: Insects > Digestive system > Gut ...
AATCAACTTTATGATGACTATACCAAAGATGTAATACATGAATGGACTTGGAGGTGGCAATGGAATGGCGGTCTGTTTTCTTTACATGAACTTGAAAATTTGATGGCTATTTGTCCGATTTGTGAAACACAGCTAACGATTAAGCTAAAAGTTTCGCAAAATGATAGAACGAATTTATCAACACTAGGTAACGAACGCACGTTTATAGAGCGTGGCTTTCATCGTGATGACCCGTACGCTGCTCCGGGTTTTATGTGTGTACGTTGTGGTTATGGCAAGATTGCAAGAAGTCTGCCTGACTTCCATGATGTTAAAGTATGGATATTAGCAGAGGTTGAAGAGAGAAAAAGGAAAATGTACGTTAAGTAAAAGAAATTACCGTCTTTCAAAGTGGTGGTAATCGCGCGGCAGTGTCCAGTTGCCGCCCCATGTCCAGCCGCGGCTGGTAAATGCTGTGTAGACAGCATCGCCGGGGACAATCATGCCCGGGCGGATATCGCTACGGTCCAGATAGGCTCTGCCTGCCTCAGGCAAGACGTTATCGCCCCTGACATAGGGGTTTTGTATCGGGTTGATGTCGATCGCCATACCGAAACCGTGGCGGGAGATGATGTTCGTGTTGGCTATGTAGCGGAAGTTGAACGCACTGCTGTTGTTTGCGGCGAGTGAGTAGTAGTCGATGGCGTCGAAGTAGTCAATCAGGCGTATGCTGTAGATTGGGAAGTGGCTCTCGTATATTTCGCGGAAGATATCCAGGACTTCGTCGCCTATTTCTGCGGCGACAATCATGTGTCCGATTCGGTCGTTGCCGTCGAAGTCTATATGGGTGACGGTGAGATATGTGAGGAAGTCAACGCCAAACGGCGCATAGTCTCTGAATGTGCGCCCGGTTATAAATTTTATTATGTGTTCGGGCAGCGGCTCACTCGAGAATATTGGTTCAAAGCACTGCTCCGGGATTTCGCACTCGGTATGCTCATCCGAATAATGTTCATTATAGTTTGTGTTATCTTCTGCCGGCTCGGTTATAAGCGCGGGTGGGTTGTCGTCAATAGGCTCGTAATCCGTTTCAGGCACTTGGACGTAGGCAATCTTATTCGGGCTTATCAACGTCTGCCACATAAACAGCATCGAAGCAGCTATTGTAATTATGGCTATCGCACATATAATTGTGGCGGTGGCTTTTTGCATTATGCGGGTCTCCTTTGGGGCGTTTTGCTATAATTGTACAATACTTATGGTTGTGATACAATACATTGTAGAATTACATTTTTAGGGTGGGGCGTTCAGGTTCCTTTTCCATAAGCTCCTTTTTCAAAGGAGCCGGCACGCCGTAGGCGTGACTGAGGATTAGAGTTGGCTGCCGCAGGCAGGCTGAGGATTATTCCGTTGCGGTGGAGGCAGTTATGAGCAAAGTAGTAATTTTGGCGATAAACGCAAAATATGTACATTCGTCGCTGGCGGTCCGGCTGTTGGCGGAGAGTGTTTCTCAATACGCACTTTTACCTCACGACGTTGCGGTTACAGAGGCCAACATAAACCAAGATGATAACGATATTGCGGGGCAAGTTGCGGCATATAAACCTGATATTGTGGGCATTTCAACCTATATTTGGAATGCGAAAAAGCTTCCGAACATTATAGAAGAATTGCGCAAGCTTTTGCCCAAAGCCATAGTTGTGTTTGGCGGGCCGGAGGCATCGCACAATGCAGCATATTGGATTGACAGGGGTGTAGATTTTGTGCTGCGAGGCGAGGGTGAGAGAAGTTTTCCAACACTTCTTGATACGCTTGAGAGTGGCGCGGCACCGGAATATGTGCCGGGATTGTGTTGGAGGCAGGGCAATGAAATCCGATGTAAGCCTGAGGCAGAAGTATCAAATGATTTTATCGACCCTTTCAATGAAACCTGTCTCGCCGCAATCAAGGGTAAAATTGTGTATATCGAGGCATCGAGAGGCTGCCCTTTCAGGTGCGCGTTTTGCTTGTCCGGCAATCGCGCGGTTAAGTTCTTCCCTCTTGATATGGTTAAAGAACAGCTTGCGAAGCTATCCAAAGCCGACGTTAGAATCGTAAAGTTTGTGGATAGGACATTCAACTGCGATGCCAAGCGGGCGTACGAGATGTTTGATTATATTATCGGGCTGGATACGCCGAACTGCTTTCATGTTGAGGTCGCGGCAGATTTGTTTGACGAGAGAACACTGCAGCTTTTAGCAACCGCGCCTCCCGGGAGAATTCAGATAGAGGCCGGGCTGCAAAGTTTTTTTGAGCCTACACTGGAAGCGATTTGCAGAAAAACAAACTTAGCAAAGGCGGTTAAGAATATCCGAACCATTTTGCGTAGCGGCAACATTCATGTCCATGCAGACTTGATTGCAGGGCTACCGCACGAAACACTGTCGGATTTTCAAAACAGTTTCGACAAAGCATATGCGATTGGCGCACATACATTGCAATTGGGATTTTTGAAAATGCTGCATGGCAGTGAATTGCGGGAAAATGAAAAATCCATAATTTTTGCGGAAGAGCCGCCCTATGAAATCATCAGCAGTCCATGGATGAGTGTTTCAGACTTGGAGATACTCAAGCGAACTGAAAGCGCGTTGCAGCATACTTACAACAAAGGTCGGTTTTTATCCACATTGCAATATGTTTTATCTGCCACAGAGCTACGGCCTTTTTCACTGTACCACGCACTTGGCGAGGCTGTACCCGCAAGCGGGCTTCCTCTGGGAGATTATGCCGCACAGCTATACATTTTTTGTAAAGAACTGCGGGGCGTGGAACAGGACAAACTGCTTGAATGTATGATTTGCGACTGGCTTGGCATGGTGAAAGGCGCGAATATGCCGCAGTTTTTGAAAATAGCCGACAAGCAGCAGCTTGCGCAGATAACGGAAACAGCAGAGGTTATCCTTGGGCGAAAGCTCCGGCGCAATGAAACCGCCGTCTTGCCGTCGGGTAAAGGAGTTTATGTAGACAGCGAAAAGCGGGATGCGGTGACAGGTTTGTACGCGGTAGTTTGCATATAAAAATTTTTGCGTGTAACACTAAAGGCATTAAGAGGTGAGTATATGGATATCAGCAGCAAAAAGATTTATGCACCTGATACTAATTCCAAATTAAATCCTTGAAAACGAGCGATGCGCAGTGCCAGAGGGCGCGGAGCGTTTTGAGCGATGTTTGAAAGGCTTTTAATTGGAATTAGTATGATATGCCGATGGGTTTGGACATAGCTCTTGCGAAGAATCAAACCGCGAAGGATTACTTCTATGCTTTATCTGAAACGGCGCAGAAGCAGATAATCGAACACACTCATATCATCAAAAGCAAGGAAGAGATGCAAGCCTATGTTGATTCTCTTGTGAAGTCGGCTTTCCAGGCTGATAAAAATTTTTATGGAACATTTCTTACCTCCATGCGTTTGTAACATAAATGTAACAAAACAAAAGGAGGTAAGTTTTATGAAAAAGAAAAGATTGCTTGTTGCTATTGCAATGTTAATTGTACTTTCGTTTACAGCCTGTGCGGCGGCATCGCCTGCGCCTGCTCCTGCAGTACCGTCACCGGCGGCGGCTCCTGCGTCACCGGCAGTATCAGCAGATTTGGTTGTTGAATTGGCGGAACCTTCCGGTGCTGTCCCTTGGCGGGCTTACGGCACACTCGAACCGTCAGGGAGTGGATATCTTGCACTTCCAATGTTAACACCTGCTCAAGCGGGCGGCAGAAGGTTGGTATATACTGTTAACATGAGACTGCAAACAATGGAGTTCATGCAAGGGAAACGCATGCTTCTCAATTCGGTGGCTGAAGCGGGGGGCTACATAATAAGCGCGGATGTGCGCGGCTATGATTTGAGCAGACAGCCAACAGAGCGAAGTGCAGATTTTGCATTCCGAATCCCGACTGAAAGGCTTCCCGAGTTTATAATTTTTGTCGAGAACAACTACAACATATGGGGTTTACAGCAATGGATGCAGGATGCTACCGAGCAGTATCAACGCACCGCGTGGAATCTGGATGACTTGCGCGAACAGGAAAATTTGCTGCTTGAGAGAATGGAGAGTGCAAGAGGCGATGAGCTGACTGAACTTTCGAGTACACTGAGTGGAGTGCGATGGACGATACGTGAGTTGGAAGCATCGCAAGCGACGCTTATGGATACCGTAATTTACTCAACGCTCAGTATACAATTGTTTGAAGTGTTTGAAGATGAGCGGCAGCCTGTAAACCTTGTTATAATTGGTCTTGTTGTTGCTGTAATCGTGCTGATAGGATTTATGGCTTTTTCGAAGAATCGTTCAGCAAAGGCGGATGAACCCTCAAATGGTGACACGACAAAGGAATCTGATAATCAGGAGTAATAGACATGCCTAAGAAATACCGTAAGATGCTTGCCGACTGGGATGCGCCGTATATACAATCGATTGTTGCAGCGGTCGAGACCCAAAGTAAGCAGACGCTGGCAAAGTGGTGCATAGATTATGCGCAGGTGAAGCTACTGCCGATATATGAAGTTGCATACCCTGAAGATGTTCGCCCGCGTAACGCGCTTAGCGCAGCCAAAGAGTGGCTTGCCGGAAACATCAAACTGCCGCAGGCGAAGGTGGATATCATCCAATGCCATGCTGCTGCGCGTGAGGCAGAGGGCAGCCCGGCCGCGCAAGCCGCGGCCAGGGCAATAGGGCAGTGCGCATCAACAATTCATTCCGCCGGACACTGCATGGGTTTGTCGTTGTACGGTGCATTAGCAGCTGCATACAACTCTGCCGGTGCTGATGCCGATTGGGAGACGCTCGAACGAATTGCGATTGAAGAATGCGCACAAATGGAAGCTGCGCTCCGCGCAGTTGCGATGGAAAATGACCCAAAGCCGGCAAAGCTGACTTGGAAATGCTAGAATTTACTATTGGAGGGCAAATGGATAATTCTTTGTATGAAAATGTTGAAAGAATACACACGACGGAGCTTGGTGTTAAGCGAATCAAGAGAAATCTGGGCTTAGCCGATATTGATGTTGTTGCTTGGTGCAAGGAGAAGGTCAAAGATGCAGATGATGTTACCCGAAAGGGAAAGAACTATTATGTACGCACCGATAATGCCGTAATGACCATCAATGCTTCAAGTTTTACGATAATAACAGCTCATATAAGAAAGTAACCATTATGCACTGAGAAACAAATGAAAGAACCTGACGGGAATGCCGCCAGGTTCTTTGTGCTTGACTAAGCAAGACCATTACCTTCAGGCAATGGATTTAAAAGCTTATCGGCCAGGTTGGTAACCTGAGTTTTGAGCCATTTGACGCTCTTGGGCTTCGATCATTTTTTTGACCATGTAGCCGCCAACAGAGCCATTTTGAGCCGAAGTAAGGTCGCCGTTGTAACCTTGTTTTAAAGGCACGCCAATTTCGCTGGCTACTTCGTACTTGAACTGGTCAAGAGCTGCGCGAGCTTCCGGAACAGCCGTTCTGCCTGTATTAGTGTTCATGATGTTACCTCCTAAGTGGGCTTTGATTACCTGAATATGCGCAAAACAATTATGTTTGCGATATCATAATTTTGCAGCACGCATTTGCAACATGTGCTACAATCATATTATTGCCGCACTTCTGCGTTTTATAAGAGGTAATATCACGAAAGGTTGGTAAAAGAATGCTGTTGAAATGTTTTTCACAATAACAATTTTTTGCTGCTTGGTATGCATTGTATTCTTACACTTTGAGCTATTAAAATGATTGAACACAATATATTCATAAAGAAATGTAAAAAACTACAGCCGTTTTTACATTACAAGATGGAGAATCGATACGGGATATTGTGAGTGCTTATGGAGTGATGGGCAAGACGATGTAGTGAAATTGGAGCAACTCTTCGATATGAAAAGAAGATTGCATAGAATCCTATATTAGAAACTCAAAAGAGAGCATACCGAAGATTTTATTCTCGCACTCGCGCAAAGAAAATAACTAATGATGAGTTTTGGCATGGTCTGGCGAGGATAGTATGAAAAGGGATGAATGCTTAGCTGGCAAGCTTAGTTTTGAAGAATTTGGTGAGTGGTTAGAACGAGGCCATGTTAGAAAAAACAGCAACATCAACAAAATTGCTGCAGTAGATGGTGAAAAATGATTTAACGATTGATATTATAAGAGTTATGTGATACTATACTTATTGATATATAGGGTTTAGACAGTTTGGTATTAGACAATGCAAATTAACATGATTGGTGGTACTGCATGACTAGGAAACATTTTGCTGGAATGGCGATAGTTTTATCTACAATATTATTTGTGCTATTCTTTTTTTATTTACCAATAGAGGTAGCCGGTCACCGTCCGGGAAATGTGCCATTATTAATGATTAACGCCGGATTTTTAGCCATAACTGCTGCAATTATGATTGTTGGTAGTTTGTTTGTAATTGTGAGGAAAGATTATGTAATCTGTCATTTGTCAACATTCAGCCGTTTCAGACATCTCTTATTTCTGATGATAAAGCGTGATTTTGTGACACGTTATCGTCGAAGTGTGTTGGGTGTTCTATGGTCTGTGCTAAATCCTCTTTTGACAATGCTAGTATTGACTATGGTGTTTTCGCTGCTGTTTCAACATGAAATACCAAATTTCCCTGTATATTTGTTAAGTGGTCAACTTATATTTAATTTTTTTGCTGAATCAACTGGCACTGCAATGGGTTCTATAACAGGTAGCGCAGGCATTATCAAAAAGGTTTATGTTCCCAAGTACATTTTCCCTGTTTCACGGGTACTGTCATCTATGGTGAATGTTATGTTTGCTTTCATAGCGTTTATGCTTGTTGTACTTATAACACGTGCGCCACTTCATTGGACCATGTTGATGATACCTATCCCGATAATCTATACGCTAATGTTTTCGATGGGAGTGGGTATGCTGTTGGCATCCATGGCAGTGTTCTTCCGCGATATCACATATATATATGGTGTTATGACCACGTTTCTTATGTTTATGACACCTATATTCTACCCTGTCAGCATACTGCCCGATCGTGTGTTTCATCTGATTCACCTCAATCCGATGTTCCACTATGTTAGCTATTTTCGAGATCTTGCTTTGTATGGTGTAGTTCCGGGGCTTTGGGCTAATATAATCTGTCTTGGTTTTGCATTGGCTGCACTGTGTTGTGGCCTGTATGTGACTATGTTACAGCAAGACAAGTATATACTTTATCTGTAGGAGGTAGTGATGGACAATCCGATTATTTCGGTCAATAATGTATCCATGATGTTCAACCTTAACAAAGATAAGGTTACGGGTATGAAGGAGTATGTAGTCAAGGCGTTGCAACGTAAGCTCTTCTATGAGGAGTTTTGGGCACTGAAAGATATTAGTTTTGATGTTCAGCGTGGAGAAGTTATGGGGATAATGGGGCTTAATGGCTCAGGAAAATCAACCTTGCTTAAACTTATTGCCGGAGTGTTTAAGCCAACGAAAGGTAGCATTATCACAAACGGTAACATCGCTCCACTATTGGAACTTGGCTCAGGGTTCGACTATGAGTTTTCTGCAAGAGAAAATGTGTACATGAATGGGGCTATGTTTGGCTATCCTCCTTCGTTTATGAAGGAGCGATATGAAGATATAATGAATTTCGCTGACTTGTGGGAGTTCGAAGATGTGCCGTTGAAAAACTTTTCATCAGGTATGGCATCACGGTTAGGGTTTGCAGTAGCAACAAGCGTGCAGCCGGATATTCTAATTGCAGATGAAATACTCAGTGCAGGTGATTTCCGTTTCATTGAAAAATCTCAAGCGCGGATTGAGGCAATGATTGAAAAAGGAACGACTGTATTGTTAGTTTCGCATTCTACTGAAATTATTAAGAACATGTGTTCGCGTGCTCTTCTATTGAGAAGTGGAGAAATGGTCTGCATAGGTGATGTTAATGAAGTTTGCGGAGTCTATCAGCAGGGAGGGCTAACTTGATTTCAATCCTAATGGCTACATTTAATGGAGAACCCTATCTCGCACAGCAGATAGACTCATTATTGGAGCAGACCATTCAAGATTTTGTGCTTTTCATTAACGATGATTGCTCTACCGACAATACTGTACAAATTGCACGAGATTATGCTACAAAGCACCCGGATAAAATCTTCGTTTCGCAAAGTAAGGCTAATACAGGCAATGCAAAACACAACTTTGTAGAAATGATGGCAACCCACAAAAACGATTATGTAATGCTTTGTGACCAAGACGATGTTTGGCTTCCAAATAAAATTGAAACAACACTGGGCAAAATGAAGGAAATGGAGCAAAAGCATACAATAACCACACCCCTGTTGGTACATACGGATTTAACTGTAGTTGACCAGAATTTGAATGTAATAAACCCCTCGTACAGGCAAGCAACATCCCGTAAATACGGTAGGACAGCCATAAACCAAGTGCTTATTCTCAATAATGCTTCGGGATGCACTATTATGTATAACCGCGCTTTGTCAGATTTGCTGGTCGACAAACCAAACTTTTGTGAGGTGCATGACTGGTGGCTACAGATAGTGGCTGCATATTTAGGAGAAATCGGCCATGTGGACGAGCCGACAATCTTGTATCGGCAACATGGTAAAAACTCCATTGGTGCAAAAGACACGCGCACATTAACTTACAAGGTCAGGCAGCTGATGAATTATTCTCATATTAAAAACAGAATCAATGCCACGTACCCACAAGCCAATAGCTTGCTTGAATTATATCGGAGCAGACTAACGAGCGAACAAATAGAACTACTGGAGAGTTTTATTTCCATCCCTAACATGAACAAGATTTGCCGTTGGATAACTATTTGGCAGAATAAGCTGTTTATGGACGGGTTTAGCCGAAGCATTGCATACTTCATGTTTGTTTAGCAAACAAGAAAGGAATCAACCATGAGCCTTAAAGGAATTGTATTAGCCGGAGGAGCAGGGACACGTTTGTTTCCATCCACTTTGTCAATCTCAAAACAGCTTTTGCCTATATATGACAAGCCCATGATTTATTATCCCATCTCAACTTTGATGCTCGCCGGTGTGCGGGAAATACTTGTGATTTCTACCCCGCGTGATATACCACAGTTTGAAGCGCTTTTAGGGGATGGCAGCCAGTTTGGTTTGCAGTTTTCTTACGCGGTACAAGAACATCCTCGTGGGCTGGCGGATGCTTTTATTGTTGGTGAGTCATTTATCGGCAATGACCGTGTGTGCTTGTTATTAGGCGACAATGTTTTCTACGGATACGGATTTACAGGGGTTCTTAAAGTGGTCGCAGAAAGAACGAATGGGGCGACTATATTCGGCTACCATGTAAGCAATCCGGAAGAATTTGGTGTAGTTGAGTTTGATGATAACGGGAATGTGGTTTCCATTGAGGAAAAACCAAAGAACCCAAAATCAAGCTATGCTGTACCCGGACTATACTTTTACGACAATCAAGTAGTAGACATTGCAAAAGCGATTAAACCATCCGCAAGAGGAGAAATAGAAATTACGGATGTCCATAAAGTCTACTTGGCTAAAAATCAGCTAAAGGTGGAACTTTTTGGACGTGGAATGGCATGGCTGGATACAGGCACACACAGCGCACAGCTTAATGCTTCTGTGTTCGTGGAGACCATTCAAAATAGGCAAGGGCTTTATGTATCCTGCTTGGAAGAAATAGCGTATAAACAAGGATATATCACAAAAGAAATACTGTTAAAACAAGCCGACAAAATGAAAAACACCGAATATGGGCAATACTTGCGCCGTATCGCTAACGAGGGTTAATCAATGAACGTAATAGAAACTAAATTGCAGGGCGTTTTCATAATCGAACCCAAGATATTTGGCGATAGTCGAGGTTGGTTTTTGGAGTCATGGTCTGCCGCTAGAATGAGTGAGGCGGGGTTTGATTATAAATTTGTACAAGACAATCATTCTTTTTCCGCGTGTAAGGGAGTTTTGCGCGGCATCCATTTTCAACTGGGTAATGCCGCACAGGCAAAGTTAGTGAGATGTGTTGCCGGTGCTGTTATGGATGTAGTAGTAGACCTTCGTAAAGGTTCGCCGACATATAAGGAATGGGTGTCCATAGAATTGTCGGCGGATAATTACCGCCAATTGTTAATCCCGCGCGGGTTTGGACATGCTTTTTTGACACTTACGGACAATGTTGAATTTTTGTACAAAGCGGACAACTCGTATAATGCAAAAGCAGACCGAAGCATACGCTGGAATGACCCTCAGCTTGCCATAGAATGGGGAATAACAGCCCCAATAGTTTCAGAAAAAGACTCAATTGCGCCTTTGTTATGTGAAAGTGATTGTGATTTCGTTTGGGGGGAAATTTAATGAAAATTCTTGTTACGGGTGGAGCAGGTTTTATCGGGGGGAACTTTGTTTACCACATGTTGGATAAATACCCTGACTACAAAATAATATGCCTCGATACCCTTACCTATGCAGGTAATATGGAAACGCTTGCCGATGCCATGAAAAACCCGCAATTTACCTTTGTTAAGGGCGACATCGCAGACAGAGAAACAGTATATACGCTGTTCGAACAACATCGCCCGGACATGGTAGTTAACTTTGCTGCTGAAAGTCATGTAGACCGCTCTATAGCCGACCCCGGTATCTTTCTTCGTACCAATATAATAGGCACAGGCGTGTTAATTGATGCTTGCCGTAAATATGGAATGGTACGTTTTCATCAAGTATCCACAGACGAGGTGTACGGTGACTTACCGCTGGATAGACCGGATTTATTCTTCACAGAAGAAACTCCGTTGCATACATCAAGTCCTTATTCTGCATCAAAGGCTTCGTCGGATTTGTTGACCCAAGCATATCACCGCACATATAAGCTACCCGTGACTATTTCTCGTTGTAGTAACAACTACGGGCCATACCACTTCCCCGAAAAATTGATACCGCTAATGATTGTCAATGCGTTAAATGACAAGCCATTGCCTGTGTACGGCAAAGGCGAAAATGTCCGCGATTGGCTATATGTAAAAGACCATTGTAAAGCCATTGATTTAATTCTGCATAAAGGTAAAATCGGCGAAGTATACAACATTGGCGGGCACAACGAGCGTACCAATTTGGATGTTGTTAAAACCATCATCCGTGAATTGGACAAGCCCGAGAGCCTAATCACTTATGTTACCGATCGCCCCGGTCATGATTTACGGTACGCCATTGATCCGGCGAAAATCAACCGTGAGCTTGGTTGGTTGCCTACAACAAGCTTTGATGAGGGCATAAAATTGACTATTCAGTGGTACTTGGACAACCGAATTTGGTGGGGAAATATCTTGGCGGGTGAGTATCAAAATTACTATGAAATAATGTACGGAGATAGGTGATATGAAGGTTTTGGTGACCGGCGCAAAAGGGCAGCTTGGGTACGATGTTGTCAAAGCACTTGCAAACAGAGATGTCCCGCGCAAGGGTGTGGATACGGATGATTTTGACATCACCGATAAAGATGCTGTTTTTCACGCCATAACGGATTATGCCCCAACTGTAGTCATCCATTGCGCCGCTTACATCGCAGTAGATAGAGCAGAAGATGAGCCGGAGCGTTGCCGCAAAGTAAACGAGAACGGCGCACGGTACATTGCAGAGGCTTGCAAATCCATTGACGCAACGATGATTTACATCAGTACCGATTATGTGTTTCCCGGTCATGGCGACCATTTTCACAATACCGATGACCCCACCAGCCCGGTCTCTATATACGGTAAAACCAAGTTGGCTGGGGAAAAAGCAGTACAAGAAACACTCGACAAGTTCTTCATAGTACGTACCTCATGGGTATTTGGTGAAAACGGCAATAATTTTGTGAAAACTATGTTGCGGTTGAGCAAGGAGTGTGAATCACTGGATGTGGTCTGTGACCAAATTGGTTCACCTACATATACCGCCGACTTAGCACCTTTATTGTGCGACATGGCAGAAAGCGATAAATATGGAGTTTACCATGCTACCAATGAAGGGATATGTTCGTGGGCAGAGTTTGCACAAGCAGTTTTTATGCAAGTTGGTTTGAAAACAACGGTAGTACCTATTTCGACGGGTGATTATCCGGCCAAAGCTGTACGGCCATTGAACTCTCGCTTAGATAAGTGCAGCTTGGAGGCGAATGGCTTTAAGCGATTGCCCCATTGGGAAGATGCGCTTTTCAGATATTTAACAATAATTGGGGAGGTTCAGCATTGAACATTGCGTATTTTTCTCCAATTCCATTTGATTTTTTAATGCAACGTCCTCAGTATTTGGCAATCGAATTGTCGAAGAAGCACAATGTTTATTTCATTGAACCTACACCAAATGCAGTGAGGTGGATGCTTGGCAGGAGCAATTTTCCTAAATTCAGCAATCGAGAATACAACGAAACACTAAACATTATTGGTTTAAATGGTTTGTTCTCGGCACCTTGGATAATAAACCCATATGATTTCACAGGGATTGGTACTGTGTGGGAAAGAGTCCAAATCAAAAGGCTCATATCCGAAATTGATATAGCGTGGGTAGGGCATTGTGGCTGGTTTCCGCTTGTAGAACGGCTTAAATATCAGCACTTGATATATGACAAAATGGACGATAATGCGCTTATTGCAAAGAATAAATTACGTGCAAAGCAGCTTGTAAAAAGTGACAAGCAACTTTTGCATAAAGCGGATTGCATATTTGCTACAGCGAGACTTTTGTACGATGAAGCTATGAAAGTCAATAAAAATACTCATTTGATACCCAATGCTGTTAATAGTGACTTTACATATGGTATTGAAGCAAGTTCTTTTGGCAACGGAAAAAAGGTTTTTGGTTATGTAGGAATGATTGATAACTGGTTTGACACAGAAGCGATTCTCACAATAGTAAGGGTTTCAGAGAGGCATGAAGTTTTATTGGTAGGGCCAAGTAATATCAACATCCCGCCAATTAAACATGAGCGAGTTAAGTATTTAGGTCGTGTCCCCAAAGATAAACTACCAGAATTAATAAAAGGTTTTGATGTTTGCCTTTATCCGTTTGTGAATAATCAGTTAACGCAAACGGTTAACCCTGTAAAAATTTATGAATATCTGGCGATGAACAAGCCCGTGTTAGCCGTTCAAAGCCACGAAATGTCGAGCTTTGGTGATTCGATTTACTGTTACGCCAACTATGAAGACTTATCTCGTCTTAGTTTAATGGAGCAACCGCCTCCGTTCAAAACCGAAGATGATGTGCAGAATTTTATCAGTAATAATAGCTGGCAACAACGTGGAATATTAATCAAGAATATTTTGGGAGATATGTGCAATGGAGCGATATGTGCCGAACGGAAAACATGATTATATAGACATCGAACATAAACAGCGATACAGCTTTGCTATGCCGTTCATACAAGGAAAGGCGGTTCTTGATGCTGCTTGCGGTGAGGGTTACGGTAGCAAAATGATGTCGAAAGTTGCCTCTTCTGTTGTCGGCATTGATTTATCTGAGGAAACTATTATTAAAGCTACACAAAAATATGTATCACCCAATCTTTCTTTTGAAACAGGGGATATTAGCAAACTCGATTTTGAAGATGATTCGTTTGATGTAGTAGTTTCATTTGAAACAATAGAGCATGTGCCTGAGCACATACAATGGGCTTTTATAAGAGAAGTACGCCGTGTGTTGCGAAGCGATGGTGTTTTAATAATATCTACACCCAATAAAAAGATTTCTGAACAAAGAAAAATAGTGAATGAATATCACATAAAAGAATTTTACAAGCATGAATTTTGCGAACTGCTGGAGAATGAATTTTCATATGTAGACCTCTATAAGCAGTATTATGGAGATGGTTTGTTTTTACATAAACTTGATGAAAATGAAATACCTCTAATATTGAACCGCACCCGAAATGAATTTGCGAAGGAAGATTATTTTATCGCTGTTGCATCACAAGCCATAATTAACACAAAAGGGAGCGCACCGATATATTTATCTGATAGGGATTTTCATGAAGAAATTGTAACTTTATTCGAGGCGTACAAGAATAGGGAAGCAGAGCTTACAGCTGCGCAAAAGCAAAGTACTCATCTTTCAAATGAGCTTACGGCTGCGCAAAGTCAAAGTACCCATCTTTCAACAGAGCTTACGGCTGCGCAAAAGCAAAGCACTCATCTTTCAAATGAGCTTAAGAAGCAAATCACTTATCTTTCAGATGAGCTTGAGAAGCAAAGCACTCATCTTTCAGATGAGCTTACTGCTACGCAAAATTTACTGAACAAAACGCAGCAAGAAAAGGAACAGGCTCAAAGAACAATCATAGAGGTACAGAACATTACAAACAGCATGATGAAAACGCGCTTGTTTAGAGTTATACACCTATGGGCGCGGTTTAAATATCAATTATTGCTGGGGTCATTATCCGAAAAAAAAGGGTTTTTCCAATGGCTTTCTAATCGAAAGAAGAAGATACCAACTCGTGGCAAATCTTACAATCCTCTTTTGCGGATAACTGATGCGATTGGGGCAATGTCGATAGAATCTTTAAATCTTTCAAAAGAGCCTGTATTAAGCACGACTATTAAAGAGAACGTGCTTAAACATAATGTTTTGAATCAGGACTATAAAAACTTTGATGTGATTATTTTATCTGTAATTGATTACGATTTCAGGTATCAACGCCCACAGCACTTTGCTGATATGTTTGCCAAGAATGGGCATAGGGTATTCTATTTCAATGCGAATCATCATAGGGATGCCGCTGTTATTCGACAAGCTGAAAATCTCAATGTAATTAATATTAATAATCCCAATGCTACAGCAATACATGTTACTGACTGGAGCAACCAACTAAACGAACTCAAATCTGCGTTTGATGTGGTAATGAATCAGTTTGCTATTCGTGATGCGATAGTTGTGGTTGATTATCCGAATTGGGTTTTGGGTGCGAAGTATCTACGCCAAAAATACGGGTTTAAGATTGTCACAGATTACATGGACGATTTTATGGGGTTCATCAACCCTGCCGAGGATTTGGTTCGTCAAAACTGCATGAGATTATTGAAAGAAAGCAACTTGGTTATCGCAAGCTCTCAATTTCTCTATGATATTGCTGTTAAGCATAATAAATGGGTTGAAATAGTACGCAACGGCACAGAGTACGAGTTCTTTGCACAAGCATACACATCAGAAAAAAAAGAAGTAAGTAAGCGAAAAGTTATTGGGTATTACGGTGCAATATCACATTGGTTTGCGCATGATATGGTGTGTTATGCGGCCAAGAACTTGCCGGACTGTGATTTTGTTCTGATTGGCGAAGTTACCGCACACGAAAAAGAGCTTACTAAGATGCCAAACATAAAGTTGTTGGGTGAAAAGCCATATTCTACGCTTCCTAACTATTTAAGAGATTTTGATGTGTGCCTTATCCCATTTGATACCTCTACGGATTTAATTAAAGCCACTAACCCTGTGAAGTTTTACGAGTACCTGAGTGCTGGGAAAAAAATAGTTGCAACAGAAATACCGGAGCTTGAACCTTTTAAGAATAAGTATGTGTTGATGTCGAATGACAAAGATATATTCTTGGAGCAGATTAAATGTTGTTTGAGCGGCACTGATGTACTAGAATCACCCGACGGCTTGATGAGGTTTGCATATGAAAACTCTTGGGGTGAGCGGTTTAACAGTTTTGCCGAATATATTGAAAGCGCAGTACCAAAGGTAAGTGTGATTGTCCTGACTTTCAATAACTTAAAACTTAACAAGCTGTGCATAAGTTCAATCCTGGAGAAAACAGCCTATCCGAATTTTGAGCTGATAGTTGTTGACAATTGCTCGACTGACGGCACGGTTGAATATCTAAGGGAGCTAGATGAATGTGGCCTGCCTAATGTGAAAGTGATTTTCAATAAAGAAAATTTAGGGTTTGCCGGCGGCAACAATGTAGGCATAAAGGAATCTAACAGCGATTATGTGATATTGCTTAACAACGACACAATCGTAACAAGAGGTTGGATGACTGCTCTCGTTAAACATTTGGAAAATGATAACGAAATGGGAATGTCAGGCTCAGTTACAAACTCTATTGGCAATGAAGCAAAGATAAGAGCGCATTACAGCAATATATCTGAAATGCACTATTTTGCAGAGGAATATACCCGGACACATATGGGCGAAATTTTTTACAAGCAACCTAACGCGCTTGCAATGTTTGCAATTTGCATAAAGCGTGAAGTTATTGAGAAATGCGGATATATTGATGAAGCGTATGCTGTGGGCATGTTTGAAGATGATGATTACAGCCGCGCTGTGAATGAAGCGGGATACAAGCTATGTATTGCGGAAGATTCTTTTGTTCATCACTTTGATGGTTCTACATTCAAGAAATTAGATGATGAAAAGTATCGGAAAATTTTTGAAGAGAACATGACGAAGTTTAACAAGAAGTGGAATACAAAATGGCAAGGGCATAAATACCGGGATGGTGTTGGGGTAGACCGCGCAACAATCGAAGTTCAGGAGGCATAAGAATGTTTTCATCAAAAATCAAGAATGCTCTCAGGCTAAGCGTATAAAAAGGAATCGGTTACCTTATTATTGCAGCGTATCGTGTTGGATTAGGAAAGGTGTTGGATTGTAACTATGAAAGGTATTGGCATCAGGGAAGGGTTTATCGTCATAGCTGCATTAATTTTAACAATAGTACCATTTCATAAAATGGTTTTAGATGGGATTTATAGTTGGCATATTCAACAGCCTGCAGTTGTAGAGGGTGGGCTGATGCTAGTTGTTTTTATTGTGCTTGCATTTTTAGGTATGTGCCTCATTAAAGATAAAGTTGCTATTTTGTTGATATTGTTGGGAAGCCTCTATCTGTCGCTTAATGCTGTGATAATACCGTTTGCAGTAGTTTACCTTTATTTTGAAGCAATTAACTATATAGGAAGCACAGTCGTTTCGATAAAAAAGAAGGATTTGTCAAGTTGTGTGACAACTAACTTCATTTATGGTGTAGCGGCATGGGGCGCAGGAGCAATTCTACTTTCGTTTGCCGGACACGGGGTTTTTAACCATCTAAGGTGGCTAACATTTATCTTGGTTGTCGTATGCTTGCTTTTTAATCATAAAAAGAAACATCGTTTAATGGTAATTACTTTTTGCGACTTCATAAAAAATGAATGTACATCAAAAGTCGCTGCTTTAATGTCTAGTGTTTCGGTTTTCTTTGTGCTTGGTTTAGCTGCAAAATCGAATAGAGCTTTTGATTTTGATTCTGTATGGTATGGGTTAAGACCAGAACAGGTACTAATTGGACAAAATAGTTTTTTTGATGATTTAGGGTTAACAAGTTTTGTTTATTTCTATCCAAAGTTGATGGAGCTATTGTTTGTTCCAGTCAGTAACTTGGGTGATTACAGCTTTATCATAATTGCAAATATTTTTGTATTAATACTTATAATGGTTGCTATATATAAGTTTATTTGTTTTATGCTTTCAACAAAACAAATATCTGTTTCGTTTAAGTTAATTGTAGTTATGCTAATTGTTTCTATGCCTGCAATAGCAAATATTTCAGCAACAGCCAAGCCGGATATACTTGGAATATATTTTATATTCGCTACGTGGTATTTCTTTGTTTCTGCTGTTTATGAAAAAAGGCCGTCTCAATTATTTTTAAGCTATTTGTCAATATTTTTCGCGGCTAGTACAAAACCGACGTTTTTGCTTTGGGGTGGCGTACTGTTTGTTTTTGTATTTTTATATACAGTGTATGCTTTGCGTAAAAGACAATTTCGATTTGAGGATGTAGTACCATTCAAGCAGATTAGTGTTCAAATAGCAATGGTTACAGGAGTGTTAACTTTATTTGGAATTCATTATAGAACATTTCTTTTAACCGGCTTCCCCTATTATCCAGTAGGCTTGAGATATTTTGGCATGTTGGGATTTGAACCTCGTACTCCATTTTTTTTCGCTGAGTGGGGTTTTATAACTCCGGGCTTAACTTCGCCAATTGATATGATATTTCGTTTGTATCAGTTTATATTTAACCCCATGCAATTGGGTCACGTAATTATTTTATGGACTTCAAGTTTCATTGCAATGCTTATCATTGTTTTTGCGCTGTACTTTAACAGGAAAAAGATAGTATTTGAAAATCTCTTAGTTTTTTGTGCAGCATTCGTTAGCTTGTTAATTGCAGCAGCTTATGCACTTACGATGAGGTTGCCGGATGGTAATTATTTTGCCGCTCCTTTGATTATTTCGCAGTTGATGCTAGTCTATTACATTTTTAACTTTACAGAAAGCTACAGCTTGATGATAAAAAAGTATATTTTTGGTTTTGTCGCATGTTTGTTTCTCGCCTTACAACTTACCATGACACTTATTTCTCATCCGAGTTGGGTGCCAGGTACACAAGTATTTAGTTCAGATTTGGTAAGAGATAATTTTGGCACAAGAACTTTTGTTGAAAATAGGCAAATATGGGGTGGCTATAGAAGAATTGCTGATTATATCAGCGCAAATTTGGATTTTTCTAAAATAATAGCAGAGAATGACCATATGGGTACACAGGCTGGTACAAATACAATGTTTTTTATTAATACTCGTGCCCACATAGAAACCACAAATGATTTAATACCTCATTTTATTAACACTAACTTTATAGAAGACTATTATTCTTTTGAGCAATATGTGAAACAAACGAATACAAGGGCTTTTGTGCTTAACAATAACTCACCATCAAGGTTTAGGCATCAAATAGAAGAGTTTTTAGCGAGAAATGGGTATTCGCACAAAGTAGAGGATACAGGTGCAGTGATGTATATCTTACACTGAGCTGGTTTTCTGCAATTACAGATTTTATTAAGGAGTGATTAGAGTGATGGTTAAATTCAACAAGCCGCCTTTCTTAGGCAAAGAACTCGAATACATGGCAGAGGCAGTAAATCGCGACAAACTTTCAGGGGATGGTAGCTTTACATCACGTTGCCACAGTTTGCTGGAAAGTACAACCGGGGCAAAAAAGGCATTGCTTACGACTTCTTGCACCCATGCACTGGAAATGGCGGCTATTTTATGCGACATACAACCCGGTGATGAAGTTATCATGCCTTCTTTTACGTTTGTGTCTACAGCCAATGCGTTTGTGTTGCGGGGTGCTAAAATTGTTTTCGTTGACATACGCCCGGATACTATGAATATTGACGAAACCTTGATTGAAGCTGCCATAACCGATAAGACTAAAGTAATTGTTCCTGTCCATTATGCAGGGATTGCTTGCGAAATGGATGTTATAATGGAAATTGCCGAGCGACATAACTTATTGGTTGTTGAGGATGCTGCGCAGGGTGTGGGTGCTACATACAAAGGCAAGCCCTTGGGAGCTATAGGCGATATGGGGGCATTTAGCTTTCATGAAACAAAGAATGTATCCTGCGGCGAAGGCGGAGCACTCTTAATAAATAATGACAGATTTATCGAACGTGCTGAAATCATTAGAGAAAAAGGCACAAACCGAAGCAGATTCTTTCGGGGTGAAGTGGACAAGTATACTTGGTGTGATATTGGCTCCAGTTATTTGCCCAGTGAACTTAATGCGGCCTACTTGCTCGCGCAGCTTGAGTCTATGGAATTTATTAACCAAAATCGTCTCACAACTTGGAATTATTATAATGACGGTTTTGTTGATTTAATTGGCAAAGAAAAAGTTTCAACTGTTGTCATTCCTCCAACTTGCGAACATAACGCGCATATGTACTGGCTCAAAACAAAGGATTTAGAAGAACGGACAAGTCTAATAGACTTCCTTAGAGAAAATGGTGTTTACGCGGTGTTCCACTACATACCGCTGCACTCGGCAGAAGCCGGAAAGAAATTTGGAAAATTTCATGGCGAGGATGTTTACACGACAAAAGAAAGTGAACGATTGTTGCGTTTACCAATGTATTACGGTATGGATGATTTCGACAAAAGTAAAGTAGTAGATGTGGTACGCAGATATTTTTCGAGGTGACGTATGGAAAAGCTATCTTTTGTAATTCCATGCTATGGCTCTGAATTGACAATCAAAGGTGTGCTTGATGAGATTCATGTAGTTATGGCGGAACGCCCTGAATACGATTATGAGATAATTTGTGTGAATGATTGCTCGCCTGATAATGTGTTGGGTGTTTTGAGAGAATATGTTGTAATGGATTCACGTCTTATTATAGCAGACTTGACTAAGAATATGGGTAAAGCATGTGCAGTTATGGCGGGATGCTCATTAGCGTCCGGAGATTATATTATCAATTTGGACGACGATGGGCAGTGTCCTATGGACAAGTTATGGTTATTGTTTGAACCTATTCTGGGCGGCTACGATGTCGTATATGCTGGGTATCCAATAAAAAAACAGTCTAGCTTTAAAAATTTTGGAAGTAAAGTTAATGCGGTAATGTCTCAGAGGATAATTGGAAAGCCAAAAGCATTAAAGGCATCAAATTTTAGCATATTGCGGAGATTTATTATGGAGGAGATGATTAAATATACAAATCCGTTTCCATATACCCTCGGTTTAATTCTTAAAATCACCGACAATATATGCAATGTTAGCATGGAGCAGCGCGAACGTTCAGCTGGGCACGGTAATTTTACATTCAAAAAATCATTAGCATTATGGCTAAATGGATTTACCGCATTTTCTGTAGTTCCATTGAGAGTATCTTCGCTATTGGGATTCATAACGGCAATTGCAGGGTTGGCTTATGGAATTTTCATTATTATACAGCGTCTTTTCATAAATCCCAATATGATGATGGGTTTCCCATCAATAATGGCAGCTATGCTTTTTATTGGCGGAATGATTATGTTAATGCTTGGAATGCTGGGCGAATATGTTGGCAGGATATATATTAATCAAAATAACTTGCCACAGTATGTAATAAAAAATGTTTACGTTAAATCATCTTGTGCTCAAGATGAAAACTGATTATATGAAAGTTGGCAGAATGATGGAATCAATATTAATCCTCGGTGGGTCAAATAGTCAAATAAATTTAATCAAAAAAGCTAAAGCGCGTGGTCTACATGTAATAGTTGCTGACTATTATGACAAACCACCAGGTGCTTTATATGCGGATAAACACGAAAAAGTAAGCACATTTGATGTAGATGCTTGTTTAAGGGTTGCAAAAGATAATGCTATTTGTGCAGTTGCTACAACAGGAACTGACCAGCCTGTGTATACTGCCGCTTGTATTTCTGCGGAACTTGGTCTGCCTTCATTCGTAAGCGTTGAAACAGCACTCGCTGCGACAAACAAAATAATTATGAAACGATGTTTTGAAGAACATCGAATCCCTAATGCACGACATATTATAACTAATTCAAGCCTAGAGTTGTGTAATCAGCTTTACAAATTAACATTTCCCATTGTTATTAAGCCTGTTGATTCGCAGGGACAACGTGGAGTATTCATGTTGAATTCACCTGATGAAGTGGAGGCATACTTGAAAGAGTCAATATCCTACTCACGGGAAGGATACGTTCTTATTGAAGAGTATTGTGGACAAAATGAATTTACATCTATTGGATTTCTCATAAAAGGCGAGTATAGGCACATAATTACTACAAAACGCAATACTTTTATAAGAGGGCACAATATTGGGGTCTGTTCTTCTCATCTCTGTCCTGCACCTGAACATTTCGAATATTATGATGAAATAGCATCTTTATCCGAGCGAGCTGCAAAAGCAGTCGGAATAACTGACGGGCCTGTATATATCCAACTATTGAGAACAAGTGCTGGTTTTATTGTCAATGAGTTAGCGGCACGAGTTGGCGGAGGTCATGAGGATGTTATGATTCCTTATATTACCGGATTTGATATCTTGGATGCCGTACTTGACGGCGCATTAGGCATACCACCCACTATCAATATAAGCAAGCCTGATGGAAATAGATATGCTTCTAATCAGCTCTTGTTTGCTAGACCCGGAGTTATTTCAGGTATTACTCCGATAGAAACACTGCAATCATTGCCATGTGTGATTTCTGCTGGATACAACTATAAAATTGGTGATACATTAGGGTGTATCAATGATGCAACGGCACGCCTTGGGCATTGTGTTGTTATTGGAAACAATGTTAATGACCTTGAGGATAATGTTGATAAAATTTATGATGTTATTGAGATTCTCGATGAAAATGGGCGGAACATGGTAATTAAGGGTTCAGTTGGAAAAGTTTATGAAAACATATAAATATCAGTTTTTTGTTTTATTGTATTTAAATTTTATCATATTATCGTTATCTTTTGTTGTTGCTAATTTTGCAGGACAACATGAACTTTTCTCGCTCAAGGCTCTGAGTTTATATAGCATATCATTTTTGCTGTTGGGGGTGTATGCGATAGGCTGGCAACAGATCCTCAAGCGAATTCCTTTATCGGTAGCCATTGCAAACAGACCTATGACGACATTGACGGGTATTATTTGGGGAGTATTTTTATTTTCAGAAGATGTGTCGGTGCGACAAATCATTGGTATTTTTATAGTTTTTGTCGGCGTTGCCTTGGTGGTGATGAATAATGAATGAAATATTGATTTACGCTGCAATCGTTTTTTTGATGACTTTGTGCGGTTCTTTTTCTCAAATATTATTGAAATCCGCTTCCGGAAAATCGTATAAATCCGTGTACCTTGAATATTTTAACGTTCGTGTTATTGTGGCTTACGGTATTTTCTTTATTTCAACAGCAGTTAACATGTATTTGTTGCGATTTATCCCATTATCGATGCTATCTGTTTTAGGTGCGTCAACGTATATATTTGTTCCTACTTTAAGTTGGTTAATCTTAAAAGAAAGGCTAAATAAAAAGCAAATCTTAGGTCTTGCCTTGATTGTGTTGGGGTTAATTGTGTTCATATAAAATGAACTTGTTTTGGACTTATCATACGCAAATTATTATGATATAATCGCTATAAGGAGGGTGATTATATAAAAATTGGGAAGCGATATTACATATGGTTGGTATTGTGGCTACTACTGTATCAATTATAGTGGGTATGTCAAAAGCCTTGGAGTATGCAAATTTATGAAATAAGAATCTTGGAGGTTTTGTATGAATACAGAATTAGTGAAAAATTTTCGTGAGAAGATAGGGAATGGACCGGTTTTGGGGCCATTTATGAAAACAGCAGATCCTGCTTTTGTAGAGGCGGCTGGTTATGCCGGGATGGATTTTGTGATACTGGACATGGAGCATGGGCCGGTTAATCTTACCGCTATGCAAAACAATATTAGGGCGGCGCAGCTTGCAAAGACATTGCCGGTTATTCGTGTGGGTGAGCTTAGTGAATTTGCAATTTTGCAGGCACTGGATGTTGGTGCGGCAGGGGTGCAGGTTCCTCAGATAAGGAATGCCGAAGAGGCTAGGGATGTAGTGAGATTTTCGAAGTATTACCCGATTGGCGAAAGAGGAGTGTGCCGTTTTGTTCGCGCGGCCAGGTATTCTGCTACGCCAAGGCAGGAGTATTTTGCGAATGCGAATAATGACGCGCTTCTGATTATACATCTGGAAGGCCGTGAAGCACTGGAGAATTTGGACGAGATACTTGCAGTAGAAGGAATTGACATAGTGTTCATCGGGCCTTATGATTTGTCGCAAAGTCTTGGAGTTCCGGGCGAAACCGGTCATCCAAAGGTTATTGCGGCGATGGAAGATGTGGTTAGCCGTGCTAAAAAAGCAGGAGTAACTGTAGGAACGTTTACGGATTCCGCAGAGACGTTGAATACTTGGAAAAGTGCCGGTGTGCGGTATCTATCGTATTCGGTGGATGTTGGGATTTTTTATGAGGCTTGCGCAAAGTTAGTTTCTTCAATAAAGGAATAGAGTAGCGATTGGAATTATGATAAGAATAGAAAAGTGCATTCCTGCGTTTACATTAGGAATGCACTTTTTCATATATATCGATTAAGAAAGGTTGGTGAAAGAATGTTGGCGAAGGGCTTCGTAGATTACGATAGAAGCGCAGCTTGCCAGGTTTAGCGAGCGTGAGCCTTCACGCATGGGAATTTTGATGGTGGTGTCGGTGTAGTTTTGTAAGATATTGGCCGGAATGCCGCCGGATTCTTTGCCGAACATTATGAAGGCGTCAGGTTCAAAGGCGACTTCTGTGTAGAGTTTTTGTGTAGTTGTTTCGACGATGTAGATTTTGGGATTGTTGTTTTTGTGGACGAAATCGGCGAAGTTATCGTAATATGTGATGTCGAGAGTGTGCCAATAGTCCATGCCTGCGCGGGCGAGTTTTTTATCGTCGATGAAGAAACCAAGCGGGCGGATAAGGTGCAGCTTTGAGCCTGTTACGGCGCATGTACGCCCGATGTTGCCTGTGTTCA
>Ga0123352_10002895_pt1 | contig 24361 bp, 11 predicted proteins | sample TergutLab28metaG_FD_89700 | JGI IMG/M metagenome (GOLD analysis project Ga0123352, IMG submission 89700) | Labiotermes labralis P1 segment gut microbial communities from Petit-Saut dam, French Guiana - Lab288 P1 | ecosystem: Host-associated > Arthropoda: Insects > Digestive system > Gut ...
ACACACAAAAACACGACATGCTGCCACAGCACCAAAGTTAACATAACGAAGTAATTCACTGAATGTTTTAAATTATAACTTTAGCAATAAACAATATATGCTCCCTGAGGATGATCGTGTGATCGAAACAGGTAGGAGCGTTTTAAATGTTTTAATGTAAATTTTAGACTTCTTAAATTATATATATGTATGCATGTGTTGGTGTGTGTAATTAAATGGTACAGTGCATTTGTCTCTGTGCACTTCTTGAAGGCAAATAGGAGACTGGACGTACTACGCCAATCATTCTTAACCATGACTCTACTAAAAGGAGTTGAGAAGTCAGCTTCAGGAACCGGCCGCTTTATTCCAAAGGAAAGATACCCCTGTATCTGTTGAAAAGCTGTTTGGATGGACCGTAGAATTGTCTGGAAATATTGGAGAAGTGAAGTTTTTGTTTTGTCAGGAATTGATCCACGATTCCTCAGTTGTGCAGTCTGTGGTCTAGAAGCGACGTGTATCTTATCTAAAAACTCGGTTCCAAATGAGAGGGCACGCCAGGTACTTTTATACATTGCGACACAGCTTGAAACAGTTGCAAGGATTTTTTTTCGACTTTCCTTCTGCATAGAGTAAATAAATATTTTTTTAAAAATCTTTATATTTTCGTATTTATACTGCATTTTAAAATCTAGTTTCAAAAGAAATTGAGTCGCCATTGAAAAAATGTAAGTTAAATCCCTTTTTTTTTAAATCTATGGTGTACCTAAACAGCAAGAGTAAGGAACTCAGGCTCAAGTGCTAAACATCCAACAAAACGCTGCATCATGTTTGTCCTTTTGGTGTTGTGGGCTTATGCTTCCTATCAGTAACAAGGTTATGTGGCTATGCCCTAACAGTGCAGGCAAATCATCTGGTGTGAGGGCAATACCTGAAGTACATACATACATTTATTTGTATTTATTTGTCCTTTACTTAATAAGGGATCAATACTTCAAAATGTATTACATGATAGGATGAAGGTAAATAACAATTGGGAGGTATGGAAGGGAGCATTCTTGCTCTAATTTTGGATAGGCCATAATTCAGGAACTTTGGAAGCGCCAAGAGAGACTACATATGGTGTTATTAAGGACTGTCTTTTTCTGTACCGAAAAAATGAGGAGTCTCTGAAATACGAAAAATGCACAGCATCTGTGGGTTATGAGACGTAATGTGTAAGATACAGTGCCTTTAAACGTGACTAGCTCAATTGTCATAGGAGTGAACAACCACTGTAATTGCGCAATGTGAATCCTTCACCCACTCACATAATCCGCACATTCATCTGTCCATCCGTCCGTCCGTCCACCTAGCCATCCTTCTGTCTGTCCACCCACGCACACATCCATTCTTCTATTCAGCCACGTAAGTGTGTTACAATTAGCACCTTCCGATTTCCCTGTCGCCCTATATATTATTTTACGTCTTGTTTCTTAGTTCAGTGTTCAGTTTGTTTGTTTTCTTTTGGCATAACATCCCCCAGTGGGCCAGGGCCTCCTCATTCATGAGGTTTCTAGATCACACAACGACGCACCACAGTCGGTAGGACTCCTCTGGAGGAGTGATCAGCCAGCCGCCGAGACCTCTACCTGACAACAAACAACACTCGCAAGAGACATCCATGCCCCCGGTGGGATTCGAACCCACAATCTCAGCAAGCGAGCGGCCTCAGACCTGCGAGTTAGACCGCGCGGCCACTGGGACTGGCTCAAAGATCAATACTCTTACTTATTAATCAGGAAAACCCAAGTTTCATTCTAGGAGTAGTGGCCGAATAGTCCAAATTTTAGTAGCAAATTTCGGTCAGGCACGGCCTAAAGAAATTCAAGACCGTTCGTCTTCACATTTCGTCTAATATGTCATTTACATCACCAGGCTATTAGGATTATATGCATTTCGAATATAATCCTAAGTCTGATAATCACCTTCACATCTCGTCAAATAGCTGATGAAATTGGCACAGCACCTTTAAATGGAATAACGAACACGCGCGGCACATCTACATTACTAGCTCTCTAAGAAGCGTAGGTTAAAGATTTCTGGCAACGTTGTATATTTAATGGATTGATGACCTTGTAGTTAAATAAGACATTGAGGTATAGAACAAAGAATTGTTTGGTCAAACCGCTGAGGAACCAAGGGGGAAGAGTTCGTTAACACCGCAGAATATAGGAGTTCGGATTGTGGAAAAGAGAAAACAAGCCTTGCAGATCTTTCCGACGAATTAGACATGAGAATAACATTCGTTGCAACAAAGAGGTGACAGCCATACCTATGACTTTTCGGAAAACAGTAGAGAAATAATTCCGAACTGTGATTTAAACATTAGGATATGAAGTCTAAGGTTGCGGTTGGTAAATTATGGCCCGCGGGAGTATTCCAAACCATTTGCAATGGTTTTCAGTTAATAATGTTAATAACGAACTAACTAACTAACTCCATGGAACAGAGTCCTTCTAGAGACGATAACAAGCCCTCAGCTAATCAAGAAATTCGCCACATTTTACGGAACCCAAAATTTCATTACCCCATTCACAAGTGCCCGCCACTTGACCTCAGCAAGAAACAGATCAGTCCAGTCTATGCCTCTCCATCCCACTCTTTGAAGATTCACTTTAGTATTATCCTCCGTTCTACACCTAGTTATTCCAAGTGATCTATTTCCCTCAGATCTCCCTACCCAATCCCTATATGCACCTCTTCTCTCCCCCACGTGCCACTTGGCCCGACCAGCTCATCCTTCCTGATTTGATCACCCGAATACTATTTAGTGAAGGGTACAGATCATAAAGCTTCTCGTTATGTGTTAATAAAATTAATTATAACAATTTATAAGTTTATACTTGCTAAAGAATTGTAAAGATACACGGACAGAGACAAACGCAAAGAAAAATAAGTAAGTAAATAAATAACAAATAAATGAAGTCACCAATTTGACGGAAGCACAAAACCTCGGATACCTTGCACGCACACACTTAAGCGTTTTGTTTCCATTTACCCTACCTAGCACTGTGAACGAAGAAAAAAGCTCAAAGAATTTCGTTTTTATTGTAAGCCTTGAAAGCCTAAACGATTTCGAAGTCACTATGCAACTGGCAATTAGCACTTTTGTTTCGGCTTCGAAATCCGTTGGGTTCCGCAACCTGATATTATAATTAAGATTTTACCCACTGGATCCTTTTTGATATATTTCATTTTTAAAATATTGTAAGTATATTAAATAAATTAAATACGTGTATTCCCTTAACCGTCATAATACATCCAATTATTTGCAGTATATTTTATTACAAACATTAGTGTAGGGCTATATGTGCTGCATATCGGACTGCAATTAAATGGAAAGATTCTTGAAGCAAAACAGAAGAAATTTATTTTTCAACCTCACATTTTCTTATAGAAGTAGTTGAGTGTTAAGGTGTGCAAAGCCATGCACAGTCCAGTTCTTGAGACGGTGGTTTTGAATTCACCTAAGGGCATGGCTTTACGCCTAAGGTGCCTGCACTGATCTGAGGTGCCTGCCGTAGGCACAGACCTTGCAATCTGCCGATCCTTCTCGTGCAGAACCTTAGTGATTTACCAGAGGATTAAATCTAATTGCTAACTTTACATTATTAGCAAAATACCCGAAGCATAAAAAATTATTTGATAAAAACAGTCTGCATTACCACTTAGTTCGATATGCAAGTCACTTTTGACGTAGCCTTCGCAAAAGAAGTTTTTATTTTGCAGTTGTCAGACTGAATAACAAGCAATGAACACAGAAACACTAGTAACACAAACACAAGCAACTGACATTAATGATTAGCAAAGTAAGCTTAGAAATACGAGGAAACAAAAACTATATTCATTTAGGTACCATGTGTAATAGATTTGTAGTTAGTGAAAACATTCTTTTGTATTAGAAAAATTAATGTCAGCAGTTTATGGTGCCATGGCACTACACCCTAAACTAATATTGCTAAGAATATCAGTGTTAATCTTTGTGTAGAAAGAGAACTATAGTAAATTGCTAGAAAAAAGCCTAATCTAATTATGTTAATTAGCACCTATCTCGCTAACTACATTCGAAACGATCTTATCTGAGGCGGTCACGGTCTAAGTGTGAATGTTTATGCCGATTTTGTTTAACAATTATGACTAATATTTTGTATTTTGTCAAAAGCTCCAGGCTCGATTTAGTTGACAGTTGACAGTAAGGTAGATATGGATGCTTTATCGTACGGTCCTTGGGAGACATAATATTAAAATTCTGAACCTCCAGGATACTGCTCTAGCGATTTTATGAGCGACGTTTTGTGCCCTGCATTTCATTCTCTTTAAGCTGCCGAACCTAAACAGCCTTAGGACTTTAAATGATGAGAAATTGGATTATCAATTTTTTTCCTTATACATTGTGTTACTAAAGCACTCATTTACAAGATATTATAAAATAAACATAACACCGTTGTGGTTTTATTTCTTTGTTATTGGAGATATTAAGCCTTCGATTAATATTACCAGAGACATAATTTGACACTTATCTAATTCCGTAATTCGAAACTTAATTGGCAATAGCAACGAATTTCAAATTAAGTTCACTGTTACACACAACTAATTCATGCACGTTTTCAACTGGCTGTACTATAATGATCTTGCGTGGAAACAGAAGAGCATGTAGCCAGTAAGTTATGCATTGAATTGTTTATAATTTCCTGTTTATTTTGAAACTTGAAAACGGAACAGATGGACGGAACAACATTAAAACTGTTAGTATTCTCATATAAAAGTTCTCTCCGTTAAGTCCTTTTTTTCCATCTATTAAGTTGCAAATCTTTGCAATTGGTTACGTCACAGTGTCTAAACATGACATTATGTGTGAATTATGTATGTAATTGATTGGGGTTTACAGGACGAAACGATTCTGTAAGACCTGAGGCATGATTGGGAAATTAGTTTGAGTTGAAATACAGCCGACCTTTCATCTGACACTGGAAAGTGTAATTCATTCTAGCTACTGCTTGGAAGATCGAGGGATAGAATTATAATAACGAACAAGGAAGTAAAATCATGTTCGATGGTGCATAATATGAGATAGTGAGAGCGCCTTAAACAAATAAACGCTCGAATAAATAAATAAGTAACAAATAAAATATATATCATGGAGCCTTTCTGAAATACTGAACTCATAGTCCATAGATTCCTCTGTCCTCATATGCGTGTAGCTTCTTCTTAAGAAATAAGTACATTTTATGCATCAGTGACAATTGACTATTACCCTGGTTTCAATATTTAATCTTCATTTAGCCTACATTGCCAGTGCACATATGTTTGCTCCACAGTTTCACGTGCGTACGGCCTATGTTTGCTCGCGAGTTTAAATTTCCGCAGCCCTGGTAGGGACACGGCTACTCTATGTATGCATGTATTATTACAGTCTCACCTTGGTGATCCTGTTTGCCAGCATTAAAGTTTAATATTATAATTAAAGCCTACTGCTACTAAAATGTTTGACCTCTATACTTTAAAGAGTTTAGGATGAAATATTTCTTTCTTTGGAAAATACTGTACTATTATCGTCACGTAAAAGTGGCTTGTGTTCTTAACTGTTTATTCGTAAGCCTCACTGCATTATTGGTATATAACTCTCCACATGAAAGAATAAATTTCATTGCTTCAGCAGTAAAGAGACCAACATGTTAATTCCGACTAAGAAAATATCTGCTTGTAGTGACAGTCACAAGAAAAGCACCATTCTGTGTGTACAAAAGAGATTCCATAGCCTTCTTTTCTTCTTAGAAAACAAAAATGTAGGCTTCAGCAGTCATCGCTCAGTATTATGTGCGTGTACGGTTCTGCATTGCAACTTATGAAACAGATGAAAAATAATCACAAAAACTTGCATCAAGTTTATGCCACTCAGCTGTTAATTGCTTACATACCTATATAAACATATGACGGGAGCGACTTAAAGGTCAGTTCCTGTAACGTTGTGAAATGATGTACGGAAATAAACCTTGTAACAATACAACATTTCTCTTCGTTTGGAACTTTGGTGACTTGTCAGGTAAGAAGACAGAGGCTGTGCGAATATGCAGTGTAATGTGCGGCTTGACGTCAGCAAGCAGTAAGAAACTGGAGCACTTCTGGCAACATTTAGAGCGAGAGTAATTTCTGTGTGTATACCCCGTAGTGCAGTAGTCTCTGTGTTACAATTATTACGTTGTAGTTTATTGGAGAATATTATGACCAATATGATATCATTCATCTCGGTACTCTTCCAATTTTAGCTATATGATATTCATTTATTACAATAGCTTGCAACAAAAATACGCCTATCGAAATGGCCTTTATAGTAGTTCTGGTTAACTATATAAAATTAAATATTACAATCCACGGTCCTTATGATTCTTTTGAAGATTTTAGATTTCCTAAGAATTACACAGAGTAAAGTTATGTCACTAAAGTAATCAGTTTGTCTACCCATACAGGTAACATTGCGAACTGCACGAGCTGATTGAAATGGTATATCATATTACGTCATACGTTTAAATGCTTTCTACCACCGGAAATTTACTGTTTTCCTCCTATTTATAAATACTTGCCGTAATGAAATCTTGAGATATTTTAAATTATTGTTAGACAGGTACAGAACGGCGTTAGTGATGTCGACTTCTAACAGATTCAAAAGACTATTATGTCGATATTATTCATGTCTTAGTGATGAAATTCATATCTAACTTATGAAAACCTGTCACTTTTTTTATTACATTACGTCACTTCTTGAAACAAGGTAGGAAGAAGTGAACGGAAGGAAGAAAAAGAGACCCGTGCGATTGGCATATTGCTTTGGTAACATACAATGTCGGCAGTGACAACTAAAATCGGAAGACATGCTTATATGTTGCCTAAAATCTGCACACAGGGAAATGTCCTGTCGCCCTACAACGTTATTATCAACTGCTATCCTTCACCGCACAATATGAGTATCTTGTAATATCTTATGTCACGCAGTATGAGTACCAAGTAATGTCCTGTCGCCCTACAACGTTATTATCAACTACTATTCTTCACCGTACAATATGAGTATTTTGTAATGTCTTATGTCATGCAATATGAGTACCAAGTAATGTCCTGTCGTCCTACAACGTTATTATCAACTGCTATCCTTCACCGCACAATATGAGTATCTTGTAATATCTTATGTCATGCAGTACGAGTACCAAGTAATGTCCTGTCGCCCTACAACGTTATTATCAACTGCTATCCTTCACCGCACAATATGAGTATCTTGTAATATGTCATGCAGTACGAGTACCAAGTAATGTCCTGTCGCCCTACAACGTTATTATCAACTGCTATCCTTCACCGCACAATATGAGTATCTTGTAATATCTTATGTCATGCAATATGAGTACCAAGTAATGTCCTGTCGCCCTACAACTTTATTATCGACTGATATCCTTCACTGTACAATGTGAGTATCTTGAAATATCCTGATGTTGTGTGATATAATTACTGCGTAACAACCTACAACATGAGTATCGAGTATTGTTCTGTCACTTTAAAAGTTAGTGTCTAGTGATAAGCTGTTTCCCTAAAACGTAAGCAGCGAAAAATGTCCTGCTGTCAATGATAATGTTCCTTTCCGTAACTGTAAATCACGTAAGAACGATAGTGTATTGTCTTGATGTCACAAGTTTGTTCCTTTCCAAACGTTAAGCTCCAGTTTATTTTAAATTAACCTGTGAGAACAAATAAATACAAAGCTGCTAATTGTGATAAACACAGTGCCCTTTCCACACAAAATTATTCCAAAAGGAGAAAATATGAATCAATACAAAATACTGGCTAATGAAAAGTAAAATGTTTCCAAATATACTCAGTTTATTAGACACTAAAACAACAACTTCACTACTCTTTACGTAACTCGTTGTTTATATTCATTCAAAGTCCACAGTTAACACTTCTTGTGGCGCCCTTCATTTGACTTCTTTCAACTGAAGGTAAAAAATGGACTGATCTGAGAATCAAGCAATAAAAAATCTGTTACTTAAATTCTAAAAACAACCGGAATTATCAATTATGTTTTGGAAAGATTTAGAAATGTTATTGGCTTAATCAAGGTATTACTCCGGTAAGAACAGATCGGTAAGGAAAACCTCGGTCCCAGCGAAAATATAAAATTTTACCTCCATAATACAGGCTTGACACCTTAAATAAACTGCTTGGCTTTTGTACTGAATTTTTTATTTTGGCTGTGCATTATCCGACGTGCCCTTATTAACAGGTCTTGGAAACAAAAGAGGAAAATGAAATGAACGAGATGTTCCACGGCCTGCTGTCAGGAGTATTTACGAATGTTTAAGCAATAATAATAAAAGGTAAAAGTAAAGTGTTCCCGTTAGAGGCCCGGTGTGGCCCAGACGGTGGGTAGAGGTATAGCTCTACTCTTCCATGACCGCAGCACTAGAAGGGGGTGAGTGGTCTGCAGCACGCCCCGGCCGCACTTTACCCCCTGGAAAGACTCGGTACCCATTTTACAGGAGGCTGGGTGGGCTCCAGGGCCGGTCTAGACATGCGGAAAATCTCGTCCCCACCGGGATTAGATCCCGGACCGTCCAACCCGTAGTCAGTCACTCTACCGACTGAGCTACCCAGCCCAAAGCAATAATAATCAAGCCATGAAGTCATTAATCAGGAAAACAAGTAACGACGGTGAATGGACTAAACTGCTCACTTAAGCGTCACCCTACATTTGAGTTTTAATATGGGACTTGTTTAATTTGGATCTTCAAAGGTAAGTTGCTGCAAATGGTTTACAAAAAACGTCACTGTGTCCAAACGTACCCTGTCTTCTCCTTCCACGTATTAAACACAGGGAACCCCTGTAAGATTTCCTTCTCGGAAAGTAAAGACGCTGGAACTTGTTTCTCTTCCATGTAGCCTGGCATGTTTTGCTGTTATGATGTTTCGTAACGAAGAAGTTACACGTCACTGTTGATTTTCTAATACGAGGTAGAAGGAACATGATCTGTAGTCACACTTACTCTCACTACAGCAACTTACACCTGTCGTAAGAAAATGTGATATTCACTGTGCCAATAAAACACGTAACATTTCAGCACTACGCGACACAATTATATGAACAAACAACTGTTGTAATAAAAACTAATTTTAGAATTACCCAGTGAGTATAGTAAATAGGCTGCTGCTGTGACTGGAGTAAGGTTCCCGGCAAACGAAGGGAGTCAGGATCCGCTTTTGAAATCACCCCGTCTCCTGCTCAGTGAGTACCGGTATTTGTTTACTAGGGGTACAGCGGCAGGGCGTGAAACTAATTACTCAGTCACCAGCGAGTTAAGAATGGTCGGAATTATATTGCCTGTCTCACATATATCGCCACAGCCTAGCCCTTAAATATGCACAGAGAGAAAACTGCTGTTGCTAAGGGACTCATAGCGAGTTTTGCCGACATGCAGTATCACTGCGTACGTGCAAAGAATTCTTCGGCTATCCGCAGGTTTTGACGTGTGGAAACCCTTTGCATTATTCAGTAACTCAATACAAAAATTTGATACCAGTCTAAACACCACCAAATTCTATTTTTTTTAACAGAACGATATGTTTCGGCCTAGGCTAGGCCTTCTTCAGGTGAACCTGAATATGGCGTAGTTTAGGCTGAAACATGTGTTTCTATTAAACAAAATAAAATTTGGTTGTGTTTAGACTGATATCAGCTATGTGTATTGAGTATCTCCCAGGTTATGCACGAATATAAAATGGCTATTTTTCACGTGGGCATTACAAATGAAAAGTATTATTCTGGCAAGTCACGTAGCAAATCTGCTGTCACAAAGGAGCTAAATCTGGAAGGAATGACAAACTTACCGACAACAAACACAAAAAGTCTCTGAAATAAATGTTCTTTTACAATCATAGAAGCGTGAAGTTAGTGTTAATCACTAACGACAGCTACATTTTGTAGTAGTTGTTTTGTGTGCAACAGTTATATATGTATTTCGACCATATATACGATAATAATCATAACATTTGCGTTATCATGGTTACTTAATTTTAAGATATTGCAAATATCCATAAACAGTAAGGAACATAAGAAATAGGCGTCATGGCTGTTGGTTTAAAAATTTTATGTTGTGTGAAACAAAGTCTACTTCATACCTAAACGAGTCCAGCCCAAAAAGTCGTTACTGGTGATGTAGAGGAAAATATATCTACGTGCATTTGTGTTGTTAAATTATATTGCGGTTGTTTCTTTCAGTATTCCATCAGTAGGGCACAGAATACAAAAATTTATTTTAATATTCAAATGACATGAAACAGGTTATTATGTAATCCAAAAGCAAATTAACGTGAAAAGAAATCTAGACATACAATATAATTGTTCTGAGCATGCAATATCGTACACATTGTAATTACAAAGCCTTGGGAATATTATCATATACGTAAGAATAGACGTCCTTACATGATCCGAGCACATTTCAACCTGTTGCAGACTGCCCCCTTCTGCAGGTATGAATGATTAAACATCTTATTTTGAGATAAAATCTGCGTCTATGGTTTCAAACTACATATTAACATCCCCCCCCCCGCCGTCCAAATATCCACATTTCATTCTCGATAATAGTCATTATGTAAGTTTCGTGCCTTCTTATTTTAAAATCATAACATAAACACTTATGATACTAAGAAACATTTCATGGGTTCAGTTCTAGCGGCCCCTTAGTGTTTATTTTTGGGCCTTTCCTGCTTCGCAGAAACAACGGTAGAAATGAGCGTAACAGGAATTTTCTGTGCGGATTTTCCCTGTTTTCTGGCTGCCCCTGCGTCATAGAAATAACGTTAGAATCGACAGTAATAGGCACTGCCTGGACATGAGCCCAGCAGTGTTGTGACACCAAGATCGATTGACTGACTGACTGGCTGGATGACAGACCGTCAACCATAACGTGGCTCTGACTTACAAGACAGTAGGTCTGTTAAATACAAGAGACAAGTAATAGAACAGAATGGGACTCTGTCATCATGGAGCTCAAGGTTATTAGAGGATCATAAAGTCAAGGACTAAGTAAGTGACTAAGTAAGAAAGGCCTGTTAACTCTTTATACCACCGTCTGTAATGTTTAGTCAACCAGAAATTCCGAACATTGAATACGAGAGTCTTTACCGATTTCGTTATTCTCAGAGTCAATAGGACTATTAACAGTAATCATTTCAAGGAAATCCCCGCATCATGGAGCTAATGGATTGGTTAATTAAGGCAGAAGATCCAAATTGCAATTATCATCAACGGGGGAAAAAATATAAGCAATTTTGAGTGGGAAACAACTCTTCGGCGATCCATTCAAATATTGAGATGATATTAAAACATGTCTTAGGAAACCTGCTTCCTGGGATTTCGACCGAATAGTTAGACGTGTTCTTCGTGGTTGATATCAGATATGGGCGCTATGAGAAAGAAATTTCTTGAAAATCTAATTATCCATAACTTTTCTTTGATTATGAAACTCCGTGACCTTCTTTACTGTAGCTGGGCCATTGTCATGAGCAAAACTTAAAAGAAGGTGTGTCCAATTTCTCATGCTCTAACCAACCAATCAACCAACCAAAGAAGCAACCATATAACTAACTAACTAATTACGTGGGGCAGAGTCATTCTTGAGCAGCTAACACTTTCTAAGCTTCGCAAGAAATTTTCCACACATAATTGAGCCCGAAGGTTCATTACAGCATTCACAGGCGTCCGATCCCTGTCCCTAATCTAAGCCGGATCCATTCAGTTAATGCCTCCCTATCCCGCTTCTTGAAGACACATTTCAATATTATTCTTCCATCTACGCCTGTTCTCATAGCCATCCTGTACAAAATTAAGTTTAGTTTTCTTAAACATTAAGTGCCCTGAGTAATATATCCCCGTACACCACACACAGGAGTACAGAGGAGTCGAGAAAAGCTCTGCCCATTTATAACCGCTGTACTAAATTGTTTCTGTCGTCACTTTCACGCCACGGCCACCTTATTCCTGAGAGAGGGACCCACAGAAAAAACGTGTCTGAGGCTGAGTGGGCTCGAGAGCAATTCTGAGCGCTTTGGTGAAAAGACAAATTCCTTATCTCCGCGTCAAACTGAAGCATGCACGATTCCTACGTAGCCCCAGCCCATAGACCAGTTGTTATACTGACTATAACTTCTCGCACCTTCATACTTGCAGTGGCTCGTAAAACATCTTAAAAATCCGGGAACTCAACCAACCTAATTGTTTAAATACAGCAGTATGTCAGCAACAACGACACTTGTCTGCTGCTTATACGTTCGTTAAAGAACGTAATTCAGTCCAGCTCGATTGCATTCGTTGTTTTTATTCTGGACGTTCACTACGGGTTTTCAGAATGCCTCCAGATTATGGGCATTCCAGCTCCGCATCTTTGTAACAGCACAGCGCTGATATTTTTAGAATTTCATAAAAATACGAATTTGCAATTATGTAATTCATTATTTCAGTTCGGTTCTGAAAATGCCAATTTTTAGTGCAGACTCTTTGGCATCTGACCGGTGGCTCTGTGCAGTTGCTTATACATAGCTACTTTCAACCGGTTTCAAAGTTTTACTGCTTGCAGTAGCAACAGAAGTGACGTCAGATGCATAATAAATACCATCAATGTTAACAAAGACGTTGTTTTAGAATGAACTATATCCGGTAACTTAAAATACAATAGGGTACATACCAGGAAACTGATCACCTTTCAGATACAAAAAAAGAAACAAACTATTAACCAAGGAAAACAGGATGGCTTTAAAATGACTGGCACTATTTGAGTGCCAGAACAAGATTTAATTCCACGTGGACGCTGATATCATTGTAGTTCTTTTTTAAAAAGTGCAGTGGCAGAAACGAGATGGGTGTGTTATTTAACGACTCTGTCAGTTACAAAGGTTAGGTAGTATCGATGATAGAAGAACCACGTACGAGTATTGGGTATGAGTGGATTGATACTGATACAGAAAAGCCGGTCCGAAATGAGCCTGACCCAGTGCCACTTTCTCCATTCCAACGTGGACTGACCTGGAATAGAACATATGCCTCCGGATGAGGAAAGAATGACTAGTCGCCTGAGCCATGGTAAGGGCTAGAATTATATCATAAGGAAAGTTACAGCAAAGGGCGAGAGGCAAGTACTGGGAAGGATGTGATCATGGCACCTGCAAGATTGCTTCCTGGTATTCATGCTGATAAAATCAAAAAGAAAGGCCATGTAGGTATAAACGTAATTTTGGGGCGCGTTCATGTAACTATTGTCGCCGTGGAGAAGCAATGTGTCTTGAAAATTCTGGCTGTGTGTCTGTAGCCTTAGCTATCCAACACGCAATATGCTTGCACCGTATAATATTTTCATCTGTGGCGTGACTCGCTGTACAATATTTTTCCACATTTTCTCATGAACGGCATGATTTTCGCAAAAAAGGTTCCTGAACACAAAGAGTGGGTTTTGATTTTCTCTACGAATTTTGTCTGCAACATTTCTCATTCTACGAACAATTCAGCAACATATTGCCATAAACATACACAGGTCTTCATGTAATGTACCCGTTAATTTTGTAGCTTTTAATGAAACTTGAATTTTTTGCACAGATTTTGAAAAATACTAAAGCTTCACCTCTATAAAAATGCGTCCAGTGGGAGCCGATAGACATGACGAAGCCAATAGTCGCTTCTCGTAATTTTGCGAACGTACCTAAAAAGCAGAATATCAGATAAATCAGAATAGCCTTTAACAAGCCTATGATTTGATCCAGGTATTGCCTATTGGATATTGATCAAATAACTGTCATGGTAACCTGCTTATAAATCGGAATTTAACGGCATGAATATTAAAACATTAAAATAATTTTGTTTTAAAAACATTTCCACTGCCACTGGTACAATGTGGAAAGAAGCATCTTGTAGCGTTCGAAATATTCTGCTTATTCCATAATGTTTTGATAACTTCTGATTTAGTGAAGAGTTTAAGTAGAAAACAGAGAATAACGCCCATTGAAGAATTTGTTACACTAGGAGAGAACACTATATTTTCGACAACCATTAGGCCATAACTAAAGTCCTATAGTATGGAGAATATGAAGAAGCAAATCACAGTTATGGTAAACCAATCTGCCATTTACTGAAAATGTGACGTTAATAATAGGACGTCGGTAACTGTACAGCGACGTTCCGAAGCAAGAAATCATGGTACGAAATCTCACGAAAAATCGTGTGTTTCACCACAATATGAGAATTACTCACGTCGTTCTTTCACAAACGAAGCTGAATAAGTAACACTTCAGAATGGAGGTACTAACGTAACTCACATGAAATGGCTCCAGGTTTTTTGTTTTTACTTTTTTAATAATGTGTGTTGTGTTAATGGAAGGACATTGGTATTGTAGTATAAAAACACATAAGAAAATAAAATGATAAAATTTGTGTAATATTGCATTTTATGGTATAAGACTAAAGAGGATAGCTGCGAATAAATTAAATAAGCAGTGGCGGACAGCCGACGAGGGGTGGTCCTCCAGCTTGGGGGTTGGGCGAGGTACTAAGAACCCTTCCCTGTAAAAAATTTTGTTAAGAAACACTCACATGCGATGATCTCTGGGGGGGGGAGGGGGTGTTTCTAGGGGAAACATCGCGCAGCATACAAAGAGATGAAAATAGGTACTTGGACATTGCGGGAGGAAAGGAAGCTGAGGGTGTTTGAGAACATGGTGTTGAGGAGAATATTTGGACCTAGGAGGGACGAGGTAACGGGGGAATGGAGGAGACTGCATAACGAGTAGCTAAATGATTTGTACTCCTTACCCAATATTGTGCGGGTGATAAAATCGAGAAGAATGAGATGGGCTGGGCATGTGGCGCGTATGGGTGAGGAGAGGGGGGTGTATACGGTCTTGCTGGGGAAACCGGAGGGCAGGAGACCACTGGGGAGACCTAGGTGAAGATGGGTGTATAATATTAGGATGGATATCCAGGAGGTGGGATGTGGGTATATGGACTGGATTGGGCTGGTCCAGGATAGAGACAGGTGGCGGACGCTTGTGAGTGCGGTAATGAACCTTCGGGTTCCGTGAAATGCGGGGAATTTCTCGACTAGCTGCAAACCAGTTAGCTTCTCAAGAAGGACTCTGCATCATGGAGTAGCTAAGTAAGTAAGTATAAAACTAAAAACGTCTTAAGGGACAGGAAACTAAAAGTATTTTATCTACTTTTTATAGGATTATTTCTACTGATCGCAATACCTACAGGAAATTTTGGTATGAGTTTCGAAGTTATCGGTGTTAATTTGCTTTCATGATATACTGCGTGCGCGGTAAATAGAAATTTACTCGCTTCTTAGCTCAAACCAGCTTTCAGCTACCCTTGACAGTGGTTTTGCAAATCAATTTGCGAGGTTATCTGCCACCAAGACACCGACTGCCTGACATTGAGTGGCAAGACTACAGCAATAGCTTTTTTTGTATGAACGTGACCGAAGTTTACCTTGACGGAAATTTTATGCCGATAATACAGGACGTTCAAAAATTATATTGCAGAACGATGACTTTGAAGTGGAGAGTGAATAGGACATTTTCGCGAGTGAAAGAGCCCTTACTTCGTGAAAACTTTCCAGTACATCAGTGATGTAGAGGCTTTAATTTTTGATCCCGATTAAAAAGAAGCTACCATTCACACTCAGCAGTACAATGTGTCCTTTAACTTAACGTTGAGCCGACCAAAAATCCTTATTTATTCAAGAACATTGGTAAGTGATATCTGAACAAAAAAAATGAGCTAAGTACGGCGCTTCCTATTACAAACCAAAGATTGTAAGTAACGGAAAGGATGCATGAACATGAAGTAGAATATTAACTCAGAAGGTAGTAGAAGATACATTTAACTACTGTGCCGTGAATGTGTAGAATTGGGAGCCAGTTCAACATTGAGGACATGCCAGCACATTATCGATAGGCGAGTGAAAATATTTAATCCATAACTTAGGTTCTCAAGCAAACTGTGGGTGTAAAATGAAGAAAAAGGGCTCTTAGTCTCTGAGACAGCAACCGGGAGAACCTGGACTCCATTGTCATAGCCAGTACGAAATCAGTGGCCTTCCAATTTCGTGATTGTGCTACGGGCTGAAAAACGTTTCATGTAAAAGAAATATACTAAACGTTTACGAGGCGTAAGAATGATGGATTGAAAAAAGAAATAACACATTTCAAAAAATAATAAATTATGTACTACAGCTAGGACATTTAAAATGGGTGAAAAACGAATTGTGCAGCCGCTCAACAACAGAGACTGAAAAATGGATCATGTAAGGAAAGTTGGGCATAAGCTTCGAAGAGAAACTGTAACCCAGAACAAACCAAAGCTTTAATGTATGTTATTGCTGATGATTACGACAATGATGATGATGGTTATAATGATGACGGTGACCTCGTCATCGTTTTAACTGTGTTTGGTGAAGGTACGTTGAGAAGACAACTGTGGTGTAAAATGTGACGATTGAAATCTGAATGAAATGTCCCTTTAAAGGTGAAAATTAACCTAATTTGTACTTAAAGATATATTTCGTACCCTCAATAAACCTTAATGTGCATCACAATATTTACAAAAACCTAGTCTTATCCTGAGCCAGATTAATCCACTCAAGGCCCATCTATCCAATTTCTTTATGTTACTTTATTTATTTATTTATGATTTATTTTACGATGCCATTAGTAGTTCAGAATCAAATAATGACACGACGATTAGGGAGTAACAAATTGGAAAGGATGTGGATAGAAGTGGTCGTGGCCTAATTTGTAGTACTACTCCATCCATATTCATTTCGAGAAATTTCGAAAACCACAAAAAAAACTCCATTATGATAGGAGATTTTTGTGTTCGGTGTTTGATCCCAGAACCTCCACATCATGAAGCAGACATGCTCTCTGTTTAGTCACATCGCTATTGTAGTTTCGACAGTGCACTGATACACAGGTTATAAAAAGATCGTCATGAAATAATCATGTGTTCAATTAACATTCCTTCGGCAACTCGCAAAAATGTGCGTGATTTCATGTTCTTAGGTAGTTCCTATGCCGTCAAAAGCATATCAGCCGAACCGAAGTTTGTGCTGTGAGACAACCAGAAAATAACTGTTTTTGTAGATGTCGATGTTACTGTTAATGTTCTGAACACAATACCTGTTCTTCCTGTTGTTGCGGTAGTACTCGAACTCATTGTTGCCTCCTCTCCAGGCTGTGACGAGGTGGTTCCAGACTCCCAAGTCCAGTGTGTCGAACTCGTCATGCCAGAGGAGGGTCTCGGCAGATACTGTGCTCGCAAGCGTCAGAGAGACCACCACCACTGCCGCCAGCGACCCTGCCATATCTACCAGAGTAGAGAGAACACAGCCACAGACAGCGAGGCTCCCTTAGTGATACAATAGGATGAGCTCGGCCGAGCTGCAGGGATATTGGTCTTATCAAGAAATCTGTAGGGGTCGGTACACTTCGAAACTAATATCAAGTGTAACATCAGAAACACACTGCCCACAGCGTATGAACCACAGAAACTGCGGCTGGGGCAGGCCTTCCTAAAAGGTGTACGGTGTTATTACTACACTCCCATACTGAATAATGCGTCGCATCCAAGATATCCAGTGCTTAGTTCCACTCAACTTTGTTTACTACAGATAAAGTTAGGTGTTTTTCAGACAGACATTAGTCGCATCTTATGTGAACGCATTTCACATTATACTTTATATCCATTATTATCTCTTCTGTGAATTCCAGTCTTACTTCGTCAAGGAATTTTGTTTCACAGACTTGTAAATCTAAACATTTCGATGTTAAGTACTAGAGAAAGAAGCCAGCCAGACGACATTTAACTATAAAGTTATATAGACCGTACACGACCACGCTACCAGCAGGAATGGCTGGTGAGGATAGGCAGTGGAAAGTGAAAATGAAATTTTATCCCTCTGCATTACCTTCAGGTTAACATTTCCCTTCCACTATCAACGTGGATGAGTTCGAGGAGGGTGTGAAAAATAATCACCACTTGTTACTGGGAACCAAAGAAAAACTGCAAATTCATGTTATGTTCCAAAGACAGGTTTCGAAACATTCGGGAAATTTGTAAACATGTTTATCACTATACCGTAAGAGTTAAATTCTTAAATCCTCTTTGCGAAGTAAACCAAAATTATAGATTATAATATTACAAATATGAGTATAACTTTTACACAATTTCCGTAAACAAAGAAACGCAAAGTCTGAGAATACTGAAATACACAAAACTTCTAACATTCGGGATGTCAGGATGTCGACAAGTTGAACGTAACACAAGGAATTTCATACATGAAATAATTACAACCAGCCTGTGTAGTTGTTCTAAAATGTATAGGACTGTTTGAAATGGTTACCAAACAACTGTCATAAACTAATTACCAGAATATCTTGCTATTCTGGATGCTAAACAAAATCCTTAACCTCACGCGTGTTACATGCACTTGCCCCTGTCCTCCACCAGTAACGCTAGCTTCTGAATTCACCACAGAGGGATGACCCAAGAAATGTTTATTTCTAGATAAAATCGAGTGTAAAAGAAGTCAGACAGATGGAAAAGGTAAGTTATCCCACATGCAGTCTTTCCCATCCCTTTGGCAAGACATTTTATTTTACCAGGCATTACCTTAACTCACAGCAGTATAGCGCTGTAAAGGCGGTAGTGTGTTAGACTGAAATTTAAAAAAACTTCCGAAACCGTACAATCTTCTTCTGAGTACGTTATCAGAAAGCTGAGCGCTTTAAATGTGTCACAAATGACTGTTCAACTGTTTGTTTCCGGAGTGGAAACGTGTGAGAGGCGTTCTTCTTCGTTTATCTTTTCGACAATCAATGTTCTCAGTCAGTAGCCACAGAATTCATATCCTGCAACGGTAACCACAAGAAAGTGGAACACAAATATTGTCTGTTTTCGTAAGTATTGGATTGTAGGTCCGTATCCGGATAAAAACTATCCATGGTAAAATCATACCGCCAAAATGAGACTTTGTTCCGCATAAGGCTGCCTGAATTACATTATTAATCACGTAAAAATATCTTAGTGCAAACTGCATGTTGATAACAGATATTTTACTACAGGCATATAGGCCTATACTGTCAGATTGTTTAACGAAGTGTCACTCTACGCAGTGTATGGATTCATCACGTTATTATTACTAATTGCTTAAAATCGATACGAGGTGTACAGTAGCGTAACGTTTATTAGGCGTGTTCTCATACTCGCGGAAATCGTCTGTTACCTTCGTCATGTCCGTCCAACTGCCCCTCTTTCCGCATTTATACCATCATCGCGACTCCCACTGGAAGGAATTCTTCGAAATATGATATTGGGGATTTTTTTATGAAAATCCGACGAAAACACCGAATCTGGATAAAACCGGGGAAAACTTTAGAGGACTGTACTTGAAGACCTCAATAAGTATTAGTGTTTCCGGCGACAATGCGTGGCCGTAAAAACTCTCTCTTCGACCGTCGTGCTTCAGGATATTAGTCAGTGCCTCTGTCTGTGTCCGCATTTTGCACGGCTCCTATTTGACGGATTTCTATGAAATTTGACTTTGGGGACTTATTTGAAAAGTGTGGAGGAATCCTAAATATAGATACAATCGGTGAATATGTCAGGCACTTTATTTGAAGATCCAAGCTCGTTTTATCGTTTCCGGCGACATTAAATCGCCATTAAGCGCTCTTTTCGAGTGAAATGGCATCAGGATGTTATGGTAGCCGAGAAGGTATAAACATTACGCAAACAAGTCACAATGTTCTGTTGTACTAACACCGTTTATCTTATTGCTAAACATAGCTAAAAAAAAACACGTAGTGGGTCAAAAGTTCAGAAAGGAGGACAGAAGCAGCAAATATAAACGTGTTTTCAGAAAGACAAGTAGTGACTCTACTGAACAGTTATTCTTGAGACGCTAATAGTCGCTTACCTAGTCAAGAAATTTCCAACATTTTATAAAGCTCCAAAGTTCATTACTGTGCTCACGTGCTCGCAACAAGAGAAACTTGTCCCTGTTCTGGCCCATATAAATCCAGGGCACAACTTCCCCTCCTATTTTTAAATATCCCATTTAGTATTACCCTCGCATCTACACCTCAGTCTTCCTAGTGGTTACTTCTCTCTTATTTCTCCGCCAAATTTTATATGTATTTTTCACCTAAATAATATGTGTCCCAGAACCCGCCCATTTCGTTTTCCTTGACTTCGTTATCCCAACAAAATTTAAGGAAGAAAAATAGGCGTTGCTGACTTAAGTTCTAAAACAAAAAATCGATATATTTTAAAGAAAAATAATTTCTACGTTATTCGGCAAAAATAAGGATAATTAATATCAAAGCAATCGAAAATAATGTACAGAATTAAAGTAACGTGGAATTTCTTGGCGGTAGTTTTTTTTTAAAGAAATAGACGCCCTATTTATAAAGGCAGTTTCAGAAAGGTTAATCGTGATTTTGGTACACAAATGAAACAAAACGTATTTTTTTTCGTCAAAAAATAACCTAAAATTTGTTTGTGTGCGATCGTTGAATGGTACGTTATTAGATGGCTTTCAAGGTCCACCGGAAATCATCGCATCCTAAACAGGAAGGCTGAGTTATGGAAAGCAGTTTTAGGATACAATGTGAATGAGCTGATGTATGTATGTATGTATGAAAGAACAAAACTAATTAATTAATTAATCATTGAACGAACGAATAAATAAATAATATTTTTATCTAATTTTGAAAACAGAGTTCCCACTGCCTAACTCCTAATTGTTAAAATATTTGGCCGCTTGTGAAAGAATAGAGTAACAAAAATACTTAATAATTATCACTTGTTTAAGCCCCTATACCATCTGCACCAGTGTCATTTGCAAAATTGTCCATTATCTTAACACATAGTTTGCACTTATCTGAGACTTCGATCGCATAATCATCCATTGTTTTGTCGAAACATATTTATTTCTAAAGGCAGGGCTTTTTTTAAGGAAAGAGAAACGTGACAAACGTATTCACACAAAATGTAAATTAGAGTAACCAGAACAGTATGTAAGATTATTATGTGTGCTGTTAATCGGTATTGTTTTTTGGTGACATGAAGCTATTTTAGGTTGAAAAAGTATAACACGGATGGTGGAAACAATAAACACTTGCAGTTGATCTTGAAGCCTCAATGGAATATTAACACCGAGAGACTTCATTGCAGCCGAAGAATACAATGAAAATGAGTATTATAGTTAGGTGTGGCAGTATAAACTGGGTTGGACATCAGTGACACGTCAGACAGCAGAAACTAAAAATTCAGAACGTTCTTAGAAGCCTGAAGTCGTGGCACACTAGGGGATATTGGGCCATAAAAATTGGTAATTGTCAAGTAGATTTGGTGTTTCTTTATCACTAAAAAATAATTTTTGTTTGATGTTTTACACTTGGGTTATGTTTAATTGATTCGATTCATTGTGAAAATATTCCAATAATTAGAATTTGAATAATGAGAACTGTTTTGCCTTACTTACTTTCTTAGTAACTTACCTAGATACTAACTAACTTACTTACTTACTTACTTACTTACTGACACCATGGAACACAGTCCTTCTTGAGAAACTAACCGGTTCTTAGCTATTCAAGAAATTCCCTGCATATTATGGAACCCGAATGTCCATAACCGCATTCACAAGTGCCCGCCACCTGTCCCTCTGTTTCGGCTCCTAAAGTCATTGACGTATTAACGTTAGACGAATTCTAAAAGTAACATAGAATGTTTTTAAGGTTACCATCAACACACAACAACAGTATATAAATATTAGCATTTTATTGTGGCCACAATAAAATGCTAAAATTTATACATTGTTGTGCATTGACTGTAACTTTAAAAACATTTTGGCTTACTTTTATAACTCAAACACAACTGGATGTCCTCGATTAAAATAAATTTCGATGAATTAATTACGTCGTGATTAGTTCTACATAGAGCGGATTTATTCTTATAAACTAAGAGTCGCTTACCTCGTAAAACAAGATGCCTGCATTTTATGTAACTCGAAATTTCAATACCGTCTTTACTGTGGCACCGGAGTGTTCAATGTCAAGAGCTATACAAGTTCTATATCTTTACACAGTTTTGTTAATCATGATGGTATCCTCTTACATGCCTCAATGTTCTCCAAACAAAATGCTTTCTCGGGAATTCAGACTAAATTTTATTTATAATATCTGCTAGCTTAGTTTAATATTTTGTAACAAGTTAAATGGTAATCTTAGATTCAGGGGTAAGTCAACATCTATAGTGTCGGTGACGAAGGGGGAGATTTATAAAAGGGTTAGGGAAGAAAACAGTCGTAACCCATTTAAAGAAATTATATTGACAGAATCTTGGAGGAAATGAAACCAAGCAAAATGTAGAAGTGATAGCTGGCGAGACTGCCGAAAATTGAACCGGATACTCCTTGACAGCAGGCGCAGGGTGATACCTCTAAATCAGTCCACTTGGTTTTCAGAGTGAGACAGTGATATCAACTATGATGCTGACCTTTACATATACCTACATTTCGAAAAAAATATATATAACCTAAAGTCGTCGCTATCGAAGCCACGAGGGCATATAGCTCCAATAATTTTTAATCCCAGCACTAGTTGGAGATAAGTCATCTAATTTAACCTCGAGAAGAGGCCGGTACCAATTGGAAAGAAGACTAGACGAGCCGCAGAAGCAGTCTGCATGTCCTGGAGAAAACAAAAACTTCTGAATATTCAGTCTGTAACGTAACATGTGTGCCGCTCAGTAGGGAATTACTTTTGTCTATCGATTTTTGACATTACTTGCTCTATCCCTCAGCTTAAGGTACTGCTATAGGTCATGTTCAATCGGCTTTAAAATTAAAAATTATGTTTGGGAATTGCTGTTCGAATCGCGGCCAGAACACCAAGTATCCTGCCTAAAGTATTCGTGATTTTCTTTTCTCTCTCCAGGCAAATTCTTTGTTAGTGTCTCTAAACGGGACACGACAGCTTCATTCAGCATTGAACTTCCAATTCTTTACTGCCTTCCTATCCGTGACCACTACATATACTGAACAAATCTGAATGCCAAAAAATGTATCACAAATTAATAAATAGCATTACAATGTCCTATATTTATCCTAGAGAATGTATGCATTCTCTAAGTGTGATTATCACAAAAAAAGCAATTATTCTTCCCACAACAATAAAAAAGAGAGTGACGTTCTATTCCGCAAAATGTTTGATTTAGAGCTAAATCTTGTTAGGAAGGAATCCGTTGTTTTTACTGAATTAGAGGATGTTTTATATGTCGTATTTAGCTAATTATTATTAAAAAGTATTCAAAAGGAAATTTTGATCTTATTTTTTAGTTATATGCAGGAGTGTGCTTACAGAAGTTGGGGAAAATGACATCATGTATTCGGTGACTATGTACAAATCAATAACATTCACTTACCAGAAACCTGATTGTCAAAGAGAATCAACATGATGTTCGTCAGTATAAGGATTCTTCGAACTGCGTCTTACATGCAGATGGCGTAAAACATAATTGTTGCCGTGGCAATATTTAAATGTGCCATTATCTACGATTGTACATTCTTCGTGCTCGAGATATGATGTTGTCCACCTAACTCTGTTCGAACAGTCACGATTGTATTTCTACTAATTTTCTTCCACGAACCACCATCATCAGTTATGTATACTACACAATAACAGGCTCAATATTCTAAACTATGGAGACTCACAATAAAGATTTATTAAAATTTAAATAACCACTTAAGTACTTATGATCAAAAATTGTCAATTTTTTCCTAAATAAACGGGTCTATTAGATATTTTTATGAACCCGAAAAATATTTAACAGTGATTTCGAGGTTATTGAGCTATGCCAGTGGAACTACTGCAGACTCGCCGAGATTAGGTTGTGTGCCACGGACTGATTTATATTGAAATGCATGTGCAACATAATTGTGTTTAGTATGTTGGTACACTCTGTCAAGTAAAATCATAGAGTGTGAAGAAATGGGCCTAAGTCACGAAGATTTATTCATAAATATGTTGTTCGCCTAGCAACGTAAGCGCAGCACGCACTGTTATTGAATCACAACAAAGAAATGAAATATAAAACAAACTAAACTAAACTCCGTGGCCTTAGTTCGCACGCGAACTATATCGACAGAGCGGCCGCCGCCTGTCGGCGAAGTTAGTGCCAACTTTTGCGGATAGAGGGGTGTCACGTGGTCAGCGCAACGGGTCCCCACAGCCGTTAATCTCTGTTTTCTAG
>Ga0123352_10002896_pt1 | contig 24357 bp, 10 predicted proteins | sample TergutLab28metaG_FD_89700 | JGI IMG/M metagenome (GOLD analysis project Ga0123352, IMG submission 89700) | Labiotermes labralis P1 segment gut microbial communities from Petit-Saut dam, French Guiana - Lab288 P1 | ecosystem: Host-associated > Arthropoda: Insects > Digestive system > Gut ...
AATACAACCCATGAAATAACTCAACAAATAAGTCGCAAGCTCCTGAGGATGGATGTATTAACATCCGAAACATGTTGAGCATTAAACAATGAAATAATAAAGCAAGTGACATCAAGTTGGTCTTTCTTTATTCAACTATCAAGATCATGCACGGTCCAATAAACATAAGATTCCTACGTCATATTTTGATTTCTTGGAACATGGCTGACCAACTTCAACTCAACAGGAGGGCCATATAACTAGTTAAGGACTAGCCTGAGGGTCGCAAATATGTGTACATATATCGAAAGGGAGGAAGGGATTTAATTCACTATCTTCATTATTTCCAAACAAAACGTTACGCTAAAAGTACGGTCAAATAACTAGGTAGTAAGCATAACTAAATTCGATAAAACGCAGAGAAATGTGTGTTTACATTACGGTGTTTTAAAATTAATACGTTGCATTTTGTAAACAATTTTCTGTTTATAAAGTCGCCACATAATTTTCTGTAGACCTGTTATATTATATTTGTTACACCATTTTATATTGTAACAGATAAGACTGTGGGTTCACAAATTAACAATGTTTATTGAATCTACAGTTCAAAAAATTAAAAATTGGGTACCTGAAAAAGGACCATGACAAGAATAAAGATAATTATTTATTAAAACTCACACTGCAATTATTTATTTACTCAGTAATCTGGGCCCTTTCTTTTTAAACCTGTTCATCCTTTTCCAAAACGTCTGTAGTCCTCCGTATTTACTTTTCTTCACTTCATTTAGTTCACTGCTGTTCAGACCCCTTCACCACTGCAGCACACTTCACAGTCACCTCTCGATGCAAATCGCACGGTCGGCAGCTTACCGTCACTAACACTCCTCAGGCTGTTACACGTTCTTCACACGCCACTTTTCTGCATCTCGAACAATCTACTTAGCGAACACTGTGGACGCGTCTGTCTGTGTCTCTCCCTTTCTCTGTCGAGAAGGGTCTAGCCCAGGGATGGCGAAACTTTTTGAGGGCGCGGACCCACAATTGTCTATAAATGTTGAAGAAATATTTTTGTGTGATAATGGAAATTTTGAAGAACCAAATAAGGTCTTGGAGTTATACGCGATCGTTATTGATTAAGGCATTATTATTATTATTACTATTATTAATGCATATTATATTTATATTGTGTAACTAAAGTTTAGTGTAAATATTATAGTTTATATTTTACAAAGGCCTCCTCGAGGAATGCGATAAAGAAGAAAATATGGAGGTACCTGGGTTTGCCACTACTTCCTGTTTGGAAAGAAGACTGTAAAACGTTTTGTCCAATGTCATGTATTTACACAGTCACCGCCAGACCGGCACCCCTATGATAAATATGCACTTAACACTTCGCACTGCCTTCGATTTGTGTAAAAGTGTTGCACTTGCAGTGTTATTTGGTAGCAACGGTAATGCATATACACTCTGTATGAAGTCAGATATTTGTGTGTATGTATATATACACATATTTTTCACAATATAAGGACGCTTGTCAGGCAAAAGAATAAAAAATTTGGGACACCGGTAAATGGCGAGTGCCGAGGAAATATTTTCGCGTCCCAAAGTTTTGCATCCCTGGTCTAGCCAATGGCCACTTGACCTCAGAAGTCATAAAGTTGTGCGGTGCAGCCAACAGACCAGGAGGCGTTGCGGCTTACTGTCGCCATATTGTCTTCTGTTGCCTGGCTAACTCTATCTTATTGTTCCATATTATCCAATAAAGAGCACGATTTTAGAAAAAAAGTTTTGAACATAAAATGTATTTTGACTTTTCTACAGCTTTTGTCTCAAAACTTTCTCTTTCTAAGAAGAATTCAGCGAGATCTTATCATAATTATACTTATGTCTTCATGTAAAGTACTCCTTATTCTTGTCAGATGATAACTAAGCTTGAATTTTCTCAACAGAATTTCGAAAAATACTCAAATATCACCTTTCATGAAAATCATTTCGTTGGAAGTCGAGTTGTTTATGCGGACTGATGGACGGACAGACAGACATGACGAAGCTAATAGTCGCTTTTAGAAATTTTGCGAACGGACTGGAAACGTCGTACTGGATTGCGGATTGGTCCAAAGTGTATTCCATGGGCAGTAATAATGATTTCAATTTCTTTAAATTGTCCTTACGTTTCAAACTACAAGCTAATCTTGATACTATAAACTGAGTGACAGGACGAACACACTCTCTCAACATATAAAGGCGGTTGTGACGTCTGAAAGTGCAGAATGAACTGGCCTAAAATAATAGTTTTGAAAAACAGCATTTAACTCCATCAATTTCGAAGATGTTTCTTCAGTAATATTTTTCACTTATTTTAGAGTAGATATTAATCTGTAAATAATAATCGATTATAGTGACATCTGCTGTGCTACTTAACGGTGTGCACATATGTTAGCTAATTCCAGCGCATTAATTTTGAAACGTCTCAGATATCCTGTAAATTCTCTGGCCGACATTCTGGGAACTGCTCGCACTCTATTGATGGATTTTATTTTACAACTATTAAATAAATAAAGCATCACTGTTTTTTGTTGTGGAATAAATGGAGTAATTGAGGGTTCTACAAATTTAAAAATAAAATATTTTTTCTTGCACGTTTGATTTGCTGAGTTTTAGAAATTCTGTTTGACACCCGATGTGTGCACACTCAGACCATGTGAAGCAGGGTCGCGGGTGACCTTAACTTGGTGCGTTGCGCATTTTGCAGATCTAGAGAAAATGAGTTACTAAAGGACCTGTTACTCTTTCTATGGATGGATTCTTGTCATGCTCTATCGTGCTTGAAATTCTACAAACAGAACTGCACCTTACTTTATTCTTTAATCTTCCTGTGTTGCACTCAGTTTATTGTGTAATCAATAATATTTTCCAGTGCAACTATACAAATAAATGCACTATAAATTGATACAACACAAGACATTTACATATCATCCTACTTACTTTGGGGACAGCGGTATCACAGTAGTTAAGGTGCTGTGCTACAAATTGGAAGGTCGCTGGTTCGATCCCAGCTGGTGTCATTGGAATTTTTCATTGACATAAAATCCTTCCGATCTCACTATGGCCCTGGAGTCGACTCAGCCTCTAACAGGAATGAGTACAAGGAGTATTTCCTGGGGGTAAAGGCGGCCGGTTCTTAAGGCTGATAACCTTACCACCATCCTGTGCCGTTGTCACGAAATCTGGGAACCTTAACTTCCTGGAACCCTCTGGGCCTGTCCAGGCCCGTAATGGAACTGATTTACCTTTACCCTTTACCTACTTACTTTATTAGATTTTGAGGTCATCTTCAGGGACTTGTTCAGGTTTCTTTCATTCGGTGTTCAAAACTACTCGTCATACAGAGAAAACTGCATTCAAGGTAACAAAAAATATGTGTGAATTGTTACTGTTAGTTTTCATTCTGCAGAACATAGTGCACACACACACACACACACACAAATACACGTGTGTTTACAGGCATGTTACATTTGTGTATGCACACTCCCTCCCTGTCGTGAGCCTAGGCATATTTCTTTATCACTTGAAAGGTGAGGTTTCAAACAGCGTGCTAATTTCCCACACTGTGATCAACCCTGCCGGTCTCAACACAGAAACGGATTATGCATAAATTACTTGAGTTTTTTGGCTTCACTGCACTTAATTATAGGAAGAGTTGACAGACACCCATTAATTAGACACAAAAGAACTGCAGATTCAGCAGGCGGCAAAATAACATTGAAGGGATGTATAAAGGCTGTATGAAAGTTTCCTGTTTCAAAAGCGAAAAGAAACAGAAATATAATTTTGAGTAGAGAAATTCGGAAAGATTACTCTACGTATCAAACAAAAAAGTACCGATGATCTTGCATGCTGCCGACTGATTCAACCACAACTTTTCAAATTATTCTTATTCTTTGTTTGTTTAACAAACATTGTACATCTAGCACAGTTATCAAAGAGTTGAATTGATCATGTTACACATAAATTCTCCTCTTCTATGGAGCCGAAATTTATTGTTGCCATCACAGTAATCCAAAAATTAGTCCCAGCCCTGGACCAGATGAATGCAATCCACGTCTTCATATGTTACTTGAGATCCGTTTTAATAACATGTGCTCATCCACGTCTAGATTTTCCAAGAATTTTATATCCCTCTGTTTTTCCGAACTACTTTTTCTATGCATGTATTTTATGTATAATCCGTGCTAATTGCTGGTCCCACCAATTTTGAGTGTTTTATTCAAACAGTGCAGTAATATCTGGACAGGGTCAAGTAACGGGAACAGCTTCACCCACTGAATGTTTTTTTAGAGGACCTGCCTGTTTTTGTTTTGCCTAATCTGCAGTCCATTTGACTTCGATTCGGCCATTGAGTAACTGAATATTGGTAAAGATGGAGAAGGAAACCGTCTTGGCCTATTTAAATGTACTTTGGCAGGTAATGTGTCGGAACAAACAGTCTTCAGTTCGGTAAAAAAGACTGAAATTTCTTGGACGAATAAAAATTTCGGGTTTCTATCCATAAAATTCTTATCACTATGCCTCAGAAACACACTATTGGAAGTTACAATTACTTACTCCATGGTGCAGGGTCCTTCTTGTGCAGCTAACTGGTTTGCAGCTAGTCAAGAAATTCCCCGCATTTCACGGAACCCGAAGGTTCATTACCGCACTCACAAGCGTCCGCCATTTACACCATTTACTTTGACACTATTAAAATAAGCCGTTTGCTAAGGCGTTATAAAGAAAAAGACGCTTTGAAGAACAGCAGCACCAGTTACTGCAGCCCACTGTATTGACGGCGTGCGTTTAATCCTTCTAGCTGTGACACTATCAGTGTCCATCTATGGAAACGAAGCTTAGTTTATGGAAAATTCGGTGGCCATTTAAGCTCGCTTGTAGAAACTCTTGCTGCTGTTGACGCTAGAGGGAAATATCGTGGTCACGGGGGGTTTGAACATGAAATTGGTTCATTTTCAGTTTATTCGCTGTCTCTGATAATTGTTTATAGGCCACTGTGCTGTCGGTGTTCAGAATAACGCTTTTTTTACCCTACTTTATTGTGGGATTTTTGCGGTACGCTTGTGCCGATGACTATATACTTTTGAAAGTTTTGGAATGTGGTGCTGGAGCTGGATAAAGAAGATAATTGGATTGATCGTGTGAAAAATGACGGCCAACTACATGGAGTCATGTGTGAAATGTACGTCTTATATACTGTAAAGCAGAGGAAGACTAATTGGATTGGTCACATCCAGGGTAGGAACTTTCTTCTAAAACATGATCTTGAACTAAGGGACGGGAAAATAGGAAGAATATGTACGTAGCTAGAGGATTAGCTTAAGGAAAAGAGTAGAGACTGGAGTGTGAAAGAGGAAGGACTAGATAGCATATTTTTGTAGCACTGGCTTTGAGAATGGCGGTGGGTCAGTCGAAAGGCAGTGTGCGTTTTTATGAGTTGATTGCCACGAAAAGATGTATAGGTAAGTGTAATTTTGCGTGCGGAAAAAAGTCAGAAAGCGAGCAGCATGTTCACAGGTAGAAGACCGGCTTTCGACTTATTTATGGGTATTTACTCTTATTAGTTAAGTGATGTTTACTCAACAAATACGGCTCTCAAATTGCGTGCTTGTTTGACCAAGAACGCTATGTTCGCCCGTCTAGCATCCAAACTCAAGTAACTTACCTATGCGTAAGTTACAATACATATCGCATTTGTCTAAAGAAAGTTACGTATTTTCAATATACTTGTTCGACTGGCTTAAAGTAGAGATTTTAAACCCGTAATTTCGCGAAAAAACTGATTCACGCCTGATTGGCTTACATGCAACTCATCTGGTCAGCTTCTAGTTGTACAGGACAGTAGGCCATCAGAAAACCGGCCAAGCAGATTGAACTGTTGGGTAACGCGCGGTGTTTCCTACGGCTAACATTAATAACATCCGTTTTTAATGCATAAACTGGATTCGAATCGCATTTTGTGGCATCCCATTGGGTTTTGCAATATGAATCCAACAATAATTGTTTGACTCACTCGATAACAGTATTATTGCAACTTTCTATTTTATGATACAATTCGAGTACTCCTTTCCGAGAATCGAAGAGCGAAACATGGACTTTACAAGTATAACACTAATGAAGTGATAATTTTCATTCGTAATTTCATTAAATAGAATAGGAAATTTATTTAATTTATTGTTGTTGAATTCTGTTCCGCGTAATTACAGCGTTGTCTTTACGATATATCGACTTATCGGTATCGTAATCTTGCGTTAGTGGTCCAGTCTTCTATTCCAACGACGCTCCAGTCGTCTAGGGAAAAGAACCTTTTCCAATCAGCAGGCTGTCAGCGTTCAAGAGTTCAGACATGCGGGAAGAATCACTTGGCTATTGGCAGCACAGTGCTGCACAGTGTTCTACAGTTCTCATTTGGAAACTCATTTACCATCCTAGAGCCTTGTCGATAAACGACAACGCTCCCCTGTTAGTATAATTCTGTTGGAGGCTTATCAGAGGCGGGCAGCCGGTAACGATTAAATTAAACATGACGCTAATCTACGTAGTGAGGGACTATAGGGTTGCTTCCACCAGTATTTACAGAACGACCTGACTGGCTGTCACAACTGAAGTCTGCGTGATGTACATTTGGACGGTGGGGTGGATATCAAGCACAGTTCTCAACAGGCTGAATTACTGATCATATGGCATTAAGGTCTTGTTGTGTTAATGAAGCTGCTTCGTCTCGTAATTGCAGTTATGACAGTATGAATCTGCTTTATCATCTGACGACCACGTCAAATTCATATTAACGTTGTGAAGAACGTAAGGCTGTTCATATTTTTTGAAGATTAAAGTTTTTTTTTTTAATTGGAACACACAACATTTCTATAGGCACCATTTGCAGCCTTGCACATTCCGTTGGTTTCGTATCAATTCATTGATGACAAAATTTAGTTATTCTAGACTATCATTTTTGGACATTCAAGTTGATTGAACTAATTAACTGGCTAAGAGATTACTTAACATTTTGGGGAATCTGTGAGGAAAATTAGTGACTTTGTCGAATTTATTTTATTCCCATAACTGAGAAAATGTATTCTTGCAAGCTACACACATAGCCAGACACTTATTTTTCTTGTTACTATATACAATTAATAAGCGCTAAATTTTAAATACTGTCTATATAAATCTATTATGTCCCTTACAAATATGTTTGCCCATCCAGACAGCAAATATGGCAAGTCAGCTGCACCAACACTTAGACACATAAACGAAATAAATAATGAGAGTATATTCAGCTATTTTCAGTAAGAAAGTTTTTACATGTACATTTTTATAGCTATTCGCACCACAAACTAAAAATAAAATTTTTCCTTGCTATTTTGTTTGCGTTTTAGTGTTTAAAGTCATTTACTGCCTACAACAGTATCTTATTTCTAGCACACCCTGTTTTTTACCTGCAGAATATCGCTCCGGAAATTCTTCTGTATTGGCTAGGCAAATATTGTATACAAGCCCTCTAGAGACTAAGCGAATTTGGTGATGTGACCCAGGTCACGGACCATTAGTTTATTAAGCTAATCACACTGCATCTGGTCATACTCGTAATCGTTTTCCTGTATTCACGATAACGGATTTTTTTTCTAATTAATATTTCAGGTGTAAATTTTTTGATTGTCATGAAACATTTCTAAGGTGATTCACGACAAAGAAACTCGAAGAGGCGCGAATTTAGATTTATTTAAAAGACTATTTTATTATAGAAATAATAAAATAGTTGGAATGGGTTGCGAAATTGCAATCGATCTATAAAGGCACCGCATTATATTTCGTTAAAATTATTTCTGTATTTTGGGATTATGAAATATAAACAGGAGAATAAAGAAGACGACCATCTATATGCATGCTTCCACTCCAGTTAGTTTTTGAAATAAGTGAATAATAATTCTTGTGATTAATGAAGAGGATCACATAGCACACGTAAGGTTTGATGCTTCTTCTGCGACGTGTTTATGTTATTCATCTTTCTGTGAAATATGAAATCAACTTCCTAACGTTTAGTCACTGAGATTACTCGCAGTTTTGATTTCGTTTTCTATACATCTTCTGTTCGTTCTACATTTCGCTTTAATTCATCACTCTTGAGACGCCAATCAAGTGTGCGCGCAGTTTAAGTTATCTTTGTTTGCTCTGACGTCAAATTTGCTGTTTTGAGGTGGAGCGTTTAATCTTAATTTATGTGGTTACGTTATTGCAAAATGTTCTGTAGTTCTGTGCTGGCGTTTGGCTGAGTACGTTTCAAAATGGGGCGATGACGAAGTAATATTAGAACCAAGAAGAAAAGGATTACAAGGGATTGGATGAAACCACACAGTGGCGAACTAAATAATGTGTATTTCACAGCAAATATTATTCGGATGATCAATTCAAGAAGAATAAGAGGGTGGGAAATGTGAAACTTTAGCAAACACTACAGGTTCACACAGGATTTAGGTGGGGAATCCCGAGAGGCAGAGGCCATTTGGAAAATCCAGGCCTAGATGGGAGCGTAATCTGCCAATCTGTCTTAAAGATTTAGGATAAGAGGTCATGGACTGGATTGATAGGCTCAGGACACGGAAGGAAAAGGGGCTATTTAGAAGAAGGCGATAAATTTTCGGGTTATATAAAATGTTGGGAATTCTTAAATAACTCAGGAACTGTTAGCTTCTCAGGACGGACTGTGCTCTGTGGAGTTACATAGGCAAATAATCAAGCAATTTCTTTCTTCGGTTTTAATTAAATACTAAGGAGATTTTATACCTTTTAAAGCACAAGTCAATTCAGATCAGGTTTCAAGTGTCTGAGAAGGTTGTTATCAACTAAAGAGGTGATTTAGTAGAACATTAGAGTTACATGGAAGGACTACAGAATAAGGTATAGAAATTTGTTCAGAAGTTCCAGTGCAGAAAGATTCGTTGATAATTTTACTGTTTCTACTGAAAGTAAGAAGCCTGTTTCTTTATTTCTTGCAGCAGGAATTATTATTTATGTGCAGTTCATACATCAACGCCTAAAATATGGCAATGAAGCCAATTATTTCATAGTGCAAAATCCTTATTAAAAACTGAGTTTTAATTCCAGGCGTATCACATCAAAACAATGGTTTCATTAATCAAGAACAATTTAGTTTCATTAAAATACTGAAGTAAGAGGTTTGTGAAAACAGTACCTAACCTTAACAAACAAATTATCACAAGTCATAATGTGGTTGACATTTATTTTGGACGCAGTTGGATTGATTCGCGGCACGATATAAAATAATCTGTTGTAGTTGTAATATTAGTGGGATATTTTCAAGTCATTTCAGTCGAACATTTGAGTGGTGCCTTGTATGGGTTACGATTGCTGCCGTCAAATTTCCCCCATTACACGCCCCAAATTTCTCATCTCAATAAATTTTAAACTCATGGTTCCGTGCATCGTAATTCAATGTTAACAAAAACCCAACCAGATGCAACAGTATGCAGACATTTATTTACTGCAAAGTCACTCTACATGTTTCGGGTGTCACAGCACCCATCATCAGGAGTACTAAAAACTGTAACCGCAACCACCGGTATTGGTCATAATACTGGTACAGCTACTTCCCTCCAACGTGGCCGAACGGTTACAGTTTTTAGTACTCCTGATGATGGGTGCTGTGACACCCGAAACATGTAGAGTGACTTTGCAGTAAATAAATATCTGCATACTGTTGCATCTGGTTGGATTTTTATTAACATTCTCATCTCAATATAAGATACATAATCTGACATATAATCTGTACAGTGGGTACAACGTACACGTAGTTAAATTCAACAAAAGTAAGCATCTGTACGCTTTGTCATTCTACTTCTGTAAGATGCATTTGTTTCATCAATGTCTCCAGAAGGGTTACCTGAACTTACTACGCATTTCTCTCGAGGTGAAGAATGCGTGGAGTTTTGCATCAGATCCATCCAAAGCTTTCGTAGTTTGGTGCTTAGAAAAGGAAGTTAAGAGGTCCTTGTGTCTCTGTAGCGTCCCCGAAGTTTTAGGTGGCGTAGGAGTGCGTACCAGACATTGCATACTGCGTCTTGAGGTGAAGATGCGTGATTGGTATTTTGGTCTTAAAAAAAAAGAATTGCGACAACTGATTGTTGGCCCAGTCATAATTATCTGTCTGTCCGGGTGGAACATCCATGAAATTTTGTACTGGCATTTATCAACATTTGTCCATTAAATTGAAATTGTTTTAATATATAAAAGAGAGAAGCCAATTTCCATGGAGGCTTACCTAAACCTTTAAAAATATTTCTCTGAATTTTTTTGAGATGAAAAGTGATTCAGAAACGTTTGTTGAGAAAATCAAAGCAAAATTTGTCAAATATATTTTTACCAAAATTGTACTTCTTACAAAATAATTACAAGAATTATGACAGAGCAAAGATGTCAAAGATATTGGACTATTTATACATAATGTGGTGTCACCGGATGAGATTTCCTGCCGGATATTTAAGGTAGAAACACAAAGTCCCTTGCAGTGAGAGGTAGGAAAAGCTGGAAAATAGACGACATAAAAACAGGTAGGTCCCTTGGTTTGACTATGTAGTAGGGAACGAAAGAATACTCTTTGCGTTCTGGGAATGTTGTGTAGTTTACCGAGCTAAATGTGCGGAGGCCGATGGCGGTGGCTGCGTGGTTGAAGGGGTGGGTCAGCGGCCGCTCGGTTGATGGGACTGCGGGTTTGAATCCTGCCGGAGGCATGGATATCTGCCAGTTGTGAGTGTTGTGTGTGTTGTCGGGTAAAGTCTCTGCGAAGGGCCGATCCCTCGTCGAGAGGAATTATACTGGTATGTAGTGTCTGTGTGTGACCTCGAAACCTCAACAGTGAGGTGGCCTGGGCTCAGTATGTCTGTTGCGCCACAGGATATTAGTGTGTGGAGAGGATATTAGTTAATCAGAACATTTTTCTCAAAGAAGTTTTGTAGAATTATTAGAAATAAGACAGTAAAAATTGGTGAACAAATCAGGGGTAAAGATAATAGCACTTCTCGATGTTAAGTGTAAATCCATTCCTTGTCTTGCTTTACACTACGGCTGGGAAGATTTCTTCGCTGAGGAAAAGATTGTTCGTAAAGACCCCGCCTGACAGCGAAGAGAGAAATCTGTGTTCCTGTCTATCTTTTAGCCAACCAATAAACAAGAGAGGAGGCTCTTTCTGGAGTAGAAGTTTCTAAGTGACATTTATTACATTTTTTGGCTGAACGGCCAAGGACGTCAATTATTAGGACATTCCAGGGACATTCTTTCGAACGTGCGTGTAACGAAGAACTGAAGTCGGGTGCAATATACAGTAGCCTTGTCATGAACTTCCCTTAACTTACAGTAGTCTGACATCCTTTGCCTCTAGTTTATTAATGCACTTGTTCGTTATGAGCCGAAGCCCGAGAGTATGTTCCGTATTCATGGCATGCCTTGACTTTAATCTACAACAGTTGGTGAATAATTCAGAGCTGAATGGATGGTAATGATGAAGATTCGGGACTCCATTACTCGAATGAAATACACTGTCAGTTTCATGGATGGAATGAGTAAACAAACACTAAATTTCTACGTCAATATTTTGAATGATAGCCTTATTACGGCTGTCATTAACTAGGTTCTGGTACACTTAGATAATAATTGTGTCAAATTTTTGGCTTTAATTTTATAAATTCAATAAATTGGTCTTTCTGTCGAATTTTAACGCACTATAATAGCATTCAGCGATATTTCGAGTAAAAAAATTGAGTTTCGCCTATAAAATTAATACTGATCTGAAGATATAATGTATTTTGAAATTGTGAGTAAACCGATTTGAAGAACAAGATTAGCCTGAATTATATGTACGATATATTCAGATCGTACGGTTCAGTAAACGGAGTAGCGTAGTCGGTATAGTGACTGTCTACGGGCTGGTCGGTCCGAGAATTGAATCCCACGGGAGGCGAGATTTTCCGCACTCGTCCGGAACCTTCCTGGTGCGCTCCCGGGTCTTTCCCGGGGCTAAATCGGCCGGGGAGTGGGGTTTACCACCCACTCCATTCTAGCACCAAGGTTAAAGAAAGAGTGGAGCCATACATTTACTCCCCGTCTGGGCCTTCGTGGACTTTTCTAGGGTGAATTTTAATATTTACGGCTCAGAAAATACATTTCATCTATGTTATCAAAACCATTCAGTTTGTGCTGTATAGCGCAAAATACGTTGCTTGTACTGACATGTGTATGAAATACATAGAATTTTTTATCAGTAAACCCAGTGGTGTATACAATAACCACTTGCCCTTAAGGTGTTAATCTAAGAGTTACATTTTGTGAAACTAATTACACTGCGAGCGACTGTATATATCTTTGCGTAGCCTAAATTTTCAAAATCTCCTTAAGAGAAATCATTGTGTAACAGTATATATTGAGTTCTGAGTTTGATAAATTTGTTGAACTGTGGTTTTTTTATTTTACTCGTATCCTTGAACGTGTAAATTCACAGTCCGCTGAACACAGTTTCATTAATATGTATCAAATTACGCTGGAGTTATTCTGAAATTTCTATTAATATTACTGCACTAATACTTTATGCGTCGATCCTGGTGACCGCGCAGTCTGCGGAGAGGATCTGCGGCTGCTCGCTTGTTTGGATGGTGGGTTGGAATCCCGCCGGGGGCATGGTTGTCTGTCTCTTTTGAATGTTGTGTGTTGTCAGGCAGAGGTCGGTGCGACGGGCTGATCACCCGCCAAGAGGAGTCCTACCGAGTGTTGTGTTTCTGAGTATGACCTCGAAACCCCAATCATGGGGACGCCTAGACCCGAGTAATGATGTTGCATTACAGTTAAAAATACTTTTGTTTTCTTGAGGGGTTAAAATTCCCATTCCCATATCTTCAAAACAGCTATATTTTTTAAAACTTATTTCTCTTATCTTACATCCAGTCTTACTTGATCCCCTGTACTGAATTCTCTTAATATCACTAAATGGCAAGTGAATATTTCGAAAATTTCAGTAGATTTGAGGTTCTCGCAGCGGTCTTGTTGAAGATTCAGGTATTCTGGGATGTTGAATTGTGTTTTCGGGTAACATCCCAAAAGAATCTAAATTTTAAATTATTCGTTATTTGAATTCTACTTTTAATTTTAGTCTCTTATGTGTCAGACGCCTTCAGGCCCGATCTGTTTCATCCTAAAGCGGTAAAGGCTCGCACTCACAAAAAATCTGTGCTGCTGGACGAAACAAAAGTTTCTGTAAGTCACGTCTCGCAGATGTAGTATCTCCCATGGCTATCGTAAGGTTGCCGTCCCTTAGACAAGAGAACTTTCAAACTAGTTCGTGCAGCAGCACACAGTCCAGTCTCAAGAGGCTCAACAGAACTCTTTAAAGAACAAAGAAAATATGTTTATTTGAAAATTTCAAATATTTTGAAAAAGTCAAAAGTTGCTGTCACAAAGAAATTAGGAGCAGAGTAGGTTAAGAGAAGGCTTGTTACTGTTCAGTTCAGAATAGAATATTCATTGTTCTGCTGTCAAATAATAGAAGACATAACCCTACCTGCTAACGTGGAGAATATGGTGAGCTCCGAATAATGCTAGCAAAGGGCGGATGGGATTTAATTCGGCCTTTACAGGGTTGATCATGTGAAACTATTATTTTACGCGTCGTTTCGTTGTTCGTTCTGAATGCTGGTCCGGCACGCTAAGGGAAAAGGGACTGAAGGAAAATGCAAAGAGGATTTAGAACAGAATATTTGTAGATAAAGCAGAAAGTGTTTCGAGAAAGGTGAAATTAAAGTAAAGAAGAACTACACAATTCAAAACTCTCACCACATACTGCGGTGATCAGAAGAAGAAGACATTTTTCCGTTGCTTATGTAACATAATACAACGAATTAAAGAAGATAAAGATATGTTTAATAATAAAAAGCAACTACTCTGTTCGAGTAACCTTAGTTTGGAAACGAAAAAAAAACTTATAAAAAGTTGTATTAGGAGTGTTGCTCTTTATGGATCAGAAACAGGGACCCTAAGGAAAAATGAAGAAAGGGACGTAAATGTATTTGAAACATTGTGCTGGAGAAGAATGTTAAAAATAAAATTGACAGACAGAATAACGAATGATGAAGTTTTTCAAAGGACGAAAGAAGAAGGATTTCTTTTAAAATTTTTAAAAAATAGACGACACTCATGTATAGGGCTTTCAATAAGCCATATCGAGTTTGCAGTAAACATCCTTGAAGGAGCAATATCCGGAAAAAAGACCGTGGGAAGACCTCGACTACGATACTTAAAGCAAGTCGCCAGAAATAGAGGAGCTGACAGTTATAGAGCAATGAAAAGAATGGTTTACAAAAATTCCGGATGGAAAACTGCCAATCAATCAGATTAATGGAGGATAAGAAGAAGAAGGTGTAACATGGATATAGGGAGAAGTACACATGTAAATATTAGTCTGGGATTGTTACTAGAAGAAGTGATAAGAGAGATTATAGGTAGATAGCAGGATAATACTAAATGCATGTTAGTGAAATGGGATGTGAGAGCATTAATTTAGTGCATCTAACTCATAATAAGTAACAGGAATGGACACATGATCACGATAAGGTAATGGAGAATTCCCCCCAAAAAATAGTATAACTTCTTATTCGTCTGAGATACTATAACCCGAAATTATTACTGCTGCCTGGATTTAGTTAGTTGCCAATATGTTTACCAGTCAAAAGTAAAGAACTTTCAAATATGGGGCAGTGAAAATTATTAATTTGTATTAAAATAGTACTGGAGAGACAATAATTCTCTCCTAATATCAGCACACTTCAACAATTTGCCAGTAATGTAGCTCTGACACATTATTTTGGAATCCTTCATTAATACGCAATATTTAAATTCAATTTAGAGTAGTTTCTTTAGGTCTGTCCGTGTTCGAAAAGTTTATGCACCGTAGCCCAGTCTGAGATTAAACTGTAGCAGTTTAAGACGGCTTTGCAGATGACACTGAAGTGCTGCTGTGCGCTTGTGCGAGTTGACCGACTGTCTTCCACATGGTTCAAAGTTGTGACCTCACTCAAAAATCAACATTATACATACGTTTGGTACAATTTGTACGAAGCCTTGAAAGTAAAGATTTAAGTATATGACTCTTGCTTCCCCGCGTAATAGTTAGCAATTTAGCCGATAAATATTAACGAACATCCACCATCACTGTCGTCAGCTTACCATTCAACGGTTTTCGGTAATTGCATGTGATCCCAGTGCTAGCCGGTAAAAGACCATCTGTTACTGATCCCAGGGTATAAAACTGTCATACGGACAGATTACTACTAATTATGCTACAGATTGCAATGTTGATGACCGTGATCATGCTAATGATCATCACCAGCTTGTTGGCAAGCTGGTGAGCAGAATGATGGAACATGGCTTGTGTGTGGCTGGTATTGACTGAAATATTGTCAACACTTAGAATTTATTTATCTCAGTATTTAACCAACTTGATGCACTAAATTTGTTTCACAGTAAGTTTTATTTCATGCCTCTACATGTTTCGAGCACATGTGCTCTTCATCATCACACCTATAGGTGTGATGATACCAGAGGCTGTGTAATGAAATTTTCACCTCCTGATGATGAGCACATGTACTCGAAACATGTAGAGGCATGAAATAAAACTTACTGTGAAACAAATTTTGTGCATCAAGTTGGTTAAATCCTGAGATAAATATACTGAGATGCACGGTCATCAAAACGACAAAACTTAGAAACTAAATTCATTTTGAAGCTTTATATGACACGCAGGGGAAAGAAGAGAATTTCGTTCAGAATTCTTCCTGTAAAATCTGAAGGAAAGGCTGATACGGACAACCTAGGCGTGGATGGCAGCATAATGGTAGTATATGTCTTAATGAGAATGGGATTTGTCTGAGGGTAGAGTAAAGTGGCTGGCTTTTGTGAAAAATATCGTGAACGTTTGGTCTGCCTTAAATACAGCGATTTTCGTGAACATCTTAGCAACTGCTGGCTACCCAAGGAGACTTATCCTACGTGGAGTTAGTTGCTGTTCGTCTAAGGATTCAGCACAATTAGGTTGACTTTAGAAAATTGTTTACTTTTGAAATTTTGCGATACTTTTTCAACAAATTTTCCGTTATTTATTTCTTTATATCAACCTATCGACCCAAAGATGGAGGGAAATTACACGCGATAAGAAAACATTATACATCATGCAATTTTCACGGAATCCAGAGTTCTAAGATAGCAAAGACATTGTGGTTCTCTTCACTGAATGAGACAGTGGATGGAAACTCGAACGTGATGGCTTCTCTCACTATATTGAAAGCTGTGTCAACTTTCATACAAAAAAGTTTCAGAACATCCATTAGTTCGAACAGTGCTTCTACGCTGTATGAGAGCAGTTCCATTACCACATGGAAGCTCGAGGGAGGGCTTTGTAGTGTCACAGGTGAAGTGATTTAGAAGCGACGAACTAGCACTCTTCAAATTATAACAAATGGGACGCTTAGAACTATATTTTAATTAAGTACGTCATATTGTATTAGAACGAAGTTCTTTAGGTCACAATATCTGTCGAAAGAATTTTAGGGTAATTCCACCCTTGATATTTTTAAGGGGGAAAATTTGATCTAACTTTATTGGATTCTTCGTTATAGTACGTAAATATGTTACCAAGATGGCAAATCTAAAATTTCCAAATATAATTCCATCCAGCGAGGAGTGAGAAAAAATGCGAGACCTAGAGTTTGTGAGAGACAGCGTGTCTGCCAGAAAAAAAAATGCCCAGTGCTGTACAAGGAAAGGTGAAAATTGCTGACTTGATGGGGTAGGTTCAGCAAAGTATCTGAACCATATGTACGAGGAAACAGTGAAAATTTTAAGGAGCTACATGTTACGTAAATGTAATTACATTTCACGATGAAGGGAGAAGATCAAATGTGAGAGACTAATTAGCTTTCACGAAGGGCAGTCTCTTAAGGATGTTACAAACTCTGTGTGAATTACATTCCTAAACACAAACATAACTCGACGTTTGACAGAGGCCATTCCGTTGTGTATTAACAAATTTGTATAATGTATTATATACCGTCAGTACACAACAATATATCAGTACAGTGATACAATATGTAAATTAGGTCACGTTACGGCTACATGTTTCAACTGTAAACGGTCATCTTCAGGCCAATGAAGAACATTATTAAGGTACAATAAAGTAAATTTTTGTACCTTAATAATGTTCTTAATTGACCTGAAGATGACCGTTTACGGTCGAAACATGTAGCCGTAATGTGACCTAATTAAATATGTTGTATCATTGTACTGATATATTGTTGTGTACTGATGGTATATAATACAATATACAAATAATTCGACGTTACTAAGGCAAGGTCGAGAGACAATAATGACCCTGCGATTAATTTGAGGCAGTATAATGGTGCATATTTTTACACTTTCTTTGACATTTGTACGAATTCTGAAATTAAATAATAAGACTGTTGATAATTCAGCATCTCAGAAACTTTACATGGTACGGTGCGTACACGTGAGGAGCTGCTGATAAATACAATGTATAAATCTGCAGGGTTTCCATTACACCAGTCTGCTCTATTCGTGAAACATACTTGGAGCGTAAAGATGTCTCTGTGACCAAGCCCCACTACATGATTCGCCTAAAGTAATGAATTCCACTGACTCAGTTATCCTCGGCATTATATAAGGGTCAGTGGCAAGGTTATAACTGCTGCCACTTTAATCATAATGACAAAGCCTCCAGTTCTCCATTATAAAGAGGGATATGTTCAGAGAATAGGTGGAAAATTTAGTGAAGAAAAATTCGTGCTGGGGATTGAACCCCAGAAATGATGTCCGTGGTGGCTAGGGAGATTTGTAAAGGGAGTGTTTGCATAAAGCGAGTTAATGTTACAGGGAAAATGAGGTAAAATTACAGGCGTGACATGGCATAATGTTGACATGTGCGATGTACTTTTTCCGGCGAGAATTTAAACTCGAAGAAAGTAAAGAATGTAACAAAGATCTTATTCGTTACTAATTAAATATACTTGTATAAATATATAGATTAATATAAATACAGAAAAGTATTTGTTATTTATTGTCAATAATACGACACATCGTTGGACTTCCTGTATGACACATTGGTTCTTTTAGTGTATGAAGCCTTTGTCATTGGGTAATCTATTTCTGACGCTTAGACAGAGCATAGTAGTCTCACATTCAAGGGCAGACCCATTGCAAATGAGACTACTACCTTGCCTCGAATCGTAGGGAACTATTTACTCACTGACTTGTCGTTCTATACCTTGGCTACGCCGTTTCGAAAACCCAAAATATAGAAACTTACTGCCTAGTGGGCGGACATTAGTTAGACGCGTTCACAAAATTGCGAAAAACCGAATGTTAGCTTCGTCATGTCTGTCTGTGTGTCCGTACGGAACAACTCGGCTCCCACTGGGTGGATTTTCATGAAAATTAATATTAGAGCATTTGTTAGAGAAACCGTCGAGAAAATTCAAGTTTCATGAAATTCCGACAATAATAACAGGTATTTACATAAAGACGTATGTATGTTTATCATAATATCTCGCATAATTATTCTTGAATTGAGAAATGTTGCAGGCGACTTTTGTAGACAAAATCAAAACACTCATTTTAGGTTCAATAATTTGTTTTTTAAATGCGTACCATTTATAAGACAATGAGGAAACTTATGATACAGCCAGACAGGCCACAGTTGACAATATAATAAGACGCTTGCGCTTTGCATGCTGGATAAATAAGGCTAGAGACACACGTAGTGAATATTTAGTACTTATTGCTTTTTCACGGCAAGAATGGTTTCGCGAACGCGCCTCAATGCTAAGTTTACAAGTAGATTGCCTGCCTAGTTGATCTTTGAATATAGACTTTCGACAGTACACATTCCTATACTGACTCTCTTTGTTTAATTATGTTTAAAAACTTAAAGAATATGGAAAAATGCTCCGATATGTTTTATTATCGCTCACATACTGTGTTGGAACAGTTTTCACTCACAAATTGAGGCTAGTTAATTTGAGTTGAGGGCATAACTCATGCAGTTTATATTCATAACAAGACAGGCTATGTACGTGTAGCTTTATATTGAGGTGGGATCGTGCAACCATTGATACAGTGGAAAAACAATAAATGTCAGTTATTATGAGTGTGTGCTTGCAGACGTATGTACCCAGCATGCAGTGCGCATGTGCTATATTGTCATCTGTGGCTTGTGTGGCTGTCAGTTATTTCTGGCATTAATTTGCGAAGTCTATATGAGTATGATACGGTTAACAGGAAATATAAATCAACGAGTGCACAATTGGTGCTCAGTTCCAATTTGAATATTGTTACGTTATGTGATGTGACACCGTGTAGACTGGTATAAATTTACCGTAGTTTTGGAAGAGCGTAATCACTGAAAAAAGAGGAATTGGTCATTTCCATATGTAGGTGCGTCTGCAAATTTTCACACAAAAATTTATAAGCTTGTAAAGAACAGAATATAAATTTCAGCTCTAAAAGTTAGGGGCTGGCGCAGATTTTGTGGCTTCTTTGTTTACACTGCTACTATCTATACTGCACAGTGTCGGTAGGAGACGTATAAGAATATAAAGGTTTATGGAATGCTCTTAATCGCGTCGCCGCCTCAGTGGAAAAAAAATTGTCTTCATTGCCAATTTACTCCTCAGACACAAAAACCTCAACAACGATTTCATATTCCGGAAAGATATTTTACGGAAATAAATTTGCCGTAACCGACCGTAACATAACCTACCTCTATCTAACCTAACCTAACCTAACCTAACCTACATTAAGGCGGACAGCTTTCAGACGTCTTCAACCATGCAGGGACGGATAACATGCTAGTCACATAATATATGAAGAAAAGCCAGTAGGAAGCGTGTCATAGAGTTACCACACGGGAAAGAGAATTAAGTAATTAGCAGACAATGCCGAGAGCCTATTCAAAATTTTAACTCTCGGACCTATTAGGAAGTAGTGAAATTTGGCAGTCAGCTAATTGGCAGTATTAACAGGTTTAAGGGGGTTGGGATTTGAAGAGTTCAAGTCTGTATACCTAAAGCTAAATAGTAGCCTGTTTTGTAGCTAGGTGGTGGTAAGTCATGTGTGTATTATACCAGCTTGATAAACCGTTTAAACAATTTAAAGATCAGAGGTTAGAGCGGTGAAGTTAATCGTGGTTGTTAAGAAGGAAAAGTGTTGTGCTACTTCCAATAATTGCAGAATAATCGAGAATTATTAAAAAATGGTCCCAAAACAGATAACGTCACACCCGGACATGCACATAAATAACTATATGATAAAAGTTTGGTTAAACAATATAAAAGAAAGTGTTAATGTGACCAGTTTTTTATGTATTTCTACTTACTCTACTCGGGAACACTGAGATTCCCTGAATTAAGCGTGCTAACAGACAGAGCAACTAAGGCAGGTTCTAAATCTTCACTCCTCTGTTATATTTCTCTGCCTGATTCTACATATTTCATTGCTGTACGTACTCTTACGTCATCAGAAACCCGAATAAATAATTTTAAAAATTTTTGTTGTTATAAATAAACTTCCAGACCCGCATAAATCATTTCTGACGATGTTTCAATCTCCCTTAGGGGCCCCGACGTGTCTCAGTTTATAATTTTAGGATAAGAAAATTGTAGGCGGTACATGTTTGTATTAAATGGTTAACAATGAATGAGAATATATCTCATCGTGCAATATTAAACTACACAAATTAACAGAGATGCACACACCGGAAAATGCTTGTTTAGGTATAGGGGCGAATGGAAAAATTAAATCAGTAGAACGCAGACGTTATTGGCGGTATAAAGTGGGAAACCAGGAAATTTGTTAGATAGAAGAGAATTGATTGTTTTTACGGAGCAATATAGAAGTTTCGTAGTAAATTTAAGAAGTATGAAAATATTAATAGGTGCCTACTAAAGGTATATTTGTCGCGTGTTTCACGGCCACACATTTATGTGTAAGAACGAAAACGAGCCAACAAATGAACGAATAACTTTACGAAGTAAGACTACATTGACAGCGACTGTAGCAATTTTTCTGTAAAGCTTACATTTTATATGCTGGAATCGAGCTAACTGGGATACTGTAAGCTTGTATCAAAATGTGCCCATATCGGATATCAAACACGACATCGTCTGTTCGCTCTGGGGTGTCTTGTGGTTTCCTTACTTCCACCACCCTCCATCCCCCTCCCCCCAAGAATTGTCGCGGTGTACCTCAGTTCCTCCAGTTCTTTTCCTTTCCTTTCTTCGTCACTCGTTCTTACATGGACATAATTATAAGACACGAGTCCAAAAATTTTCCAAAACTTTGTGAGCAACCTCAACGCTCTGCACACCACAAGAGTGACACCAAGCAAGTTCAAAATGAGGATTTAGAAACATTTGGCCCCAAGGTACAGAATTTACTAACCCGATATTTTCGCCCCTCGATCTGAGATATTGAACGAGTCATTAGGCAGAATATTAAAAGGAAACCACTTAAGGGAAGAAATGTTTTGCAAAGTAATCCTCTGACAACAGAAGCTCAAATAAAGGAGTAGGTATTGTGAAAAAATCTTAAGCCTAGTTAAAATGAGATGGAGAGAGAGAGAGAGAGAGGGCGCGTGAGTGTGAGCGTGTTGGTCTTTGCAACCGGATGTAGTTGTTGTCGAACACAGAGTTCAGTCAACGCTCGCCAGATGGCAGTAGTGGAAAGCTTTCACTTCATGCGAATTTACAAAATGTAACAGCAAATTCGTGTTGTTTCGTAATTGTTCAGTACTTAATTAGAAATTGTACTTTTGCGTTGTGTTGTGAGCTCCTTGGCAATGTACACATATTATAGATTTTGGTGTGCTACAGTCTGCTATGATTATATTAATTCGATATAACAGTAACACCAAGGACTTCCTTTTCCCCGGGAAAATAATAGCCTATCCACTGCAATTGGATTCTCCTGTATTTCATTCATTTCCTTTTATTCAGCGTAAGATAATATAACATTCAGCCAAGGTCTTATAAACTAGTTGAACGTTCAGTGGTTGTGTCGTCTGGCATGCGACGTTAGTTTCACACCCAGAATCCAAATATCTTTTACTGAAATATTAAATTTTATGGAAAATCTATTTAAAATCATACCATCGCTCAGCCGCTGACTTTTTAATGCACTTAGCACTGATTTTTCCAGCGGCCTCAGATATGTGGGCCGGGGCTGCATAAGGCCGGCATTTATGTTATGTGACTCTCAAATTGAATTTAAAGTAATCACAGAATGTGGTTTGACAAAGAGTCTTCTTTTTACTTTGAAGAATTACAAGACATTTATTATCCCTGGATTATCGCATAAGTCAGCAATCAGATAAAACAGAAGTAAGGTTCGAATCTGGAGATTTACAATACATTCAGTTTTACTATTAAAAGATTAAAGTAATCCCTATACAGGTATGGACAGGACCTGAGGCTTCTAGGAGATTGAGGCTCCCAGAATTTCTAGACAGTTGGTACATGTAGGTGGTAAGGTTGTCAGCCTTAGGCGCCGGCCTCCTTTTCCCCAGCAGATGCTTCTGTTACTCCTTTGTGTTAGAAGCTGAGTCGACCACAGGGCCATAGTGCGACATGAAGTATTAAGTCCATGATAAATCTCAGTGACCTCGTCGGGAATCTAACCCGCGGGCTTCTGGTGTGTAGGGCAGTGCTTCAGCCAACTGCGCCACCGCGTGTTCTCAGTTTTGTTGTTAAAGTGCGAAGAATTTGGGTTACGACATGTACATACTATCTCTGTACGTACGAACACATATGCGTGTACGTACGCACACACACACACACACACACACACACACACACACACTCACTCAGCGAAAGCATGATGTTCCACTAAGCCATACTTCTCCCTTTTTGGAATGTAAATAAGCTGAAAACAAGTTGTCTGGGGAGGTGCGGTCTGAGACTTTGGACTATACGTGACCGTCAGGCTAGCGATGTTGTGAGCACGGTGATGAAACCTCGGGTAACATGAATGTGGAGAATTTCACGACTATCTGGAAGACAGTCAGCTCCCGAAGGAGAGACACTGCTATTTCGAGTAATTCGATTAGTTACATAGTCACTGTGCAGTTACCAGTGCTTGCAGTGCTGCGTGTGATCTATACACCCTTTGGTGTAAAGGAAAGGGAATATTTCCACTTTCAAAAGAATTACTTTGTTAACGGGATGTATTACGCACTGACACGATGAATGCACTCAGCTTATCTTCCGTCTATTCTTCCACGCCCCTGGAAGATTGATGATACAACATGCACCTTTAGAAATTCCTGTTGCGGTGGGGAGAGGGACTTGAGTTAAATATCATTAAGTGTCCTAATATCTTGTTTGGCATGCTACACAAAATTGTGCAGTCACTGTGTTATACCGTATGCTTCTAATATACAGTTAATATTTAGAAGTTGTCAGAAATATTCTAAAGCAGTGACAGATAAATTCTCCTATTCAGCTTTATATGTCCATTATTTGATTAAACATAATTTAAAAATCAAGAATTTGTCTGATATAGGAAAAACAGTAATATTCACACCGAAATTCACTTCTTATGCGATAATTGTACAATTAGTAAAAGTATAGTTCACCCTAGGACAAGCTTTGAAGGCATAGAAAGAAGAAGAAGAAGAAGTATACCTCTGCTCTTTCTTTAACTTTGGCGCTAGATGGGAGTGGGTGGTCAAAGCCACGACCCGGTCGCTGAACCCCGAGGACAGAAACCCGGTACCCATTTTACAGGTGGTCCTGTGGGCCCCCAGGACCAGTTTGAACGGATGCAGAAAGGTCACCCATACGTGGGTTCGAATCCAGGATATTCTAGCCCGTAGCGAGTCGCTATACCAACTATGCTATCCAGGTCCACTTTGTATAATAATACTCACATGAACTGAACTTGTAATGCGGAAATTGTGTGTGTATCTCCATCCTTTTGGAATTCTAATTTTAGGAGCATCTTGAGAGATATTATTGTCATTTTGTATTGCGAACCTTAAATTAAATGTATCAGTCAAATTAGTTTTAATTAATATCGATTCAGTATTACTGTTGCCCATTTTATGTTAACTTGAAATATAATTTTTTTTACGTTTTGCTGATCTTACATCTCAGTATATTTATCTCAGTATTTAACCAACTTGATGCACAAAATTTGTTTCACAGTAAGTTTTATTTCATGCCTCTACATGTTTCGAGCACATGTGCTCATCATCAGGAGGTCAAAATT
>Ga0123352_10002897_pt1 | contig 24351 bp, 19 predicted proteins | sample TergutLab28metaG_FD_89700 | JGI IMG/M metagenome (GOLD analysis project Ga0123352, IMG submission 89700) | Labiotermes labralis P1 segment gut microbial communities from Petit-Saut dam, French Guiana - Lab288 P1 | ecosystem: Host-associated > Arthropoda: Insects > Digestive system > Gut ...
AAAGGGTAAGATTTCCAACCTTTTAAATAGATTCCTACATGAAACCCTATTAGTATGACCCATCATAATTCTGACTATTCTTTTTTGCATTCTAAATATTTTCATAGCATGGGGTGAGTTGCCCCAGAAAGGTAAATCATAACTTATAATTGCATTAAAATAATAATAGTAAACAGTTTTCAATGTATTGAGAGACATAAGTGGTTTAATATTCCTCATCACGTAGCAAGCTGAACTTAGTTTTGGAATAATATATTCAATGTGGCAACTCCAGCTTATTGAATCGTGTATATATATATATGCCCAGAAATTTAGTTTGAGGTAGACTTGTTATTAGGTTGTTATTAAACACAATGTTTATATCAAGCGTGGGCTTGTTTTTGGTCTTAAATTTAATGTAATTGGTTTTGTCAGTGTTTGGCAGAACAATGCAAAGCAGAATGTTGTTCAGACAAGCAAAAATAAAAACCATAAGGAGAATAACACAGCGCATGCGCCATACTTGTGTCACGGCCTGTGCACAATTCGTAACTCGTATCTGTGACTCTGTCTTTCAAGTTGTGTCTTCCTTTCAGCTTTTGGGATAAAAAAGAGGTATATACTTTTGCTTAGCTTCAATGAGTGCTACTATCCCAGTCCACTTCATCGTCCTTGGTCCGCGCAACGTAACGACAGAAAAAAATTATAGTGAGCCTAAAAGAACAAATCTGTTTTACATACATGTAATATAGTCGTACTTGTATTTAAACAGTTTTTAGGGGCGTTCACATCTGAGAAAAGCGACTATTTTCTTCGTCAATTCCGCCCGTCTGACCTTCCGTCCGCGTGGAAAACTCATTACATTTTATATTGGGGGAGGGATTACTGATATCTGTCGAGAAAATTCGAGTTTGTTTAAAATCTGACAAAAATAGCAGGCACTTTACATGAAGACCTACTTACATTTTTGACTGCTTTTGGTTACTAGGGTTACTACAGCTACCGTCGATAGTAATCGACAGCATTAATGATCGATATTCATTTGTCTTAATGATTCATGAAATTTACTTGATGCGCAATAAAGGAAAATACGAACATGCAACCACAATATTTAATATTTATTGATTACATCTAGGAATACGAAATTTGTAACGTAGATAGACAGCGCATATACCTGTTACGTCTGTATCTGCTAGCGCTAATGCTGAGAATATTTTGAAATCGATTTCTGCATTTTTTGAAAACGTAAGCCTAAAACTGAATCACAAGGGATGAGATGGTTGAAACGTGCAGCACCCTTGGACATAAATAAATTTGTGTACAGAATTTTGGTTGAGAAACTCGGTGGAATACCTTGGCTTAGTTGGGAAAATATACTGCTTTTACATCAGAAATTACAGAGTGATATTTGAGGTTACGTGAGATAATAAATTTAACAAAATCAACTGAGACGTAGAAATAATGGGTTCTGAAAAGAAAAATAACCACAGATCATTACAGTAGTAATAATATTCTGTAATATGTGGACAGTTGTGAGCAATAACAAAACGTGTCGCCATTGTATTAAACGGTATGACCATCTGAGAAGGGCCCAAAATGCAAAGATCGGAAAGGGCCTCACCGTTACAATGTACTATATTTCCCCTTGTCAACATCCTTATCAGCCACAGCATCCATATTATTGTACTTAGAGCCGGTACTTTACATACTTTGTATCTTAACACTGCAAATAAGAGACTGAGGTAAAGGTAAATCAGCCCCGTTACAGGCCTGGAGTGGCCCAGAGATTCCAGGAAGTTAAGGTTCCCAGATTACGTGACAACGGCACAGGATAGTGGTAAGGTTGTCAGCCTTACGCACCGGCCGCCTTTACCCTCAGAAAATGCTCCTGGTACTCATTTCTGTTAGAGGCTGAGTCGACCCCAGGGCCATACTGCGATCGGAAGGATTATGTCAATGAAAAATTCCAATGACACCATCTGGATTCGAACCAGCAACCTTCCGATTTGTAGTACAGCATCTTAACCTCTGTGCCACCGCGGTCCCCAAGAGACTGAGGTAGTAATATTATATATTTCTTTGAACATATGTCCTCCTGAGGACGGCGACTTATCTCTCAAACAAGTAGGAGGGTTGAAGTTTATGCATGACATAATTCTATCTTGTTCATTTCGTGGAGCATATAAAAGATTTCCTATTCTTTTGGAATACGAACTGTATTCCAGTGTCTCAAGACAGGATGCAATGGCGGGATTTTGTGGCGACGGTGGTGAACTTACGGTAACGTAATACAAGGAACAATGAGAATGAGGTTTGAAAAGATATATGAGCGACCACCGCGTTTCAATTTGTAATTCAAGGCGAACATCTGGGGATCTCCGGTATCACAATTCCGTGTCGAGTGCAATGAACATCGTTTATCGCTGTGTGGTTTTCAAAATATAACGGACAGACGGACAAGCGTCCCCTTAACCGTATGTGTGGGGCCTGCCAGACAATTAGTCAGTCAGTCATGCGCGCCCCTGCTGGCTGATCAATAAGTTAACAGCTCCAAGCCGCCGTCACCACACCACAGCGTATAGGCCACCCGCAGTACTCAATAGCAGTGGCGGCTAAACATTCCTGCAATTGGCTCAGAATATCATATTTTCCTCAGGCCCTCCTAACACAATTTCAAAAAAAAAATGGACGGAAAAAATAATATCTGAGATAATGTGAAGGTCCTTAGAAAACGGTTAAACAGTTGTCGACGTCAGATAAACCAGCTGAGCCTGAGAGCTGTAAACAGTATGCGGCTCGGTAAGTCGGGACGTGGCTCGAATCTCGTCACAGTGGAATCTCATTCACATTGCATCATACTGGACAAGTATCCGGTCAATCTCGGCAACTATCCTGACGGGTTCGCCATGATTTTTCTCAGTCCTTCCAGATAATCCCTTAAAGAGTCCTTTAAGTAGGCCACTACCGTTTCCTTTGCTATTCTAATTGCTATCCGCAATCACCCTGCCGATACACGTCGAACTTTATATAGTAGGGGTTGTCATAACGCGGCTCGCGTATGATGCCTGCAGAAACTAAATTCAGATAGTATACATGCACAGAAGGCTGACTGCGAACGACATTTTCAAAGACAATTAAATTAATTAACATACTATATTTGGGCGAACAGAAATAAGTAGCCTCCAAGTAAGGAAAACAATTGTTTTATTAACGCATGGCTGTTGCATAAGTTGTCTCACAAACTGCGGATACTGAATCTCTTCTATATGGCCACCCCTGCTATATAACTAACGCAGTTGGCACGGCTTTGTTAATTGTGCGAAACACTACAAATTTTTTTCTACGTTAAAAATGTTCTGCATTCGATACAAGTTTAATAAACACTGTATCTAGCTACACGATCACCAATGAGAGCCATTAAGTATATCTCGGTGACAAAAAGTGTTCAGGATTTCTTGATTTATGATTATTTAATTTACACGAAATATATAATTCTGCCAGCCTCCTTAGTTACCCAACTTTACAATGCTGGTGTACAAATGTCTTACGCTCAAACATAAGAACATATCCCAAGAGTCCGGTATTTTGGATCTCTCTGACGAAGGGAGCCCTAAGGATGGGGGGGGGGGGGCCTTGCAAAAATGCTATACTGAGTTTTATTAACTGGCTAAACACGATCTAACTTTTTAACATTGAAAAACAGCGCATAACTGTGCACACAACCTCTCGCACGGAGTCCAGCGAAAACCATAAGGCGATTATTGTTAAGTAACGCTGCTGGACGAACACCAAAAATGCAAAACTAAGACACTGGATCTGATCGCAAAACAGTTCCATATAACTCCCATCACAACCCACATCTGTAAGATTCATCTTGTTACGCACTCTCTGCTTCTAGGTCTTCCAGATGGCTGCTCACTAAGATAGTTCGCATCAACAAGTTGTACGCATATTTTTATTACAATATTAATTACAGACCCAGTCCACTGTGCCCACCTAACAACTCTAGGCGACCAAAAGGCATTTATCATAAATCATAAAAATTCCTCGCTCTGTAGTATCGTAGGTTTCTAAATTACACTACCCTTCTTAGGTCCAAATACTTTTACGAGTACCTTGTTTTAAGACAACTGCAACTTATTTTTCTCAAATTATGAACCCTCCTTTAAGGTGGATGTGGACAGAAGTGCGACATGCACGCCACTGCTACTCGGTCTATCTGTACCGTCACCTCTTCCTGCTGCGATGCATCATCTCTAGCGCCGGCCGCGTCTGGCACGATTCCACGCCCCTCCATGGCGACACGAGCCATCCGTCCAGGAGGCCGCACTGAGCGACACTATAATGAGCGGTGCGGTAAACGAGCGACACAAAACTGACCAACATCCTATTCATGTGCCGTAGGATATCAACAGTCAGTCAGATCGCCAAGAAATGTCTGCTATTACTGCAGCTACAGCGTTAATCGCCGGTGACACAATAGCCAGACACTGGTCCGGAAAAGGTAAAGCTGTCCCAGTGCTGAAATTAAACACCACGCCGTCAGCGAGTATGAGCAAGTGGGGGATAGCTCCACGCCCAAGGAAACACATTTCGTACTATTTGGATAGGGTCCCACAGCCGGTCTGAAAGTGGAGGCGAATAGAACAATCTGTGCCTCAGTCGGGAATCGAGCTCTCATCCATGAAGCACGTCACCCACACTGAGTTCCCACTGCAACCTAATATGGACCAATTCGATCCAGTTTCATTTCTGAAAAACATTTATCTAAAATTCCTTTTTAATATTATCTTCCCAACTACGCCGAAGTATTCCACCGAGTTTCTCAACCAAAACTCTATATAAAAGTTTATTTCTGTCCACGGGTGCGGCACGTTTCTCCCATCCCAACCAGTGTGATTCAGTTGCCTTGCTGGGTGGACTGAACACACAACCCCCAAGAAATAAATTTTAGGCTTCCGTCTGAAAAAAAAAAAAAGAAAAAATCGATTTCAAAATATTCTCAGTGTTGGCGTTAGCAGGTGTAGACGTAACAGGTGTTCGCTAGCAACAAGCTAAGGAGAACAGGGAAGTGTCTTTACACCCCTCCTTAAAAATATTAAACGCCTTCTTGGTGGTCTTTAGCGTTCCAAAGAGCTCAGACACCTTATAGTTTGTCCCTACAACACACTTCCTTGGTGAGACGAACTGCTGGCGAAATATTGAGTACTGGGTGTTTCGAAACGAAGAATGTTCAAGTAAATAAAACAATGAGTGGGAACCGGTTAGCAGACCGTAAAAATTCTAGTCTCTTCGATATTTTTTTTTAAATCCTCAAAACCACATGACTCACGGAAAAAGTGTAATTTCTGTATATCATATTTCTCTGCACATTTTGCCTGATGCATTTTTCATTCCGATAAATGTTTACCGAGTTAAGCATGAGATGAACGCAGAAACGCATGCAGTTTTTCATGTAAAGTTACTTTACTGTAGTCCGATCTTAAACTAAATTGGAATGTGTCGAGAGATTCTAGTAAAACTTCCAAATATCAAGTTTCACAAAAACCTGTTAAATAGTTTTCAAGTCGTTACTTGCGGACAAACAGGCAGACGGAAGGAGCGAAGCTAAAAGCGCGGATCGTAATTGTTCATTTGAAATATGTGTAATCTTTTCCGTTAAGAATTCTCAGATTCAGTCAAGTGGTTATCGATAAGCACGCACACGGATTCAAGAAATACGCACAGTTTTTGACCGGAAAGCGAAACTTCGGAGACGGATTATTTTGTTGCGAAGATGTGCAACATAACTGGTCGGGGTAAAATAATGGGCTTTTGTTGTGAAGGTGTTACGTCTTTTGGTCCCTAGTCCTTGACCACCTGCTGGACTACCAATTTGCTGCAGGAAATTTAGAATCGCAGAAAGAACACAACGTTATTACTGATTCAGGCTGGGCCGTTCAATGAAGCATTACCACTTGAAGAACTGCAATTTGTGACTGCCTTGTAGACTACCGCCCGAAAACCAACCTTAGGAAGCCGTTCCGAAATTTCATATGTTTACCACCTGGAAGCCTTTGAGGGCTGAACTACATAACAGTATAAAGCAACGTGAGTGGAAAAAGGAAAACTTATGGAAGAAAAGTGGTCATAGCCAAATGCAAGCCTGTATCAGAGAGTAGACGGGCGGGTCACTGGAAACACAATCCAGCCCTCATTCAGAACATCCGGTGCCCAGGCTGGGATCCGAATACAACAGTCGAAAATATGTGCAGGACAGAAGGTGAGGGTAGCACGTTGCTCCGAAACGTCAGTAAATTTCTACTAGACTACACGGCATTAAATCCAAGCAGGTAGTAAGTTCTATAACCACGGCCATGAGAAAATCAGATCTTGCAAAGACGCATTCTTTTATGCTTCAAGCATGTCTGTCGTATTTGATAGGGGCCATCCCGTTGTGTAGTAGTAAATATATGTATATTGCCGTCTCAAACACAACATATGTACATCAACATAGTGATGAAATATCAATTACATCTGGGCTACATGTTTCGGCTGTGAAACGGCTATCATCAGGCCAATGCAGAACATATACAAGGTACAACATAAGTGTGCACTCTATGGGGTCCCACACTTATATTGTACCTTGTATATGTTCTGCATTGGCCTGATGATGGCCGTTTCACGGCCGAAACATGTAGCCCAGATGTAATTGATATTTCATCAATGTGTTGATATACATATGCTGTGTTTTAGACGGTAATATACATATATGTCTGTCGTAGCCCAGGTGGTTAATCGCCGCTCTATCATCACGAAGGCAGGGATTCGATCCCTAGTCAGTTCATGTGTGATTTATGGTGGACAAAGTGGGACTGGGGCAGGCTTTTCTTCTGCTATTTCTGTTTCTCCCGTCAGTATCATTCCACCAGTGCCCCATGATTATCTTTATCTTAATATTTCTCTTAACATAGCGAAAGGCGAAGGCTGGAAACATCGGGAGTAATGGAGAAAAAACCACTATCCCATTTTACGCTTCAAAGTTTTCATGTGAGAATCATATACACCATTCTAAAGGTCTGTTACAGCCTATAATATTCAGGGTCGCAGACATGGATGCTCATGGGGCACTGAAGGCTCACGTCAAGGCAAAAAATTATTCCACGCCTGATAGACTGCAGCGGCTAGATTCATAACAATCAGATCCCGGGTTCGAGTCTCAAGCTGGTACTGGATTTTCTGCCTAATGTTTCCTCCACCGTGCAGCATTCCTTCATATCTGCAGGTGATACAGAGAAGTTTATTTAGTTCATTCTCTACAATGATTAAACTACGGGCTGGGCAATCGGGGAATGGGGGTTCGATATCTAGGAGGATCAAAGACCCTTCTCTATTCCACAGTGTCCATAACAACTGCGGAGGCCACCCAGCCTCCTATCGGAAGCGTACGGGGATGATCTTTCCTCCCGGGTAAAGCGGTGGGGGTGTGAAGATGGCCAATCATTTCCAAACAGTGCTAAAATCATAAATGCGTAGAGTTATACCTCAACTCTCCACACTTTTTGATGCCTAAACCCCCACAGAAACAATTATATCCTGTACCTTCAACTGTTATTTACTTACTTATTTATTCATTCATTCATTTATTTATAGTAAATTTAACGACACTGTCAGTAGCTCAGAACATACAGCATTGAATGGTAGGACGATTAGTGAATAATGAACAGTAAATGATGTTGAAGGAAGTGGTCGTTGTCTGTTCGAGGCACTATCATGACAAAAGGCTGCAGCGTCAGGTTACATCACGCAAGTCCTCAGTGGGGATAGCCGGGCTTCGGGAGGAGATCTGCACTCGATTAAGCATAATTTTACAATCTGGAACGAAGGCACGTGTACCAGAATGCATGCGCTTCTCTGACATGTCTCGACAGTGTGTAGCACCCAGCAGGCGCAGTGGTGTTCCACCTTTACGGGTTTTAATGAGCTAGACCCTTAAAGATCAGACCAACACGCAGTCTCGAAACGTCGGTAACCAACTACGAAGTAAGCGACGTAACATCCATGAAGATCAACAACCTCAACTACACCGTTGCACAAGCCTACAAACTAGAAAACACAAGGAAAAATGACATAATCCGTTTCAGACGGCGTCACGTTCAAACCGTCAACATATTAAAATCACACACGGGAAGAAGTGCACAGGAGGCTAAATTCAGACTGCTTCCAACAATTCTTTTCAGCAACTCTTTTAAGCCTAAAGAAATTTACTTTACCTGTGGTTTCTTATTAGTGAGAAACATGATCTCTCTCCTCGGGGCCAGAACATAGATTCAAGGTGTTCGTGCGCAGAAAAATGTTTGAATGGAAGATGAAGAAAATACAAATGGCCTGAACAGAAGTACATAATGTGGAGCTTCACAGAATATTATCAGTGCGATCAAATGAAGGGCAGCTAATATTGTTGACAATGTAGCACGCACGGTACAGCGTAGTATGCCTAATGCATGGGAAAATGAATGCTAATTCTGCAGCAAGTTCTGCACCTCTCTCTTGTCTTTAGCTCTTTTCAGTCGGGTCTTCTTCCTTTCGAACGCCGCTAACTTCTCCTTCGTGCTGTAAGGTATGTCTGTCCTCTTCCTTCATCTTGTCACTAATTCATTATGTCCTCCACTCCGTTGGTTCTCGCCACATTTTCACTTCCTCTTCCTCTACGCCACTTCCATTTACACTACCGGCGACTGACTCACCTTCTAGTGCATTAACGTAGCGTTAGATCACCATTACCACCTCAGTCCACCATTTGGACACAATCCTATGTTACTTCCGTGCACCTCACGTCCTCATAACCCATTTATTTTAATATTATCCAGCCATCTCCCTCTATAACCCGTCAGCATTGCGTCTTTGCCCTGCATGGATTGCTCCCGCCTGTTCTCCCCCTTCCCTGTTTCTCACATTCTGTCTCGAACCGCAGTTGGGTCGCGGCTCGGCAATTACCGTGTGACAGACAGAGAGAGAACCTGGCACGTGTCGTCGTGTGGGCTGCAGCACAGCCCCTGGTATTGCGGGCGTGTACGAATGTGATAACAAGCTCGCGAAAGAAAAAATGACTAGCACAAACAGGAATACATGGACTTTCTTAGAACTATTATTATTATTATTAAAATCTATGGAATTTAGTGCATGCTTCTGTCGCCTCGACTAACCCTGATTTGGCAAATCTGAATGATCTGGAAAACACACAAAAACTTCATGATTACGTCACAACGATTTATTTCATACGACTTTCCCTCTAATTATGAACAAATAAACTAGCAACGCTGTATTCCATTTGATATCTTCAAGCTTTATTTCGAGTGTAAATTCAATTGTCGTTCTGTATCCGTATGCTTACTTACAGCTTAGCCCATTGGCCGTATTCCCACCTGCCGATTTTTACACGTATGTGGAAGAAACACTTTACTGACTTCATGTTGTTGTTAATAATAGTTTTACTAGTTCTTGGTTCTGTGTATACGTAATGATGCATCCGGCTGCGGTCTGTAGTTCGAATATCGAACAAAGCTTCCAAAGAGCAGGCTATAAACTGTAAATTTCGGAAATGGATCCCGTATTATGCTAATTACGAGGAAGGCGCAATTAAGGCAATTAATTGAGGAGTACTCCATGAACTGGTGTATGATGCAGACGCACCTCTTCTTCCGTACACACTACCCTCCGAAAACACACTTTTTTTTAAATAAACCGGAAAACTCAGACTTTATAGGGAAAATAAATCACAGTGTAATAAGCCTATGAACCTACAAATAACGCCAAAAAATAACAACTACAAAACATAATTAGACTCTACCTGGAATCGCTAAGAGAAAGTAATACAGTGTTTATTCTACAAACGGAGGATTAAAACACCAATAAATCTAAAATTTGGCTTGTATAAGCAGTAAGCAAATTTTACCCTATAGCCTGCCTTGAAGGCACAGATGGGGAATAGATGTATAGCTCTACTCTTTCTTTAACCTCGGCGCTAGATGGGGTGGGTGTTTAACGCCATGTCTCGACCGCTTTAATCCCTGGAATGACTCGCTACGCATTGTACAGAAGGCTGAGTGGGCCCTAGGGCCGGTCTGGACGGGCGTGGAAAATCCCGCTCTTTCGAGGATTCGATTCCTGGACCGTCCAGCTTGTAGCAAGTCGCTATACTGATTACGCTATCCCGGTCCATCTTGCGTAAGGAGTATTGTTTTTAATCTTTCATTTTGACGTAATAAATTTACATATTTCTAATGCAGCTGCAGATGTTTCGGCCTAATTATATCTATGTTAAAGAATGAAGGTTTCGTGTTTACAGACAAATAATTTTCGCTAAGTATTTTTATTTTGAATGCCCGATGCTGGCCCATTACGGCGGAAACATGTCATATGTTTAAAAATGCAGAAGAGCGTTTATATTAACCATTTAAAGACGAAGTGCAGACTGCTTTATTTAAAGACCCAGTCCGTACCGCGCAGTAAACACTTTTCATCTCGGTTATAAAAACCCATCAGTTTATGTTATATGGGGCAGAAGTCGTTGTTTGTTCTGAGATAAATACAAAACACATAAATCCAGTGTGGCAGAATGTCAAATCTTGAACGGTAAATCTTTTGGTGCATCGCGTAACCAGTAGGCTTTAAAAGGTTAAAACCTTCCTTGTATGTGTCACAACGAGGTGTCTAAAGTTAATTTATTTCTGGTCTCTTCAAATACGCTGTCAGGATCTCAGACTGGGGCTAGCGAACCCGTGGCACGCGGCATTCATTGCTGTTCCATTTTTTTTTACGCGACCAGCTTCTCTATATTGTGAAGAATATGAGTATATATATATATATATATATATATATATATATATATATATATATATATACATATACCTGACTGCGTAGAGAATGTATTTGAATTACCGTTGCTACCAAATAAAACAGCGAGTGAAACTTTTTACACAAACATGGAGGGGGCGAAGTGTTGACTTTATATTTAACATTGCGGCCCTGACCTGGCCCTGACTGGGCGAACACGTGACAACGTACAAAATATTCTAAAATTTTCTTTTCAAGCATTAGCGGCCCCAGTTACTGCCACACTTTGTTCGCTAGCGCATTCCTCGAGAACTTCATTAGAAATGCGATATAATAATTATAATATGCATTAATTATAATGCGCATTAAAAATAATAATAATAATAATAATTCGATAATTAATAATAACCGTGGAAGATACTAAGACCTTTTTCTGCTCCTGAAAATTCCCATGGGCACGCGAAAGAATTTCTTCGTAATTTATAGAAAATGTGGGCCCGCGCCCTAAAAAGCTTCGACAACTCTATACCATACTATATAACGTCGAATAATAGGACCACTTCTGAGTGACGAATTGGAAAATGTTTGGTAGGAAACGCTCCGTAGTAATCGAGGCATCTGTATGGACCACGTAAAACCTTATTCAGTACACCCACAGTAACGGTCAATGTTCAAACCAAACACTTTCCGAATACAAGCCTCGAACCACTACTACATGGCTTTGACTTAATGGCGAATTACTTGCGAGCAAAGCAACTTTTGACCTAACATTTTCTTGGTAACGATTTTGCTATGTGTGTTCTTAAGAGGTTGAACCGAAACGTTAAACACTTAGGGTTAAGCAGCTTCTGGCGAGACAAGTCACGATGTTCTGAAGCGTGATTCACACTCAGTGCCTGAAGAAACCAAGCTGGAGTGGCACTGTGGTGGGTCTAACTAATGATCCTGTGATTTGCTGCACTCCTTGCAATAAGCCAATTGCCTGTGTTCGGCTACAGTATGTCCATCGTCTTTTTGGTGGTACAAGATGTTTTCTCTCACTTCGTTTGCACTAAATATCTTGTTCTCAATTCTCGTACCTTGCACGATAATTGTATCTACTGCTTCCTGTAATCTAACATTCCCGATATTCCCAACGCCGTCTTTTCAAGACGGTTACGCTTACACTCCTGTCTGATCTTAGGAATTTCAGTTAAGCTAACATAATTAGTGACCAAATCAATGACAACAAAATGGACGGTGCATACAACAGGCACGGAATCAACACAAAATGTAAACGGAAGTGGGATTGGAAAACCTGAACTTGAGAAGCCCGTTGAATCGCCTAGAAGTAGAAGAATATTTATAGTTTTTTTTTAAATATTTTATTTAGCTTCAAGATCGGTTCTGGGGTCACCCAGCCTCCTATTCAGTGGGTAGCGGGAGCTGTTTCACAGTGGGTACAGCGGCCAAGGAGTGTAGCTGACCGCCCAACTTCATCCGTGACAACCCGGGAATCATCGGAAGACAAGGAGAAACTTAAATAATCATCATCATCATCATCATCATCATCATCTCCTATATGAAGGGTATTTATACGTATATTCCTGAGACAAACTATGTCCCAAGGGAATACAGTGTTGCAGCTAGTCTGTTGTTGCTATTCATGGTGCTTATATCAGTTTCAGTGTTGAATCTATTGTATTTTTACATTAGTACATTCCGAAGTATGTGTACAGTGCCCAATATGGCTATTTTCTGTAGTTTCTTGACTTCATGTTTTCCTGGTATGTTGCTCATGTATTTTCTGAATGACTTTGAAATAGTCCCAGTCGCCCCGATTATTATTATTATTATTATTATAGTGCCGAGGGTACGAATGCAAGGCGCTGTACCTCCACTTCACATACGCCTCTATGGTATGCACAAGGGCTTTAGCTTACTCATGATAGCCTATATGATGTGGATATATGGAATTGACTTATCTAGCTCAAGACGTGGTCCAGTCAGACTCTCGCGACAAGGTAAGGGAACCTCATGTTTCATAAATGTTGCTTTCGAGCAATCAAGGGACTACCAGTCTTCTAGATTAAATCAGTTACCCACGACGGACGGACACCAGTCCATGGCGTTACTTAGCGTGGTTCATAACTGATGCGAGAACTCAATTCTCACGGCATTACTTCCCTAAACACTGCCCTTCTCATGGATATAACGCCGTGCAGTCTCGTATACCCGATGATGTAGAGAGCAAGCAGCTCCTTAACACAGGTACACGTCTGCCACACTACAAGGAATTACATCCCAGAACACAAAAATTGTTAAGGAAATGGTAATCTGCGAACAGCATTAGCGCAAAGCCATATGTTGCATAGCAAGGCGACAGACGAGGACACGACCCTGCAGAAGACTGAGAGCTGCAGGACCTGGCTAGCCCGGCCCCGAGATAATCACACCCCTGGGGCATTCAGAGGCTTCTGTACGAGAAACTGGTAGCTACACTGCTTGGAAACATATCGTGTGGCTTTTGCATAAAAAACTGGTAGCTACAATGTTCAGCGCATCGCGTGGCTTCTCTATGAGTGAATGCCAACTAGTGTTCCATATATTGCGTGGGTTCTGTGCGAGAATGACAGTTGCATTGTAGGAAAACATATCGCAAGACTTTTGTACGGGCAGCTGGTAGCTATCGTGTATGGAAACATGACATGCGACTTCTGTACGAGAAGCTGGTAGCATATCGTGTGCCTTCCGTTACTATACGCTGGCAGCTATCATCGTGCGCAGAAACACGTCGCGTGGCTTCTGTGCGAGGAGTGTAAACCCAATCGTTGATCAGCACTTAGCCATTAACACGCAGAGAACACAGTCACCCTAAACCCAAGACGAAGAGAACAAACCAATCTTCCGATGTGATCACAGCTTTGCGTATTAGTACCGTTCCTCATCTGCATAACAGCGGCTTGGAAGCAGACCGCACCCTTGACAGTGTCATATTCAAGTGACAGTCACTTCGCCGACTGTCATGCTGCTACAGGTATGTGAAGCTGCATTTGTGACGATGTGGTAGTTATGTGTACCACCTTCAAGACTTGAGACGAGCTTCAGATTAACTAGTGTATCGATTGATCCACCCAGGCAGACAACTGCAGTGGCAAGGTAGGAACCAATCGTCCATAACACCACAGCAATCGCACCAAAGTACCAGACACTGTAGACATGTTAGTAGTTTCCATGCAAGAACACAATACACAATAGTGGCGCTAATGCTACGCATACTGACAGACGGAACGAATGAGCAAGTTAAAAATAACAACATGGAAGATCATAACACTCAAGTTGAGTTAACGGAGAACGACCAAAAGGTATTTCTGCCACTTCGTATTCTGGAGGTCCCGAGTACACATCCTTGCTGAGAAACGGTCTACCGTTAAAGTTTTCATGAATTTCCTCGGTATCTCCAGGCAATCATTGGTTGGTGACAAATTAGGACACTACTCCTTCCTTCCTCGTCCTTTCGCATCTATTGCCCACCATTTACCTTAACATTCCACTCTGCATTGTCCGTGCTACTGGCACAGTCGATGTATACACCATAAGCGTATAAATACAACGCAAATTAAATGCTGAAGGAATCTACAAGAGAAATAATAAGGAACCCTGGAACTGTAGATAATAATGACCATGAAGGCACAATCAACAACACAACAAAGTGACAATAATAATAATAAATATAACAATAACAACTACTCGCCCCTGGAGACATGACTCTCCTTATGTCCTGGATGCGTCAACTCGCGTCATGTGAAACATGCAACCAGGCGAAAGTTGGAGCTTTGGACGGATAAGAGGAGTGGAAATTTTCTAAAAAAAAAAAAAAGTTGATGCGTAGGTCGTCTATGAATCCTTAGGAGTTCTCGGACTTCCTGGTAGAGCGGTCCTTTTACAGGAACTCATTTTTCTGTGAACCGCTTGTCCATAATTATTTCAGCTCGCGGTAATGTATACATTTCTAAAACATAAAGCAAGAAAACTAATTTAAACTGTAAAAAACTTTAATAACTCAATGCACTGATTTATTAAAAGGACTACTAGTTTCCTAGCGTAATGAAAATATGGGTAAGATTAGGGATCCCCTTTATGTTTTACCGAGCAGAATCTACTCCAATCGACGGTTGAGAGACTATGTGGACATAATTTTTTCAGGTAAATACCTTTTTTTTTTTTTTAAATATTACAAGTATTCGATACAACAGGTATACAAAAGTAATCTCGCGGAACCCCTGGCCAGGCCTAGCGAGTCGCACTTTGAGAAGCACCGCTTTAAAGCATAGTGATAGCTTTACGTCCGTACCACCTACTTCAATAGAAACTGCATTTTACCCACACACTGTATTTACGCCATTACTTGCCTAAACATCATCAACCGCGTGACTTTTGTAACGGAGAAATGTTGTCTGTGGGATTGCAGCCACGTATTTGTCATTTACATGAACTTTAAGCTTCAAAGGGTTAAAGTGCAAATTGTGATTAGATTCAATTAAACAACATGAAACCTAACGGAGTGACCAATTAACACATTCGGTTATTTGCAGCAGATAATATTATTTCTGACGAAGACATTATTGCAGTATATGCGAGTATAGCAGGATTCAGCTGTCGCAGGACAAAAAGCAGTGAAGTGCTTTTGTGTACCTTCGAATTCCATAAAAACACAGACTTCCTTGACTAGATTTGTCAGTCTCACTTGCTTTTAATTATCCTGTACCATGGAGTTACTTAAATTTTGTATACAAGTACCGTTCTTGTCTCCTACACAGCTTCCACATCGCCTCTGGAAATCACACAGCCTGGCACCAAAGGCACTTCTCCTCAGGGTAAAACGACCAGGGCGTGAAGTTCTTCACTAACTTCCAGTGCCAAAGTTTAACGTACGTGGAGGTACATCTCCATATGCATTCATTATATGGTGTTTAATTAGGCACAGAGGAGGTTTTATACGTTATTCTCTGTAGTCTGGTAGTGTACCTAGTTATCAGTTGTACCAATGTGTATGAACCATTAGTCCAACAAACCGGCGTAGTAACTTCTTCTCAGCCTGCTGAATTCAGTCCATAACTTAGTAAGCTAATTATTACAGTCCGTTCTAATATTACTCCCTCATCAATGCCTAATATCTCAAGAGGTATCTACCCTTCAGTTACTAGCCCCTTAACTATGCTACATGTCCCACGCAACTCTTTCTACCTTATATCATCAGCCTAATAATAAATCATGAATAAAAATACAGCGGCCGCTTGTGCCGTTTTGTACCGCTCTAACACATAGATTGCACGTTCGAAAGCTCCCGGAAACGTGTATATTTATTAGGTTTTCCTCTCTTTTTGTTTCCCTACGTATACTAGATATAAACACTGAAATAAGCCCATCCCACCCCTATGAAACCCAACGTAATACCAACGAGCAAGGGTCACAAGTACTAATGCGGAGAATGGAAGGCGGCGGTCCGCGCTGGCCTGCAGCGCAATGAAGACAGAAAAGTACAAAGCAAGGCGCTCTTCATTACCTAATTTTGCCCGTCGCTGTTACGTCATCCCTATTAAGTCCAAATATTATCCTTAGCAACGTGTTCTCAGACACCTTCTTTCAACATTCTTCTTTTAAGATGAAGGATCAAGTTCCACACTCCTGCTGAACAACAGGAAGAATCATGGTTTCATGCTTCCCTTTTTTATGTTTGTACTTAAAAGATGGCTACTGAATGGTAGCTGTCATTTCCTGGGTTTATTCTGCGTTTAACCGCGTGAATAACATCGTCTTATTTTCTTATTATCTTCACAAGTACGTGAACGTCGCTGAATTTTTGAAGGATTTATTAGACAACAGACACAAAAAAAATAACTAAACCACTGTTGTTTAACTGAGCGGTAACATAACACGACATATTTGACACTATAAAAAGGGAAGGTTTGGGACTGCTAAGATCGCTCACCACTGGGGCGCATCATAAGGCAGTTACCCAGTCAACAACTGTCTTGCACGTATCTTCCCTGATATCCAATCGGAGCTTTCAGTGGCTGATATTTGTAATAATAATAATAATAATAATAATAATCACACGTGATCCCGATAGTAATATCACCTACGGGAGTAATTCCAAAGTCACTATCACAAAGTCTAACAAGCCTTAACTTGCACCCGAATACATATATACAACAGCAAAAATGTCATTCTTGGCACATGTTCAATTGTAAGAAACTTTTAAAACTACAAGTAAGACCACCGAGCCTAAACCTGTTAATTACTACATCCCAGGAAAGGTGAATATTTCCCAGCCAAAGCTGAGAAGTGAAAAACTCGATGATGATGATGATAATAATAATAATATCAACAAACTACACTTCAACATATGCAAGGAAACAGGGGTACAACTGGACAAAAAGCAATGGTATGAACATGTGCCAAAATAAGTAGAAACAAGTGAAGAAGGGAAGGTAACCACATTGTGGAACCAACAAGTACAAACCGACAGAACTATCGCCAATAACAAACCAGACATTATAATCCGTGATAATGAAAAGGGAACATGTATGTTAATAGACGTTGCAATCCCAGGAGACAGAAATATGATCAAAAAAGAAGCCGAGAAGATTTTAAAATATAAAGGCCTTACGATAGAAATACAGCGCATGTGGAATGTAAAATCAAAGGTGATACCAGTAATAATAGGGGCGACTGGGACTATTTCAAAGTCATTCAGAAAATACGTGAGCAACATACCAGGAAAACATGAAGTCACGAAACTACAGAAAACAGCCATATTGGGCACTGCACACATACTTCGGAAAGTACTAATGTTAAAGTAAATAGATTCAACGCTGAAACTAACGATATAAGCTCCACGAATAGTAACAACGGAATAGCTGCAACACTGTATGCCCTAGGGACATAGTTTGTCTCAGGAATATAATTATAAATATCCTGCATAAAGGAGATGATGATGATGATGATAATAATAATAATAATACGGTGTTTTCTGGACGGAAGAAACATATTCTTAAATACTGATACGTACCAACTCTCATTTAAATATCAATGCAACGTACCCTCGTGCGCAGACTGACGAACAGCTACGGACGTTTCGGAGGAGCGTAATGCCTCCACATTCGGGATCTACAGTTCACAGACCGAATGATGACCACTCTTATGCAGCCTCCGAGGTTACTCTGGGGCACGGCAGCAGCAGAACGCGCGCGGTAGTGTGGGATATTGGTGGGCGGGCGGTCGGCAGGTCTGTGCGGCTCAGCCTGAGAACATATAGGCTCTGGCACACAGTCAGAAAGGGTGCGACTTAAATGCACCAACACGCTACTGTCTCACTGAACCAGGAGCTGGCTGTAACACTAAAGCAAGGAACACAAACATGTAGACCGGAGGTTAACATGCAACCGAATCCCAAGTAAATAAATTTCTCACGTATGAACCGGATTTAGGCGATTCTTCATCAGTTACGACGCTGGCCCCCCCCCCCCTCCAGAATTCTGGTTCGAGTGACAGATCACTAATTCGCGACCCGTGCTTCATTATTTGTTCACTAATGACGATGTCTGAACTGGAGAGGTTGTGTTGGTTCAAATCAGACGTAAAAGTGATCAAAGGAAAGATCAATTTCGACCGCTCTAAGCAGGCTAATCAACAGTTTCGAGGAGGCGATGAAATACAACACGACATCGTACGAGGTTAAGCATTGCCACAACCGACATACGAGCCTGTACATACCGAACAGAAGTTAAACACGCGTTGGTACGAAAGTTCATATTACTTTTGAGGCATGGATGTTATCGAACAAGTCTGATGGAATTCAACTGCCTTTTACATTAAGAAATGGAAACGCGTCTGATAAAGCAAAATTGAGCCGTACGGCGAAACGCTGTATTCCGAAGGATTGTGATGGGATACTTAACCCTTTCAACGCCGAGTTACATCTCATCTGCCATTTGCTGGCATTATTAGGAGCTCAAAATATTCTCCACGTTAGCAGAGTAAGGGTTAAGCAAAGCGAGAGGGACTCCGACGATGGATCTTTTAGGACACTTAAGAAATAACTGCGAGTTCACTTGCAGGTCGTTTGACTAAGTGATATATGTTACATTATGCTGCAAAGTACAGTTTAAGTATTTAGAAATGAAGCAACGTATGATAATAACTGGCGGTAAGCGTCGGTTACTCGGGACACTCTCGATAATTTCCGAACTGTGCTCGAAACATGCGTGTGTAAAGAACAAGTTGTATGGTGCGGTTATCTTGTTGGGCGAGTGCAATGAGGCTGTGTGCAGAAGAGGTTCGTGTGCGTACTTACGTCAAAGTCGTACACGAGTCTTCTTGACTGCACTGAGACCTTTCACCCTTGACCCTGATAGGAAACAAGTGTAGCAGCATGTGCTGTCTGACTGCTGTTTAGTACTTCATCTTCTTATCGGCTTAAGAGTTCATTGCCTCGTGCAATACTCTTTACTGTTCCCTGACATTTCGAATGGCTGTGTAATGTGAAATGCGTATAAGTACATGTAAATGGTCGTTTATGGCAAAAGATACAGAAGACTGAGCTATACACAGGAGTCTATGAAGAGGAGAGAGGCGTAGATGTGACTGACCAGGTCCTGAGAAAGCCTAACCAGCCGCTCATTTTGTGACGAAACAGGGGGCGGGAGGGGATGAGGGGTGCGAGTTCTTCGTAACTATTAGCGAGTCACAAGTACGAAACGAAACATGGTTAACAAAGACCAGTGGCAACATTTACTGCCTTGTGACAGCTTGAGTTCATCGGTTCTAGGGATCCTTTGGTCTCTGTTTACCTAAGAAGAATCATACGTTTATCAGTGGTAAGGCCACGGGTACACAAGTATTTATTTTATTACCCACGCACATTGTTTTTCTAATTTATAAGCTATAATAATAATAATAATAATATTATCATTATTATTATTACTATTATTTTCTTATTAGGGAGGTCCCAAATTCAAACTTCGGCCCAAAGACTCGCTCTAATAGAACTTTTCGAGGCGTTCCTCCGTCCCTCCAGGCAAACTCCGGGATACATAAATACATCTCTTCTCCTTGCACTGTGCGAGTAGCTATGGATCCCGGCGGCACGCGACAGCGGCTCGCGCTGCGCAGCTGCTAACGGGCTGTCAGTTTCATTAATTTTGTTTTATTTTAATTCTCGCGCACAGGACAGTGCGATGCATGTTGTGTAGCAGCAGGTTCTCGCAGCAGCCAGCATTAAGACGTGGTTTTCTCGGACTGACGCCGTGTAGTCTGGTAGTTGGTACTAACATCTTGGAGGAGTGAACTGCAGTCCCACCGTAACGATAGTGACAGCAAGTTCCACCGAAACACTGCTATTTATCCACCAAAATACACGGCGTCACATCTCAGAAGAATGTAACCTTGATGTTAGGTCATGTTGGTTCAGTATAAGGGTGGAAAGTTGTTAAATGATTGAGTGATTACCAACTTTTGAGGCAAGAGCTTATTAGTCATTAGGTTGGTTAGTTAGTTTGTTGAAGGTGATAATGTACCTAAATCAATTTCTCCCTTGAAGCCCTAGTATGCCGCCTAATCCAAAGTCGCTTAACATCCTATTTTTTTCTTCAGAGATGAAGCCAAATGTTCTTTCGTGTCTTCACTTTACAGACGCTAGGTCAAAGGAGGGAAATAAAATAGCGAATCACCGTGATTGCGACCTTAGGAACAACGGGGTGCGTTCAACTGCATTCCTCTGAGACTGGCTCTACCGATTTTCCGCAATGCTCACTCGTCGCATAAGTTGCCTATGGTCACGGCGCTCTCCTGTCCCTCTCGTTAAATGACAAGGCCTTCATCCAAATACAGCAGCCTGAAGCCGTTCTTAAAGGTATTTAAAATTCAGTTCCTGCCTTCCAGAAATTACAGTCCGTTTACATTTCACAGGCGCACCGAATGTAGTGTAGTACAATGTATACCCAACACCGAGTCTGTGAGCAGCACACTTAGGTCGCACAATTTATAGGACACAAACTGGGTAATATTTAAGAGCCAATTCCTAAATGTAAGAGAGCATAAATCTTCTTCCTTCATGTAAATATTTTCACATTTTCTAGACAAGTTTTTACCGGGGGTGTGCCGACTGTTCATCCAGCTAACCTAACAATGTGCAATGAAATTAAAACTGCCCTAGACTTCCAATTTAAATCGTTGATATTTGTGTTTCACATCACGGACGTTGTCGGTTCTGTCTGTATCTCGTCACTTCATATCTCGGTCCGCCTGAATCTCCTCAGGTAGGCCTATGTCTCGACCCGTCTGCTACTCGGCAATTCGCGTCTCCTTCCGTTTCCCGTCGATTTCTGTCTCTTGTCCGCTTCTCGTCGTTTCCTGCCTCGGTATGTTTTCTGCCACTTCATCTCTCGGCCCGTCTGTTACCGTCCCTACAAATCTCGGTCTGTCTTCTCACATTTTCACATCTTAATAATTGTTTCTCGTTTCATTTCTCGATCTCACAGCTTATTTTCGTTTCCTGTCTCGGTCTGTTTCTCGTCGCTGCATGTCTCGGTCCTACCGTTTCTCGTCGAATCTCTTCTGGGTCTGTTTCTAGTGTCTTCATATCTCGATCTGTCGGCTTCACATAGCCTTGTATTTACGTAAGTCTGTTTCTCGTCGTTTCATATCTCGGTGTGACCGTTTCGTTTCGTGTCTTCGTCGGTTTCTCTCGGCTTTTTATGTCTCGTTGTATTCCCCTGCCCCTGCGCTGCGAGATGAGGTGGCGGCCGGCCGGGCTGTTTCTCACAGTGCGGCACGAGCGCTCTCTCCCAACGGTCACGGAAGCGCGCTCTTTCATGTGTGCAACAAAGACTATCGGAATGAGGTGACGCGACTGCAGTGTTACACGTTTGCGGCATATCAAAAATCTTTCTCGATTTCTTCACTGTGACTGCACCAAGTAACCAGAATTTGCGTGTGAAATGATAATTTATTTTCCAACGTGACTCTCGATTTCGCAAACAATCTGAGAAGCTATGACAGCAAGACTTGTCAGCAGCAGCAGCAACAACAAAAACAGCAGCAGAAGCAGCGGCAACAGCGGCAGTTTAGTGGGCAGCAGGTCGTCGGACGGGCGCAGAGTGAGTCTCGGGACCCATATTAATTATAGCCTGTCAACATTTCGTGCGCATTTCCCATTTCACTCCTGCGTGCTACATATCGTACCCATTTCATCCTCCTTTATTTGGTCACCTTAAGAATATTTTGATAAAGGATATGAAGTACGCAGCTCCTCCCCGGTCTCTTGTAACTTTGCCTCTCAAAGGTCCCAAATCTGTCACTACCATGCTCAAGAAAATAACAGTATTTATCCCAAGGTGGTTTCACGTTTCTTTATCACAAAATTATGTACCGTCTATCAAGATAAGAGGATAATTGGAAAGACTTGGCGGAAGTTGTTGTGACCTATCTGATGTACTGTCGCCACGAAATATGTCAGTGAAGACAGCCGCGATTCGAATGGGGTACCTACCGTTTGTACACCACTTCTGTATAAATTATTAGCGCAACTCAGTTTAATTCACACGTAGTCACTTTGGCACACTGCCTGAAGACACGGTCATGTGCCCGTGGCACTGGTTCTGCATATCGTCAGCCTGGTTCTGTCTTAGCTCTCACTGGCTGTACTCGACGCGGATGATTTTACTTACTTTTCCTATCGATTCAACATATTCCGTAAGTCCGAGTAAAATCGGTGGGTGATGAATCAGCCCTCTCTACAAATCTAACGTAACAAAGCCAGATTTGAGGTTCTCACGGCGGTATTAAAACAACTGTCTACTGTGATGTGACAACTTGTTGTTTTGTGGAAAGATAACAACGTTGCTGATAAACCTGCTGCCTTCATCTTCAAACTTATGTGCACATTCTGAAGACGAAGGCGGCCGATTCCTCCGAAACATTGGCGTTTGTTTACCAAATTGCACAGCATCACATCTCAGACAACCTTCCTGTTCATATTACAAGATTAAAATTTCTAGAGTGCGAAGAGCTGAGGAAAGATTTTCATAATGGCAGGTACATTGACTGTTTATCATTGACCTATGCGACCAATAAAAGTAAAATGTTAAAATTACAGTATAGATACTAAAAACATTCAAAGTAAATATGAAAGTCCTAATGATAAGAAGTAGTCACAAAAACAGTAATAGTAAAAAGACAAAGTCAATTTTCCATCATTTTTGTCCTGGCCTCCCAGTATCGCTCACACTCTGTCCTATTAAGTAGTGCGGTACACTGTCCTAGGTGGTTTCTGTCCATGGGTTCGCGAAGGCTGCATAGCATGCAGTAGGGGTCAGGGCGGATTCCACTGCGGTGAAGATGTGTACCCAAGCAATCATGCCCAATGCACAGTCGAAATTCTGCAACTGCCTTTCTTCTAGGCCAGTCTGGTATTTTGGCTACTTCTTGTTTCCATGGTTTATGGGATAGTCTTGTCGCCAGTTCATATCTGTATACATTTTGGAACACCTGTTTTAAATGTAGTTTAATAGAGTGGTAGGATGTTTCTCTAATATGTGTTTGTGTAATTTTGGCGCCCTTCTTAGCCAGTACATCAGCTTGTTCGTTCCCTGCGATTTGACAGTGTCCTGGTATCCACTGCAGTGCAATTTGTGGTTTGCCTTAAGTTATCGTATTAGGTCCTGGCAGTCTCTGGCTTCTGTTGATATCTTAGTTTCTGTTGATCCCGCAGGTAGCATTGCAGCCTTTGAGTCAGAGAAGATAACAGCTCTTTCAAATTTGTCCTGGTGTAAGTTCAGCAGACGTAGTGAGCTGAGGAAAGATAAAACACGGAATTTTACTTATTGTATCTGTAATTCATTCCATAATGTTTGCAGTACCTTAGAATCTGTAACGTCGAGCGCATTATTGCGATCAACTGCAGACGATGTAAGAAGAAGCGACCATGGTCTAATTTCGCGTTAAGTTACTATACCGCCAAGTGCCCGTACGTAGCGAGGAAAAGCACAAAACATCATAACAGTCGGTCTGATACACAAGCCAGAAAAATAACGGCTCGATGTTTACGGCCTACCGCGTTGCGATGGGCTGAGCAAGTAACTGGATGGGACAAACAAGAAGTTCATACAGAATTTTCACCACTTTCACCTACCACATCGGAGTCGCACTGGTTGCGTTTCCTGGCTCTCGTTGTCCGCTGTCCTTAGATTAAGGTGTACACGCGTCCCGAATATCGTCCACAGTTGAGGAAATATTGTTAAAAGTGAATTCGCTTAAAATTAATGATGCCAGTGTCCCCACTACTTTAATGCATTTCGCTATCTTACTGTAAAAATGCGTTTACCCAAGGCTGTTTTTGGATAATAAACTGCTTCGAATGTGGAAGAGACAGTCCTATCCAGCACTCGCCTGGAATAACTGAAAGAAACCGCGAAAATGACTTGACGTCTGATTGATTAGTATGACTAGATATTTTGGACAGTTATAAGGCGGTCTGCTGACACTATTCATGAGCCGTTAGAACCAGTGTACAGT
>Ga0123352_10002905_pt1 | contig 24332 bp, 16 predicted proteins | sample TergutLab28metaG_FD_89700 | JGI IMG/M metagenome (GOLD analysis project Ga0123352, IMG submission 89700) | Labiotermes labralis P1 segment gut microbial communities from Petit-Saut dam, French Guiana - Lab288 P1 | ecosystem: Host-associated > Arthropoda: Insects > Digestive system > Gut ...
ATACGGAAAGTACTGCAATGTGAAGCTTGAAGCCTGAGCGGTGGGGATCACCGCTGGTTCAAGAGAAGTACCAGGAAGAAATGCCTGTGACAGGAGACATACATATTGTATAATAATAATATTTCCTTTTGCTCAGAATTAAAATGTTAACTATGAATAACACTGAAAACCTGAACTGTCATATTCATTTACGCTTTCTGTGTGCAAGTCTGAGTAAGTTTTACTATATTATTAAATCTTTAAAGGACGTTATGAGTTTCCAAATGATACGAATGATTTATTATGCTTACTTTCAGTCGCGAATGAAATATGGTATAATATTCTGGGGGAGGGACTGGGATAGTGTAAAAGTTTTTCATGTACAGAGAAGGGTTATTCGATTAATTTCTGGTGTAAAGACCCGTGATCCATGCAGACATATCTTTATGGAATATAGAATTCTAACTGTGGCTTCACTTCATATCTTGGAATTGTTGTGTTTTATAAAGAAATTCATAGGGTATCTGAAACATAATTTTCTTATTCATATATATAATAAAAGATCGAACATTGATTTACACACGGTAAGTTGTAATACAGCTTTATTTCAGAGAAGTGTTGTAGATATGTGTGTTAAGTTACACAACAGGTTGCCTGAAAGAATAAAAACATTGAGTGATTTTAAAAGTTTTAAAAGACATGTAAAATTTTTACTCTTAAATAATTTCTTTATGTGTACAATTAAGGAATTTCTGCAGTTTTACCGATCTTAGCATTGGTGATATGAGTTTGTACTGGGGTGCTGATATGTCCTTAGCCCGACCAGGAAGGAAACAAGCTCTGAAGCATGTCAGGGACGCACGCGATTTCAACAATATCGAATCGTGAGCTGTCTTCAAGTCCCCCCCCTGCAAGGCAAGGCGCTGAAGGAAATTCACGCCATTCTGACAGAAACGTTAGCTTGTTTCCTTCCTGGTCGGGCTAAGGACTTAACAGCACTCCTGTACATAATGTAATTTGTATCGGCTATAAATTGTATTCTATTATGGGTGCACTGTTATCATATTATTTATTTATTTACATAATTATTATACTGCCTTCTATATATTGGCTTATTTTTTATTGACAAGTCCAATGTTACTATACAACTATATGGATTAAAATAAATAAATAAATACATAAACCACCAAATGTCCTGAACAAAGACTTTTAGGGTGTCAAAACTTGTGTGATGAGGGTACTAAAGACTAAACAGTGATCTGAGAGTAAGTGACTGGAATAAGAGAGACCAGATGGTAGCAGATAATCGACTTTAACATTTTTGTATAAAAGTTATGCAAAAAGTGTAATTTACAAATCAGTGTCAGACACAGCAGTGATTCAAATGTCTATGGTTATAAGAAAGGCAAAAAGAATGGAACATGACAAATTAATTCTAAACTCCCATAATAACGTTGAAACCACATGGGATATTATAAATAAAGAATCTGGAAGAAATAAAAAAAAAAGTGAAGTACAAGCTCTAAAAGTTGAAGGTAAAAAAATCACTGATCAACAAACTATTGCCGAAACTTTTATTGAGTATTTTGTTGCTATTGCAGAAAACGTTAAAAGGCAAAGTAAAAATAACCTCATTAATGATGATAACGATAATATGGATAGTCATACCCATTTCATGGAACAAGCTTTTATTAAACCTTACCTAAGTATGGAATATAAATGCAACAACAACAACAACAAAAGAAATTGAACAAATTATAGATTCCCTAAAAAAAAAAACTCATATGGGTATGACGAGATATCCACAAAGATCCTGAAGATAAGTGGATCTTTCATAAGCTCCCCAATAAACTACTTATATAATAAAATGCTGTTCTGGGGTGTATTCCCTAATAGATGAAAATATGTAACAATAAAACCAGTACATAAAAATGATGGTAAGTGTGGAGTGTCTAACTATAGACCTGTATCGCTATTCACATCATTTTCAAAAATATTTTAAATGGTAATGCAGAGACGGATTCTAAAACACCTCACCGATCATAATATATTAAGCACTGAACAATACGATTTCAGATTAGGGTTGAAGGTGGATAATGCAACTTATAAACTAACAACTAAAATTTTAAAGGGGAAACTGGAGGGAAGGAGACCACAGGGGAGACCTAGGCATAGATGGGTGGATAATATTAGGATGGATCTCCAGGAGGTGGGATGTGGGTATGTGGACTGGATTGGGCTGGCCCAGGATAGAGACAGGTGGTGGAAGCTTGTGAGTGCGGTAATGAACCTTCGGGTTCCGTGAAATGTGGAATTTCTCGACTAGCTGCAAACCAGTTAGCTTCTCAAGAAGGACTCTGCACCACGGAGTAAGTAAGTAAGTAAGTAAGTAAGTTCAGAACAAAAGTTTTTTTAACAAACAATGAAAATCACAATTTAGACACTAGACAAAGAAATAATTTATACCTTCCTCAAGCAAACTTAACCATTTATCAAAAAGGAGCTTATTATTCAGGGATACTAATTTTTAATAATTTACCTTTGGAGATTAAGAATGTTGTTGTTAATAAAAAAAAGTTTTAAATGCTTTGAAAAAATTTCTATATACTTACTCATTTTACACATTGGAGGAGTACCTTAGCCAATTGTGAACTGAGTACTGCATCACAAGATTTTTATTATAATGCTACATTGATTTTAAAATCCGATTTATGTGTATTATGTAAGTACTCATGGATTTTTTTTTAAGTTTCTGTCTAGGTACATTATGTATGTATTCATTGACTGTATATTCTGAACTGATCACATTTCCTTGTATAAAAATCAATTTGTCTTATTTATGTATTATAATCACAAATTATTATAATATTATTATTATTATTATTATTAAGACTTATTCTGTACTGTGCCTGTTGTTATCTTATGACAAGTTCTGTATCCACTCTGGTGGATCTCTGAATGCTAAATAAATCATAATGATAATGGTAAAGAACATAAGCCACTTATCCATTAACTTTGTCTTAATGTCTCATAATTTAGCTCATCTCCAGACTGTTCCTATCTAATTTAAGGTTTATTACACTATATATAAGTGGTTCTGAAATCATTTGTAGAATACTATGTTCATTGCTATTGGACTTCTTGTATATTGTTAGAAATTGATGAGTCCACAATCATATGTATGATATTTTGGACTAATAAACTAAACTAAACTATAATGTGATCATTATCATCTACATTAAACTGGTAGCACTGTCAAAACCACAATGGTATCAACTCCTGACAAGTACAACATGATGTACACATCATGATCTGACCTACACGCTTCATGTTACTGAACATGTTATCTGACTGGGAATACTGTTGTCTCACATACTGCAGGTATCTAGTTGAAATGTATAGAAGAGAACCCTTAAAATATAAAAGTCAGTTTGCTCCAGAACGTTGGTATTTATGTACCAAACTAAACAGTGTCACATCCTAGAAGGCCAATAATTATCATAATCATCACCATGGCTGATTAACTCTGTGGAGAAGAGTCCTTAAGAAGCTAATAGCTCCTTGGGTAGTGAAGAAGTTTTCCTAATTTTATAAGAGCCTGTCACTAGTCCCTGTCCTAAGCCAGATGAATCCACTCTTCCCATTGTCATATTTCTTAAAGATCCATTTTAATATTGTAGTTTTTACAATGTTCTTGTGGTATGGAGTCAGTAGGGCTAACAAAAATTTGTATTCATTATTATTAATTGTGTAAGCAATCTTTCTACTCTTGCAGTGGAATCTCAGGAGACAGCTGTGTAATGATCAGTTGGAACTACAGTCATTTGGCACAGCTGCCATATGAAGACGCTCTGCAATACACTAGTAATGCTAGCTCTCCTGGTGACCACGAATGCAACAGCTGGTCCTATGAAGGGAATGGGATTGTCTCTGAGGTAGGGTGCTATAGATAATTTTTTTTTTATTCAGACCGTGCATGTTCCTACAATTAATATATCATCCAGCATATGCACTCTGTGATTTCTATCATTTCTGCACAGTGTCACTGTCCGCTGTGCAAGCAGTAATTCACCTGACTGTAGTGTAAGATGTGTCTGGGTCTAACCTTAACCAGATTTGCATCCTCCTATTTCTATATTATTGCCCATTTCCTTGAAGTAATTGCTCCATAAAATGTGCCACATTACATTTTTCCTTTCATTTCGCATTCAAAATTTGCATCTTATTTGATGCCAAATAACGTCTTCATTTGTCCCACCGTCATCAAATAACTTGTGAATAACCTATTTTCAAAACTGTTTTGTTCCAAGGAACTTTGAATTCTTTCAAGAGTAACCCTTCAGAAGAAGGTTCTGCCTCTCCTTGAGGGAAACAGAACACAGAATGGCATGTTATCTTACACACCTTTGCTATGAATGATTCCTGAGAGTGGTACCTTGGGGCCTGAACATGTAGGGGTTGATATATGTCATAAATGGGGTACATTGGGTGCATATGTTGGGTGTTATATGGACTATAGATTATGCTCACAGTGCACATGATTCTCCTGTAAGGCGGTAAATGTTTTTGTTTCTTTGTTTGATTGTTGAAACTGTGTGGTTTACATCACATGAGGTCAGTTGGAGTCTGGAGAAGCCACTTCTGAAGGGTTACTCTTGAAAGAATTCAAAGTTTCTTGGTACAAAACAGTTTCGAAAATATGTTATTCTCATGTTATTTAATGACACTGGATCAAATGAAGATGTTATTTGGCATCAAATAAGATGCAAATGTTGAATGGAAAGCAAACGGAAAAATGTAATATGGCACACTTTAAGGAGAAATTATTTCAAAGAAATGGTAAATACTGAAGTTATATGAGAATGCATATCTTGTTGAGGTTTGAACCAGACATATCTTAAACAAAAGTCAAATGCATTTCTGCCTGCACAGTGGACGACACCACTGTGGAAAAATGATGTCAGAGTTCTTGTTCCTGGCAAAGACATATTAAACTGCTGTAAGTTGTTGTGTCAGTGGATCAACAGTATTTATTTTTGAAAAGTAAAGTTCAGCTAAATTATGTAGAAAAAAATCAGTTTCTACATCACAGAGAACACAGCCTCTATCCATTACAAAGATCAATGAGTCGGTGCTATTTAGGGAAATAACCGATATTGGGAATTACACAAGAAACATAACTGCAGTATTTTGTTCGTGTGACAGCTGTTGTTACCTGTAGTTACCGCTGGGCTTCAAACTGTTAATAATTCTGTATTTCTCTGGAAATGTTAAACCTTTATTTGAACAATTGCAAATGAAAAGAATGGTGTTTTTGTTACCATGTAGTGTAGAGTGTGTAAAATGCATTTCCTCCTGCTCATTATTAAGTGAGGAATTATTTGGAAGATGTAAATGTTTGAAATGAAGGTGTAGATCTTTATACAAATATTCCACAGTACAGTTAATTAGCTTATTAAAATATGATTCATATGTTTGTACTGTGTAACTGGTATGTATGCTTCCTGCTTTTGTCAAATGAGAATGATATATTTTCCCATAAATTTATTTGTGCTATTTTTGTTGTTGTTGTAGTGGGACCTGGTATGCAGTCGGACTCCTCTCAAATCCACAGTACAAATGGCTGTATCTCTTGGGAAATTCCTTGGAGCCCTCATCTTTGGTTTTGTGGCTGACAAGTATGATTTTAAAAATATTTTAATTATTTTGTGATAGAGTCATCAGTGAAATGGAAGCACAGTGTATCCCCACTTCTTACTCTTGCACTTCAGGCACTTACTTCTGTATCTTCTTTTGGTATGTCGCAACTGAATCGTTTGCTGTGCAGGTGGGGTCGCAAGAGGGGCATCACAATAGCCTGTGTCATGTACATCATAGCAGGTCCAGTCGCAGCATATGCACCACACTACCTTGTCTTCTGTTTGGCCCGTCTTATACTTGGCATGGCTGGCTCAGGCACATACAACTGTGGTTTCACTCTCTGTAAGTAACACATTCTGTTTCATCATTTTAACTTTGTGTAACTTCTTCTGTTTTCAAACATTACACACCTCACAAGCACCAGTGTGTACCAGCTGCATCATCAAATGTATTGGTAATGCTCCATGTGCTGGTCTTTTGTTCAGAGGGTAGCTGGTTTGAATCACAGCAGGGTTCTCAGATATCCTGACTGGGGTTTTCATGTGTTCCAGGTACTGCTGGAGTAGTTCATTGAAACAGGTCATATCTGCCTCCTTTTAATACACCACAGTACCAAATAGTATACATAGATATACACAGTCTACTGAAATCAGTTATTTGAGCAGTTGGCACTCATGTTCTACATTCAGGATGTCCTAAATTTTGCTGTTTGTTACAAGGGCTCCATATTCAAACACTTTATACAATTTCAGAAATAATACCTTCAATAGATTATGTCCAGTTTCTTGCCCATTCATTGTACTGTTTAACCCTAAATAATGAAGGAATTTGAGGAAGTGTTGTTTCATAAACTGAAAAAAAATGCAATTCTTTGTTTCTGTTTTGTTGTTTCATTCTATATTTTCTTCTTTTCTTGCTTTGTTTCTTTTGTATAGAATGAATAACTTTAATTGTATTTAACTTGTCATTCCATAAACACTACAACATGATAGTTCTGTGGGTTTGTGATGCCAGTAGCGTATGTTGGATGTGAAACAGGGTGCATGCAGGAATGGAAATCTAGATGAAATTTCATTCAAATTGGTCAGCTTTTTAAAGTGTTTCTCGAAGTATCAGCAACCATCTGACAAACTAGTTTTTTCTTTTTCTTGGCTGTGTGCTGCACACTTGACACACCCAGAATATGTACTGTGAATTCTGTAATTCCAATATGAGGTGGACTCAGAGGCAGACTATAAGATGTTCAAGGGGTTTCCTTGCACTAAATTCATTGCAACTTGTCATAAAGTATACAAGGTAAATACACTTGCACTTTGGAGCATGCCCAACTGGCCTGTGACCCCTTAACCTATACATTTCTAACTTGAGTGTTCTTTTTGAACATTATGTGGCACGTGTGTGCTTTGGACACTTACATATATTGATTTTGAACCACGTATGACAGTACAGCTATCATACTGAAGATAATCCAATATGTACATCCCTGTTGTAGTAGCTAAGAATTTATCATTCAAGAATAGTTTTACATCTCTCAGAGGCATTACAAGTTAAGTGTGTTAATATTATACTTCTTGATAAATAATATTTCATATATTTTGAAAGTTGTCCAGTGGACCAATAATTAATACAATGCATTTTGTAATACTGCATATACATTGTTTTTCTAGAAATGTATAAATTTAAAACTCACTTGAGAGAGCTACCTGCCTGAACCAGTGCCTTTTGCCTCTAATGCTGTTTCAGTGGCAAAGAGGCTACATGAGTTTTTAGGGTTAGCTTACAGTGCATCTGGGATATATCTGGTCACTATTAATGCATAACTTATTGCAGTTTTCTTGTACAGTAACAGAGTTCACCATAAAGAAGAACCGCATGCTCCTTGGCATTCTGTACAACATGTCATATCCCGTGGGAATGATGCTGCTGCCTCTGATTGCTCTCTGTACAGTCGGCTGGCGCATGTTGCAGTTGACACTATCTATTCCCACTGTCATCCTTATTGTTCATATTTGGTATGTCATTGTGGTTGGAATTGGAAGTATAAGTGTTTGTGATTTCTTATGATAGAGATTAGAATTAGCTCCATTTTCTGTTTTTAAGCTGTTAGGTGTGAACAAGTCTTGGTAGAAAGGACAAGAGAGGTACATCTCAAGGAGTTCAGTGATAAACTGTCTCAGAATGATGTTGCACTACTTGTTTTGTTCTTTCATCATTCATTTATAATATGTTACTAGCAGAACATTAAAGTAGCAAGAAAAAATTGCAGTACAGAAATAGTTTACTTTAGTTTAGTTCAGTTTAGTTTAGTTTAGTTTAGTTTAGTTTAGTTTAGTTTATTAGTCCAAAATATCATACATATGATAGTGGACTCGTCAATTTCTAGCAATATACAAGAAGTGAGATAAGTCCAATAGCAACAAACAAAGTATTCTACAAATGCCATAAAGATTTTGTTTTAGGAGATGTTCAAAATGTCCTGCATTAGTGCTGAAACAAAATCTACAGTGCCAAGCAAGGGAAGTGCAGTGCGATAATGCTATTGTGAGACACCTGCTTGTAACCTGAAGTTACACTCCTGGTTTGTGGGTCTTCTGGTATTTTCTCTGTGAAGGGTCCCATCAGGACATCTTGTAACTCTTATGGTTCTAAAGCAAGAAATTTTTAGGAGTAATGGTTATACTTCTGTTACATATAAATATTTTTAAATATCAATTTAAGAGGTTTGATATTTTCATGGTTGTGAAAATTTAGATTGCAATCTTCTGGATTACACCACAGTGTAGCCTTATGTGGTTATCCCTCTTTCGGATGCAACTGCTACCATCAGAACTGAGTCAATTGAAATTGTAAGTAGGTAATGTAAAGTAGGTGGAAGGAATTGGACTTCTGAGAGCTGAAGTAATCATCTCCCACAGAGAAAAGGCTTCAGAACTGAAAATACTGGGTGTCTGCAGCATGCTTGAGAATGTGGGATTGTGTATTTTGAACAAACTGGATTTTCCAATGAGATCGGGTTCAAAGAATACCCCAAGCTTATCTGTCTCATCGTCATATAAAGTCAGCTGTGGCAGAACACTGCATAAATCTGGTTCATATCATCCAGTATCCTAGGTAAGAATGTCAGGAATCATGGACCAGGTCATATAGGAGCAATAAAGATTGAGTCCATCCCAACAACATGGAAATGGAAGAGGTTTTCTGCCTAAGCACGTCATGAAGGCTTTTCATTCACAACCTGAAGGGATGAAGGATGGCTCTCTAGATACTAGACAGGCAGGTATTTCCAGTTGACTAGATTTTCTTTTTTCCTGACATCTACTTAAGCCTTCCTTAGCTTAAGTTCCTAAATGGATAAATCTTACTGTAGCACCATGCATTTTTGTAGAATCACTTCAATTTATCAACCAATGAATGCACATATAATTTCACATAAAACACTTTTAAAACACTTTAAAACACTCTGACATGTTTCGATCTTGTCAGATCATCATCAGGGAGCTTAGTTCCTTGCTAAAGTTATATTATAATATTCATAATTTAATTGTTCCTTGCTAAAGTTACATTATAGTATTCACAATTTAATTGTGAATACTATAACTTTAGCAAGGAACTAAGCTCCCTGATGATGATCTGACAAGACTGAAACATGTCGGAATGTTTTAAAGTGTTTTATGTGAAATTATATGTGTATTTGTTGGTTGATAAATTGAAGTGATTCCTAAACGGACTTCTACCTGCACACCTCCCTAAATGACTTTTTTGGAGGAGGCCCCTGGAAGGGCTTCCTTTTGTACAGATTCCTAAATAAGTTTCCTTTTATCAAGACTCTCAAATGCTGGCCACATGAAAACTTCTTTTGTGATATGTCATATTGGGAACTCCTCTTTTCACAATCTGTGACTGTGGTTGGTCATTTTTGTAGCCTCCACATCCTGGTTTGGCAACCCCTTCTACATTTCCTACCTCCTTCCAACATGGCTCACTTCTGCTTTGAATATGAAGGCAGCAAATTTCTCCAGAAGTTTAGTAACCACATGACAAGACTATATCAAACACCAAAATCTAAATTATGTAATTGAAGTTTCCTGTCTTTAATCTTGAATTTCAAAGATACTAACCCTGTTTTATACATTTACTTTGTCTTTTTAGTGTTCAATTAAAATAGTTACATTTTGGAATTTGATTGCTCATTGAATCTTTGAAAAGTAGGTGTAACTCTGACTACAACATTTACATGTTCAGGTTTCTACCAGAATCTCCAAGATGGCTTGTATCTCAAGGACGGTATGCAGAAGCATGGAAAATTGTAGAGAGATTTAGCAAGAAACAACAAATAGTGAAAGTGCCTTTGCATGAAGTTCAAAACACTTCCGAAGGAGCAAACACTTCAACAGTAAAACCAAACTTACAAGATGAAACTGATTGCATAGTAAGTACATTGTCAGGTAGTTCATTAATGAAAGCCAGAAGGTAAGCTGAATGATATACTAAAAAGTGTTTCTTTATATGGCACTGTGGAAGACATTGCCATGTCTAAAAAAGGGCAGATGTGAAGTTGGTGAATAATGATACCTCTGGATGACCCTCCAAGCTGGAGTTTGACAACTACCATAAATTCTGAAATTTAAACAAGAGTCTTTTATTAATAATATAGAAAAACATCTTTTAATTTTTTTTTGCACAATACACAGTCCTAAGATGTGAGCATAATATTACAAAAATAATAGACTCTTGGTACGGGTCAAATTGCTACCTGTATTTCAGCTTTCAATTCTAAAAACTGCCAGAAAATTATATTCTGTTGGTGCAATTGAAATGACATTAAAAAATGATAGGAAAATAATGCAGCATATGATTTAAGGAGTGGATTTTTTAAACTAATTTTTAATATAGGTTTGTAACTGTGACATTTAGAATGTCACAGTTTGGTTTCTTTTTTATTGTATTATAAGTATGATTTCACAGACACATGTGGAAAAGGAACTATTAAAAATATGGTATCTATAATTAATGGATGATTGAAGTGTCATCGTAGCGTATGTCTGGATAAACTGAGGAAGGCCATGACACAGTCCTGGCACTTGTAATTCGTTCGTTTAGGACAGGAATTTCATGTTGTAACATATCAGCCACAGTGAACTTGCCAACTGTGACTGGCTGCAGCATGAAGGATAAATAGAAAGGGAAACATCTCCAACAAAGGCGGATTTTTAATCATCTTTGTGCTATCTGTGCTGAAAAATGTTAGCTAGATAGTTTGCCTACCCCTCTAGTCACCTCTTCTTAAGGTTGCACTGTCCTTTTCCTAATTCCTTCGTAAAATAAGGGGATCTGAGAGACTTAAAAAAAAAAAGAATCACTGTAAAATATGATGCAGTTTTTCTGGCTTGTTGAGATGGCCAACTTCCACATACCACTGTTTCTTCTTCCTATTTGTAGATGACAGGAGCTTCCTGGTGCGTAACTCAGGGAGTTATAAGTGAACTCGCCTTATGACATTTGAGGTTCTCACATCAGGGCGTCAGAGTATTAACTTGTTTTGGAACATGATGCTGTGTCATTGAGAATACTCCTAACATTTTGAAGGAACATGGTGCCTTCATATTCAAGGTTCAAGCAATACAAGAAGAACTTCTTGAGAGCATCATATCCCAGAAGACCTGAAAACTCCCCTTGCCAGAAAATTTACCCCCCCATACAAAAATTCAGGTCATGAAGTTTTGAGCAATACAACAGATTGATTTCCAATTTCAGGAGCCAACTGGTGCTGCAGCTTTCACAACTAACCCTACCAACTCAACTACAGACACAAATACTGAGCATGCCCCATGGTACAAACGTGCCATTGCTGCTCTGAAGAGGGTGTTCACAATATTTGGCAACAACGAACTTAGAAAACGACTGCTCATCTGTTACTTTTCCTGGTGTGTCACAGCGATGACATACTATGCTCTTGCACTCAATGCTGTTAACTTCACAGCTGACAGGTAATTGTGCATAATACATTGCAGTAACTGCCAGCACTACACAGTGCATGTCACATGACAAACACTGACACTATGTGTTCACACAGCAGTTAATTTTACCTTGAAATTCCTCCCAACTTCATGGCTTTCAGTGATGACATTACTTACTAACAACAACAAATAATATACAACTTTAGGTACTGTTGCAGTTTGGGCTACCCATTAGTCCACAGGCATTATTGAAGGAAGCCAGACAATAAGACCGTATTTAAAAACTTTCATGATTCTTATGTGAGTCTGATGACAAACACAGGAGTTTTCAAATTAAGTTTTATGTATATTAAATGTTCACTGCATGAAGACTTGTATTCATTACTAACCAAATGCACAAGAGGTAGTAATCATACACTTATATCATTACATGGGCCGGTACCTCAGTTGGGAAAGCGACTGACTATGGGCTGGACGGTCCGGGATCGAATCCCGGTGGGGATGAGATTTTCCACCCATCCAGACCGGCCCTAGCCTCCTGTACAATGGGTACTGGGTCTTTCCTAAGGGTAAAGTGCGGTTGGGGCGTGCTGCTGACCACTCACCCCTTCTAGTGCCACGGTCATGGAAAAATAGAGCTATACCTCTACCCACCCTCTGGGCCACACCGGGCCTGTAACGGAATCACTTTACCTTTTATATCATTACATAGTACACCCTCCTACATATTTTTGCTGTAAGTAATATCTTTATTACACACAGCTGTGTACTGTTTATTTCTACAAAATATGAATTCCTTTGTGTTAAAGAACTCTACCAGTAGGTGGCTGAGAACAGGCAAAATATGTAGAAGATTGTATTGTGTTATGATAAAAAATGATTATTACCTCATGTGCAATTAGTTTGCAATAAATACGAATGAACATGCTTATTGCTGTGAATATACATTACCTTATGCCCTAAAACTTATTCCCAGGCTCAGGGTTGCATCCTCCTTTTACTAAGCATACTGATATGTTTACATTTGCATAAGAAACTGACTTCTAGTTGGTAACTTGATGATATTGTAGGTTACATCTTCAAGCCATTCTGCATATTGCTGTCATGGTAGTACACTGCCAACGTGTTGTGTGATGCTAAAAATTATCCTTGCATATACTTTTTGTTGCATTTAATGCTGGTGGACTGATTGGAGGGATTTTAAATTTTGTAGCAGACATGGATATTCATCTGGTTATGTTTCAGTTCAGACACTATGTATGTCAAGAAGTGAATGTTGTGTTTTATTATGTACTTCTAAGTGTACTGCCATGATGGTTTCTATGTACCATGCACATTCTGAATATGGCTGTAACATCGATAGGAAGGACAGCAAAAGTACACAACTGCATACAATGTGAAACAAATGAATAAGAATTTACAGCCATGAGGTAATTTTCTCATGACACAAATTTCTTGGTTGTTTATGATGAAGGGGATGTAGCATTGTTTAATAACTAAGAGAAAGTTTACCTATGACATCACGTCAAAAATAAAAATTCATATAATACTTCATCATTAATTAAATGTTCATATATAATATAAATATACTTCCTCTCTAACAAGCCCAGAAGTGCATCTCATTGTCAGTAAACCTGCTTGAACATGATAGCTGTCATGCATTAAGTTATTCACACTAAAACTAATCATAAACAAAACATTAAAGGATGTAATTTTGTTGTCAACAGATACATATATGTGGCAGTGGCTGGAGCAGTAGAGGCTGTAAGTTATATCCTGCCCATCCCTATGTTGCAGCGGACAGGCCGGCGAACGACATCTGTTCTTCTGTATATATTATCTGGGGTAGCTCTCCTGTCCATTCTTGCCATACCCAAACGTGAGTTAATAAAACTAGCACTTATACTTAATTCCTTACTGACTTACTCCATGAAGCAGAGTCCTTCTTGAGATGCTAACCAGTTCTCAGCTAGTCGAGAAACTCCTCGCATTTTATGGAACCCGAAGGATCATTAGCACATTCACAACTGCCCACCACCTGTTCCTATCCTGAGCCAGATCAATCCAGTCCATACCCCCACACCGCACTTCTTGACAATCCATCTTAATATAATCCACCTACGCCTGGGTTTTCCAAGTGGTCTCCTTCCCTCAGGTTTCCCCATCAAAACCCTGTATACAACTTACCTCCCCCCCATACATGCTACATGCCCCGCCCATTCTCACTACAGTGTGAAAATATACTAGGTTTCAAGGCAAAGCTCCATGCATTACTAAACTCAGCACTAGATGGAGACAAGTCATCAATTTCCCTGGCTGAAAAGTTTCACTTCTGGGTAGAGAGGACCCAGATAAAAAGTTAGGTGAGCCACAGAACTGGTTAGGGAGGAGAACATTCCCATAAACCTGCAAGAAATTTAAACCCCATATATCACGTTCACATCCTGTAAGTCTTGAATAATTTCAGTGCTGACCTTGTGCTTCCTCGTTCAAAAGGAGTTTGCCTTCACTCCTCAACGGGACACAGTCCACCCTAGCTGACCATGATACAGTCTGCTCTCATACACATGGCACTGGTCTCTGGAGTTATGACAATAGAAAGAAGGTATCACTATGCAATTCAAGGAACAAAGTAATGGTAATGTAACCATTGCATGACAATCAATGAATACCAGTATGAAAGTTTGGATCGTTTCAGCTCTAATTTAGTTTGATTTTCATTTCGTTGATGTGTTAATGTTAAAAATAGCTGTTCAGTTTACTTGGCCTTAAATACACCACAGACTAAATTCCCAGAGGATGCAGGCTTTGTATCTGTTGATGTTTCTTTGAGAGCTGCTGTGCTGAACAATGTGATGAATCAGATTCCCTTTCCATAACAGTGCTGCACAACAAATTACAAATCTGACGAGAATAAAGGTGATAGTACAATGGTAAAGTTAGACAATATGCAGTTGCACGTAAAATACAAAAAATGTGTTGGTAACAATGGATATTGGTGGTTCTACTTCAGATGAGACGATTGCCATCATGAGTGTCGCCATGGTAGGAAGACTCTGTATTGGGGCAGTTTACGCTGTTATTGTTCTGCACACTGCAGAACTGTTTCCAACTGTCAACAGAAACACAGCTCTTGGAACTAGTTCAACAATGTCTCATGTGGGCTCATTATCAGCTCCTTACATTGTTGATCTTCTGGTAAGTTGTATGAACATTTTACATTCACTTCATTCCAATTATACCATAAGCTACAGTTCTCTACTAAACTAACCTCATCATATAATCACAACATTGCAAGTGGTATACTCCACAACACAGCACACAGGGAAGTATCAGGGTCTAAGCATATTACAGCAATGGAAAGTTCAAAACAGTAAACATTAAACATTAAGCGAGGAATGTAATGACTGGTATATTTAGGGTGGTGAAATATAGGTGGCTGCAATGGACTGTGTACTGTATATAGCCCAGATATGGAGGGGGGGGGGCATGAAAACTACATACAGAATCTTGATGAAAAAAAGTTGAAAGGTATTCTGGTCTTCTGGCATGTCACCCTGCATTGCCGTATGAATGAGCCCTGACATTTCAAAGCTATATGATGCCTTCATCTTTAAGGGTTCTAGGTCAATTAGTAATGCCAAAGAATGAGGTATTCGGCATTATTAATGGACCTTGAATTCTCAAAGATGAACGTTACATATTTCTTTGAAACACTGAGAGCCACTTGTCCAACAACACAGTGTAACATCTCAGAAGACCAGAATCCCCAATAAACGACCATTAAAACTTCAGAAGAAGCTGGCTTTGGAAGATTTTGAAGGAGATAGGACGTTGGTGGAACTGATTCATTACTGCATATACAGTGATGGGCCTTGATGTTAGTGGTTAGAGACTTAGTTGATTTTGGTGTGACAGGAATGGTTAAATGAACTGGCTAATATAGGAAAGATATCAACTGATCGATAGGCATCATACTTAAGACATGACTGACTGACCTGAAAATCTAAGTGTTGAAATCATGTGCTTCGTTAATGTTTTCCTGTTGCAGGGTGAACAAGCATGGTATATACCCAGCACAATATGTGGTGCAGCGGTACTTACTGCAGGACTTCTAGTACTTATGCTACCAGAAACCAAAGACAAAGATCTCCGTGACACTGTTGAGGAAATGACTGAAACAGGTTCTAGAGACAGAGTATCTATACGGAACTGTTGCCCGTTTTGATTATCTGCTTTTTTAGCAATATGAAAATAGTCTATACAATTAAATACTTTATTATCCTGCTAATGCACAATACATAATATGTGCATACAATTAAAATTACAAAATATTTAAAAGTGTTCCAACATGCTTTGGATCACAGAGGATCCATCATCAGGGAGCCTTGTACAGTGCTTGGCTAAAAATTACAAGAATGATTCTATCGTGTCCGTTGACATGGACAAGGTCGGTGTTATGGCAGCATGTTCTGACTGTAATTAGATAAAACAAGGGTGGTCTGTTTTAGAGACAAATTATCAGCCAAAACAACATGAAATGGAAAACAGATATAATAAAGTATAATATAGGACTTACCCTGTTGTGCATGTGTTTGTAGTTCACTGTATATGAAGGCACTGCCCTAATGGAATGCTAGGTAGGTCACATGGTATGTGGGCTAGGTCGAAGAATAGAATTGCCAATAGCATAGAGCTAAACATCTATAGAAGGCCTACATACATAGACATTACCATACATTTTACCTCCAACCATCCATTCAATCAAAAACTAGCAGCCTTCATCTTTTATATCAACAGAATGACTACAATGCCCATCACAGAACAAGCAAAAAAACAGGAATGGAACAAGATAATTATAATGGCCCGAAACAATGGTCTCCCCAAACATATAATCCACAGATTGAGAATAAACTAACAACTAAAATAGATCGAACAAAACACACAGGCCACCCACAACAAAGCAAAAAATGGGTCACCTTTACATACTACAGCCTTTCTGTGCACAAAATCACCAAATTATTCAAATGAACTAACTTGAAGATAGCCTTCCACCCTACCAACAAAATACTACAACAACTTTCACAAAAACCTAACAATCCCAACCCAAATGGAATATATCAGCTTAAATTTAATACGTGCAATAAGACTTATATAGGACAGTCAAGTAGATCGATAACCGTAAGACATAAGGAACACCTTCGTTACATAAGAAACAATAACCTCACATCAGCATATGCCATGCACATTTTGGACAGTAGGCATGAATTCGGCTCAGTGGAAGAAATATTCAAACTATTACAACCATGTAGAAAAGGCATGAAAATTATTGCTGGGAAGCCCTGTTCATGCACATACATCACAAACAAAATATATTGATCTTAGAACAGCAGGTTACTGACACTAAACTGCTCTTCGACCTAGCCCACATGCCACGTGACCTACCTAGCATTCCATAAGGCAGTGCCTTCATATACAGTGAACTACACACATGCACAACAGGGTAAGTCCTATGTTATACTTTATTGTATCTGTTTTTCCATTTCATGTTGTTTTGGCTGATAATTTGTCTCTAAACAGACCACCCTTGTTTTGTCTAATTACAGTCAGAATATGCTGCCATAACACCGACCTTGTCCATGTCAATGGACATGATAGAATCATTCTTGTAATTTTTAGCCAAGCTCCCTGATGATAGATCCTCTGTGATCCAAAACATGTTGGAACACTTTTAAATATATAATACATTTATTATTATAATCTTCTACATGCTTCAAACAACTCTGGGCCCATCATCAGGAGGTCAAACTGCACCAATACAGCATCCAGCATAGTACTATCTGCAAGTGACGTCTTGTGTGCACACCAGATGGTCACTCACAAAGAACACCACACCAGATGCTACACCAATACAATTGGACCTCCCAATGATGAGCACAGAGCTGCTTGAAACATAATAGTAATAATAATATTTATTTACTGCAATTGGGTTTGTTATCCGGTGGCAGTGGTTATTTTACATGTATACAAAACATGAAATAATTATTTTATATTTTATAATTTTAATTGTATCTACATATTATATATTGTGCATTAGTTGGATAATAAAGTGTTTAATTATCATTGATACATGGTGCAAACATGGAAGATAGTCTATAGAATATTAGGAAAGACAAACACAGGAGTGTGATCTATGTTGAATGTTGTTCATCCACTTTTAGTGTTGCTCAAAATTGTGCGTTCTTTGAAAGAGACATTAGCACAGTATTTCAAAATGTATTTGTGTTGCTCTTCTAGAAGTAACACTCTAGTATTTTTCTCAAGAAATGAATTCTTCATAGGAGTGTCAATTGATAATGGAGTTTCATGTGATGATGAGACTGCTACATCAGTATGAAATAGTTCTATTGGTATAAGACTTCAATTGCTCAAATTCCTAATTAAATCCACCACATATTGACTTTATATTCTGTTGTCAGGTGCCTTAATGAAATAAAATGTGACAACTTGTACATCTAACCACAAAACTCTAAATATTTTACATAATACAGTTCATTCTTGAATGCTTTATATTAAATTTACTTTAATTACATGACTGTTCCTCTTATCCATACATTTCTTTCTTCTTATTCAACAGCCAAAATGTCACCAAAAAATTTATATACTGGATGGATTTATTGTTGTCAGTAGTTCTGAATATCTAATTAATAATAACAATATGTCCAACAAAAAATCCTTCTGCCCGATATCATGTCATATTGATTTACTAGAATCATATCAATTGACATCCCTAATTCAATATGTGTGATTTTATGCAATTTGTATATGTGCTCTTAAGCTGCATGCTGCTAATTTAATCTGCAGCCTCTCATCATGGATGTATGCACCAGCTTCAGAATGTTCAAATACAGGAGCCATACTTCATATTTAGGTGCAAGAGGAAAGCTTTAGATGTGGCCCCTTTAAAATGCCCTCCTTTAGCAGCCACACATTACTGTGAGCACTTATACAGTCGTTCTTACAATTTCTGGAGTACGAAGTGTGACCTGTAGCAATAAAATCTTTGCCACTGCATTCTTCAGCCAGCTCTTGTTTTATGGATGAGGTAAAAACTGCATGCAGGAACACCAGTGTTTGGTCAACTTCATTTCAGTATCCTGTGGGTAAACCATCCCTTATACATGGCCAAGCATCTCCTTGTACCATTCTGTTTACTACAGCGCCTGCAGGAGATGATGCCAACATCATCTCCTGCTGCCCTGATAGGCCACAAATATTTTCATGATGCTCCCATTCCAGCCCTCCTACTGAATAATCTTGGTTTTTTGCTATGATGGTGAAATCTATAAAAAGACCTCAACTGCAACAATTCAGAAGCCTAAAATCTTGAACTGTCATCTACTTTGAGGGTCATGAAAGAAACATCAAGTTTGTTGGAGAAGTCTTGATTTATGCCTGCTGTGTTGATCTGCATTTGGTTATTGCACTGCTCCTACATCAGCGTTCTTGATTCAGTGGGTTGGCAGACATGAAGCATCTTCAGAAGTTTACTGAGATTGGCGTGGTAACTACTAACCAAATCTCTGACTGTGTCAAAAACTATCTATAGCGTACGACAATCCGAGCACACGATCTATTGCACTTATCTAATATTGTTCTCATTTCATATGAGATACTCCTGCATTGTGTTGTATTCATTTATTCACTGCTATTCCAGCTATTAAGAGAAGCTAGAGCCATTACTTTTGGTGCAGCCCAAAAGACCTACATGATTTTGTTCATAATGTGCCATTGTAACAGCACTTGATGTTTTATGAATTTATCACATTCTGTTGTAATTGTGTTACTTAACTTTAAATTTAAATGCACTGCACATTTTCAGACAGTGCCATTTGACCTGTTGTAAGAGCATCAACATGGCTGACTCCTTCAATTTCCAACTTTAATATGGAATATTGTGTTTGCTTTTTCTTAAAGCACTTATGTTCTCTAAAATTACAATTTATTGTTCCATATTTTCCAAAGATATGATTCACCAGCAATTAACACACACAAAAACTGGGAAATTCCTCAGAAAACACCTAACATACCTCTGGATTATGAGACACATTTTAAAGCACTTTCCAGGAGAGGAAATGAATATTATGCTCTGGAAGTGTCTTAGTAAATACTACCTCTGTTAGTTCTTTGTTAGTTATTGTAAGATTGGTTGTTTGTCCACTGTAACAGAAGCACAATTTAATGTTTATTAACCCTATAAATGCCAAGTTAAATCTCATTTGCCATTTGCTGGCATTGTTAGGAGCTCACCATACTCTCCATGTTAGCAGGATAGTGGTTAAATTAATTTTTTGTGGTATCTGTCCATCTTTAGAGGATATACATTATCATATTTCCCATATTGCCACTATCTGTAATTTGTGATCCTATTAGTGTGTTTCATTGTACATGATTGACTACTTATTTATTCTAGAAATTTCCTAACATATTAAACTAATAAAATATTATGATGTCTCACCAAGAATATGAATAGCCACATTTTATTTAGTTACACAAAAAAGCAAATAAATTTATTGTACATAGCAAAATATCCTCATGCTGTTCGTCTCTTTATAGCCTATAAAGATAAGCCATATTTTGTGGGTTAAGATGACCTTTCACTTGCAAGCTTAGGGATAGCCAGCTGTTTTATTGTAACTAGGATCAGTGTACTGTTAACCATGTACTACATTACTCAAATTCCTATGGCCATTTCAAGCAATACCTAATGTCTCTGATGAAATGCACTATTAAATATTGGGCACACTTCTGGATGTTAGCAGTGCTTGAATAATGTACCATACAGAGATTGATTCCATGATAAGTGTGGGTCCCTCTCATCACAGCTCAGTGTCCTCAGCTTGCAGATGGAAGAACAGCCTCCAGATATGAAGGGTAGCTGTGAATATGTTGAATAATGACACTGTTTTGTAAAAAGGGGCTACCTTCCTATCTGATATGCAGTGGTTTGTCCCTTGTTTACAAAATATGAATGTCAAGCAGTCACAGACAGCCTAGAGAGGTGGTTCTCTGGCTTGGGGGTTGGGGAAGGTGCTAACAACTCCTCATTGTAATGTTACAAAACATTTCACACAGCTTCAGATCTGTACTCCTCATCTAATATTATTTGGGTTATAAAATCAAGAATGAGATGGGCAGGGCATGTAGCATGAATGTTTGACATGCCGGGTGCATACAGGGTTTTGGTGGGGAGATATGAGGGAAAGAGACCACTTGGAACATCTAGGCATAGATGGTAGGATAATATTAAAATGGATCTTCAAGAAGTGGGATGGGGAGGTATAGACTGGGTTGATCTGGCTCAGGAGAGGGACAGATGGCAGGCCCTGGTGAATTTGGGAATGAACCTTTTGGTTCCATAAAATATGGGGAATTTCTTGACTAGCTGAGGACCTGTGAGTGTCTCAGGAAAGACTCTGCTCCATGGAGTTATTTAGTTAGCTAGCTGGTTGGTTAGTCAGTTTAAAGAAATCTATTTTCTCTCAAGTTAGAACAGGTATGGGAACTTCTGTCAAGAATGTTCAGTATGTGGTTTGTGAATAAGGGATTTTTCTGTACATACCGTACCATACCATACCATACCTGAAGTATATTATGATATATTTTAAAGTTACAAAAAACTGTTCTGCCTTCAAAATTAACATAACTTTACTAAGGCACATTTATCTGAATATTTTAACACCCCTGTTCTGTCCTTTATACCGACACCACACTCTGTCCATTGCTTCATACTGCATCCAATGGTCTGCCTGGAGAGATTTTGACATGTTGTCTAGGGGTACATATAATACAGGGTTACAAATACAGCAGAAATGCACATGGGAACTGTACACAACACAAGCACTCACTAAAGACAGTGTCATCTGGCAGCAGTAGCATAGGTGATGCTGTGAAAACAAGCTGCTGACCCTGGAATTAATTGGTACTAACTTAAACTTACATGTTCTGGAACACAACCAGTTTTCAGAGCATTCCACATTCTGAAATATCAGATAAAAGATTCCATACCCGTACTACATACCACCTCAATTTGTGACAATTCTGGCTAATTGTAGGAAGCAAATGAGTATCTGTTATAAACTGGGTGTCATTTCTGTTCATATAAGCTTCTGACAAAGAGCTCCACTTTCTAGCCAACTCTCCCAAGAAATTAACTAATCTAATATGTTGATTATGTGAGGAGTTACCAGTGTTAACCACAATAGTATTTCACCGTGCGATGCATGGCAGAAAGCATTTAATATATGTAAAACAAGCCACTCAATATTTAACATGCATGTTGAAAGACACACTATTTCACTACAAGTGAATCCAGACAAGTATTAGATGCAATGCCACTCTGCTTCTTTTCTTTCATTTTTTCCCCTTTTTCCCTTCTTTCTCCCCTCACCTAAAATTATCATCCTTCAATTCACAGGAGCCAAAAAAATGTTATGGAATTCCACACTTGCTGACAGTTATGGCCAGTAATCTGGTTTTATTTCCTGAAGGCACTGTAGGACATAGCCCTCGTCTTTTCCTAATGGGGTTGGGAACCATCCCACAACAATTTTCTCCACCAAAAATAATATAATTTTACTGCTGCATTTGTCTCTGATACACTAATCCATCTTCTTTTTTCAACTGTTCATTCACTGCAAGTTGCAATATAAATAACAATGCAACACAAATAAATCGTCACAAGGTAACATCTTTGCTCTGTATTTTTTTGGTCTACTTTTCTTTTATAAAGGATAAAGTATGCTTTCTAGGTCACATGCTTTCTGGGTGTGTGTTTGACAAAACAGTGGTATAAACCGCGGCTGACCAACATGCTGCCCTAGAAGAAGAATTTGCAGCCCTCAATCACCTGAAGTGTTTCAATAATACAATATCACAAACATAATATAAACGGTCTACAGACCATAATATGACAACTTTATTAACAGAGAAAATGTTTAGAAACTATAACTCATCACTTTACAGTCAGCATATGGTACACCATTCAGTCTTTGTGTTTGACTGAGTTTAGTAACATCTACTACCTTGCCATTCAAACATACGTTTCACGTAATGTATTGTTTGTAAATAATGGTCTTGATATACAGTGATACCTCGGCTAATGAAGATAATTCGTTCCAGAATCACATTCGTTAGCCGAAACGTTTCCATTTCTTCATTCACAGAACTTCTTTGGGAATGTAAACAACCCAGTTGGGTTGGTGGGTCTCTCCTATGTGATGTGGTCAGTTCATTTCTTTGTCACACAAATACAGACTGAAAAGATAAGCTCCTGGAATGGCCTGACCATTCATGTTTGCTGCTTTATGTCAGAGCATGCATCCACTAAAACATTCGTTAGCCGAATCCATATTCGTTAGCTGAGTCTGAAAAACAGCGAAAAAAATCTTCGTTGGCCGAAAAATTCATTAGCAGGGTCGCTCGTTAGCCGAGGTATCACTGTATGTATACAAACGTGCAGCCCCCAGATGAGTTCTTAACAAATTGTGTGGGCCTCCTGTGGGTTGAAGTTAGCCAGCCCTGCTCATTAACCTTGCCACTGCAGTACACAAAAAGCATGCACTTCTGTATTTCCTGCAACTGTAGCGACACACTTGCCACACAAAATTCTGAGATAGGCGTTACAGGAATGAAAATTAGCAGAGGATCCTGCAATGATATGCGGTAACACAGCTTTTAAAAATAAGCAACTTGTTAAAAGACTGTTGCATGATATAAAACATCATGACAGCCACATGAGGCTATAAGGTGAGGTAAATTCAGTCAAAAACACAACTATGAATATATGGCTAAATGATAATAAATAATACATAAATGATGGTGTTCATTAGCAAGAGAAAACTACATGTTTTGGCCTATAGCGGCCATCATCAGGTTTTGAGAACCTTCTTGCTATAAGAGTTATATATACGAAACATGCATAAACCACATGTCGATGTTTTTCATGGGACTAACCAATCCCGCAAAAACCACCCCCCTCCCCAACATAGGAGCATATAAGATACCACACCTGCAATCACCTAACTAACCAAAAGGATCCACACGCAGCTACCTATAAATCCATTTAAGCAATAGACTTCCCACCAAACTTAGCTTAATAAATGCACGCAAATGATGATGATGAGATCTGAACATCGACATGTGGTTTATGCATATTATATATAACTCTTATAGCAAGAAAGTTGTCAAAACCTGATGATGGGCGCTATAGGCTGAAACTTGTAGTTTTCTACTGCTAATAAACACCATCATTTAGCCACATATTCATAGTTGTGTTTTTGACTGAATTTACCTCACCTTATAGTTTAAACTCACAACAGGGATGGCACACCTCAAAAAAAAAAGCCATATGAGACATTGATGCAAACTGGAAAAGATTCTCAAGTGTTTATGCTTATGAATTACGATAGTACCAGCATAGTTTAAAAGTATGCATGATGTTTACTCATTGCCCTTCTATTGCCACATATAGAGTGCTCCTGGAAATGTGCTGTTCAATATCAGATTTCAATGCTGGATAATAATAATGTTGTATTACCTCAAAGGTATGAAATTTAATGCTTCAGATGCTAACATAGAAATGTATATTCTGGTGGCTGTGATAAATGTGCTGCCTGAAATGAAGAATATGTCACAACCCCCCCCCCAAAAAAAAAAAAAAAAAAAAAAAAAAAAAAAAAAAAAACAAAAAAAAAA
>Ga0123352_10002906_pt1 | contig 24328 bp, 14 predicted proteins | sample TergutLab28metaG_FD_89700 | JGI IMG/M metagenome (GOLD analysis project Ga0123352, IMG submission 89700) | Labiotermes labralis P1 segment gut microbial communities from Petit-Saut dam, French Guiana - Lab288 P1 | ecosystem: Host-associated > Arthropoda: Insects > Digestive system > Gut ...
GGCCATTATCTCCGTAACCGTTCAACTTTGGATATAGGTGTTTTGGGTTATATCGGTATACTTTAACATAAGGAACACCCTCCCGAAGTCTGGCACATTCCTCCTGGGACACCCTGTATAAAACTTTGTGACTGACGGAGATGCCAGAGCCACATCACATAAGCCAAGTACTTTTACGTCGTTGAGTTTTACTACTCAAGAAACGGCTGTCCGTAATTCGATGTCATTTGATGAGTAGCTTAATGAAACCGAGTGTTTCAGAAATAGAGGTATTAGCTCTGTCTGAGTTGTTACGCAGCATATGTTCGTAATTTATTTACCGACGTTTCGGGACAGCCTATCGTTTCCATTTTCAAGGGTCAAACAGTCCAAGAATTCCTTGGACTGTTGGACCCTTGAATTTGGACATATTGGCTGTCTCTAAACGTCGGTAAACTAAGAACATACACTGCGTAACAATTCAGAAGAGCGAAGATCTCTTCTATATCATGGCAGAAGCCTAAAATTTTGCGTCCGTGAGGATCTAATAGTCGCGCGCGCAATAACCTGTCTTGTATTAGAATCTTTAATAGCCTGGCCTCGACCATACTTCATGGGATTTTGATAAAACAAGAGGATTCCGCTCAATATCCTGTCATAAGCGTCGTCGTATTTCCGCGTGTTAGTGCAAGTAACCCCTCAGTGCAGTCTGTTCCTTTCGTACCTTCCAACTAAAATTATGTTTCCATTTTATTCCACTTCCTCCGATCGGAAAATCGCAAAATGAAACTCTAAATGCGGTCAATATTGTGATTGGTTTAGGAGTAAGAAATTGCGGCGGTAAAATATCGGTGCTTCTAAAATGGAAAGTCTTTAAATGTAAGCCTTGAACTTGTAATGGGAAAGTTATCACGTCACGAAACCGGATTCATCAAGGTCGAGGTTCTGCATTCGGAAGGTCCCCGAGGCGTTTCACGAAAGCTCGTCATTAAATCAGAAGCAACAGTACTTATTCAGCTATTGTGCGTCCTACATTGAATACCGTTTCTAGAGCAATGATGCTCCTTGTATGGCAGCCCAGTTTGTGAGAGTGACTTTAGCGTTAAAATATAAAAAGAATTGCTAGCCTCCGAGCATTTTAAGCATCCTTTAATACTGTTTCCTCTTTTATACTGGAGGACGAAATATGTTAACCCCTCCCGGCAAGATCTTAATAATTTTGGGTCTATTATTGGGATCTTTGCCCTGTCATGGCACACAGGTCCTTGCGCGTAGATTGGTTTGCTGCTGCTGGCTACATATTTACTATCTTCTAAATTTGGCATTAACTGATCTCAAAAGCGCAACTAAACCAGGAACTTTGAAACTAACGATTTCTTAGCGGCAATGGCGAACAAACTGTCGAGAATCTCCTCTGCGATACGTCATTTTTAGTTACATTCCTTACGTCGCTTTCCTCTTGACTGGAAGAAATATTTTCAGAGAAAAATCTTAATCATATGAAACCAAAATTTCAAGTAAAGTAACAGAAACTTATGCTCATTACCCTACTTTATTAATTGGCTTCGCTACTGAAAGGGCAAACCGAATAATGCTGTATCAGAAAACAATTCCTTCACTTCTGGAAGTCGTGTGAAACACCTGGGTGCGCTGTGTGGGCAAAATGTGGGAATTTGTAATAAATGAGATATACGAGGTGACTGTCGTGTTTGAACGGATTGTCGAAAATATTTGTAGACTTCGACTGAACCAAATTTCTTTTAAAAGCACCGATGTATAAAGTTACAAAATACCTCATAACAGTCTTATTGTTAAGACTGGCCTTTGCTATGAACTCGCACTTTGGACCAAAAGAAGAAATAAAGTGCAGTAATGATTGTATATCCTGCAATAGGATTAACTGTGTCGATGGAACGAAGTAACATGGCCTTATGGCCTGATTTATGTTTAAAAAGAAATAGCGGTAACCTACTCCAGATTATTTCGACTTTCACATCGAGCTTCTGTGAACTGTGTTTGTTAATAATACCAGGATGCACTTCTGCAATGGATTATGATCCATCATTTTCTCATTTACTTGCTTTTTATGACGAAAGTGATGATGATGATGGTAATATCCTCGAATTTCTCTTAAGGTTAATATTCTACATAATATTAATTATTGTGGACCATCAATGTGTATTTGTTGCAACGGCTTGCTTGTGGTGTAGCAGGCTTGAAATATGGGAGAAGGAAGCGATATAAGGATAATACGTTAAGCACGTTTCTTGAAATTTTTAAGAGCGTAAGATTGTTTTATGAGAGAACCAGCCTTTAATGTTCTTACTGAATTTGGAAGAGGCAAGAAAGTATGTAAGTTAAATCATATTAAATAAAAGCCAGAATAAAGTGTTTGTCTTAAATTAACTTCATATTTAAAACGGTATAAAAATATGAGGTGCCTTATCGCCATTTGTTTTTAACGTTTGTGAAATATGCCATTAGAGACGTCCAATAAACAATAAAGGACTGAAATTGAATGGAGCTGAACAGCTTCTGTGTGATATTGATTCTAATTTGGCTTTTATAGCTATCCTTTGTGTTTCCGTTCCGTTATTAATTAGTTGAAAACTGCTAAGCATGACGTTTGGAAAGTGAAAGTTGTGTTGGATTTTTGCAATTGACTGTACAAAAAATGTTAATTTATGTAGTAGCAGTATGAACATCCCCTGCTTACTACCGTCTAAGGGATTCTCTTTGGACGGTCTGTTAGATGACAGTAAGTGGATGAGTCCAGAATTAGAAGCAAGGGTGGCATGTACACATGTCTCTGCTGCAGCGCCATTACGATAATCCAAGGCACGATTATAGTATAAAAGTAGCTTTTCGTTGCTTTCAAAATGTGAGACAGCTTAGACATTCGGGAAAACACCAGCAAATCAAAATTACATTCAAGTAAAAATAAGGAGACTGTCAAATGTGGAAACGCTTACTAGCACTTAGTTCAACAAATTTTTCTTGCATATATTCTAGCTACAAATGTTAGTAGTAAATCCAAGAATCTCCAGCTTACGAGGACTCGGCTTGAGAGTCCCGGCTTTGGCGACTTTTCTAATAGTAAAACGGAACTTCAGAGAAAATATTGAGCTTCATATTTGCGACAGTCACGAGCAGACAGTCTCCCAGACACCGACAGTTTCAACCTATTCCACGAAGTGTTAACGGTCTCTCCCCAGTCTTCCCCCCCCCCCCCCCCCCACTTGTAAATGCGATACATTTTGATAGTTCGCGTAAAGCGCACCCTCGTAGTCAAAAGTCTGTAATCATCCTCTGTCCTGAAGTGCTAAAGGCAAAAAAACTCCTTAAATAGATATTGTGTGATATGAGTATGTGTTAAAGAATTTTTGATTGCATTTTCTCTGTACAAAGAAACACGTGTTTACCATAAAAAGCCGTGGTATATCAATGTTAATTAATCATATTAATAAGGCATCATGTTTCAACCATTCAAGGTCACATTCAGGGTATCGAATATCATAAAAAGTGGCAATACTATACTTCCAATAAAATACTTCTTATATAGGCTAAGATCTCAATTTTGGAATTTATATAGAGCATGTCGCTTGTTATTCTATTGCTGCTAACCAAGACTTAACAAATAGTAACATATTAGCTATAATATTAAAATATTTATATCAATAATAAGGAGGTTTTCAATTGTACTATAATTCATCCTGGAGGATTCCTTTAGTTAGTAATGACGTTTCTTATATAAGACGTATTCTTTGATAATTATTATGTTCTAGTATTAGATTTGAAGGCGAAATTATAAGGGGGACGTGCGTTCGGCGAGTAGCCATGTTGTACTCGCAGTATATCTAAAATCACGCGTTTGTTATATTTATTCTTCATGAAAAGATAGCTTACCTTTCCACACACTCTCACCATCGGGGAGGTTCATAATGGGGTGCGTAACATTAAATTTGCATTTTATGTACTTGGGTTTTGAGGTAAAGTGTTTTGTTTTATTCAGTATAATTTAAAAGAGTATGAATTATTACATTTTTATTTACTCTCTTGATCAAGCGGTATTTTTTTTTGGTATGAAATGGGCTTCCAGAATTGAAAACTTAATTTATATAAAATTGTCCTTATGAGAAATAGGGGTTCGAACTCTGGTGGCTTTCTGTGCGACCGTCCTCCAGAAACAAATTAGGTAATAGGCGTGGTGTTCATCTGTTTAAGTAAGCTTAATTTTTATAGGCATAAAACTCGCTTTAAGGGAAGAACATAAATGACAGTGATAGTAGAGTGCTGTGGGGATGACGTCGGTTTTGGTGAGAGCCTTTAGTAAGGGGGCGCGGTGGGAATTAAATAATGAGGAGATTTGTTTACTCTTTACCAAATGTTATTAAGAAAGAAGGGATTGGTGTGGCGTGGAGCACATGTAAACCGACTGGGAAGTATCATACAGAAAATAGACGGAAGACTCCAAAGGATGCGAATACTAGGTAGACCACGGTTTGGTGGAAGAGATTTGCAAAAATACTTCATAAAGTAATGAACTGTGCATATGTGGCCAGCCTTCATCTGGAGCAGGATAGGCTTCAGTGCCACACGTTTGTGAACACGGTGTGAACCTTCGGACTTCAGAATAGTGGGGAATATCGTGACTAGGTGGGCGACTGTTAGCGCCTCAGTAAGTAATTTTTCCATGTATTTGAATGTAGAAAGAGTACTGAAGGTTTGTCTGAGTGTTCTTACGAGGACCAAACGACGGTGACAGCATTAACACCAATTCAATTTAAAGTTTTCTCGAAACACAGATACAAATACAAAACACACGGATAAAAACACAAAACACACAGGTACAAACACAAAACACACAGATAAAAACGAAAAAAACAGACAGATACAAACCCAAAACACACAGATATAAAAACACAAAACACATATACAAACCCAAAACACACAGATCCAAACACAAAACACAGATACGAACACAAAACACACAGATACAAACACAAAACACACAGATACAAACACAAAACACACAGATAAAAACAAAAATCAGACATATATAAACCCAAAACACACAGATACAAAAACAAAACACAGACACAAACCCAAAACACACAGATAAAAAACACAAAACACAGAGATACAAACACAAAACACAGAGATACAAACCAAAACAAAAAAAACACGTATATGTAAGCTATTTTTCTGCCATTATACTTAACGACACTTATAGTAGACCATATTACACAGCTTAGTGATTTACTCCACAAAACAATGATATCCTGTTGTATTATATACTGTTTGCTGGCCTGTCTATCCGGAGACCACAAGCACTACGGCTCTGGTTGGTCCATTAGTTGCAAAATCAGTGATTACGACACTGTGCTTCTACATGCAACATTGGCGATATTCCTTCAAACCTTAAAATATTTCACTGGCTTTCCAGATATTTGAGCCCGGTTTGCATAGTCAGTATAATGACTAGGTTACTGGCTGGTTGTCTGACGAATTGCGATTCGATTCCCAGCAGGGGGAACAAATTTATCTCTTTTCGAGCGGTCCAGAACGACCCTTGCGCCCCACCCTCAGCGTCGTATTCAGTAAATTCCGACGGATCTTTCCCACGGGTTTCAAGAACACTTACTCCAATGCAGTACAGAATTCAAGGCAGAGTGGACATATATCTCCTGTCGATTATTAACCTTTATGACGTCCACAGTGCAGTTTTGACTTTGTATCAATAATAATCTTAATAACTCAATTATTGTGGAGAAAATATTTTGTTCAATAAATAATAAAAAGTATCAGTCGCCTGAGCTGTGGTAGCTAAAAACAAAACAAAACAAAACAAAACAGTCAGGCGCTTATTACGCCAGATACATCAAACTATCGGGTTCCAAGCTCTAATAATCAGCACGAGTTCTTCTAACAGAGAATAGAAAAAATGAAACCACATTAAAGTACTAATTTTCTTGCAGGACAAAGGACGAGGAAACGAGAATAAAATGGGTAACCTCATGCATCCGAGTCCTCGAAGCTGTTGGTCGAATAATCGATCAAGCAAAGAAGAAATAAGTTTTTAGATTAATTCAGTCGCATTTTCTACACATATTCCTTGAGGATGTATTTTGATACTATATTCTGGTCTTACCCTACGTCTGTGAGTTACGTCCTCCTTATACGCCTTTGGAATAACTTGTTACGAGTTCCTTGTGTTATCTATGAATTCTCTTCTCTTTGTTCCAAATGCATTCATTCTGTTATTCTTAAATACACATTATGCACATTCTTCCATAAAATTTTTAGAAGTAAAAAAGGAATCAGGTAAAATAATAAATATGGGCGAGGTAGTGGTAATTGAACAGGTGTTAAAGTTTGAGTGTACGTTGGTATCTGCGGGAAGAGTGGAAACTTCTAATGCTGCCTCTGTTTTCGTTGTATGAAGAGAGAGTGACAGAATATCATTATATATTTAAAATAGTCTCTCAAGAAGCAAATATTTGTGGAATGTAAAAATATTGCCGATTGTTCTACAAAATTCTGGATCGTTTCATCCCAATTATTGTAACTGAGGAATTAGGGGATTTTAGTGATAATAATCCGCAGTAAATCAGCACGGGGAATAAGGTGCGGTTTTGAAGGCAGGATATCAGGGTTAAATCTCCAGGTGGAGCAAAGATTTTGTTCTTTTCGAAGGCATCATAACCGGACTTTTGTCTTCGTAGCTTCCTGTCCGACGGGTGCAATGTTTCTTCTTATGGCTGTGACTGCCCGCTATGGCTACAGATGGCCACTCACCAAGACTTAGTGCCGAGATCAAGAACGTGTGACACTATACTGCCACTCGTTTTATCCTCATATATTTACCAGTCTTTACCACGGCATGGCGCATGCTCAGAATGCGGATTGATGACGAGACCTTCAGGTACGGAGGACAGTCGTCGAGGTGCTGTCCTCTGTTTTACCTGGAGATGGTCTAACGGCATCTCATCGCAGAGTACCCATCGTGCTACGAAATATTACACGTGGCCTCAGACACAGTGATAGATTTTTTGAAACGATCTAATTTCAATTTAGGTTCTAGCAATGAACACTTCTCAACTCTCTATGTACTTTGGGGTTCCATAAAATGGGGGTAATTTTTGGGTGTCTTCTGATGAATTACCTATTTCAAAGTAGTTATTTGTTTCTCCATATGTTGCAATTTTAATATCTCCACGAGAAAACTTAAGACCATTACTACTACTACTACCACCACTACCACCACCACCACGAGACATCTGGTACTAGTAATGATACCTGCCATCGGGACTGTCGTGACAAGCCTGATTTTGAGAAATTGAATGCTGCAGGCTAACGGTATAACTTCGTGGAACAGGGTTATTGGAGAGTGAATAGCTCGTAGGCTAGCCAAGACATTTCCCGCAATTTATAGAACCCTGGTGTTCATCACCGTGTTCACTAAAGTACTCACTTGGACATATCTTTGAGTCATATATATATATATATCCAGTTCACCGGCTCACAATGACTGACTGAACAAATAACTTCGGCGTTTCTTTACATTCCTCGTGTTTTCATTTTCATTATTTTAACTTTCGTATTTTCTCTTGTGTCTCTTTATGGACATTTTAAATTTTGCCTTTCTCTGCTTTCACTTGTTCCTCGAGTTGTCAGCAGGTTTGTGCTACAGTACAGGTGTTGTAATTTCACGCTGCGTCTGTCGCGGAGATCCGATTTTACTGGAGGGTTTATACAAGCGTATACTGTAAACTTATGTTGCAGTGAACACCATTATCTGCCAATTATCAAAAGACAGAGACCACGTCCGTCGTCACTGCTTTGTTTAAACTGAGTTTGAAGAGTATAACAGATTGTGGGGGAACTACCCATAGCAGTCATGTGATGTTGAGACAAGTACACATGCACGCATAAACGTAGGCTGCGCATATATATATATATATATATTACTGCAACGTGGAATGTAAATTAGAAGTACTTTGGCTTTCAATACAACTACGTTGTACCGTTCAATAATAGTGTTTTCATTAGATATTTAAAATTACATTTCTCCAGTAAGTTTAAAACAAATAAATATATATTCTCAATCATTCTGTTTGGATTTAGATATAATTTTTTTTCTTAATTGTTGAGTTATCCATAAAATCCACTCGCGACCCTTCGTTAGACCCCCCGCGACCCTCATTTGGGTAGCCACTTGAGGTTGGCAACCAGTGCTCTAAGCGAGTGCGGAGATGGTACTTCGTAGTAGGCCACGACTATTTCTTTTGCATATTTTCCGATTCCTCATTCACCAGCCATGCTACCGTTCGTCGTTATATAATTTAAGTACCAAAAGGCGCGTTAGAAGCTCGATAAGTAAAAACAGCGAGATTTGAAGGTCTTACAGTAGTTTTGATAAACTCTGAAGCCGTCTGGGTTATGACGCCGTGTCAATCGATAAATATTTACTGACTTCTGAGGGATCATGTCTTCACAAGCCTCTTGTGCTGCTTGACCCAGAATATTAGGGCAGTTCGATTCTTCGAAAAGTAACTATATATACCAGTCGACACGGCGGAACATCCCAGTTGACTCCAGTTTTCAAATATAAACACATATAACATGCACATTATAACACATACATGAAACTTGTATAGGCGTGATTCTGTGGTGTGCGTACTGATGTATAATGTAATAAACGTATTATGAATTCATGCAACTGAATTCGTTTGTCAGAAATGTGACGTTTGCAGCCTTATAAACCTCTAGAATGACCGTACTGCAGACATTCCTCTGTATGTCCATTCTCATGTATAATTTTACTCGGTCCATGTCATGAATTTCACGTCTGTGTTTTGTGTTACTTCCCCAAATAACGTCCAGCTGTAATGAGAGTGTTCTTCTCACATTTCTACCCTTATTACGTCATTAAATTTAGGCCGGCATAAACACAGAATAAGCACAAGAGAATGAATATTTTTAATAGATGATGCTTATACTTAGCTCAGTGCCATAAATGTTATTAATGTAATGAATTGTTCTAACGTTCGCACTATCTTATTTCAGCTGCTTATTTACGTACGTGATTAGGCCTGTTACTCTTTTAGAATAACAAAGCACGAAATATAAGGCACCGCCATGGGCTAGTGATTGTTAAATGGAGGATCGAAGACCCCATCGGAATAATTGCAAATAGATTTTTCTGGAGCAGTCTGTATTGTGATCCGTTAAAGGACTGCGGCCTGTTCGAAACGCAGCGTTTTATCGCAAACTCATTACTTGCCAGCTGAGCGTGTTTGAGGTTACTGACTTCACTCAGTTCCCTCCTTCCTAACATATGTCGCTGATGGCAATATTCATGGTAGCAATTCTGAAGTGACTGAATTAATCGGATAAAGCAAAAGGATTTATATATATATATATATTCGAAGTAGCGTCAAATTCTTTTGTAACTATATTGTTCATTTTCTGATCGGCAGTTCCGTTTTCAAAGTCTAGCTAATGAGTCTTATGCGTATTGGACCATGCATCATCTTGATATTTGAATAAAGGTTGACCAACTAGATGACACTTGCTTTATTATCTACAGCTCAACATGTTTCAGACGTTAATACGTCCATCTTCAGGAGCTTGCGACTACTTGTTGCGTTGTGTAAGCTGTAATGATAGAAGTTTTGTGTGTTAATTTATTTATCTAGTGGTAAGTGCTATACCTATATTATGTGTCATGTGTGGCTCTGAGTGAATGTGTTTCTGCAAGCGTGTGGTGTTCTGTAGTTCTTGAACATGTTTGTGTGTGGTATGTTTTGGTGTTTTTTGCATCTGTATTGATGATTATATGAATGAGCTGTACGTATCTGACTTGAGGCGTGCTGGTGTTATGTAGCGGGATTGTCTGTTGGTGATATGGTATCCGAGTGCAGGCTGAACCACTACTGATCTGTTATTTGTGGACCGTGAGGTTAAACCCTCACGGTCCACAAATAACAGGTCAGTAGTGGTTCAGCCTGCACTCGGATACCATATCACCAACACACAATCCCGCTACATAACACCAGCACGCCTCAAGTCAGGTATGTACAGCTCATGCATATAGTCATCAATGCAGATGCATAAAACACCAAAACATACCACACACAAACATGTTCAAGAAATACAGGACACCACACGCTTGCAGAAACACACTCACTCATAGCCACACACGACACATAGTATAGGTATAGCACTTACCACTAGATAAATAAATTAACACACAAAACCTCTATCATTACAGCCTACGCAACACAACAAGTATTCGCTAGCTCCTGAAGATGGACGTATTAAAGTCTGAAACATGTTGAGCAGTATATAATAAAGCAAGTGTCATCTAGTTGGTTAATCTTTATTCAAATATCTAGCTAATGAGATTTTGTTAATGTATTTTATTATGTGTATGTTTTGTGTTGTTGGAATAGTATCTATATAATAGTTTCCCACAAGATATATCGTTTTAAAGACTGTTGTTCTCTTTAGAGTTAAGACACCGTTTTTGTGACTGTTTGATTGTTTCTGTGAGTTGTACTTTGGTTTAGATCATGTTTGCCGTCAATAAACATCCGTTGACACTTGTATGCATATACAATGATGTAACAGTCAAACACAAAAAACTTTATTATGTTTATTATTGTATTAGGGCAACATGTTTCGATTCTTATAGAATCATCTTTAGACCCTTCTAAGAATACAGAACCTTACTTAGTAATGTTTAAAATGGACTGTGGGATCCCAAACACTTACATTCTTGATATAACTATGTATAAAATGCATGTGTCATTATGTTCTTATTATACAATCAGGACACTTATTAATTCTGATTGTACAATAAGTGACAATAAGTGTCCTGATTGTATAATAAGAACATATCGACACATGCATTTTATACATAGTTATATCAAGAATGTAAGTGTTTGGGATCCCACAGCGCATTTTAAACACTGCTAAATAAGGTTCTGTATTCTTAGAAGGGCCTGAAGATGATTCTATAAGAATCGAAGCATGTTGTCCTAATACAATAATAAACATAATAAAGTTTTTTTTTTGTGTTTGACTGTTACATCATTGTATATTCATATATCGGGGTGGCAAACATTAAATCCGTTGACACGTTTTCTTCTTCTGTAGGTCAGTAAACACTATATGAAAAGGGTAAAGTAAAGGTAAAGCAGTCCCGTTACAAGCCTGGAGTAGCCCAGAGTGTTCCAGGAAATGAAGGTTCCCAAATTTCATAACAACGGCACAGGATGGTGGTAAGGCTGTCAGCCTTACGCACCGGCCACATGTTAAGGGTTAGAACTGTTTTAAAAGTGAGACCGCTTGGATTTGTGAGATCTGAAGACCTCTCGATGGTGCCTGTGAATGTTGTTGTCTGAGATATGACGTCATGTAGCGTGGTGTAAGTGTACCGACGTAATGGTGAAGGTGGCGGTAAGAGAATCTTTCGAAACGTCGATATATGTGTGCCAGACTGCAGTTCGTCATATACCAGCAGACAGCGTCTCCGGACACATGTTGATCACGTGCAGCCGGTCAGGAGTTTTTATCAAAAATGTACAAGCGGAAATATTTATCATCCTCTTATGACAGTTTGTTGAAAGAATGGGTAGTGCGTTTGATACAATCGTATGTCGTCCTACTATTATAAAATGAGCCATTGAAGGTTGCTTCATTTATGACTGATCGAAAGTGAAAAACCAGTAAAAAAATTTATTGAGTTAACAATGGTGCAAGTTTGCATTAGCACAAAAATAGAGGATTATTCTGAAGATGAGTATAAACCGAATTCAGTAAACTAGCTGTGTGTACCGTTTCGGCTCTACCGCTCTTGTGTTCTTATGTACAAGATATTTGACTGTTTGAATTTACCATGCGATCATGCAGTTACATGGTCATTACAAAAACTACCAATAGTAATATGTGTGTATGTCTATTGGCTGACATGAACCAATAGGACTGCATTATCTAGTATAGTAAGAGGAGTAAATTGCTTTTGTAGCCTGCACAATACCACAGGATGGCGCTAAACTGTAATAGAACCAGTAAGCTGGTCTTTGTGTTCGACGGGAGGCAGGGCAACAGAATACCGCAGCTTCTGATCTCAGCTTACCTTGTCATTGTCAGGCTTCTTCACATAGCCTGGTGGAGGTGTTGCCAGACAGAGTGTAACCAGAGCGGTGACGAGAGCTGGGACCTGAAACACGCATTCATTAAGCATACTATTACTTGCAAGTCTCAAAGAAACTACTACTGTCATAAGTTTACCATTCCTGGTTCCTTTTCGGTGCAGTCCTATGGAGTCACAACCGGTTCTTTACTGTTTTGCTTTGTTTATCATTCGTAGTTCCGTGCCTCGCTAATATATTCTCAGAGTACAACCAACAAGATGCGAGTTTTCCCAATTTATTTATTTCAGTAAGACGCTCTACATGTTTCAGACGGTTTTTCCGTCCATCATCGGGAGCTCAAAACTGTACATACAGCTTCAATCATTTGTCAGACCATTACCGCTTACCGCTACCTGCTGCTAGCCATTCCGTCCAGGCTAGCAGCAGGTAGCGGTAATGGTCTGACAAATACCTGACCTTGTATGTGCAGTTTTGATCTGATGATCGACGGAAAACCCGTCTGGAACATGTAGAGCGTCTTACAGAAATGGATAAATTGAGAAAAGTCGCATCTTGTTAGTTGTACTCTGACAATATATGGTATGGTTTATGTTAGTTTCTGTTATCAAGTGGTGTAGGTATCAAGATAACCAAACTCATGGACCATTGGCCTTTTAAGAAAATTATATCCATTCAGTTAACCAAGAAATTCGACGTCTTTTGTGCAAAATGAGGGGTCAGTACGCTTCTAGTGAGAACCGACCAACAAGCTAGGTGAATAGTCTAGGTTGTCGTATTCTCCTACTGGGATTTACAATTTTTATTGTGAGGTGATTGTTTGCAAGCTTTTGTCCGCGAACTACACATGTGGAGCAATATTTGTTTGGTGCCCTCACGCCGTTTCGCAGTGCTGCAGCCGAACGTCCTACCATGGTGGGTCGGTATATTACTGCGAAATGCATATAGCCGACAGCAGCTGAATTGGTCAGCGGCTGTAGCCACTTTAGCAAGACTGATTTTGCTTATGTTTAGATTTAGGCTTCCGAATTCCTCCCTGTTACTGGCCATTAATATCGGTACTTTAGCCTCATTTTCCTTCCAACTCGTATTTCTATTTCATGTGCCTGTCTGTATAAACAACACATTATGTGCTGACTAAAATCTCCTGTTGCAAAGCGAATCACTTTACAGACACTAGGTATTGAAACAGTTTATTTATTTATTTTTAATTATTTAGGATATCGATGCGATTTTCAAACAAATGTTATCGGCCTCGACTAGCATCTATAATTTTGAGGTGGGTCATCCTCGTTGTGTTAGTATAATTAAATAAATGGAAATTATGTATAATTTTTAGGGAAGTCATCCCCGTTATGTAGTGCTTATTCATAATTTCCGTTTAGTTAAATGTTGGAGGGGCTTTACTGAGGTACGTAAATATTTAAGTAATGTGAAAAATTTTTATACTGCGTATAGTTTTTAAGAAAATCAGTTGTATTAAATTTGAAATATATGTAAGGCAGACCATGCCGTATGTGACTATGAATTCTACTAAGAGTTTCCCTGTAAATATTAATATACTGCCAGAAATCTGAGGGAAAATACTTGCGTCTCCAGTCGTTGTGTAGGATAAATGGATTTATTTTATATGTCACTTGCTCATGTGCTGCCCACAGAACGTTGTTGTCTATGGAGTCTTCTAGGACAAGCAGGAAAAGAAAATAGGTAATATTGCTCGCTACATTTATGTGAGACAGTGGTTTAAAAACTACGGTTTACACACCCCGTGCAGCACACACGGTGTTTCAGAATATTAGGTAGGAAGCTGTGCAGTGGAACTCATTTTAAGCAGAGACTACTCTTTTTGATACACTAGAAACTCTTTGTCGGGTCACAGCAAAATTTAAATGTAAGTTCACTTATTCTGATCTTTTAATGAGATATTCTGGTGAGTCTGCCATCCACCTGGCGATTGTTGAGTGGATGAAAAACGTACTGGTTGCATTGTAATACCAGTGTATTGTTGACTTATGATGAAATTAATAAAAGTGTATTCACGTGCAATAGAATGACACGCGGAGGAAGACACGAAGTCAAAAATAAGGTAGTAAAGAAGGCAGAAACCTACAACATGAAGAGTTGATTAATGTTTACTGTTCTTTATGTACGTCGTGTCTTTAAGGGAGTGCAAATCAAGAAATGGAATAAAAATACCGAGTTTCAAGTGAATATTTGTTGATCTCGCCACTGAATTTGGTGGAAATGGAACATGGATTACTCTCTGAAGAAGTGTTGTTTATTAGCCGAATTGGTAGTGAGACCGCGTAATTATTATAATTATGACAGTAAATTAAGTAATGTCTAATAATTAAAACTTTATAATGTTTTTTTGTGCTTACAAGCCTAGTGTGTTCTGTTTAAATTAGAATACTTTTCTTGCGTTCAAGGTAATGTGCCCTTTTCTGCATAAATTAGACATTTTTAGCACAGTAATTTGTCATGATAAACGCGACGTGCATTGAATATTAATATCACATAGTTTGGTGCTTTGCTTTGAAATGTATGCAACACTGTACATAAAACAAATAGTGACACATGTCTTCAAACGTGTGGTTTTTTTGCTTGTTAATAACTTTTGAGTACGTACTGACCATCGGAAAGTTGTAGCAGGTACATGAACTGTGAAATGAAGTATCCAGAAACTTCTTTGTCGCTCAGAGAAATTGTAAGTGACCTTAAATTTTTTTCTGTTTTTGACGTTCAGGTGACCGTGCATCGTGATAAATTCTTATAATAAAACCAACTAGATGCGCTAATTTCTCAAATTTATTTTTGGAATAAAACTCTACGTGTTTCGGACAGTTACTCTGTCCATCATCAGGAGTTTTTCACTGTATACACAGCAATGGTATATTGCGTACAGGTTTACTGACAGCTTGCGAGCAGGATCAGGACGTTCCGTCTCTACTCTACTCTACTCTGATCCTGCTCGCAAGCTGTCAGCAAACCTGTATGCAATATACCATTGCTGTGTATACAGTGAAAAACTCCTGATGATGGACAGAGTAACTGTCCGAAACATGTAGAGTTTTATTCTAAAAATAAATTTGAGAAATTAGTGCATCTAGTTGGTTTTATTATAAGTGTTTTTCTCTCTTCTGTGTTCGATATACCTCTTTATAGGTAGACATATGCTTTCCAGAATTTCTGAAAACCCATTTGTGGTACTTAATCCAAACCCTTAAACCAGATACACTTCAACTGTGATCTTGGGTTGCATTAGGTTGCATCATTTCAAATGAAGTGGTGAGATATTGCTGTGGTTCCGAGGTTAATGGAATTAAATTTGGTGTCGTTATTTATGCACCCACTCTAACACTTAATTAGACTCTACAAAGGTAAACCACTATGCCTTCACATAAGTCAAAGCGCCCCGTTAAGGAACGTTTTCCCATTTGTTATTCAGTATCATCCTCCATCTCACTCCATGCTGCGATGTAGCCAGTAATTTACACGGAATCAGTTGAATGTTGCAGCGGCAACACTCCGAGTTCAATTTCATAGATCTATTTTCTTGATCTTCTTATTCATTCCGAGCTCATGTAACGACCCTTTTTAATTATATGGCGTCAAATGATAGAACTATTAGTGGATAATAAATTGGAAATGGCATAGGAGTAGGAGGAGGGCGGTGTGGCATAGTGTAAGACATTTGTCTGGAGCAACCGAGAAAAGTACAACAAAGCGCAGTTAAAGTAGCCTGTTGTTTAGTCAGTATGTGAACCCGGGATCTCACAAATGAAAAACAAAAATCCACCCAGCATTATTCGATGGTATCCACTGAAGTGACCTTACTTGGGGGTCTAGACACAAAATCCAGAAATGCTACTCAGAGTGGGAGGGTTGCAACTAAAAAAAAATTAATTCTCCTTGCGGCTGTATTGTTTTTTAGGCCATTGTGTTTACGCATGCCTGTATGCTATTAAGGACAATATTCATCTAAACAAAGCAACTGTAAGTTTAGCCTTATTACTTCAAACAACTTCGGACTCTAAATTGTTCCCTAAATTTGTCCATTGTGAGCTTGCGCCCTAGGTGTACGATACACGTTTGTAATTATTCTTCCTCCTTAGCTTCATAAAACCAATTCAGATGTCGCAGCGTTGTTAAACAACATAATATTTAATCCGAAGTATTTCCGTTAGATTGTTGTATTCAGAGAGGCACGTGTGACCTGAAGAATTGCTTTCGTTAAGAGAGAAATTTTAATAGAAGACGGTATGTCCCGGCATTAGCGCAATTGGACATGAGTGTAACAAGGCAGTAAGTTCCTGCGTAGAGACACTGAGTTAAGTAATGGATTGTCTGTGATCAGTTTAAATGTATCATGTATCGTTTATCCAGGATTTGATTATGACATGTCGCAATTGGAATCATTTACTGTTTGGGCTATGCATATTGTCTCGTGTTTAATATACAAATTAAAATGGAACTTAGGCGTCTTTGTAGTTCTCCGAGAAAATGGATCGACTTTGCCACTGAGACGTTATGTTTTAAGCTGTATTTTGATCATGGGATGAAGGACATTGTCAAAATTGTGAATTATCTCAAGCGTGTATTATCTGTTTATTCTGCGACATGCCTTAAACGACTGATGGGTTACTGTATTACTGCCGGTTAGTGTTCGGGAGGAACTTAGTTGAGTTTCGGCCGGTCCTTGGAAATTATGTCAAGAGGTCGTCCGCAGTTCAGCTGGAGCTTTCTATCCGATTACAGCTGCAGGTACTCTAAAACGGACGAGAGGCCAGCGAGAACCGAAGTTTTTTTGCCTCTTGCAGTACAGTCCGTCCCTGGACCTGATCTAATTCATGGGTCTGTGAATTCGTTTTGCATCCTAACACACTATTCATCAAAGCTTAATTTTAATATTACCTAACCGTGGGTCTTCCAAGTGGTCGTGAAATGTATTTTTATTCATTATGCATTCTAGAGGCCCACCTATTTCATCTTCCTTGACTTTAAACCGGACGTCACTCTATTAAATAAAAGATAAAGCCGGCCCTATGTACGCAGTGAAGGCGTAGTTGCTTTTAGTCTTCATCTTGGAGCTGTATGGAGAGGAGTGGTTAGCTTCATACATCGGCAGCTTAACTCCCGGGGTGAAGCGCTCGCTGCCTATTGAGCAGGAAACTGGGTGGGCCGCAGATCCAGTCTCTGTACGGAGGAGAAAAATTTCCAGCCCTAAACTGAATTAAACCTTCATACTTCTGTTGTGGATCCCTTAGCCTAGTCAGTGTATACGGACGGAGCCATGCCGGCCATTCCCTATATTGAATAGATTATTCAATATTAGGTAACTGCACTTTCGGGGGATATAAAGAGTTGAACTGCAGAGTTTGTCCTTTCACCTCAATCGAAATTCAAAGCACTTCGAATCTACCTTACAGAGTGCCTCATACATGCGTGTGTATAAGTGAAATATAGCAGAGTTTATTAGGGAAACATGATGTTGGGGATAGGTCAAAAGTCATTTATGGTAAATGCTGTTACTGAAGGAATTATCGACTTCTAACAACATAAAAGATGAATTACTATCTTGCTGGAACGCAAGAGTCCACTGTGTTTACAGAGCGAACAGCGCTACTTCCATCTAATGTTATTTCCCGTTATCTCGGAAGTACCTACACTCAAAATGTAACATAATAACTTACTTTATTATTATAAAACCAACTAGATGCACTAATTTCACAAATTTATTTTTGGAATAAAACTCTACATGTTTCGGACAGTTCCTCTGTCTAGCATTAGGAGTTTTTCACTGTACACACAGCAATGGTATATTGCATACAGGTTTGCTGACAGCTTGGTCGCAAGCTGTCAGCAAACCTGTATGACATATACCATTGCTGTGTGTACAGTGAAAAACTCCTGATGATAGACAAAAGAACTGTCCGAAACATATAGACTTTTATTCCAGAAATAAATTTGTGAAACTAGTGCCTCTAGTTGGTTTGATTATAAGAATTTTTCACTGAACGTCAAATTTTTAACATAATTACTTCTTTTTAAGTTTATGTTGAGCTGTAATAGGACATACTTGCTTATGGTTCACGCTGGTTGTGTTAATATAGTTACGAAAACTTTTATCCCATTCAGAAAAGCACTGAATTTCTAATAGATCAGTGAGGAAGCTGATCTGGGAATACGGTGAGCACTTTCAGAATGTTATAAAATGGCTGTGGAGCTTCGAGTTACGTGAAACCTGTGGTCAGAGACGGATTTACCATGAAGCTAATGTTGCTTAAGTTTCAGGCCCCCTCTTTTGCACATTTCCGTTCCAAGGCCCTGGAATGTGCCCTAGCAATGTCCTAGAAATGCCCTGATATCTTACTAGATCATGTACGAAAGAAACATCGTAGAAGTTTGCGCATATTTCACAACAATCCTAAACATTTGCATGACATTACCAATAACGAGTTGTCAACATGAAAGAAACTTTTCTGAACTATTAATGATAAAGAAACAAATTTAGATCAACCAGACTAGAGGAAAATCTGAATTATCTTTCTAGTCTTTGTATAGAAATTTATTTTACAAAATCTTTGTCATATGACGGGGCGATCGGAGAGTATGTAGCCCAAAAAAGTAGGGAAATAAATATTATGGAGTTATGTCTGGCAGTCAATTGATAAAATTATGTTGTTATTGTTCTCCATTTTTTGATGTTTGTAGCATTTGGAAACTTGTTTCAGATCTGTAATTTTCCGTGATTTCTGTTTGGATTCTAAATAAATATTCCCTTTCCTACCTAATTTTTTATTCCGTAATTTTGTATACTTTATCTTATAGGAGGCCTCAAAATTGTATAAACTTCGTGTCCTACGAAACCTGGATCCGCCCCTGCCTATGGCACTTTTGACTGTAGTTCTATAAGCTTCTGAAGCATGATCCTGCTCCCCCGAAAATGCGAGAAAATTAAACGTCTGTGTAAACGAAATTATACCTGACATGGATTTACAGTATCAGAAGAAATATATACTTTGGTCTAAGAGGATTAAATGAAACATTCATCCTGTAAGCTAACTACAGTTTACCTTTCCTTGCTTCTAGCTACTCTGTGAGGACTCTCTTAAATCTGTTCACACAAGCTGTGTGCTACACTGACCTGAGACGTGTGCGGAACTCAGATGGTTGTGCTCTGAACATGTAGATGAGGACGTGAGTATAATCTGGAACAAGACGCTATAGCCCACAGTGACCCATCTGTCACGGTCATTTCCGTCTGTTATAATTGAGATGAAGTAGCATGTACAGAACAAAAAAAAAGAGTAAATGGACTCTTCTGATTGGCTCTTACTGTCGTTGTTTTTAGGTGTCAATTTTCCATATATTACATGAGAAAAATGGCTGATATTGGGGTCATGGATTTCGAGTTACTAGTGGATAAGCAGAAACATTTCCTTGTCTTTCTAGGCCCCTCGAACGCCTGTATATTATTAATGATTTGGTCTTACCTTGATTTTCCTTATTATTCCTGCTCATAAAAGTGTAAAATCAGCCCAATAATTTTTAGCAAAGCATAAAATGATGCTGATGGTTGATTGTAAAATTCCAGGAAACTCGTAATATTTCTTGTGGTACATAAATAGAACAAATGGGAATGGGAGAAATTAAGTACTCGGTGGATGCTGGGATTGTTTAATAATTAGATCTGCAAATAACCATAAAATATAAATTTGAATGAAAGTGGGATGTGGAGTTTATTAAACATCTGTACGTATACATCATATTAAATAAATAGATTGTTTCATTAAAGTGGGATATGGAGAGGATTCGATAATTAGAACTAGAAATAATTAGTGCAATACATAAACCGACAATGATATTGTTGGTTTTGTTAGCTGATCCAACCTGTGGTTGTGATATAGGATTATAAAACAAAATTATTAACGTAAAAGAATTCAATGTAGCGTCACTAAACTGAAATAAATAATTTTATTTGTATTTTATACCAAGTGCTTTACGTTAGCAGGGGACCGCGGTAGCACAGTGGTTAAGGTGCTGCGCTACAAATCGGAAGGTCGCTGGTTCGATTCCAAATTGTGTTATTGGAATTTTTCATTGACATAATCCTTCCGATCGCATTATGGCCCTGGGGTCGACGCAGCCTGTAATAGAAATGAATATCAGGGGCATTTCCTGGGTATAAAAAGCGGCCGGTGCGTAAGGCTGACAACCTTACCACCATTCTGGGCCATTGTCACATAATCTGGGAACCTTAACTTGCTGGAAACCTCTGGGCACCTCGGACCTGTAATGGGACTGATTTACCTTTTTTACCTTTTACTTTATGTTAACTATGCAGTAGGCCTACACGTTGGTGAAAGTGTTCCTTCTGAAATAGACCACCTCGGTGGTCGAGAAGTGTCGGGGATGTGTTAATGATTGTGTTGACAGATGCTTATCATATTTGTGTTTTTTGGTCTGTTTATAATTTTCGGAACTCTATAAAACATCACCTGTACGGACGCTAAGTTAAATAATATCAAAATGACAGATACAAAATTTCATTAAGGCATGCCAAGCGATTTTCCAACGCGTAGCTACAGTCGGATGGATACGAACTCCCCCCCCCCCTATATGTTTTCATGTAGTGGATTTGTGCAAAAACACATAAAATTGGTTGCGTAACAATTCCCCGATTTGTTGCGTGCTGTGAAGTCTGTGTTGGAGAAGAATAGAGAGAATATAGGTGTGAAGGAGAAGGCGATAAATGTGGAGATGTCAAGGCGTTAATAGAATTGCTCTCAACGAGATGTTGCCATTTACTGCTAGTATTGTTTCGACCTTGACCTAGTATTGTCATTCGAAATATAGTGAAAGTAAAATGGGACGCACATAGCTTAGCAAAAGAGGTGCCGAGTTTTTATTCAACTGCAAACATATCTCCGGCGTCCGCAATATTCAGCTGATTTCGTCTAGTTCTGTATATTTGTTTTATACACAGTAAATAGTAAAGTTAATGAAATTCTTCAGTAACAGCTGTCATACCAAATATTGTGAACATTCTGGACTTACGTACAGACATACGTGTGACCTAAAATTTGTCTTTTAATTAGTTTTCGATGTAATAACTATGTAACAAAAGATATAATTAAAATAAATAATATACGATGTTAATGCCCTCCGGGATATAAGAGTGTATTCCTCTTCTGCCTTGACGATTACAGTAATATATTTCTTCGAAGTACGAGACCCAACACTGTCACATTCAAGAAGGCTGTAATATTTACAGCTACCGCAATGAGAACCTCAAATTTACGTTTCTGTACAGAGGTCGTGTTGGTTTTGAGATTTTCCGTAATGAAAAAATTGGACTGACGAATCCGGAGCCGGATCTCAGGTCTAGCGGAGCGGTGTAATGCAGTTTTGTGTGCCTTTTTCGCTAGAGGCGAACTGTGGATCAGGATTCGTCCCTCAAAATTGGGATTGTACAAAGCTGTTTATCCGTTGCTGGTTAAATTTTTACCAAAGGATACGTGTTTTAAAAATCGCTGAGGGAAGAAGAATTGGATAGAGTGCATTTGGAAAATATGTGCACTGAGATGCTGAGCTTGTGTCTTTAAAGCGTGCATCGTGACAAATGTTATTCAGGTAGATGCATCAAAATTCCGATCCCGGTGTCCGCGTGTTTTTAAATCTTAGGTCTGCGGCTGTCCCCTGGGTGGGATTGTGGTTTCGAATCCCGCCGGCGCATGTATGTCTGTCTCTTGTGAGTGTAGTATGTTGTTGGGTGGAGGTGTCTGCGCCGGGCTGATCACTCGCCCAAAGGAGTCCTGCCGAATGTAATGCGTCTCAATGAGTGTGTTCTCGAAGCCTAGAAAAGGAGAAGGCCTAGGCCTACTGGGGCTGTCGAGCCATAAAAAACCGTTGCATCAATATTAACCAAATTTAATCACCCCTTAAATGGAAGAAACACATTTCTCCAAAACTTTGAACAAACTAGTTAACACTGTTCAGTGAAAGAACTGGGAACCATCACCTAATATTCTTGATAAAAATCCGAAAAATAACAAAGAATTATTTTGTATTACACAATAATTCTTTGTTATTGAACCGACACAACGGGGGTGACGCACCTCAAAATTTATTGATTTCGTTTAAACAGAATTGGAATGCGCATTTATAATATACACGTACTGTATTTGTTTTTGCTTGATTTTAAGTAGGCCTAAAATGTTGACAGTCGAAGGTATGTGTTTGGTTAAGTATTCATTAACTCCACCAACCGTAAACCTACACGTTCTCTACATACCTTATGTGGGCCCATGTTAGAACGGATTGCAGTCGTGTCGTAATGACAGTGCCACCTGTTAACACTTGCAACTACAAATATCCGTTGCACCTCAAATCGAATGTATCCCAACTACAAGTCACTGATATGTAGAGCTTCAGTTCCACACATGCCTACACCACTGACCACTCTACTTCTTTCACTATCACACGATCTGCTTAGATGTTGCAAGTCGGCTAGTTTCTTGAAGACAGACTTCCCCTCGTTTTGTTTCGCCGATGAAACCTTCCTCATGCTTCCTCTACTTTATTTTCTTCCTGTCGCTAAAGAAATGATCAATGTTGGCTCCCTCCTTCCTTACCTGTCCATTCACTTTGGCGTGTTTTGGGTAGCGAGTGCTAGTGAACACCATAGTGGGCGTTACCTTACAAGGTTGGGACAACTGTACTGACACTATATCTGTTTTGTGTCTTTGCCCGCGGTGGGGAGATTTCTCTCGTGCAACAAGTAAAACTACCTCTCACTACCTGTGGAGGAAGGAAGCGAGCATGCGGAGAAATGCCGAAAGTTTCTTCCTATTGGCAAGGCTCATATAATGTGCCCTAATTGTAAGCGGTTGGTTTGTTTAGATCACTAAACATTTCTGCAGAAATAATGAATTGATTACCACCTGTTTATCACCACGTTACTTAACACAAAATGATTACGTCCTCATAACTCAGCATTATAGACTGTCAATATTATTACCTACTGCTGTTCTTTTTTTGTAAATTTGTATGTTATAGACAATTCTTGTAGCTACAGGTTGAACGGTAGTCGCGCAAGCTAGTACAGTTAAAATGCATTCCTGCTCCTGCACTTTTAGTACGTCCTATATTTTATTTCTGTTCTGTAAGTAGTAAAAATAAGATTGTTTCAAGGGATAAGGATTACACCGTGAAGTGTCGAGGTGGCGTCGAAGTTCGTCGAATTAATTTTGTAGTCTTGTCACCAAGATCAGGAAGAGACATCTGCCATCTCCTTCCTGGAAAAGGGCCCCTGGTGAACATTTATTTATTATGTAGGAGGATAGGACGATCGGAACCTCATGACGTGAAGACAAACCCCCACTTCTTTCGAGTACGAAAAATGTAAAAACTACATGAGCGCTGCATGTGAACTATATTTTTAGCCTTTGGTTTAATCATGACTGTAACTTCCGAATTAGTAGATCGTATTGTTTGTTATACATCAGTCGGTATTGTAGAGTTCCCGTGGCTCCAGAAGTGACGTCACAATCAGACGTTAGTAATTTCATCTACTGCCTGTCTAAGTCATTTTCTCTTGTCTCATTGTCTTTGTAACGGAATTGCCAGTTAATTGCTTCGTCAGATGTCGGTTTTCGTTAGTATTAAATATTTTATGACCATGTACTGAAATTGAAATATAAGAATAAATCTAACAAGTGCATATACGGTATACGAATTTATTTTATACATCTAAAACCTCCTACACGTTTCGGCCACAATTTGTGGCCATCTTCAGAGCGGCGTTTTACGAAGAATATGTTACAAGGACCTCACAACCAATGTACAAATATAAAATATTAAATTTTAAATGTGTGTCTTATATATATTGGACCGTGCATCATTGTGATAGTTGAAGAATAAGAGATCAACTTGATGTCACTAGTTATTAAGTTCTATTTATATCGCCAATCAACCAATAAAACACACTAGACACATGAGAACACATAATCCATAAGGAGAAAATAACAGAACAGACAACACCAACAGAAACAAGCATACCAACTGCAACAAAGCGACTAATCACATCACACCAAGCATTCACCTCTATATACTATAATTTACACTAATGCTAAAAATCTCCATCTTTACAGAACACACGACCAATGTGGTGATACAATAGAAAA
>Ga0123352_10002910_pt1 | contig 24319 bp, 16 predicted proteins | sample TergutLab28metaG_FD_89700 | JGI IMG/M metagenome (GOLD analysis project Ga0123352, IMG submission 89700) | Labiotermes labralis P1 segment gut microbial communities from Petit-Saut dam, French Guiana - Lab288 P1 | ecosystem: Host-associated > Arthropoda: Insects > Digestive system > Gut ...
GCTATATCGGAGGGAGGTAGCAGCACAGTACCGGAGGCTGTAGTTACAGTTTTGTGTACTCCTGATGATGGGTGTGGTTGACACCTGAAACATGTAGAGTGAACTTGCAGAATAATAAATAGACTGCTTTGTGTTGCATCTCGTTGGACGATTATTAATATTTAACACTGGACTTGTCCAACTATATATCACAAAAAAAAAATTCAATACATATACATCTCAAACTGTAACAATCATAAATTAGCCATCCATGCAGGGCAGCAAAACAACAATTTTGATGTACAGTCCAATCCAACGCACATAGTAAAACACACCATCATTACTGTGATAAAGCTGTTCAAAATAACTAATAAATTTATTTCAATTTCAATCCAACCAGCCAATATATGTGACTCTGGATACGTCAAACATAACATAGTCTGGCATACAATACACTGTCATTAAATAATAAAACAATACACTGCCACTCAAACGATATTAAAAAAAGTTGAGTGCAATGTAAATGTTCATTGCTATGTCATTACCAATTGCTGATTGTATCATATTATATATGTAATCCCTTCTTTTTACATCCAACCTGTCAAATTGAAACCTATAGCTTATCTGGAGTATTGCAGTGTGGAAACTCAGATCAACTTCGGATATAGTCAACTAATGACAGTATCTCTACACAAGTTTAGCCTGCAAAAACTCTTCAAGTGTGTAGAACAAATTTTTCAATGAAGCCGATTTAACCTGTTTTTTGAATCGGTTGAAATTATCTAATTTTTTTATCTTCAAGGGCAAGCATTTATACAATCTAACGCCCATGTGTAACACACTTTTCTGAAGTAGAGATGTATTATGAGACTGGGTATGAAGGTCATATTTACTTCTTGTATTATGTTCATGGATCTCACAATTTTGCTTAAGGTCTCCCCTATATTTTTTTTTATGAAGCACGAAACTTCTAAAACATATGTTGATGTCACTGTAAGAATTCTATTTTCCTTAAATTTCTGTCTACAGAATTCATATTTTTTTTATACCTGTGATTAATCTAATCACCTTTTTTTTTTTAATACAAAATGCCTTTATGCTTTCTTTTGTCCCCCCACCCCCCAAAGTATAATACCATGCCTGAGTCATGAATGAAAATAGGCAAAATAAATGTTCCAAAGCACATGGCTACTTAGAGTATTTTTAACAGCTTTAGTAATAAAGAAGTTTTACTCAGTCTGTGACATAAAGAACAGATATGAGCTTGCCAGCTTAGATTTTCTGTAATGCACATTCCTAAAAATTTTACTTTAGGCATATAATCGAGTTCCTTATTTCGTAATAAGATGCGTGGCTTAAATGGAGGCTTTGAGCAACAAAGGTGAAATGACAGCTACTGTTTTAGTAGTATTTATATTGACATCATTTTTGAGAAACCAAATTTCCAGTTGTTTCATAACTAAAGATAATTACGTTTGCAGGGCTTTCTCGTTTCTATCAACGATCAGTTTTGCCCCTTGAATATTTAATGATAGGTCATTGATATATATTAAAAATAAGAGCGGCCTTGTGGTACTCCATGTTTAACCGTCAATGCGAATGCGAATAGTACTCAGGAGTACCGGTAGAGTAGAGGCGCTGTTAGCCTTTGGTCAATGGATGGCAGCACTAGTAGCATCATTGCCACGGATTAACGGTGACTTACTAATCGTAACTCTAATCCATGATTTCAACGGTTAATCTTGCGACGTATTTCAAGCACTGACAACTCTATATTCATTCCACATTCGTAACCGTGATATGTGATCCGTGATATGTGTAACGACGCCGGCGATGTCTAGATAATAATCCGTGACTTCTAGTGGGTAACGTCAATGGTAGGTTAATGAATATGAATATGGAGTACAGGTGATATGATAGGTGACTGAAGAACCCGAAGTGTCTTGGACCTACATGCTTCTTATATTTCTTGTAGCTGCTTGACCGACTAGATGAATGCGTCAAGTAGCCCAGTTGCACGGATAAGAGCTTTTCTCTTTTCGTACGTTATTGGCGGTGGCATAGAATGAGAAATATTTTTGGTTTTACTGTCTATACAGGCGAGAAAACATTTTTGGTCAAGAGCGGAGCTGCATAGTTATGCCGCTGATGTTCCCAGGTGTACTTGTACTGCGAGAGATGTGACATTGCCGCTTCTGTTCTCCGTGATGTGTGTGGTAGGAATTACTTTTAAGAGTTTTTAAGTATACTTTGAATGCTGTATAATGTTAAACATATTGATATTTGGTAATTTAGACACCTAAGACTTTCACTTTTGTATGTATAAGAAGGGGTTGGTTTGATAACATCAATGTCAGTAGATAAGCGTCATTCTTTGTCAACATTCGGCATATTTACATAACATTTTCTGGTCTAAAATGTTGCTAAGTGAATGCAAGACCAGTTATATAGTGCTTGTTTAGGTTTTGTACCTTATGGTTTATGCTAGGTGCTGCATAACTGTGAGGAGTACTTGCTTAGTTATTTCAGAAGAAATTAGGAAATTATCTAACCTGAAACTTCATATGTCATTAATGAGTCCTCGTATATTCCTTACTTTTTTGTGTATTGTTAATGCTAAGCGATACTGTTATTAAATTTTTTACTAAGTGATTAGAGATAGCATAATACAATCACTACTGGTATTCATTAAAACTTTCTTCATTATTCTCCAACAAATTATAGTTAGTGCTGAGCGAATGTAGTGTAGTGTAATAAAATACCTGTTCCTGTAAAGTGTTCTGTATATGATACGTAAATAAATCCAACAGGGCGGAAAGTGGAGTGTAATAGTATGACAGAATTCTAAATTTAATGAAGGTGGTTTTGTAGGTTCATAAATTTAAATCAAATGACATTGAAGTGTATGGAGTGACATGTAACCTATCATTAGGGTCAAGCAGTCTTAGAAGAGTATGCCCTTTTCTCTGAGCCTCGGCCTTGATGAGGAAGACACTGTGATCATTCTAATCCTTTGGGACTGTTTACCAGGTAATGTGGCATAACACCCCATGTGACTTGAATCTTCAGAGCTTATGGTTCTTTGATCTCTTCATCAGCAGTAAATATGCAACACATATTCTAGGTTTGTTGAAATTGCCCCATAAAGGTAATTAAAGATTATACTTTGGGAGCTAACTTCTGCAGACAAAAACGGTTGAAAGTATTTTTGTCAAAAATTGTGGAAAATTTAATTAGGCAGATGTAACATGTCACTGTACAGAACAAACTATAGTATGGTATGCACTGCAACCGGAATTTATATTTTCAAACACACACAGAATTGGGCATATAAATTGCACCTGTCAAAAGTGTGATGGGCAGAGGAATGGATTGATTTGGCTAGGGTAGGGACAGGTGATGGACTCTTGTAAATGTGGTAATGAACCTCCGAGTTCCATAAAATGCGGTGAATGACTTGACTACGTGAAGACATGTTAGTGTCTCAAGAAGGATTCTGGTACATGGAATTGGTTGGTTTAATAAAGGACCTTTTTCCTTCTGGCTGCATGATTAGGGACTACATATTTTGTTTTTACCATAAAAGTGGTATGAATTCATTGTGTGAGTGTCATGAAACATTTACAGGGATAGTAGTTTGGTCAGGAAGCTCTTCTGAATGATAAAAGAAAAAAGAAGAAGATAACAGAAGTAAAAAAAAAAACAGACAAATATTCCTTTATGAGATTTGCAGTTTTCACTTTAGTGTTGCTGATGATTAAGGTTGTTCGAGATGTGATGCTGTGTCATTGGGTGAGTGGTCTTCAGCACCATGAAGGAACATAGTGCCTTCATCATCAGGGTCAAGCAGTCCAAGAAGAGCAAACTGCTTATCTTTTGAAGAAGAAGAAGACAGTACATTTCTTTGAGTCTTGGGGACTGCTCACCCAACAGCACAGCATCACATCAAAGAAGAACTGAATCGTCCTGCTTTTGTAGCTTATTTACTTTCTAATATATTTACTCAAACGTTTATGGTATCACACATACATTATTACCTCTTGCATTTTTAATAGCCTTTACTGAAGGTGATCAGACGCAGTTGCACATTGCATGAGTAATTTGAGCAGCAGTTGTTCTTGCTTGGAACTCTTTGTTGCCACTACCGAAAGGCACTAAGTAACAGCTGTGTTCACATTTATTAGTGGGTCACTGTACAATATAATTTTCTTACAAATAAAATGTCCGTAAGGAACTGCAGTTATCATGTATGTATGTATGTATGTATGTTTATATTTAATAATTTGTGATATCTATGTGAATTATAAATAAATTCTAAGTCAGATTCCAGTTCTCACTCTAGAAAATTCTGAACCTTTGTAATTGTGAATAAAGTGTTGCTTTGACATAATATTTTGATCAGTGTAATGTAATACAGTCTCCTTACAAGATGTGCGTAGTAGGTGTAAGAGTGTAAGTATGGGAGTTCTAAATACTGGATTTGTATTGTGATGTGTTTTGTATTCTTGTCTTTGTACCTTGAATAGTCTGTGGCATGCAAATTCCTTTCTGTTGTAAGTGGCAAAATGTAGTGCACATCTGACAGTAACTAAACTCTTTTATATACATTTACACTTGGTCTTGTTAATAATTGAAGCTTGTTTCACAGTTCATTTTTTATTTGTTGTTTGATGAATATAAATATAATAATTTATTTGGATGGCTGTTTCAGGTTTAATTCATCCATAAATAATCGTCTCTGTTATTTTTAAAGTAATTTTACTTGCATCCCACATATATGAAGTTTAAATCACTAATTTTCAGATCAGTTGGTGTTTACGGGGCACAATACCATGTGGACAGTGTGCTGTTTCTAACATTTATCTATTATCTTGTAGTTTGAAAGTAATTAGACTGTGTGGAAACAGATGATTTGACATTAAAGATTAATAAACTGGTAAGGTGAATGTAATCAGCTATGACATTTGCCGTGAAGGGCTGTGGAAAGGAACAAGCATTCTCCATCATTGTCTTGCCTGAAAATGGAATACAAGCCAGAAATGCCTGTTTCAACTTCCTTGGTTTTTAATACATAATGTGTAACTGATAATATACGAAACAACAATGTGTGGATGTATTGTTTTAATTTTACTGATGTCACAATCCCTTCAAAAGCTTCTCCATGTGTCTTTTTTGACACCAAGAAGTTTAAATGGAATGAATATTCATGTGGAATTCAGTGATTGAACATTATCTCCCAAACACATATAATGCCACTTTCTGATGGCATCTCAGTTTCATTTTATATCTCTTAGAACCTTTTCATAAAGTATGTATCAACCAGTGAACATATGCATTTGCAGGTTCTATCATATATTTGGTGAAGGGTTGGGTAGTTTTTTCCCTTATTTTATAGGGGTTGGGGGGGTGAGAGGGGGATAGTGCAGTTGGTATAGCAACTCACTATGGGCTGGACTGTTTAGGGACTGAATTCTGGTCAGTCCGAGTCTTTCTACACCTGTCCGGACTGGCCCAGGGGCCTCTTACACGGTGGGCACCAAACTATTTCCAGGAGTAAAATGGGTGGGGTGTGCCAATAACCATCCACCCCCTATCGAGCACTGAGGTTAAAGAAAGAGTATAGCTGTGCATCTACTCCACCTCTGTGGCTTCATGGCAGGCTGTAAGGTGAACTTGAATTTGAGGATAAAGTGTTTCTTTTCATTGTTATAACAGTTGTGGATTTCAAGATCATGCCAAAAAGTGTGCCAATATTGGTTTGAAGTTCTGATATCAGCCTGTCTCCTCCTGCTTGATTTGATCACAATAGTTTGTGAAGGGTACAAATTATGAAGTTCTTCATGTAGTTTCTTCCTCCCTGCTTTACATCCAACATTTTAGGTTTCAATACCCTCCTCAGCAATCTGTTTTCATGCACCATCTGTCGTGAACCCCACATCCTGAGGGATTCACATTTCCATTCCTTACAAATAACAGTGTTCTTATTCAGAATACTGGACTGAGGAATTCATGTTTCCAGTCCTTACAAATAGCATTGTTCTTAGTTGGGATACTAGAAGGCAAAATATTCTGAACGGAATCGCGGTAAGCGGTCCATGAATTTTTTATTGTGAATGTAGTGTTTGTTTGCTATTTTTCTGTTATACAGGGTTCTGTTAATTGTTACAGTTAATTTACCTTAGTGCAAAGTCAAGTAAAAGTAATATAACATTATTTGTATCACTGGTTACTAAAACTTAACAATGGCTCAAATGATTTCTGTATTTTGTAATGTGACCCATGCTTTGTAAAGTTTGCACACATCTGCTAATTATCGTGCACAGCCCACCTGCAATTTGTTGGGGTGTTTTATAATTTTCGTGTAGGAAGCATTTCTTTTTAATTTGTCCTAACATGACAATTTGTGATTCAGTGTTGTTAGTCCATCCAGTTATCTGTGGGATAGCTGGCTGTCTTGCACTAGATTTGCACGTTTCTCCCTGTGTGATTATCAGAAAATGAAATATTATTGCCCGATCAGCTTGTAAATATAGAGAAGTACATTTTGAAGATAGGTGATAAGAGGGTGTGTGAGAATGAAAGTGGAACACAACAGTACTTCTCTTTATTCACAATTCCCTTTCATCCCAACAGTCATAATGTTACATTATGTGTCACAGCAGGGGGACTGGAACATGAGTGTCTGTGGTGTGAGACTAGTGTGTGAGCACTGTTTTGATTTGTAATATGGAGTTTTATTAAATTGAACCCTCTTAGTGCCAGGTGACTAATGTATTGGCCACTGGTACTCTTGCACATTGTGCCGCTGGGCATTGCATTGGCCACCGTGTTCGGGGCATTAAGCTGCAATTTGCAGCAGTCACATCATTGAATAGTGTGACCCCTTGCTAGCTGCATGCCGTGATCTTTCTCTCTTTTTATAGATTATTGATTTCTAGCATGACCTGCTAACACAGCCTGGCACTAAGAGGGTTAAGTCACACATAATTATAAGGTACCTTAGTTATGAATTGTGTTTATTGCTCCTAGATTTCCCTTTTGTGAAAGAGACATAAGCCAAAACTTTTGTGTTGTTCATATGGAACACTGATCATGAGTGGACCTTGGAATTTTGCTGTTCAACAAGAATTTGAACAGCAGCCACTTAACATGGCCCTCCTCCTCTTGCAACAGGAACTTGCGGTGAGTAGGCATATAGTATATTGAATGTTAGGAGGTTAGGCCTTTATACTGAAACAGAACAGGTTTGTGTCTCATTGTGCTTGTTTGTTATTCCTAAAAGCAGTAATAGTAATATTTTTGTTTTTGCTGTAGTACTCCATTATTTTGTGTGTGCTGACATTCATTGTATATTGTGTCATTGCACTTAACTGCTTTATATTTTACAGTATATAAGCATTTTGTATATTCCACAATGTATTGCCACTTAAAAAAATGATTCCAAAACAATAGTACCAACAGATTATGACAATATGCAAAATATGAGATTGAGGCATAAAATTAAGAACAGGTTGTTGCATTTTAATCCAGAAATTAAATGTTCACTGATGCTTGTATCCAGTGACATACATATATATGTATGTATTGCTTTTTCAAATTAGCTGACATAATTTGAACGAGTTTGTTCCTTCCAATTGTCAGAATATGTTAGTGGGTTAAACATGAGGTCATAAGGCATGAAAAACGGTTGAAATTGACTTATGGGATTTATTTATTTATTTTGGCAGGAGCTGAGCTCTGGAGTCCCATCTGGTAGACAAATTACAATGGATGAAGAGCTTACTGAAAGCATGTCTTCAAAATACCTGGAGCCACCAGTGTACATTAAAGAAGAGCCTCAATCTCAATTCATGGATTATCAATACCCTGCTTTGCAACATAACATGAACATGGTGCCACAAGCATGGCCATTGTCACAGCCATTACATCTTCAGCGTCCTGAACAAACTTTCCCTGATTTCACAGAGAAGATTATCTTAAATTTAGTATGTATTTAAAATTTATTTATGGTATGGTAATGTAATTTATTTCTGTGAGCATTTGTTAACTTCTCTGATCCACAGTAACTTCCTGTCTTGAAGAGCCTGTTACTTTCAAGGGAGAGAGAAACATTTATTTGTGATGTTTCAGTTACTCCAATGATCTTTATTCACATCAAACACTCCAGTAATTTGTAGGCCATAACATTTGGATGAGCTCAAAATGAGTACCACTTGATGAATTTTTTTTTCATATTCTTAAGATGTTTTCATATCATACATTTGAAAGTAATACATTTCAATAAACCTCATGCACTTACAAGGTCAAATTACTGGACAGTGGATTTACTTCCATCATTAGGTAAAGGCTGGGAACCCTCTTTTTTGGTCCTGTTGGTTGAGGTAATCTCTTTTTCTAGAGATTGCAGTGGGATCGAAAGTGTCCAGTGTGTGTTGCAGTTTTATGACACACTTTAGCACAAACTTAAATTATTTTTAACACACCACTTTCCCAAATGGTAGTCTGCAGGATTATTACGCTGTCTGGGATCCAAGTCTGTCCCAACATTTACAAGGAATGTGCTGCCTCAACCTTCAGCATAACTCTGAAGTTTGAGACAGAAGAATACTCACCATTCCAGCAGCATCTGCCAAGAAAGCCTGAAAACTCACATGTAACTTTGCTACCAGCATACTCTTTTCTGTATGTACTAAATTGTGGTGTTTTATTTGATCGTTCATTCTTCCAGGATGATATTAAAGCAGAAGTTACACCTGACAAGAGTAATGTCTGTAATGCAGATTCTAATCAAACATCTGACTATAACAAGTACAATGTGCATCAGTATGCTTCAGAATCTCTCTGTAGGAATGAAATGTAAGCATTAGTGTATTTTTATGCTGGTTGATCTGAAAATGATTTCGTTTTATTAAAATTGGTAAAATTAATGTTTTTGCAGTGAAAGGGTTGTACACAGGTGTCATACCAATCCTCAGACATAATGAGGAACTGTGGTTTGATTCCTGGTTGGGACAAAAGATTCTGTCATGTTCAAAGCATCCAGACCACCTTAGGGGCACATATGGTCTCCCATTCAGTGCGTAATAAGGGATCTTTCCCAGGGGGTTGGGGTTAACTGGCCAGGACATGAAACAATTAAGATTGCTGGGAGCTGACCTCCACTCCCTCATATCCCTTCATGGTTTGCACAGGGTCGACTGTGCTTTGTTACCCACCAGATATTTAAGATGTGGGACTCTTACTGCACCCACCCCACCCACATTCTGGGAGACCATCCCCTATATGTTCATTACTCATTGTGACTGATATTGCAGGATATGTACTAACTTGCTGGTAGACAGATTATTTGTTTTCACATCAGTGCCATAACATATAAGCCATATGTCAAAACTGGAGCTGTTTGTACCATGGTGCAAACTTTTACTTTATTATGCTGATTGCAGTTCCCTCTTGTTGTTGAAGCATATTTTGACTGCTAATGTTTCCTTTCAGGTATTCAAAAAGAATGTGCACGACAGAGAATTTATACCACCTCTCATCAGTTCCATGTCCAGATCCTTCCACATGGTATAGTGTAAAGGCATTCACAGGAAAGGAGACAGTGAATAGATGGGATCTTCAAGCAGAAAATACAAGACACTATAACAACACTTTTATTGATAGAAGTGTAACTTCTCACATTATGAGTGGACAGAATTCATTGCAAGGAGCGGTGTTTCATGGACCAATGGCACGTCCTGATCAAATACCACCAATTTGTCAAGTGTGTGGGAAATGCTTTGGTAGTAAGGAACAGCTCCTGAATCATATGATGGTACATCGAAATCGGAAACCTCACGTTTGTGAAATATGTGAGAAAAGTTTTTGTTCTCCTGGGAATTTAAAAACGCATATAATGATACACACGGGTCAAAAGCCACACTCGTGCGAGAAATGTGGCAAAAGGTTCACCACGTTGGGAAACCTTAAAACTCATTCTGTGGTCCATACTGCAGAGAAGCCCCATGCATGTCAAGTGTGTGGAAAAGGATTCACAACTCTTGGAAACCTCAAGACACATTTACTGACACATACAGGTGAAGCAGATGTCTTTAGATGTTACACGCAGTACTCTAGTGTTGCCCTGGACTAATTTTCGGTCATTTTTGTGTACCTTAGTTTTCGTTACTGCTCAGTATGAAAACTAAGTAACATCTTTAATTTACCTTGGTATATACATATCTAAGACTTGAATTTGGCATTACTGTCTAATTTATTATACGTCACCTCCATGAAGTAAATTATAAATAACAACCATTGATACCATTTGCTGTAAATTGTAATTTTTATTCACTTTTTTTATGTTCATTCTCTTCTTTTATAGGCATTCATAACAAAGTAAAACATGACATGCAGGATATGTATAATGTAACATTGAGGCATATTTGCTTACCTATTGTTGCCATGGAAAAGTCATAAGTATTAAACATAACTGTGTGTGTATTCTTCCTGTAGTAGCCAGCGTGTGAATCGCATCTTTCCTGCTCCATATTATACTGTAATTGGTGGCCTTACGGGCTGTACAAGGTTTTTCCACATTATCTCATAAATGATATGATTGTCAGAAAAAAGAAATTATTGAACGTGGAAGGTATGTTTTGATTTCTCTACAACTTTTTTTTGTGAAACATTTCTTGTTCTAAGAAGAATTCATTGGCGTATTGTTATAAATGTATTTATGTCTTCATCTACAGTACCCATTATGCCTGTCAGGTTTGAATCAAACTTGAATTTTCATGACAGAGTTTCAAATAATACTCAAAAACCAGATTTAATAAAATTCCATCCAGTGGGAGCCAAGTTGTTGCCTGCAGACAGACAGACAAAGCTAATGGTCTCTTTTCAGAATTCTGTGAAAGTGCCTAAAAAGAATACCTATGTGGAAGTATTGGCTATCTGTCTATGCTTAGTGTTAGTAACTAAACCATTTGTTGAATTGTCATGAAATCTGGTATAGAAGTTGTTTACTTGAAACTGTGAGGAAGCATGAGTTTTATAAAAATCAGAGCAATGATTTATACTTCAGTTCAGGATGTAAATGAATTTCCCCTGATAATTTCCGTATTTCTTGTATGATTTATGTGAAATTCAGATTAGCTGTCCATGTATTGCAGCTAATAAGTTTTTGTGAAAATGGGTGCAGTGAAACCCCTACTTAAGGGCAGCAATGTAATTTTTCCTTTACTTTCCACATTTCTTGCCTGTTTGGGATAGAGTCAGATGTAGAAGCTCTCCACATAATTCACATCTGTGAGTTTTGTGAAAGTCAGCGCATTGAAAGACATGTTTGACTTAAATATAATTGAAATTTTTTTGTTCATATTTTCTACATTTTTCATCAGATTTGGATAAGATTCAGCAAAGGATGCCCACAAAAACTTATCCAGTAATTGTGAATTTCATGAAAACTGATGGAGTGAATGCTGTACTTCACACATGGGTGTAAATTAGTTTCTTTCAGCATTTTTGACATTTTGTCAGAATTTTATTAATGAAAATATTAAGAAAGGTGGACTTGGTCCAATAGAAACTGAAGTACCATTTGCATTTGAACAATACATACCTGCAGTTTGATTTATATCCCATTCTGTACTGTTCTGTGAGCTGAACAAGGATAATTGGGAAATTAGGTTGTTCCATAGTTTATTGCAGGAGATACATTTCTTTTAAACATTCCAGGCTTATAGAAGTTATACAGTAGAATTCCTTTAATGCAGCGTTAATGGGACCGGATAAGTGCCACATTATCAAGCATATCAGATTTTCCAGCAGTGCCTATACTGATGTAATTTCTTACAGGTAATATTTTTTTACTGCTCTTGGGCTGCAGAGCTAATCAGAGTAGTATTCCATCTGGGTATCTCCTTTAGCTGATGGTTCAGGGGCATCACAGACCCTTTCTATTTTTTCTGTTCGGAGACAATCATCATAGGTCCAGTTACTCTCTTTCCTTCAAAATGCCTTGCTGTAAACCAGTCATGCAATGCCTTGTCCAGTTGTGCTAATTTAGGCTGTTGCAATGTCTGCTGCTGTGTAAGGTCCTTCGTGTATATACGTGATGCCATAACAGACAATAATTAGCCCTTCCATTTTCCAATGCATAGTCATAGCCTTACTATGGCTTTTGCCACTTTGAAGCCACCCAATTACTTCAACTTTCTGAGGAGTCGTTAATGTTACATGCCTCCTTGTGTCAGCAGCAATTCATTTGCTCATCTTAGGAGGTTTTGCAGCCATTGTAATAGCTTTATAAGCTCAACAAATTGCAGATAACACTAGACAAAGTCACAGTATCAGTAGGCATACTGGATGCTATCAGTGGCCAAACTTGCGGTCTTTGGACTATTTTCAACTGCTGGTCAGTTTTATTTTCCCAGTTATTTTTCACTGACATTGCATGTTGTTTAAAGAAGTCGATGTGATACCATAGGTTAGTTTGTATTGCACCCTGATTTGTCATACGGTTTGAGAGAGAGAAAGTTAAATTTTATATATATCATCATTGTTAACATTTCCATCGGTGTAGGCTGTGTCATAATATGCCCTTGTGCATTTTTTGTTGTTTGTTTCATCATCATAAATATCAAGGTGGGCTGTCTTAGGTCAAGGTCCCATGTATTTCTTTGGTGCTCGTGTATGTTTCAAGTTACACTACTGGAGCTTTAGTGTATGTGCTCATGATTTAATCAATCCTTATGTGTTGTTTACTTCAGAGAAATCATTAAAGGTTTATGAAAGTTTTGATGGTTATGTTTGACCAGTTGAGGTTTTGTGATAATCTTTTTAAAGTGTAAAGGGAATTTGTCATTTAACATTTTATGTGAACATTTTATTTCTGCACTAAGAATATGTATGTTATCTGGAAGAATTTAATTTTTGCAATTGATATAAAGTTCTGCTTTGGAGATTCAGGTCTTCTTGGTTATAATTCTGTCAGTTTTTTTAAAATTTACTGGCATTTTTGCAATAGCATGCTGCTGCCATCTTCGGGATCTGTGCTTGGACAAGCAGATCCTGTAGTCAGAGGCAGTATATGCATCTGAGCCATAGGTAACATTTTACCCATCAACACGATATATTCCAGAAGACTCAAATCTTCATCATTATTGCTGTGATAACCTCAAATTTTGCAAGTACTTATATGTGTTAGAGATATGATATATACACGTGTGAAGTGAGGGGGGTTTTATTGTGGTAATTGATGTTGTGCTGCTTTATTTGTACAGGTGAGAGACCTTATGTTTGTGAAGTCTGTGGAAAACGGTTCACAACACGAGGGAATGTGAAGGCTCATTCAGTGACCCATACTGCAGAGAAACCATTTATTTGTCATGTATGTGGCAAGAATTTCAGTCATAAAGGCAATCTGAAGACACATATTGTATCAAGACACATGGCTAATAAGCCACGATTTGATTGCATTCTGTGTGGAAGAAATTTTGTGCAAGCAGAAACACTGAACACACACATCGCTTTAGTACATGCTGCTACATCTGTACCTCTTTCCAACTTGCAGGATGAGCTTGAGCGTGAAAAGTCACCTGTGTACTTACTAGTAAAAGTGTAGTGAGTTTTGAAAGTAGTCTTATAGATACTCTAGAAGTGTGGTGAGAATTTTTGATAATAAAAGATGAAAATGTGTTTTTCCATTCAGTTTTTATAATGCTCAAATGCAATGTAAATCAGTGGCAATACTCATGTTTTGTTATTACATATTTATACAGTATGACAGAATACTTTCTCTTATTTAGTTCCCATTTCCTGTAAAAAAATTGTTCTGTGATCCAAGTTCCACAGTCTGATACACCCATGCATGTTCAGCATTACATTAGATATAAGTAAAGGAATCAGATATTTTAAGTGCTACATGTGTTGCTTGAATGTTGAGCATAACTGAATTTAAAACTTAGCTTCAACTTGGTGAAGACCACATAATCAGTTTAAAAAAATATCTACTATGTCATAACATATCTTCTGGCAGTTTTATACAAAATGATCATGACTTACTGCATTGTTGAGTTTCAATATGCCTGAACATATTAATCCACTCTGAACAGATTATTATTACAGTGTGTTATTTTGTGAAAACTTACTAGTTAATTGAAATTTGAAGATAATGCCTGCAGTAAGATGCTATATGTGTCATGTTACATCCCAGCAGACCTGAAACTTTATCAACACCTTTGTGAAAATATTTGATCTTGAATTGAAATTTGGATCAAATTAGATATACAGCTCCATGGAGCAGAACCCTTGAAATGCTACAAGTTGCTTGGCTAGTCAAATTTCCCACATTTTATGGAAGCCAGAGTTTCATTACCTTGTTCACAAGAGCCTGCCCCTTGTCCCTCTCCTGTGCTATATGAACCCAACCATGTCCTCCCATCCCATTTCTTTAAGATCTGTTGGAACATCCTCCCATCTACACATAGGTCTTCCAAATGGCCTTATATTTTCAGGTTTTTTTTACCAAACACTGTACACATATCTTCTCTCTCATGCCTGCCACTTGCCTTGCTCACCTCATCCTTCCTACTTTGATCACACAAACAATGTTGGTGAATATGATTCTTGAAGTTTCTCATTATGCAGTTTTCTTTAGTTTTCCTTACTTCATTTTTGGTCCAAATGTCTTTTTCAAAACCCTGTTCTTAGGACATCCTCAGCTCATGTTCATCCCTTAGTGTATGAGACCAAATTGTCTGCAGCATACAGAATTGTAATATGTATAGTATAATTGTTATTCTCTTAGAAAATGGGAAGACAGATGATTCTAGACTGAATGGTAGCAGTCATTTTGTGGATTTAATCTCATCTTAATTCCTTTGTGCATGTGATTTTGATTCGTTATTGTCACTCCAAAATATTTGAACTTTGCGACATTTTAAAATGCTTTTTTTGCTTTGTTGTTTTTTTTCTTTCCCCCCCCCCCCCTTGCATTCTGTTGTTGAGACATGAACATATAATTAGCTTTCTCAGGATTTATGTCTGGACCAACCTCCTTACTTACAACTGAAACAGCTTATTTTTTTTAAGATTATGTGTAATTTTACCCAGTAAATTATCACCATCACATAAGTGGATGTTGTTATTTCAGTTAAAATTATACAATCCAGAGGACACTGCAGTGCCTGATAGTGTTCCTGATATCCTTGTATAGAACAAACCTAACTTTACTGAAAGTACACAGAATCATGTATCTTGTGACACAGATTGCAAAAGGTTGTTAATATTTTGATAAAGTATTTAACCACACAGTTTTCTGAATATAAAGATTGAGAGTATTACATAACACCTCCATCCTAACAAAACCATGGGCTTGCAGTCAGTAAACAGTGGATCTACTGACCCATTATACTTCCATTTGTACTCAAATATGTGATGATTGAAGAATATGTGGTCCTTTCAGTCACACTTGCTTTGGAACACTTCCTTTACACTTTCTGTAACTTCAATAGGTTGCATTACAACTACTACCATGACTGCAGCACTTGATGCCACTCTCTGGAGGTGACACATTCCCCTGACATTTGGGCGTCCCCACAGGTGACACATCAAGGTGTATATACACAGTTTCACTGTTTATGCCTGATTTGGTAGCGTCTGCATTCTGGCGACCCATTTGCTTTGGCGTACGTCTCCGTCTTCACTCACAAGCCGCGGAGCTAGGTGAGTGAGCACGCTTAGCCACCTTAGGGCCCTGCACTACTGACACTCTTAAAGTGTCGCGTTTCGTAACGGCCCGTCTTTCGGTGTCTTGGTGCCGTCACCGTGATCGAAGCTACGTGACAACTTACAGTTAAGAGCAAGGCCTCCACATCTTGGACACCACACAGCATCTGCTTACCAAAGTCCAAGGGTACGCACGTTAATTGATCTTCCCAGAAAGGGGTGTGGAAACTCACTCTCACACTCGTCAACTGACAGCAGGACGCTGACAGCTAGTGGCTCGGAAGCCATCGTTAGCTTTGGGCACAGGCATAAAGAATTCTTTCACCCCGGTCGCGATTCTGCTGGCCATCCACGTGAATCCAGTCCAGAAATATGCGAGTTTATTGCCACTGAGATGTTCTGGGTCTTTCGTTAAGCCGCTGCTCCGGCGGCAAGTGTTATGTTTCTGCTTCAATTTTCTCGCGAGTAATGACAGCTAGCTTGTCTTTAGTCGGTACGGACACGTCACGGAGTGAAAGGTTAGTGTACTTTGGGAGCGACAGGCTACAACGTTGACCTAACCTTGTGCGGATGACACGGCTGTCGTAGCGTCTTTCAAGTCGCAACGCTCGTCACTTATCAGGATATTACTTCAAAAGACCTGAGCTCTGGCTACGGGACTGAAGGGCAGTGTAGTCTATACAATCAGCTCAACCATTCTATGCCGGGTGTGCTCTACTCTCCGCTGACCGCAGGTACGTCCAGAAGCTTAAGTGCTGCAGTTCAAGTGTCTCTGCTTTAGGAATAAAGCACCATCGTGCTTCACTAAAAGGCAAAACCACAAGGATTTGGAGGTTACATTTTTCACATTAGAGAGTGTCGATCCCCACCGAGCCGATGTGGGGAATCTGTTTGCATAGGCATGCATGCAATTAGAATCTACGCGGCACAGGTTTAATTCCATGTATGCATCTCGGACACAGGAAAGGTTTTAAATTGAGAATGGGAAGTCGAGTGCAAGGCTCCGCCGTTATTCGGCTAAACGGTTCGCTGTGGGCTTGAGCATCCCACCTGGTTACTTCGAGAGTAGCAGAGTAAGCATCCGAGCCCCACTTGGTAGTGGTACCCAACTTCATGTTCTCCCCTCTGAAGAGCAGGGCTTGGACTGGAGGAAGAGTTTTCGGGGGCAATAGGCCCCTTCTTTCCGTATACATTTGAGAGGCTCGTTCTTCATGGAGAACTTTGTTGAGCAATCCACCGCAAAACTCGCTGCTTTAACAGGTTGACCGGCCAATACCGCAGCTTATGCCGCTGTGACTATAGCATAATTAGTTTTCGGGCGTTAAAAGCGACTGTTCCACCAGTAGTCTCCGTACTTTCCCCACCGGGTCTTGGGCCGAAGGGTCGCCGTTAGCTCGCACTGGCAGAAACGTGATGCCATTTGTGCACATAGAGATACGTTCCCTCGATTCGTCCGAGTTAAACAAAGTAAATGCGAATGGGAAAGCTGAGAAACAAAGAAGCAGAATGGTCCTTTTCACGGCCACAAAAATGTCACCTCTGAATAACACGTAGAGGGAAAATTGCGTACACACATCCCCTTTCCGGAAATAGTGATACGGACGTTGAAATTGAGAAGTATATATTGTATACCCTACTTACATAAGAAGGACACTGGTTAAGGACTGTTGCCTCGGGGGGATGACACTATCTTGTGGCTGGAGGGGAAACTACTTTCATTCCCTACAGACACTGATACGGATCTTCTGTGACCTGCTTAGGATGACCCGCCTCACAGTTCATTGCACGGTGTCAAAACCCAGAAGACTAAAATCCGAATAATTCTTGCCGTGAAAACCTGAAATATTTTAGCCAGCGTATTTTGTTTTGCATATTCTTTTCGCACGACGCGTATGAACTCGTGCCAGCTGACTGTACACAAGATTGCGCTGTATGCACCCACATGTTCTTTTCTCACAGCATTATATTACTGGTTTGAATTGGCAGGGTGGCAGCTCTAAGGGACGGTGAAAAGTCGTGTTACTGTTTTTGATAGACAGGGAAGGAGTAACGTGAGTATGTGTGAATGTTAGGAGAGGTATTATTTATGTTTTGATTGCCAACAGTTTATGATAACGTTGAACCATAAACATGTCATTCCGTGTTAAAATAATGTTGTGAATTTTATATGTTTATTTAAAGTAAAGAGTTTTCTGACATTATTTGGCTGATATACGTGCCGAATTTGATTTTCTATCCCCGAAGCGAATGTCAGACATGAAGTACTGGAACGGAATAACGTGTTATACATTTTGTATTACACATGCAGCTGTGATTAAAATGGACTGATGTAATGAATAGGCGTTTTAGTTAAGAACAGAGTTTAGTTCCTGGAAAATAGAGTTATGTCCATTCCATTTTTCAATATGCCACTGAACTTTGCGAATGTATGTCGACTTTGTATGCAAGAGAAGTCGACATTACTTTCCCTCTTCATTGATACGGAAGTTAGCGATCAAGTTACACCTCTACGCTGCAAAATTATGAGTCTGGCACCAGGTGTTAAGGTAAATCACCATTATTACGTTTGCTGTTGGATGTGCATGAAATGAACTGTAAGCCAAACATGGTAGTACAGTTTTGTTGTAGTAACACGAAAAGCAGGAAAATGGGACTGTCTGTGAAAGTTACAGAGTGTACTACAGTTCCATGCATTATTGTACCTGTGAGTGGCTTGAGAATAATGTTAAGCAGTCACCTTTTAGCTATACAGTTGGTCTTATGTGTATGCTACAGGCTTCATACATATTCTTTCTGTCACAGGTGGATGCATACGATGGCCTTCCAACTCATGTGTGTCGGCAGTGTGTAAATCAAGTGAATGTGTCATACAATTTTAAGAGGCAGTGTGAAATCTCTGATGCAGCTTTCCGGGAGTTACTGAGAAATCACAGATCAGGTTCCCAGTCTTCTGAGGTAGTTGATAGCAACATACCTAACACTGCAATTTTTCCATTCCCTTGCTCCATTACACACACTTTTTCTGTATAGCATGCAGAGGGTCAATTGTTGTTAAAAGAAGGAGGTGACAATTTAATTATTGTATAACTACTGCTGTCATTTGAAAATAATTTCATTTTGATTTATTTATGCTTGTTATTGATCAGTAATTTGTTTTGCTACACTACATCCAGATTATTATGATTCCGTAGTGAATGAGTTTGAAATAAACTACTCCAATGCACTGATTATTACACACGTATGACCATTATAAGAACAATGTTAAGAAATAGATGACAATACAGATGTTTAACCCCTTGCAGATTTCTTTAAATAGCATCCCACTTACCTTCATGGCCATATATAAGTGACATAGTCATTGTTGTGTTTCCACTGGTCACTTATATACTGTGCTATATACATAAATAAAATCATCATGTTAATTAACAGTTGGTCAAGAGTACACTGTAGTAAGTAATGACGATGGGAATACTGCATTAACTGATTAAATATCGGATCATATTACATCTGTTTGGTGCTATATATTGAACAATTGCAAGTAGTTTTTTATTGCATACATGGTCCTAATTTTATTGAACAACTGTTGTTTGTCATTGGCCACTGCTACTCCACTGCACTGGTAGGTGGTTGGCTGAGTACAATAAATGAGCCAACAGGAAGCAGTAGTTCATAGTTGTCAGATAAAATAATAACCCTGTAATATATAATTTTTTGGAAAAAATAAATGCTGATTTGCCTTTCTAGGAAAAGCAGAATGAATCTCAAAATTCTTTGAATCCAGCAGAAGACCCTCCAGATGTCTGGACATATGTGAAAGTGAAAGCTGAGTTGGCAGAGTGTCAGTCAGATGAAAACAGTCCTGAAGGTGGAATGGAGCAAGAGTAAGACAATGACTGTATTTAATTCTGTCTCTTATTGTGTAGTGTCAGTTTAAGGTAATGACACAGAGAAAAGATTCAAAATAATACTGTCAGTTTTTTATGGATCTTTGAATCTTTCATGTTCATTTAAAGTAAAGTTTTCTCAGTCCATGCTGTGAAGGTGTATGGGGGGAGCAGAAGTATAACTTTGCTCAATCTTAACCTTGGCACTAGATGGAGGTCAATGATCAACTTCATGCCCTGGCCATTTTACCCCAGGGAAACAACCCCAGTACCCATTGAATAGGAGGCTGGGTAGGCCACAGGGCTGATCTGGACATTTTGTAAAAGAGCAAAATCCCTTGGACCGCTGGGATATGAACCCTGGACCCTCCAGCCTCTAAATAGTTACTATACTAACTACACTATCCTGGCTTGTGCTACGTAAAGGGCTTTGTGTGCCATCTGTGCTGTAGGTTTGTGTACAAGTGTGTCTCTTAAGGCTCTGCTGTAGGTATGGATTTGCATTTGTACAGGCTGTACCATAGGCACATATAGAGGTATATATGTCCTGGGTGCACTGCCCTCTATTTACGATGGTACAGCATGTATCTTCATCCTTTTGCAGAGCCCAGAGAGGTGCAATTTCATAACACAGGTTGGGTCAGCAATTAGTCTCATCATTCCAATTATGATGCAAATTGACTTTCTAACCCAGTTGTGTTAATCTCTTGTCTATATGTTTTAGGAACTGAAATCCAGAAAGGTTCGAAGTTGGGACAACCTTTCAGTTTATGATAAACTAAATTTGTTGTCACAAAAAAAAATCTCGCTTTATATGAATGACTAATATTTTAGTATTCCACATGGCCATTTCACTATCTGCTGCTATTCCATGGTACATGGTCAGTTCACTTACAGAAAATGTTACCAGTGTTCAATATTGTGATTTAACAGTTCAGATTACGTGGTTTGTACATGATAAATGCTTGTTCAAAATCAGTGTACAGCTATGTGTACACTTCCTAGGTGTGTTTCAGAATATAACCTAATGGTTTGTAAAACCATGTTTATATTTTTTTTATTTGATTAATTGTAAGGGACATGTAATTTGGATGCTTGAATGTACTTGGACATGTATCTTTTAAATCTTTTGACAGATTTTTGATAAAACTTGACATTTGATGCTCTTGTTATTTGAGTATTACCTTGTGTAAATGTCACTAACTTTAATTCATCTAATAGACCAGTATTTGTAAGGTCCTGATTGATCTTTTGCATAGATGTTTTGAATGTGTACACAGATTTTAATAGGACCTGATGTACAGCAGTTTTGTTATATGAGTATTACCTTGTGTATGTCATTAACTTTAATTTCTTTTAAGATTCGTTTTACTTTAGTGTTCAGTATTTAGAGACGCAGTGGTATGCAAGTCATGTACAGTACATATTTCTGTAAGTTTGTTACACACTACAGATGTAGACAGTGCTTGAAAATAAGTCACAGCATGTTGTTAAACACATGCTGATTCATGTATTCATAAGTATTTAAATAAAATATGTGGTTATGGGGTTGTCAGGGTATATTTAAACCAAACACATAATCTTGACAGGTTTCCAGCTGCAATCTGTTCATTAACAGAAGACGATCAGGATTTGAATTCCAATGCAATGGATGAAGCATCTATGAGGCAAGGCACAGAGGCTGACTCAAAAAATCTTGCACATAATTTACATCTCCTCAGCAAAAGTATGGCATATGATATGAAATTTGACAGGCAGTATTCATCTGGTGATGATTCCTTCGGATCCAGTTATCGCACAAAGAAGAAGTTCCCGAATGCAAACAAGAGATTTGTCTGTATGGAGTGTGGGAAATCCTTTGTGCAAAAACAGCACCTTATTTCACACACGCGAACTCATACAGGTGAACGACCCTACCAGTGTAAGGAATGTGGTAAAACTTTTTCACAGACTGTTCATTTGAAGAATCATCAAACTACACATACACAATTGAAACCCTTTAGTTGTTCTGAATGTGGCAAATGTTTTGCACAAAACATACATTTAAAGAACCATCTTAGCACACATACAGGTGAGAAGCCATATGGTTGTAATTTATGTGGTAAGACATTTGCACAGAATGTTCATTTAAAAAATCACCTTAGCACCCATACAGGGGAAAAACCATTCCGTTGTACAGAATGTGGAAAAACATTTTCACAAAATATACACCTTAAAAATCATCTGAGTACACATACTCATGAAAAACCATATGGTTGTACTGAATGTGGCAGAACTTTTGCCCAAAATATACACTTAAAAAACCATCTTGCGACTCATACTGGTGAGAAACCTTATGGGTGTCAGGAATGTGGTAAGCATTTTGCTCGGAGTGGTCAGTTGAAGGAGCACATGAAACTCCATTTAGGCTTGAAACCATTTACATGTGTTGAGTGTGGAAAAAAGTTTTCCCAGAATATTCATTTGAAAAACCATTTAGCTACACATGCATCACAAAAGAAACCAAAGGAATAAACTGGAAATGGAGTGAAATGCTGTTAGGCCCAAGATATGTTTATGCAGTTCCTGTACCCTTGTCTAAGAATACAAATTGTGTCTTATAACCGTAATTTGAGCATAGGTACTTTACAGAAGTGATCTGAATATGAGTTTTTGTTTACGTACTCTAGTGGGATGCATGAAAACATTTTGGTATGGCTGATATTGTGGTTATTAAATGTGTTACCCGTTCAACATGTTGACTATTTTATGAATTACACACTTGGCTCTTTACTAATAACAGTGGAATTAAGTAAGAATCCCTGTGATGGCATCATTTCTACAGTAAACAAAGAGTAAGGAGGTCATGCAATATTTCCGTAACAGCGAATACTGACTCTGTGGTATGGTGGGTTTGAGAGAGTGAATTTTTGTGGAGAAATACATTTCATGTCAATTGGTAATAATGTTTACAAGACGTGTCTATCCTTCTATTATTTTTTTAAATAGGGGGTGAAATTACAGTGGCACACTGTACGCATTCCATCTGCATATAGCTATTGGGCACTATTTGTTACATTTTTAGACGTATCTTATGATATGGGTACTTAAATTATTAGTATTTTTATGAAATATTGTTCTTCAGGCTTTTATTTAAAAAAAACATTTCTAGCGTTAGTGTTACAGTTATTATTATTATTATTTATATTCATATCTTTATCCAGAGTTGGTTATTTGCTTAAAGATAAAAAATTAATCATTTATTAATACAAGCAGGATACTTCCTTCAGAATTTCCACTTCACACCATGATTGTCATTGATATGTCATCAAGTTATTCCGAATGTTTCATAACACGTAGGAATAGTAAGTTATCAAACATGCTTTCATGATGAACATTTCATTATTATGAGATGTAATTAAGTGTACAAATAAATATTGCTGCTTATACCCATATGTGACAATCTGTTCATTGACTGGAACTGCACCATTTAGTTAATGGGTGTGTTTGTAAAGATTCTGTGAAGTATTTATCCATCTTAAGTACATTGTATGGTGTAAGTCATTGCATGAAAACAGTATTATACCCCTTTTCATGAATGGATGAGAAAATAGTCACTGTTTTGATGATTATTTATAGTGCACTTAAATTGGATAGCTACCGATAACAGTATAGAAAGCCAAGTCAAAAATGAACAGATTGAAGGCGATGAGAATGTATCGTATCTCGAGTATTCTGTGAAATAAGTTCTGGGTGCCAGAAGAAGTTTGGAAGTAATTATCTGATGCCCAGGTGGTGGGTGGAGCTAGTGGTGGTAGTGGTGGTAGGCATTGGCTACACAGGCGGGGGTCGTGGGGTGGAGAGTGCTGCTGACATGACGGTGCACAGGGCATTGAGACTAGTCTAAATTTCTCACAATGTGGAAGAACATGCAGAAAGGGTCCATGTGGTGCAAGTGACACATAGCCCAAAACGTGTGATCGGTGAGGCAGAATATGTGATGCGCCTCTTGGTTAAAAGCACTGAGGTGATCCTTTAACATGCTTACATAGTGAAAGACAGCACAGACAATGATGTAGAGCTTGCTTAAACTGTAACTGACTTCTGTCTCCTTTGTTGGTTCTGTTGGCAAGGGTAGCACATTTTAGTAATTCAGATAGCCTATGTACTAACTAAAGTCCATCTCGATTTGCTGGTTCACCTAAACAGTGAGGTTGGTAGGCACAGGTACACCTGCCAATGGCCCACAGCTGTCATCTGCTTGCATATTTGACTATTGTGCATTTGTTGGTGTGCCATATAAACTGAAATACTCCTGCAATGTGCAGATATGGAACATATGAAGTTCATTTATGACCACCAGGCAAAATGAATTTATCATGTAGCCTGATGATGGTCGCCATAGCAACCGAGACATGTAGATGTTAATAGTATATGATACAGCATATTTTACTATCGTGCATTTCCCGGTGTAATACATACATTTAAAAGGGCGCCTAACTTTGAAGAAAAGCACGGACAATAGTACGCTAGCTTAAATGATAACGGACGTCTGTCTCGATTGGTTGATTCTGATGGGGAAGGGGAACACTTTGTGTAACAGGAACATAGCCTGTACACTAACCGAAGTCCGTCTCGATTGGCTGGTTTACTTTTTTTGGGGAAAGGGGGGGGGGGGGGGGGGTTGTTTGGCCTGTTCCCACCCCGGGGCGACCAAAAACTTTTTTATTCCGGGTCCCGGCCGGAGGGTTCCATTGTGTTGCACA
>Ga0123352_10002913_pt1 | contig 24303 bp, 12 predicted proteins | sample TergutLab28metaG_FD_89700 | JGI IMG/M metagenome (GOLD analysis project Ga0123352, IMG submission 89700) | Labiotermes labralis P1 segment gut microbial communities from Petit-Saut dam, French Guiana - Lab288 P1 | ecosystem: Host-associated > Arthropoda: Insects > Digestive system > Gut ...
GTCTAGAAAACAGAGATTAACGGCTGTGGGGACCCGTTGCGCTGACCACGTGACACCCCTATATCCGCAAAAGTTGGCACTAACTTCGCCGACCGGCGGCGGCCGCTCTGTCGGTATAGTTCGTGTGCGGACTAAGGCCACGGAGTTTAGTTTAGTTTTTATGGTAGTGTGTAGCTGGCAATCGGATTCAGCAAGCTTAGGAAGTGGTAATTGACTGATATCAAGATATTCTTATTGTAACAAAATAATAAAATACCGAAACACAAGAGTTTGACGACCTTTGTGTAGCAGATATCCAGTCAAATTTATAAAACCGTTAAAGGTTATTACCTTGTTAATAGTAAGGCACACCGATAATTCTGCAGCACAGTAAGACAGTAACAGGTTATTTCTGATGAAAATTAGACGTAATGTGTAATATTACCGTCTAGTCCTCAATCCCCATGTACAATTTTACAATCCACTGCTTCACTGCGCCTGAATTCAATAGAACATCCTCGGGCAGCAACCACGTCAGGCGGTGGAAATGAATATGAACCAACGTTTTGAGAATTATTTCTGTTCTCGTCTTCAGGGGACTGAATGTATTTTACATGTTACTTTTCGAGGCTGTCAGTAATTCGGACTACATAGCCGTTGTAGCCTTATCAACGTAAAATACCGACACTTGCCTTGAGCCAATGAGGCATGCAATACGCCAACAATATTAAGTGGTATGTATTATGTATGGAACGTTCTTCGTTATCCAACATCCTGAACTATTCGTTGATGTTTGCCTTATCGCTCTTAGATACAGATTTGTCCCGAGCATCTTGTATTAAAATATTCAGAATTTACAAATAAATAAATAGAGTGAGGTAGCGATTCTTGAGTGCTTAAATTGATCTATTTTGATGTGTGCTGGACCGTGAATCATTGTGATAACTGAAGAACAAGAACCAACTAGATGCTACTTATTATTTTATTGTACTTCTTATAGGCTCAATATGTTTCGGGCACTACTATGCCCATCATCACGAGCTCACGACTATAATGTTGATTACCACATTGGTCGTCTCATTCTTGGTTTGCTGTAGGTTGGAATTTGGGTGCGGTTAGGCTGCAGGCTTTAGCCTGCAGCCTAACCGCACCTAACTTCCAACATATTGAGCCCATAAGAAGTACAATAAAATAAAAAGTAGCATCTAGTTGGTTCTTGTTCTTCAGTTAAACTGATCTACTTTGCACAAGACCGCAGTCGAACCCTTATTGACTTTTGCGGAATCATCAACAAGATTAGCAAATGTTTCCTATGACAATGAAAAACAAATACGAATACCTTCACACACAATAGTTTTAAGAGGTCAATTGGGTCTACCCTCTACCTCAGAAGAAAGACCTTTTACCATTGCTATGCACAAAATAATAAAACTATGCAGAATCCCCCCCCTCACCCTCCTATTGTCTCCGTGTTAAACCCTCTCCACAGCCAACACAGAGCAAAACAGCTGATCCTGATGGGATTTAAAATGCCAGCTTGCACTTTCGAAGAGCCGTGCTCGCTCTATAAATGTCATAACCCCCTTCCCCATCCGCATTACATGGCTTAAGAGTCGGTGTGTGTGAAGGTTCTACTATTCTGCACAAAGCAAAAACGCCATCACCGTCAGGAAGGTCACCAGGTTCTGTACTACAGAAACAACAGATATTCTTGAACAAGGGTGATACAGTATACGACACCAGCAACATCACATCAGTCACTCGAAAGCCACTTATGTACTCGCTACGGTATTTTAGAATATGTACTTACCCTCTTCCACTGGTAAGCACTCTGCTTCCAGCTGACAGTGTCATCAATATTATTCTTACTTCTTAAATTCCTATTCACCGCCCATGAAATTCAAGTTTTCAGTTGAAAGCCAGAGGAAGGATCCCTTCTGTAGGGTAAATTCTCTGTAGGCCGAGTTAATAAAATCAGTTTTCATGTATATGCCAGCCAGCCGTGAAGCACTTATGTCAAGACTTAAAAAACCAAAAAATTGAAAATTATGGATTATAATATTAAAGAATCCTTAGCAATATGTACAGAATCAAGGAGGTTACGGGGGAGGAAGGAAATTGCTACTTTTGAAGTAACTTGGACCAGACATTAGAAAATAGCTTAAAGCTACGAATAAAGGGAGTTAGCTTAGGGATAGTCTGCTTTCAATAAACAAAATGACTCTGAAACCTCTGAGAGGTCGCTGATTTCGCAGTAACGAGGATTTGGAAAGTGTTGTTCGTGAATATTTGCGAACGTAACAGACTGACTTCTACTGTGAAGCAAGTTTTGAACTTGTGCTGGGATGTGACAAATGCATAAATAAGCTCAAGAATTATGCCAAAAATAATAATACTTCAGGAAAATAAATGAGCTGCATTCAAATTTGTTACTACTCCTCATTTAATTTGATGACCTATCATATTCTATTCATGAAATTCCTTCGTGCAAATAAACAGAACACAGAGAGCTGCACAGACCTATGACTTGCTCCTTATTTTACGTTCTTCACCAGATATTAGGGTGATGATCGATACGCAGAGAACATTGATGTAATACCTACACTATTTCGAATGTACACCCAAAAAACAAAGAAAAAAACATGGATGAGAAAAGAATAACATTTGATCTTTATAAAAGATAGTGTGAGATTTTGAAATGGATTCTTCTAGCTGAGGATAGATGCAGGTATAAAAATGTGTTTAACATGATATACAACATTTGGATTCCTTAGAAATCGGGTATTTCTCTATTAGTTGCAAAATGATTAGCTTCTCAAAAAGGACGGTGTTCCCCGCGGTAGATAAATCTGTCTGTGCCCATTGCCCCCCACCTGCATTTTTACTACAGGTAGCGGGAATAGAAGGGTAAGCATTATAGGCCAATTTATCTTTTGTCCCTCAATTTTTATTCTTTTACCCAGAATCTGCCAAAATTCAATTTCAAATTCACAGAAAACACACAGTCTCAATCTTCATATTTGCGCCGTGCATCAATGATAATTAAACACTTTATTATCCGACTAATGCACAATATATAATATGTAGGTAAAGTTAAAATTATAAAATATTTAAAAGTGCTCCAACGTGTTTCGGATCACAGAGGGTTCATCATCAGAGAGCCTTGTACAGTGCTTGGCTACAAATTGCAAGAATGATTCTATCGTGTCCGTTGACATGAACAAGGTCGGTGTTATGGCAGCATATTCTGACCCGTTGTGCATGTGTGCAGTTGAAAGAGTGAGTGAGAAAGAGTGAGTGCCTTCATGAACAGCGAACTACAGACACGCACAACAGGTCAGAATATGCTGCCATAACACCGACCTTGTTCATGTCAACGGACACGATAGAATCACTCTTGTAATTTGTAGCCAAGCACTGTAAAAGGTTCCCTGATGATGGATCCTCTGTGATCCGAAACATGTTGGAGCACTTTTAAATAATTTATAATTTTAATTGTATGTTGTGTGTTGTCATCAAGAGGTCTCTGCGTTGGGCTAATAACTCGTCAGTAGTAGTTCTACCAAGTGTGGTGTGTCTGTTGCTCCATAATTAAAAAAAATCTTTTTTTAATATTTTCTGAAGGACTTGCGATAATCACAAATGATTGATGCAGAAAAAATTACGTTTCAAGAGAAGATAACTGTAATGCAGATGCTAAACAACATAACGACTATGTTAATTATTTTCCGGGATACCATTTTCCCGCCGCTCATTCACCAGGAAACTGTGTCTTGCCTGCTAAACCCTCTATAGCATAAAGTCAAAATTGAATGGGCAGTGACATTAAAGACCAAGATAAAATGTCACAAATTTCTCTCCTCTGCTTCTGATAATACCACGCGACCACGAGTGCCTAATGCATGACTGTATTTTATTAAGCTTGTACTAGTAAACTCGGTGTTAACATTTCTGTACTCGATTTAGTGTTTCTTAAAAAGCTCCTCCTTTTTCCAGCAAAACTCTTAGTATATAAAAAATATTCTCTTTGTTCAACATATGATATATGAGATTAAATGCCACTTATATAACTTCTTTTTTCCACTGCATTAAGCGTGGAATTTCTTAGCATTTTAATATGAAAAGAAATTATGTGTTAGACTTAATAAATATTTCATTCTAATAGAGGATACTCTAATTTGATTCAAGAAAAATATTGAAAACAAAGGCAAGGACAAAAGAAAATGCCTCCGTTTGTACTGTACGTACAGTTCGCGAATAGTATGTGACACGGTCTGTTAGCTTTCTACCAAGCCCTTACTTGTAACTAGTGGCTAAAAATAGAAGGAATTCAGACCCTACTTGAGCCTTCACCGCCAGGTTTCTATTAGGCCTGCTTTCATTCTCCATATCCGGACACATCGATCATGACTGTTTAAAACAAAAGGCGATGAAGAAGAGCACAGATGCAACCTTGACAAGAGCAACACGTTACTTGCAAACACACCTATGCATCACATCACGCCACATAAATTACTGACTCGTTTGCCCTTACACCAAAGAGACTTGCTACTCAAAGCCAACAATTCCAACCCGGGATTGCATGTATAAACGTGCCAAAACAACAGCTCATATACTGGTTACTGCAATGAAAGTATTCAACCAACCTCTCGAATCAGAATTCTTCTCGAGAAGTTCTAAGTTCCTGAGCTTCTTAAGATCTCCACTGGTTTAAACACAAACAATTACATTACCATCTACACATCAGCATGACAATGTGTACTATCGTGAGGCACTTCAATTTAATCGAGGATTCAATACAATATTATCTTCTATGTCTCTCAAGTAATCTGCTTCTTTAACTCTCTCAGAATAAAATTGGGACACAATTCCCTCCACACTGTCCTAATTTTTTTTTTTATTATACCTGTATTTAGTGAAGAGCAGGTTGCATTTTATGAAGCTCCTCATTATTAAACTGACTGCAGGTTGCTGTCACTTCTTCTACCTCTTCGATTCAAATTTCTTACTCATTAACCTTGTCTCAAAACCATTTAAACTTCTAGTTCTATCCTATTCTCAGTGTTTCACACCAAGTATACAAGCAAAGCGAAAGACGTTAATACTGTACATTGAATTCCATACGTTTTAAGGCATAAAGCAAGATGATACTCTGAATTTACAGATAAAATCACTCGTAAATTTCATGTTTTCCTAACTCCTTCCTAAATGTAATTCGGACATATTACTTTCATCAGTCTTATTTTACTTTGATACAGACAGAACGAACACAGCCAGAATACTGTGAGTTGGTCACTCACTAGAAAGCTGACCATATCATTTCGACACATATCCATATATTTTACGTCCCCACCAGTCATCATCTGCTTCCACCCTTCAACTATGTCCGTAATGCACCGGACTCACTAATCTGTTACATTTGGGAAACCCATTTATAACAGTTGCCAAAAGTTAGCACTTGCTTCTGCTGCTCTACCCTGATTGGAGGGTCGTTCGCTGCATTTCAGATTCCTGCTGTTCCATCCTCCCATACTGCAGCCACAGCAAAGTTGACAGACCCCTTGAAAGGCAGCGTCCATTAACACACAGCCAACCAGTATGTTTCATGTCAGTGTTATTTGCGCAAAAGTTACCTTATGATATTTTTCTACACTTTTATTTTGAAGCTTACTTTTCTTGTAATCGCCCTCTGCAGAACGAAATACCTGCCTGCTTAATACCTTGAAACATAGTGAAATCGAGATGGTGCAGTCATTGTAGCGAATAGGCTACTGACCACAGCCCGTTTCCATTCCCGACAGGGGCATTGCCTAGCCCGGCTCTAGGGCCCATCCAGCCTACTACGCAATGTTTACCACGTTTTCCTGACGTACAGAGGCCGGGACTTGGGGTTAACCACTAACTTCTATCTAGTGACGAGGTCAGTAATTATGTATTGAGACAACTTTGCCTTGTGAAACGTTCCACCCTGAAAAAACGACAGTCGTTCAGCGGGTTAATTTCATGGTACATGAACTTCGGTTACCGTACTTGCCAGATCTCGCTACCAGATAATACTCATGGAAAATAAAATTAATTCACATCATCACAAAATATTCATTTGAGATACTTTGTAATATACTTTCCCATTTACTTCTAGATTATAGCCTATCCTAGTCCTGTTTTCTGAATAAATTTTTATGCATTTTCCATTTCCAACACGCATATAACACGTACCGCCCATACAATTCCAATTCCTACTCTACTAATAAACCTGTTACATGCGGTTCTTTGCCAGCATCTCAGCGTGAAAATTCCGATTCAATCCACGATCCTTCAATGCTGCATTTTTGGTTGACAATGTGCCAGTGTGCTATTTTGTTAACAGAGTACTCTTCTGTCCCCTGTAAGTATTATTCTGCCAAAAATTTGCACATATCGTGCGTCTACCACCGACGCCACCTAAGTTTAATAACGGGAAAAGTAGTTAATAATTTGAGTCTGTTTGTATGCTTTGTGACGAGGACTCGATTCTTTTGCTGAAACCAGATTTATAAAATGCGTAAATTGAAAAGTTTCAAATACCTGTTAGATGGAGGGTGTTGATCATTAGCAAGAGGGACACGTGTCTGTCGCAACAGTTTAGTTGGCTGTGTGTTCCTACGCAGCTCAACAACGCTTCATAATTACAGTTATATTCTCTCCGTCGGAGATATCACAGCATAATACTGAATAGGTAGCTTCACCAACTTCCCGTCAACAATTCCGAAGAAAAACAGGATCAGCTTCTTGATTTAAGTAACGTGGAATTTGCGTGGTTTACAAAAAAATTCCAAAGTTTGTATTCTTTATTTACGAAGATGGTAGCCTTTCGTTGGATCAAAACCCTTCAGCGATATCAGCAAGCTCATTACGATATTCGCACTGCCCAGTCACTAGACCAATCACTACGCACACAAATGCAGCCAGTATTATCACAACTTTCTCCTACAAAGTACACCTAATTTTTATATGCTCACGCCTACGCCTTAGTTTCACAAATATTTTCTACACCAAAAATTTACTGACAACAATACTGTGGGCATATTCAGTCTCATTATCTTATTTAAATGCCAAACCCATTTCCTTATGACTCATTTAGTCCATCACAAGTTCAATATTTAATTTTCAATGTTACATATTACAATATGAAAATGATATGAAATTGTATTTACTAATGTATTTATAATAACTTCCCATATACACGCATTTCTTTCCTCTCAGGATGATGACATACTACATACTAGCTAAATGTAACATTCCTTAAACAATTGAAATAATCACAAAAATTATCTGAATTTTATATTTCAATATGTATTTTAAACCACGTAGTTTTAAAACTTGGTATTTCATATCAGTGCTTTGGTTCAACATCTTTTGCAATATCTCGATGTATCCATCCTTGTAACGCACCTCACTAAGGATGGTCATAATAGTGACCGAAACATGTAGGAACAATACCACGTTTTTAATATAGTTCTATACATTTATCTGCATTTGTTGGTTTTGTTACCATATCTTGTAGAAATTACACTGTAATTATAAGCGGAGAAATTGTGTTGAGTTGCTAAGAAAAAACTTTTCAAAACCAGAGTGAAAGGCACAGCCCTCTCCCACAGCTCTGCAAGCATGTGTACATCCTACAAACACTGCTTCAGCTGTTGTTAATTATTAACCTCAAAGGAATTGCCAGTTTGTCTATAACTGAAGTATAGAATCTGTAACATGACTGTGAGCAGAGAATTCCTGAAACATTTGTACGTGACAAAAGTAACTTAACACACAAGCACTAGGACAGAAGAGAAACGTAATAAATTCTCCAAATGACGAATTAGACGGCATATTTTGGCAAGTGGTGCTGGAATTTGGAAGCCATGCATTTGAAAGCGCGCCACAGTGATATAGTGATACAGTAGGGAGCGGCAGAATGCCGGTGTGAGACTAACTGAAATCCGGTTGAAATTATTTATATCCTATTCTGATCTGGCTCTAGGCATATAACACATGGGATTTTTATTTTACTCCAGTTCATTTAAAGACGACGCCAATTAAATCCCTGCGGTTTCAGAAAGATTTACAAGTAACTTCATATTTTTTCATTAAATGTAAAAATGCATGTAAAGTGTCATCGCAAGTTACCGAAGCAGATGTGATAACAACGAATATACATTTTAGTTCAAAATATCATAATTTCTTTAAAATAATTTTCACGTGCTAAATTATTGGTTAAGTTTCTCTAAAAAAGCAAACAACTGACATATAATACAAATCCAAATCTTATAAACATGAGTAAACTTCACAAAGTTTTCAACAACTACTACAAAATAAAATAAAATTCACACGCAACTGCAGAGGCAGAAACTTTCCTTCTTGTAGTGTACACAAACAAGAGGAAAAGTTGAAGAGTCCCGAACACACAGCAGCACCCTTCGCTAAGGGCGCCAAATAATGAAATCGTTAACATCAACACCTGAAAGGCAAAATTTCGTCATTGAGATCATCACCCAGACAAAACTATACAACTCCAACCACAGGCGGTTTTTCGAGCGGCCGTCATCGCGGAGACGCGGTTTCAATCCCAGGCCAATCCATATGGGATTTGTGGGGGAAAAGAGGCGCCGGGTCAGGATTATTCCGGGTACTTCAATTTTGCCCATTCAGGATCACTCCAAAAAAGCCAGATACTCGCGTTGCTTTTATGTCATCCTCGCTTCGTCCCTGAAAGGGGAGAAACTAGACTTCTGACGTACAAGCTTGTATATTGTGCATGTCTGTTTTGTCTCGTTTTAACTGTTAACAAAAGGTATTCCAATGGAGATCACCTCAAATATGTACTTTCCAGTTTTATACGGTCAATCCAACAGCAACAATGACATCCATTATGGGAGCCGGAAGCGACATAAGCGCTACGTAAATAAGGATTCTAAATAAGATAGTAGATATTGCGAAAATATGCGAATTTTTCCTACATTAATAGCTGAATACCGGGACCACAAACATTTCCTTATACCTTTTGGTTTGTAGATGGTGTGTACTAAATATAAGTAGTTAGGCAAGTAAAACTTGAAAAGGATTTATATAGGGAATTTTCCCACTTATTTTGTCCTGCGGCGTATGAACATGACGTTGATGCGAAGTATGAATATTATATAACAATTTAACATGCACAGACTCTGTAATTATGTAATGAGTTCTTCAGGAATACGATAAAACAGGAATAATAGCTGAAGCATTACAAACAAATATATACTTAACAACGTTTTTATTGGTGGAATGATAGACAATCAACCAACTAACTAAACAGAAGTTTCGGCTCCACTGCACCATCATCAGTCCAGACAAGTTATATTCAGCCGAAACATATCGTTATATGACTGATTGCCAAATCAGTCTGCCAATAAATGTACCTTTGATACAAGGTCAATGTACAGTAACAGTAGTAAGCATGGTGGTATGGGGGCCGGAAGTGACGTCAGTCACGTGATGTAAACAAACATGACGGCAGGTCAATGGCCTCTATGCCGGAAGTGACGTCACATATATACAAGTATGGCAGACGAACTTGCCTCCGGCGGTCACGTGATGTAAACTAATACGGTGGATGACCTAATTATGCCAGACAATGTGGCGCCTTAACCTAACTTTAACCTCTTATATGAAAACAAATGACGTAGTATTTAAACAAATATGGTGGATGAACTAATTATCCCAGACAGTGTAGCGCCTTAACCTAACTTTAAACTCTGATGTGTAAAAAATTTGGAGGAAAAACGTGCCTCCGGCGGTCACGTGCTGTAAACAAATGACGTAGTATGTAAACAAATATGGCGAACGACCTAATTATGCCGGACAGAATGGCGCCATGTTCGACGATACATCTTGGCGCCTGGTGCTATTTTGAATGAGCGCTAAACTAAGTTTAAAGTCATATGTTGAAGAATCGACATTTTAAATCTGTGCTAACCTAACTTTAAATTTTGAATTAGTGTTTTCCGCCATTTTGAATATGGCCACAAACGCAGCTTAACACAACTTAAACTTTGTATGACTTTGTATATTTGAAAAGAGTTGGCTGAAGCGGTAAGATTCCATACTCATAATTGAAATAATGTAGTTTCGAATCCTGCTGCTTTAACCATCTCCCTTTTTTAAAGGATCATAACCCAGGTATATTGCAGTAAGGAAAACAATTACACAATTTTCAATTTACAAACAAATATTCAATGCAATATATAAGTTTTTATTTTTGTTAGTACACTTACAGTAACAAATCAGCAGTGTGTGTTTTGGTAGCCGATAGAAGGTTGCTTACAGTGTGACTTAAAAAGCGTAAATTTTGACATACTTAGTATTTGACTAGGCAGTAAGAAAATCTTGTAACTTATTAACACATTGTGATTTAAAACTTGCAGGTCCGTCTTTCGATCATAATTTACAACAGAACTGAGGGTTTGTATATATGCGGTGAGAACGTTTACTACAGAACAGTATTTGGTGCGAAATAGATTTTTTGGAGTGTATCGGGAACAGAACCTGGTTTAACACCTACAGTTAGCTAACTGTAGCAGTCTATCTAAATCGGCAGCAAACACATCAAATCAGCACTCATGCTTTGACGTCAGTACTTCATTAGTTATATAAGTCACATGTTTGTTGATGCACACAATACCGCAGGCTAATTTTGTAATCATTGTAATAAGAAACAACCTTCATGCCATTTTTACTATGTGGCCCCACTGAATCCTAGTTCTTGTGCGTTTTCTTCGATATGGAATGCACAGAAGACCTTCAAAAGCGTGATGGATCTTTTGAGCATGTACCGAAACTCATATATGCTCAGCAAATGTGTACTAAATGTGAAGCCATGGACGATTTAAGTGTCTATTGTGAACAGTATGGTAAGCGTATACATGCGTTTTGGCAAGACCTCGTAGGCAACATTATTATTTACGGCTGTCCTGACAATTCGCGGACAAGGTTTATGCTATTTCACACAACTCATGGATACGACGCACAGTTTCTCCTTAGTAGGTTTCTGGCACTGAGATGGGCCCCGCAAATGATAATGAACGGTAGCAAAATTCTTAGTATGGTTGTGGAGAATCCGCACTTTCTGGATTCGTTGAACTATTTGCCTTTGAGTCTCAGGAGCATGACGAAAATCCTGGACCTCACATGCAAGAAAGTGTACTATCACCAATTCTTCAACACGGCCAAAAATCTAGATTACGTGGGCTCCTATCCCGAACCCAAGTACTATGGGGCTAACTATATGTTAGGTGATGAACGATCCCAATTTTCGGTCTGGTATGAGGGGGCAAGACAAAATTTTTAACAATAGGGAAGAACTGTTGGCCTACTGAATGGACGACGTCAATGTACTGAGGCAAACATGTTGTGCTTTTCGGAATTTGTTTTTGAAAGTGGTCGAGATGGACCCCTTTCGGCAAGCTATCACAATATCGTCTATTTGCAAAAAGGTGTTCCTGACTATGTGATAGAAACCTGATTCTGTAGGTATTATCCCAAGAGGGGGCTACGGTATGGGGGATGGCCAGTCTGTTGAGGCTCTTCAATGACTGGCGCATATTGGTCGGTGGCATAACAATGTTACTCATGCCGGTAATGGGAAAGAAGTTCATATGACTTGTTTACCTAATGTGAAAATTGATGCGTACTGTGCAGAGACGAATGAAGTCTTTGAGTAACTCGGATGGTTTTGGCATGTGTGTCTTTGCATGCCCAATCGACATAAACCCATTGGTAAGACTGAGGAAACTTTGCAGAATATGTATGAGGAAACTAAAGCGAGGTTGCAGAAAATCGAGAACGCTGGTTGAGGTTGTTTCGATCTGGGGGTGCCAGTACGAAAACATTGCTCACATCTCTATGTGAAGAACTCTCCAATATATATTCGGGATGGCTTGTACGGGGGTAGAACCGAAGCTACCAAAACATATTACAGAGTCGAGGAGGGGGAGAAGATCCACTGTGTGGATGTTATAAGTCTGTACCCCTAAATTTGTAAATATGGCAAGTTCTCATCAGTTACCCGAAAGTGTACGTGTGTGCAGACTTTCCCCCATGATTCCTTGGATATGGAGGGTGTTATCAAGTGTAAGGTTCTACCTCCTACGGAACTGTATCATCCGGTTCTTACGTACAAAAACAACTCCAAGTTGATGTTCCCCTTGTGTTCTGCTTGTCCCGACACAATGAACCAAGGCAATTGTACACACTCTGATGAGGAGCGGTTTATATTTGGTACATGGGTAGTGGGTGAGAACAGCAAGGTCGTAGAGAAAGAGTTTTACAAGCTTTTGACATGCCCTTGTACTGAGGTTACAAATCTCATATTCCCGAACGAAGACGTGGCATGGGCATGAGGCAACATCTGCTTTTGAAATATATTGCTTCTGGCCTCAGAAAACACAATTTATCAGCGGGCTTATTAATCGTACGGTTATTGATATCACTCAGCTTGGATGCCCCCACTCGCCGACGTAAGTCAGCCACCCACCAGCTGCACGTTTGCATGTCACAACAAGTTTAAACATGTTTGTGTATTGCGGACGGCATATTCATTAGCTCAGTGAGTCAACTTTCACATTCTTACTATACAGTATACAAAGTGCCCTGCACAGCCTGTATTTCATTAATGTATTCCAGATGACTGCGTGGGGGTTACTTCGACGTAACTACTGCCTCAACGAGCAATAAACAAAGTACGTCTCCATCTACCTCAATTATGATAACCTCAAATTGGAAGTGAAGATTGGAACTCCCTCCGGTTTCGCAGTGCTAAGCGAAATGCAGCGGTTCATTCTGGTAACATTCAAAAGTTATATACCCAAGAATGAAGTGCACGAACTTTGTTACTCGCAACATACCCTGCCAGTGGACTGTGGACGGTATATCCGAAACACTCAAATGCATCTAAGTAAAAAAGATTAGTCACAGCTGATGGACTTGGCAAGTGCTTGCATAGACAGAGAAGTAATCAAATACGGCAGGCTCCAAGATGAACTTGCAGAGTGGTGCTATAAGTGTTTTGAATCTAAATCTTTTTGTACACCTCCAGACACAAATGCCATTGATTTCAATACATTATCGAATGAACTAAAATATAAAACACGTCCCTTTCTAATGATAACTAGATAGCTATAAATGTGGATAATTTAATAAAATTTATGTATTTATAGGTGTGAAGTAAAATGGATAATTTAATAAAATTGTATTAACTTCATTGTATATATTTATGTCATTGTAATAATAAAAATCTTACAATGTATGTATTTGTAAATTGAAATTATCTGTATTTATTTTCCTTATTATAATATACCTTGGATAGGATCCTTTAAAAAAGAGATGGATAAAACAGCAGGATTCGAAACTAGAATCTTAGAATTCAGTCCGGAATCTTGCCGTTTCAGCCAACTCTTTTCGAATATACAATATACATGTAAAGTTTAATTTATGTTTTAATTTAAATTTAGCGCGCTGGCCGCCATAATGCGAAATGGCGGAAATTAAAGTTAGGTTCAATTTAAAACTGAGGCGCTGGTATCCATATTCATAAGGGCGGAAAGCGCCAATTCAAATGTAAAGTTACGTTAGAATAAATTTAAAAATGCCGCGCTAGTAGCCATGTTCAAAAATGGCGGCTTAAAAGTTAAATTAGCGCTCATTCAAAATTGCGGCAGGCACCAAGCTATTTGGTTCTACACGGAGCCACACTGTCCGGCATATTTGCGTCATCCGCCATATTTGTTTACATACTATGTCATTTGTTTACATCACGTGACCGCTGGAGGCAAAATCGTCCACCATATTTTTTACATATGACGTCTCTTGCTTACATATCAAAGGTTAAAAGCTCGCCACACTGCCTGGCATAATTATGTCATCCACCATATTTGTTTACATACTAAGTCATTTGTTTACATCACGTGACCGCTGGGGGCAAATTCGTGCACCATATTTTTTACATATGACGTCACTTGTTTATATATCAAAGGTTAAAATTAGGCTAACTCGCCACACTGCCTGGCATAATGTCATCCACCATATTTGTTTACATACTACGTCATTTGTTTACATCACGTGACCGCTGGCGGCAAAGTCGTCCACCATATTTTTTACATATGACGTCACTTGTTTACATATCAAAGGTTAAAATTAGGCTAACTCGCCGCACTGCCTGGCATAATTATGTCATCCACCATATTTGTTTACATACTACGTCATTTCTTTACATCGCGTGGCCACCGGAGGCGAATTCGTCCGTCATAATTGTTTACATATTACGTCACGTGTTTATGTATCAGAGGTTAAAGTTAGGTTAAGGCGCCACACTGTCTGGGATAATTAGTTCATACACCATATTTGTTTACATCACCTGTCCGCCGGAGGCAAGGTCGTCCGCCATCTTTGTTTACATTTGGAGTCACTTCCGTTCGAGAGGTCATTAACCCGCCGCCATACTTGTTTACATCACATGACTGATTTATTTCTGGGTCCCAAATTGTCACCCTTAGTTCTTGTAGCACAACATTGGTTAAATAATAAAGTTGAGTACAACAAACAATAAGACAGGCAACGTACGTAAAACGTAACTTTGGGGCACTTTCGTGCAACAATTGGTGCAGTGAAAAATCATTAGGTATTAGAAATTCTCAGTGTGTATTTTACCCTTAGGTATTCTGCATGCATTGTGCATGAGCCATATTGTCATCTGCAGCCTTCTTGTTTCTACATTTTTTCATATTATTTCACAAGCGGCACGATTTTCGGGGGGTAAAAAAGGCACTGAATATGAAATTAATGTAGTGATTTTCTCTACAAATTTTGTCGGAAAGTTTCTCATTCTAAGAACAACTGAGCCAAAAATGATCAAAAAAATAAATTGGTCTTCATGTAAAGGACTCTTCATTCTTGACTGATTCTAACGAAATTTAAATTTACTTTACAGGCCTCCAAAAAAATACTGAATATCGTATTTCATAAATATCCCTACATTGGGAGGCTAGTTGTTCCATTAGGACAGACGGAAGGACAGGCAAGACAAAATTTATACTCTTTTTTCGCAATTTTACGAAGGAGCCTCAAAATGAAAGTAAAAAAATAAAACTTTCGTAGAATTATATAACTAAATACATATGTAACAAGAATGTAGAAACCGTAATTTCTTCCCAGAACTTCTTTGTAGTCATGAAGCTGCAAATAATAATCACCGCTTAATAAACTGAATTCATTTAATTTATTTTGTGGTGAAATGGAAAAGAGGAGCTCCTTATTTAAATCTGAAGCACTAGACAGATATACTAGTTGTGAACTATTAAGTTGAACCATTATTGTCACTATTGTTTTCGATGTTGCTAATAGATATTTCCCCCCTGTGGCGTTAATAAACAAACAACAAGTGGTGGACTGAATGTCGGTGTTGAAAAGTGGTTAGGTTTAAAAACCACATACATAAAATAGTAAACTCTAAGCCCCCTATATGAGCGCGCGCATACACACACACACACACACACACACACAATCACTAAGCCAGTGTAATTTACAATACCTACAGTCATAAAACTTTCAACAGTTAGTTTTCATTGAGGCTTTCTTTAATGATATACGACAGAAAGGGTTTAGTATTTTATAGTTGTGTGCCACGTGGGTGGAAAAAAGAGGGGAGAGAGTGCTTGAATACAATACACATTGGAATAATCTAGGTATTGTTTTCTCAGAATTAAGCTTCGGAATTAAATTTTGAGGTCACGGAAGGATACTTGTAAGTTATGAGCTTTCCTAAAACAAGTCGTAAATTCAGTTTTGTGCAACAAAAGAGAAGTTAAATTTAAAAAATTTGTTACGCGTAAGTGAAAAGGGGCATGGGTTAGTGACAACATTTATATGACTTACTCCCTTTAACCAGCACAGAGATACCCATGATGAGAGCTAACACAAAAATGGTGTTATCTGATAAACTGTATGGAATACGTGAGGTATATTGCGACATTTCATTTTCTCACGACTTTGTTGATTTGCATTAAAAGTACCCCGGAATATTATGCTATGTCGACTGGCATATTTTACGGTGTTTCCGAAGAATGTGTTCCCTCAATCTTCAGTAAGGCTTATTCATTAAGTTCAACCTGACGAGATTTTTGAGTGCATTGTAAGTAATATGGCTGTACAAATAACTTTAGTCCTTTAAAATGCGTAATTTAACGCCCTTTTCTTTAACACCCACGACTTATTTATGTTTTAGGGGTGTTACATACGCAGAGAGGACTGAAAATAGAATAAGGTGATTTAAATCAAAAATTCTTTTCTAATTTTTACATTTTATGATTCTCATTTGAGAAGCTCTCATATCGAATATTATCTGAACAACTATATGAAATGCGACTTGTTTCTCCAGACGGACAGAGAATTATCCTAAAACAGGACGTAAGCATGAACTGCCTATTTCATTGAGCCTCGCAGTTTACGGGTATGAGCGGTCTGACATAGACTCTAAAGTCATGGCCATATATTTCGGTATTAACTTCTGCCCCGAAGTTCCTCTAACAGTATATTATTAAAGTGGTGAATTAGATGGTACGTCACATGGAACATATAGCCTCCCTATTACAGGAACCAATCAATTTTATTCTCATAAAAAACCAATCAGTTGATACTGTTCAGGAAATGTACCCTCGACAAAAAAAAATCTCGGGCAGACGGCAGCGTCAGGTGGTTCCATTAAACCAGCACTTTAGAGAACGAGACTGTCTGAGTCATCACGGTTCTGACATGATTCAATACCCAGTCTTCCCCAATTATGTACTTGCCCCAAACAGGAAATCATAACTGCTTGTATATAATTTTGGAGTTGATCACCAAAAACATGGTTTACTTGAACCATTTGCGCGGCTGACAGACCGAGAATGATTTATTGAATTTATTGGCAGCAAATGTTTCAACAAATACGAAATATACTCTATCAAACTTCTAAGTATGCACTAATGTAGGGTAACATTGATAACACCTGGTACGTAGAGTAAACTTTGTGCTTTGTAAGATTTGGTATCTGTTGTTGAGGGTTTGAAATAAACTTTGCAAGTAAATGAAGAATATATTCATGAAGTAGAGAAATAATCTCATATAAGGCAGTTTTTTGACTAGACAGGATTTTGGGGTATACAGTGATGAATTTTAGTATCTCAGTTAACAATAACTTCGATAAAAATCTAATTAACAAAGTGCATAACTAATGCCCGACCAAACCCATGCAGCAGAGCCATACTAAAGAACTAATATTTTCTCAGCCAGTCACGAAATTCCTGCATATTATGTGACTCAGATTTTATTACTGCATCTACAAGAGCCTGCCACTTCTTACACAGAGTCAGATAACCCCATTCTTTCCCCTATCGTATTAATTCTTTGGGATCCACTATAACATTATTCTTCCATTTGCAACTAGGTCCTCAAGCGTCCTTCTTTCAAGTTTATCAGCCCAATATCTGTGTGTGTTACCTCCTGCCTCTCCCACACAAGTCACGTGACCCAATCAGCTTATATTTCTTGATATAACCACGTGTATAGTATTTAGAGAATGGTGCAAGTAATGACATTCCTCTTTACGCAGTTTTCTCCAATCTTCTCTTAACAGAATTCTAGGCAATGGAGATATTTGCAAAACTATAAGTTACCAAAAAATTAAGTAAATTTGGTTCTACTTTCACTTCTAAAAGGTTAATTTCAATAACGCCAACTAAAGTTAGATGTGCATTGTTTTAAAATATTGATATAAATGTGTGCTAGAATACTCTATAATTAAATTAATTCATACACATGTTCGTATAAAAATGCACATGTATAATTAACTTAATTAGTAAGGGCTTCAATACATTAAAATCTAATTAGGTCTCGTGTGTGCAAGTCTCCGTAGAGATTATTTTTCTTTAGAAAAATAATAAATTTGTTATATCATTCATTGTGCAGCAAAAATGTGAAGGCAAGACGCACACCGACCAAGATACTTCAAGGAAATACTGTTAAGGGAGTTTGCCCGGAGGGTGGTATCAGGAAACACAAGGGGAGGAGGCATTAGCGGTAGCCATGGTGACCGATGTGAGGGATGATTCAGTGACCCCCACTCTGAGATCAAAGTGTGACGCACGCAAGGGTTTAGGTCAGGGGTAAGGGATTGATTGGTTCTGGAAGGATATAGCGATACCGAAAGCAAGAATGGAGGGTGATGAGAAGAATGCAGTGATGGATAGCGAAGGGACAGAACAAGTATTGCAGGGAAATGGATAAGAATACGAGAAGAAGATGAGGCAAGAATATCACATATGTAATAAAGTATGAGATTAAGCGAATACTATGTTTCAGTCAAACTGTCGTGCCTAAAATTTTCATTCTTGTCCATAGTATTTCGAAATATGAAAATTCATTAAACACAAATGTGTACCAATAGCAATATTAGTATTAATACACTTACGTAATTACTCCATGGAGCACAGTCCTTCTATAAAAGCTACCCGGTTTTCAGTTAGTTAAGAAATTCCCTGCATTTTATGGAACCCGAAGGTTCATTACTGCATTCACAAGTGTCCACCACTTATCCCTATCCTCAGCCAGCTAGATACAGTCCATACCCCCACATCCCACTTCCTGAAGATCCATCTTAATATAATTTGGTTTTAAACAACAATTTTAATATTAATATTACTGTCTTCTGGGACGTAACACAGAAAACTGCCACCGGGTGGAAACCCAATTGCAGTAAGTATCATATCCTATACCGTATCATATCACATATAATATCATATCATAGTAGACGTATACCAAGAATTCGATGAAAACTTTATATTTCAGTTGCAAGGAAGCAGACTGAAGATGGAAGCAGCTGCTTTATTCCAAACGCAGTTGAATTTCTAAGACACTACTCTGTGCGATATAAAAGAAGGCTGTAGTCTTCACTTGCCCCGTCGTGAGAACGTCACATCTGACTTTTCTAAACTGGAATGGTAATCAATTTGAAAAACGAAGCTTAGTGCATGAAGTATACAGCTACCTGGACTGTAACATTCATGCCACATCATTTGCTCTCATCTAACCTACAGTTGAAGATTCCGCAATCTTTTTGTTATTTCTGCCAAGTGGATATTAATCAGAGGTTGGAGGCCGTAGAGTAATTTTCGATAGTGGAATTTTGCCCAATCTGCCAACTAATAAATTCAAGGTGGATACAGCCAAGGCGTCATGCAGAAAAAGCTCGAAATGTTTCGATGACAGAAAGCTCTTTCTTTCGGACCCAACTCAGCATGTCCTTCCATCACTTTCCCCTTCGGACGGGTGAACACCCATTTTCCGAAAAGTAATAGCTTTTTTCGAATTTGAGACGTGTACAATAGTAACATGTGTGGGCCGGGTAGCTCAGTCGGTATAGCGACTGACTGATGGACGGTCCCGGATCGAATCCCAGTGGGGACGAGATTTTCCGCCCGTCCAGACCGGCCCTGGGGCCCACCCAGCCTCCTGTACAATTGGTACCGGGTCTTTCCCGCGGGTAAAATACAGCTGGGGCGTGCTGCTGGCCAGTCACTCCTTTCTAGTGCTGCGGTCTTGGAAGAGTAGAGCTATACCTCTACCCACTCTCTGGGCCACAACGGGCCTATACAGTTGTAACATAGACGTTATTTCATCGCGAATCGAAGACAGTACGAAGTGTTCAAAGATTATCCTTACAGTCTGATTGTCTAACACCTAAGGAAATTTATTGTGTCAATTGCATTGTGTGAACTACAAATTTTCTTTTGCTACAGCAATAACGTAGTAAAAAATTTAAAAAAAAACTAGTTCTGTAATACTCCGCACAGACACAAGTTTAAGGGAGACAAAGATAACGTAGAAGAATTGCTTTCGTCTGTTCAGAAACGCTAAACATGCCCATGCGCCCATTGGAGGAAATTATTTTTATGTGCCTAGAAAATGGTGTAAGGATGTAAGATAAAAGAGCACAAAAATACTAAGAAAGAGGCGGATAGGAATAGAGATGGAAAAGAAATTGTATTAAGGAAGAGAATGAGAGGGGGAAAAAATAATGCCCCCTAGGAAGAATTATTGGTTCCCTGTCAGACCGTGTGGGGATCTCTTTAGATGACGCCCTTCCACAAATGTAGACAAAAACATTAGACCAAATGGCTATTCCCGAGAGGACAGTCATGGGAGGTCTGATGAACTCTCCCTCACTTGCGAGGGTAAGATCACTCTGATACTGGCCATGACGTCATTAGGTTGCTGGAAAAATGCGATGGTGGCACGCTAAAGTCTTCTGTTTCGCCGAATAATATTATCCATTGTAATTAACAGGTTAGAATGGCTGAATGTTATAAATTAGAATGTTAGAACAAACTATTTCCGGCATGTACACCCACGTCTGCGCTTCCAAATATTAAGAGTAACTGTTTGTTTGAAATCAGTTAAGAAAACAAACAAAGAAATTAAAAATTAGTTTTGCTTTAACTTTTTAATAATATGTTATTTAGTGATCAAATTCCGTAAACATAAGAGACACGGGTAATACATAGACGCACGTTCTGAAACTTTCTTGAAATTCTCATGTCAAACACTAATAATAAATAAACCAGTTTAAGATGGATCAAACACAAGAATTTTGAACAACTTATTCCTAACCTTACAACGAATGTCGATTTCCCTAAGCAGCAGACAGCAATCAGATTTAAGGGTACACTGATTTTTTTTCTAAAAGGTCTCTTTAAGTTGTTAAATGGCAATATCAGAAATAAGGAACTTAATCGAAACACATTAATTGTATTATGAATATTATTTCCTAACCCTATACAAATCACGTATTACTAAAAAATGGATTAAAAAAATTATTAATTTCGGTTTTCAAGAGTTATTATTGATATTAATTTAATTTAGGCGCTAAATGTGTTACAAATCTAACTTCTTTTTGCCCTTTTTTTTTTGGACTGTAATTGTGCATTTATGTGTGTGTGTTTTGTGTCTTGGTGTGATTGTATTGCATCTATTATATTCCGGTTTTTAAGTGGTTAACGTCCTGTTACAAGGGCACTTTAATACGTGAGAATTTAATTGATCTAAATTATTATTCATTATGTGCCAATATATTCTTCATTGACAGCACATCTATCGATTATCAAGGACAAGCATTAACTCCACATGTATAGCCTTACCATTACAAATTTTGGATGGCACAGAAAAGGCTTTAAACCCTTTCTCTTAAAATACATGACTGTCGCATCTTCAGCACACTCACCACCGTTACTACAATCATAGTATTGTGATAATCATAAGCAAGTACACTACACTAATATTAAAAGGGAAAGGTGAAGCTTTCCGTGTCCACGCCACAACATACAGTAGGGCTAGAAATTTAGCTCCACCTGTTCTTCATCTGGGCAATAGATGGAAGAAAATGGTCTAATGCAAGCCCCGCCCTTTCTACTGTTAGGAAATAAGGCCGGCACACATTTAACACACTGGTCGAGTCACAGAGTCCCGGATTTTCCAGGCCTTAACCCAGTCTCTATACCGATCGCTATGAGAATGATCTATATTTACATTTTCCACTGCCTTTCTGCGCCTGTCTTTGGCAGACAACGGATCTTCATTTTGAAACTTGCTGCCAGTTCCATATCTACTGGCACTTTTGTAGAATGTGCACGTAATACAAATCTTGTAGGATTCATCGTGAAACTATTGCTGACATCAGAGTGTGCTGTACGTAGGACCAGGTATTTCGGATACTCTCAGTGTAGCGGCTGCACCACTGTGCATATTAAAACTGTCGCCTACAGTCAGGCCTGTTCAGACTTTTGTTTTTGCATTTTCCTGAAGTGTGTAGAAATTCGAACAGGGAATACGTTATAGTCCACTTTCAAAAGAAATTTTGGCAGTTTGTTTACTTTATACGGAATTTGTCCTACCGCCTACTTTAGCAAACAATGTCGTTACTTTTTATTGTGCGAATATGACAATGAAGAAAAGGCCGAATAAAATTACATGCTGAGGAGCTTGATGAAGTGTAAAAGGTAAAGGTAAAGCAGTACCATTACAGGCCTGGACAGGCCCAGGGGGTTCCAGGAAGTTAAGGTTCCCAGATTTCGTGACAACGGCAAAGGATGGTGGTAGGTTGTCAGCCTTCCACACCGGCCGCCTTTACCCCCAGGAAATACTTCTGGTACTCATTTCTGTTAGAGGCTGAGTCGACCCCAGGGCCATGGTGCGATCAGAAGGATTTTATGTCAATGAAAAATTCACTGGGACCGAACCAGCGACCTTCCGAATTGTAGCACAGCACCTTAACCACTGTGCTACCGCGGTCCCCCTTGATGAAGTGTATTTTCATCAAATATTATCAGGGTAATACAAACTATAACATTGAGATGGGCGGAGTATGCGGCATGCATAGGAGACTAGAAATATATACAGAAATTCGGTTGGAGAATTTAAAGGAAGGAAGTGCTTGGAAGACCTATGCGTAAATAAGAGAATAATTCAATTATGAAGTTTAAACAAACAGGATAAAGAAAAACGCGGATAGAATTCATTTGGCTCTGGATAGAGTTCAATGTCTGTATTGCAAATGGATACCAAAAAATGAGACAATTTTCTCGACTAATAGAGAACCTATTAATTATATATAAGTTTCTGAACCGTTTGATACGGCACAAAAGTTTGGTCCGCGGACGTTTGCTGCCTGTGCCACAGAGACTTCTTAAAATACATGTAATTAAATAAGAAAATCGAATTTTGAAAATGAAAATCTTTTGAAGAGCTTAATTATACACATGCAAACACACGAACTCAAGGAAGAAGTGAAGTTTCTACGATATCTCTACTAAGCTGAAGGAGGATCATCATACAATGCATACAAAGCACAGCACTTAAGCTTTTTAATTGACATTTACATCATATTTTCATCGTCCTTCTCTTGTATGATAACTTTATAGTTTATACATAAATTACGTTTAAAAATAAGGATAACGTCATTAATATTTTGTTTTTATTTAACGTAGTCCCAGCATGCCGCAAAAGATTAAAGAATATTCCCAGAGCGCCGCGAGCACCGACAGACAGATGGACAGACAACTTACTTTCACAGACGGTCTCCTCTTCACGGACTTAGGAAACGACAAACGGTTCAGAGCCAGCGCGTGTGAATTTTTAACAACTCCAACACTACAGTTTTTATTCACAGCTAAGGCAACAGAATTCAATTTCAATTTAATATAGACCTAATTTAATCAAATTTATTACAAAACAACACATTACAATCTATTAGTTGCGCTCTTGGGCGTACAGTCCCTTCGTTGGAATTACCATAGCTGTTGGCGGTCCTGACTTTAGATAAAAAAAAAGACAGCCCATCAGGAACAAAGCACGCTGCCATTGCCTATAGAACACGGATTGCTGTAAGCTGCGTAATTTGTATATCGCTCTATATTACAGTCGAACATAATTCACTAGGGCAGACTGCTGTGGTACTGAAGACGACGGATTTCTCCATCCATGCGTAGCACTTAATAAATTTTCATTACAATGTGCGTCTTACTGTAGGTCTCAATCACAAAATGCACCATATCATCACTTGTGTGGGCATAAAAAAAATCTGTTCTTCATCTCTTATTTACTGTACAGAGACCAGTGTAACCTGTTCTCAGTCTGATCAGTATACCAACATATCCATTGATGAGGGTCCGGCTGTTTTGCAATACAGTATATGAATTTCATCAACAGCAATCGATGCATCATTTAAACGTGTGCCACAGAACACCACATATACAGAAAACTGAACTGTGACTTCAGTACCACAGCCACATATATAAGGGCGATGCTCTAATTCACATAAATCAAGAACTCAGTACCCCTACATTAATAACATGCAAGTGATACGTTCCTCACTATTAACGTATTTGTATTCTTGCCCTTACCACACTGAAATTTGCAACATGAGTTGCCGAAACATGTCGGTGGTCACTATATTATAAAATTTCAGTCATAAAGCCAAAGTGATATTTGAATAAAGGTTGACCAACTAGATGACACTTGCTTTATTATATATTGCTCAACATGTTTCACTAGTAGTGGTTCAGCCTACACTCGGATACCACATCACCAACAGACAATCCCGCTACATAACATCAGCACGCCTCAAGTCAGCCTTCACAACACAACAAGTACTCGCTAGCTCCTGAAGATGGACGTATTAACGTCTGAAACATGTTGAGCAATATATAATAAAGCAAGTGTCATCTAGTTGGTCAA
>Ga0123352_10002914_pt1 | contig 24302 bp, 16 predicted proteins | sample TergutLab28metaG_FD_89700 | JGI IMG/M metagenome (GOLD analysis project Ga0123352, IMG submission 89700) | Labiotermes labralis P1 segment gut microbial communities from Petit-Saut dam, French Guiana - Lab288 P1 | ecosystem: Host-associated > Arthropoda: Insects > Digestive system > Gut ...
AGCCAAACCCCCCCGCCTCTTCTCTTTTCTTTGCCGCCCCTTTCCGTCCCCTCCCCTTACTCTACTCTCTTCCACTTCCAAATGCAGGGGAGGTGGGGGGGGGGGGGGGGGGGGGGGAGTTACTGTCCACAAAATGTGTTTTGATTTTCTCTACAAATTTTGCCAGAAACATTCCTCATTCTAAGAAGAATTAAGCGAAATCTCATAAATGTGCATACGTCTTCGTGTAAAGGATCCATTATTCTTGTTAGATTGCAATCGTTTGAATTTTCTCGGCAGATTTTCGAAAAGCACTCAAATGTCAAAGTTCATGAAAATCCTTTCAGTGGGAGCCGAGTCGTTCCATGCGGACGGAAGGCCAGAGAGACGTGATGAAGCTAATCATCGATTTCTGCAATTTTGCAAACGCGCCCAAAAATTACGCTTCGTTTAAGTGTGTTATTCAAAGAAAATATCAACTGGTAAGATTACACAGCGTCGGTGATAGAACAAACATGGAGCACCGGTGGACTAACGGGGGGAAATCTAAGCACACAGAGAAAACCCTGACCCGATACAACTTTATCCTCCAAGTCCAAAGGAATATGAAATATTGAGAAAAATGAACACATAACACCAAAAGAAAGCAAGATTTACGTACAGCCCTCACTCTCCACGCCTGAAACAAACAAACAAACCAAACAACTCAACATCAAAACACCCTCCCATTTACATCCCCACAACACCGGATGGCACCCAAATTCAATTAAAATGTATAATAATTCAGGAAATCATAACAGCCGCAATTATGCAGCAGTTCCCCGGAGATGAGACCAATATGTCGGTATTCCTCGAAGTGACATGACCTTCGCCACATACGTTTAAATGGCCACTATCTGCCATCATTAACACATAAGGCAGTTTACAGCTTGACTAGAACTCACGGCCAGAAACATGTTCTGCAATTACATCACTCTGGGAGTAGCAGCAGACGTCTGTTGTGTGACAAACGTAATTTGCTTACGACACCAACCTTGCTGCAAAGCCCATGACATAAATTCTGTTGCACAGATGCGAAAAATGCTGGGAATTTGTTACTTATAATTTTCTGTTTTCTGTTCTTATATTACTCGTCCTGCCTGGCACTGTTTTACCTTTGGCTCAATACCATACCATAGTATACAGAACGACTAAAATTTGAAGTTATACAGTATCACCTACAGTAACAGTTATCCTTGACTGAGCAAGAAAATTATGTAACTGATTTCTACAGAACTTTAACTGTGCTGAGATATCTGTTTTTCTGGAATGTGACACCACCCCACCAAGTATTTCGTTTCCGACATTTCGAGACGGCGAAGTGGTGCCCCGAAGTGCACGAACTTTGAAACAAACAGCAGAATGGACACAAGAGACAATTTGACAATCTCCATTCCCGTCTACGATTTCAAATGGTTGATTCTAGATGTCACAGAAAACTGTGTCATACACAAAAATGTGACTGCAAACCTACTCGAAAATGACACAGCTTCTAACAAGTTACGATATGGTCAGTATATGAAGACTTGTATGAATAGTAAATTCACACGAATTACGCAAGAAGCAGATGCTGACTATCCGAATATGTGATAAGATAAAATTGGGAAAACCAGCACAAATCTTCAGAATACAGAGCACATCTAGGAAAACTGCTTCAACATGCACACTCAATGAATGCTGCAAACGAAGAAGAAAGGCAACAGACGAAGGCCAACTACAGGAAAAATAATTATGGTAAATACATTCTCAGAACCCACCATATCTGTGTCTATGTTGGATGCTTTCATTGAGTCAAACTGTAATGATGGGAAAGGACTGTTAGGTATGAAAATACTTCTCACACTGTCTTACAAATACAAAGGCATCCATAGACACGTAACATCTAGAGTCTGAATATAACAAAGACATCTATAAACACCGACAGAAGTACATAAATGCGGCCACCTTCACAACTCCACTGAGCTTCATGATTAAAATGTAAGCACAGTATGTATCTGCACTTACTGGTGACATTAATCATTCTATACTATACAGATACCTCTAATTGCACGCACAGCATCAATGCACTACATACTTCCTTCATAAAAATGTAATTATGCCAGCAACGGTCTTACAGTATAACTCTTGGTCACTCTGCAAAAACTTGGACCATTAATGTAATGACTAACCACTCGACAAGCCTACCACAAATGATGAAAAATAAATCCAAGGACATTCCTCAATACCAAGTTCCAGTTAAATCCATTGCATTGTTTTAATATATGTGCAGTCTATAAAATGACAGCGACCTCTTGCAATGGCGCATAAACCCCAGGCAAATAAAGTTTGTATGGTAGTATCGAATATTTGAGTACCCTCAGCACGGAAGGTGCTTCATGTTGCCCTTCTGACACTTTTCTTTTGAGATGGCATTTACATTTTCTATATACATGTGGACTCGTGGCCTTTATATTCAGCAAGAAAATACACTGGTCTCTTTTACAGCAGTGATCACAAATGGTGGTCACATACAAACAATAAGATTCTGCCAACTCTACAAGTTTCAGAACAAAAAGTATTACACATTTTGGAATAAAAATGTTCCATCCATTAATGCCAATTATACCCAAAACAGTTTCTGATTTTCTGCATTACAAACCAAATATCAGATAAGATACAAAGAGTAGACATTCCAGTGTACTCCACATCACATTTCACACATATCTTAGCATGGAAAGCAGAATTTGCAGGCTGATCACTGAAATGAATTCTGTTCTTTCACCAAGAACAAAATAATTCTGCTGGGAGGACACCCTGGTCAGATTACTGGAAGTCTAATGCTACTGCCACTAGAACAGTGTTGGAAAAACTGTGCCTACAAGCAAATGACTGTTAAATTAAGAAATATTTTGTATTCATCAGCACACACCTCACACTTGCTAACCTGTGGGTCAAGATCCATCAAGACTGTTTTCCCAGTTAACTAACACTGAAGAATCATGAATAAAGATATGCCCTTCTCCAATAAGGTACTCAGAGAATACTTCACAGAAAGAAAAAACAACTGACCCACATTCCAGAAAGTCATTTCATGCACATTCTTTCCAGAAAACCCCAAATGAGAAAATACCATACCACAGACCACTGGCTATACAAAATTTAATAAACATGTGACCTTCCAGTAATATTTCAGATAAAAGACAAATGGATTGCCACTTATAGCCCACATAACAACAGCTGAATCACAGATAACAACATGCATTGCAAGCTGCTAATTTCTGAGTGAACATTTGCGATTTATCACAGCGGTTAACAATCTAAATTAAAGTAAAACTGTGCAGGGTCCAGCTAAATGGATCGAGACCACAACATAAGATATGTCACAGTCCACTGACAATTCAAAACAAAAAGTATCTGTTCATTTGCTCTTGGCCTTGACAGGCCTTGAGTTCAGCCGCAAGGCCACTTGGCACACAAAAGGTGCACACCATAAACCATGGTCCAAATGGGAAATCACATCATATTAAATTACCCACTGTCCTAAAATCTAAAAATGTACATGATCCACTGCCACATACACAAAATCTGTGCAAACTCTGACAGCATTTCAGGTATGACTTCTTGCCTACTTCCACTGAAAAAAGCAAGATGGAAAACTCCCAGGAGCAAACACATGCCAGCATAATACTGGCACCTAATATATTAACAAAATATGGTAAATACAATTTCCCTATTAATATCCCAGTAAATGATTTGTCAAATTCTTTGCTGTTCAAAAAATTACCACATTATTTTGCTTGTGTCATGCAAGACAGGAAATAAAACTTTGGAGTAGTTTCTGCCACCACTGTTTTTGGAAAGAACTTCCACTGATGGCCATTTCAACTCATTTCAGATAAAGAATTCTCATCATAACATTACCAATACATTCCAAAGTTCAGGATTCAAGCCCTCTGGGATGTGATACTGTGTGAGTAGTCCCAATGCTCTGAGGGACCACAGTGCTGGACTGCTTGACCCCAAAGATGAAGGCACTGTGACCCCTCAAACACTGGAACACTACTCATCCAGTGTCACAGCATTACATCCCAGAGAACTTGAAACTTCACCAGCAGCACTTCAAGAGCCTTTCAGCTCCCATCCTAAAACTATAATTCATTTGTTCACCCCTGAACTTAACATATCAAAGGAGTATGTGTAAACTCATTCAAACATACATGAACACTGTAAGAGAGCTGTGTCCTCCAAACATGAATTTTCCTTGCATAATTCATATGAATAATAAAAAATACATCAATATCAAATATTTTAATCATTAAACACAGGATTATGACAATACACAAATTAAGAAAGTTTAAATTTTACAGTGCAGGCAGTTCTCACATGCCTAAAAGAATTGTAACTTGTACAAGGAACAAGAAAAATGCAGGTGACAGTCAAGCAGTATAAATTAAACTAGCAGTGCCAAGGTATAAGAAAGATCAGAAGGAAATTAGTATGAATATATACTGAATCGAAGAAGATTAGATAACTCCAAAAATGATTAACCCACCCTAACAGAATGAACAAAAACAGAGTTTTCAACAGAATTCAAAATTATAAAAAGATAAAAGATGACTGTCCAACACGTACAAACAGTCAGCAACACATTAATTCCACAATCCTAGCAGTAATGGTTCACCAATTACTGCAGTAAAATGTAAAAGTGACAACTACTAATTTATATTCTACAAATGTGACCTTACAAAAGATGCATATTTTTATGACCAGCAGTCAGCATTGAACATTTCAGATTCCAATATTAAGTACCATTTTGTTTCACCCACATAATAATTCATAAAAAGGTACAATAAGAATGTTTCCTATTCAAAAAAAAAAAGTACCATAAAAGGGTACATCTGTGTAGCAACAAAACCAAATACAGTCACTTATAAACATATATCTATGGCCCTGTAAATTTGTTCAGTTTATGTCCTTTGTGACATAACCATCAACATTTTTGCTATTAACATATGAAGGAACACAACATATCTCCATGTTATTACTTCATATGACAGTAATAATTTCCTGCTATTTTCCTGAGAAGCAATGTAACATAAACCAATGTGCAGCCAACCTAGATATAAGTCCGACACTGTATGACTTAAACACTTGCTCATGTTTACACACTCCTCTAAAAGATGTGTACATGGGTCACATCTAAAACTGCATTACCCTGCATGACCAAGGATTTATTTCAAGATGTAATCAAGACAATTAAAAGGATTACAGAAACAGATATCTCTCAGACCTTCGTACACTGTGCCGTCACGGAACTGGACCGCGTATGATGTGGAGAGTGTTACTTTCATAAAGTATGTGTTGCATAAGGAACCAAGTGAAACCTAGATTCAGCGTGAAAAATTTCCATGATACTTAAAATTATGCGTGTTCTATGCCATAAGATGAGACACCATATATATATGCCAACAATTGCACTAATGTTAAGATACAATGATATATGTGTGGTAAACCTAATGTTTCGGCCTTTTTTTTGGCCATCTTCAGGGGGTATTCAAGCAAGAGAAATACATGAATAGGCTAGTTATAACATAGATGTGCAAATTATACAGTTAAAATGCAGAATATTAAAATGGCACTTCTTTCATGTATAGGTATATCAGTTCCTTATTTAGTTTTCACATTCTGCAGTTTAACTGTTGTATTTGCACATATCAATTACAACTAGCCATTAATACATTTCTCTTTGTTGAATACCCCCCTGAAGATGGCCAACACAAGAGCATAATACATAGGATGATTACCAAACATGGTATATAATCATATCACATCAGTGCAGTTGTTGGTGTGGATATGTGTGTATAAACACATGGCGACTTCTACGACATATTTTATGAACATGTTTTTAACAAATGTGATTTTCTTCATTAGTGGCCTATATGTTCCTACCATGCTCATACAAAGGTAATACTGGAATCACTCCATCAATAATCAATGTTTACATTCATTCACTCACTATCATCAGTATAAAAACAAGGATACTGACACTGTTCATAAACATACCACAAAAGAAACAGCAGCACATGATGCTGTCAAATCTGCAGTTATCTCAGGAGACAGGTCAAACTTATTTCTCTTGCTACCACACCAAGAAACATTCCACCCAAAACTTTCGGACAGTAAGTAACATCATGCATACATTGATTGAAAAAAAAGTAGTAGTCCGAAAAAAAAATCCTATTTCAGCTCCACATAAATCAGGTGCTACAATGGATCAATACAGACCAAAAAAGGAACAAAATATCATCCAAATCCATTACACAGTTTCATATGAGTGGATCAAGTGTGATTTAATACTGCCGTATCAATGGCACAGGTTATTCGGCATCAAAAGATTTGAGAGTATTTCCATGTTTGTCAAACATAAAAACACTGAGCTGGCCATAGCCAATTACCCACTGCCCACCTGCAGGCAGTGAGGAGTGTAATGACAAACCTCGGAAGGGATAGCTCTATTTTCCAGATGAAATCCAAAGTGGGTACTTCCAGTACAAGCTAGAAGCATTGCCATTTGAATTAATTTCCTTGGTAATGTCTTCAGAACTGACACACACAGGTATGCATATTCAATTTATGCACTTAATGAAAACACAAAGAAATATGATTTTCACAATATATGACAGATAAGAACATATGAATTCCTTTCTGAATATTGAACGTTTTCTAGAAGAACATCAAAATCCATATAGAACAAAATGTAACTCATTTCAATAAATGGTTTAACCATATGCTGAAAACACAGTCCTTAAAAGACAGCGGATCAGCCTAAACAACACAGATGAACAAAGTAAATAAAATGCAACTCTAAAATTCAACTCTAAAATACTACATTTAAATCTGATGAACAGAAAAAAAAAATACTCAGTCCTGTATGGCAATGAGTGGGAGAGGGGTGAAAAAAACTTTCAGGTTGTGAGAACCAACAAAATGGAAATCTAACAAAATAATGCAGAACTGTCTACATTTATTCCAAGCCTCTTTGTAAAGCTTCTTCTTTAAAAGACTTCTGCAGGATAACGGCTCTACCTGGGCACGACGGTGGGAATGAATACAAGATGCAAAAATGAAATACAATGTGTACAGAATAACAATTAAAGTTCACTATGTTGTGCCAGCTGAATCCAATCCACAACCTATATCCTATTCATTCCAGAACTAAGTAAAAAATTTGCAATCAAAAGTTACAGGTGGTACAACAATTCTGTGGTGCACAAGAAAATTGTCCAGTGTTAGCATGACCTGAAAACTCTGCTTAATATAAATTTTGGTCACTTCCTCATTGAAGTGGGATGGAGAGATTCTGCTAACTGTAAAGACAGTCATAACGTTCTTATCCCCACCACTGAGCCTACTACGCACTGATCAGTTCATCAAGTCATATTTTTTTTTAGCCAATCTCCTTCCTTAAACAGTAAAAGAAGAAAAAAAAACATGTTTACAAGATCATGCAGTTTCAACTTTTGAACGCTTGACCAATTTTAGCAAAACCTGGTATAATGGGGTCACCCCACTGCCATAGTCCTAAATTTCCAGTAATCATTAATAACACCACAGACAAGTGACATTACAGCCACTGACCAACGGGCCCTGACACTACGCATGGTCACAAAGCTTAATAAAAATATGCAACCTATATTACAGTATCAGTTGAATCATTTTTTTTTTGCTTTTGATTTGATGACAACTAAAGAAGCAGTGTAACAAAGATATAGAAAAATATCACAAATCAGAGGTTTTTATTATTAATATATAGGGGATTTTTACAATATGTTTGATCCAAAGGGACCATCTTCATGTAACACACATATCCAAAATTACTAAGAGACGCTGGGTTATGGGTGGTTTATGTATAAATGAGATCTGAATTGTACAACTAATTAGTTACATAAAAGGGTAATTGGAGTGTGTATAGGTGTCATTTTCACTTGCAGACTTTGTGGCAAGTGGATAAGCGAATATTTTTCTTCTTTAATCCGAGCTATCTGTTGATTTTAACCGATGCAGTGGAGGTAATTTTAGGTATGTGAAATGTGTGGAGGGAAGACTTATGTTTGTCTTCAAACAGAGCTAAGCTAAGGATTCTACATCATACGCAGTTTTTAGGCAAAATATGTGGTATTCAGAAGAATTGCTGGTTTTGAACAGTAATTATATTTAGGAGTAAGCTGGGGTTACATGCGCACAGTTGGTTTTATATGTATTATAGTTCTGGAGTAAGAAACATATGTTGCAGCTGTAGCCCATCATTTTTAGTACAGATGTTTCTTAGGATTGCTGGCGTCAAGTTACAGACGATTCATGGCATGCACTGTAAGTTAATCTATCAACGTGCATTCAGGACCACTGGCGATAGGTAGGAGGGGAGAGATTTAAATGAGAAGACGTTAGGAGCTGATAACGGATGCTAGCAGTCCAGTAAGGAAGTCAGTCGCATATGAGTGTGGTGATAGGCAGGAGAACAGAAAAGTGACTGTGTCATTTTCCCAGAAATCATCTAGTTGTTTTACTGGATATAGTGCTCCATTATTTTATATCAAGAATAAACTGAGTAAATAAAACAAGTGAAAAAAAGAAATAATTAAAACTATATGTGATTCGGTGAACCACACTCATTTCCCAACAGAGGATCACCTACCAGACTGAATGCGTCAGGATAAGAAAGTTACGATGGGTGATCATGTAGACAGTGTATACTGAGGTTACGTATGCACTGCCGGATTTATATGTTACAGGCTTCGAAGTAAAGAACTTGATTAGTTAAGAAAACTGTGAGTGTAGTGAGGATTATGGGAGAACTGTATAGTTTAGTGCTGGAGAATTTCCCAGCACTAAATTATACTCATTCTTAAACTTGGCACTAGATAGAGGTAAGTGTTCAGCCTCATGCCCCAGCCACTTTAGCCCCAAGAAAAGGAGCTCTCATTACCCCTTGAACATAAAGCTGCCTGGGACCTGGACCTAGTAAGAACATTTTTGACATGGGAAAAGTCTCTTGACCCTTCTAGGATTGAAGCCTCAAACAGTTCAGCCTGCAGCCTCAGCTATACACTCTGATAACCTGACACCTCAACTTTATTCTGAACCAGATCCACTAACCTGCTCCACACATTAAAAATCATGATCCACAACACACACATAAATTACCTACCCATTCTACTGACAGTCTTTATACCCTTAGGATCACTCAGCAAATCCTTAAAAGATATACACTACCACAAACAAACCTGCTATTGCTGACAAATGTACAAGTGGAGGAAAAAAAAAAGACAGAATAATGAAACTGTATTTGGGATCAAAGAGGATGAACCAAGAGCTACTCACAAAGATGTGTGAAAATGCACATACCTTGTTGTTACTGCTCTGCATCCAGGGTACTAAGCTGTCAATAAACAAACCAATATCGGAACACTCTATTGTATTGTCTGGATCCCCTAGATAATTTATGAGATTCGTGGCTATTGTCAGCTTTGCTTTTGTATCTGTCGTAGAAAGAAGAGGAAGAAATCCATCCATATCCTTCGGTGAAAATGCCATACTGACTATATCACTGGATTCCACCACAATATTTTTAACACCACACTGCAACACACTATCACATTCACGTGCTAACTACAGTTTCATCTTCCATGCTGATGACAGCCACACTCTATGAACCAAACACAGAAAGTTTTACAACATGTCTCCAAGTAAATGTCGATTTATCACTAATGAAGCCATCAGAGATGAAAATTTAATCATTATTCCACTAAACATTCATCCTTCTCAATGAGCTGAACAATTTTTTTGTATGCAAGTGTCTGTGAACGTTCTTGAGTTTCTGCACAATCTTCTTTATTCCTGAAAAGAAACAAAACATTACTAAGACACTAAAAAATCTGCTGTAAATGACACAACACACTACTGTCAGGAACAATATTACCCAAACTTCAATTCAATGCTTGACTGTCACTTGCTCAATTATTCCCCCAAAAAATTGCATAGTCCAGAACACAAGAGCCAATTCTTATAATATGGAAGCCCCTTATATGCAGACTTAAGTTTTGTTCTTCTACCATGATATGTTCTACATACTTTAGCTCTGCCCAGAAAGAGATCTACCTAAACTCACTTCTCTTATTTTCTATTATTCTTCTGAAATGTTACATTTTACAAATTTCTATCCACTAACATCTAAAAGTACTGTTACAAAGTTATAATTAAATAATGCTGTGTATGGCTGACATAAACAGACCATACAGCTTTCACAAGAATGTTCATAGCACCATAATTTGAAAACCACATGTCATAAAAAACAATAAACACTCATAAAAGTGGTGATGTAAATATTACACATATCTGTCACTATCTCCAGTACTTCTTGTGTATTACAGATAAGGGTTGTCAACAAAAGCCTGTCAAAGAAATTAAGTCACAGAAACCAAAATATGTGAAAAAGCACATACATTTAATCCGACCAAGTAAGACCTTGAGGTGTGGTTTTTTGGGATGGAAACTCAATTTATGGTTATCATTTCAGCCATGACTAAGCAAGATACGTGATAAAAGAACAGTAACTGTAATCCACGAAAAGCCTTTAAATTTACAGATCAGTGCCAGAAGTTTAGGTTTTCTGGTTACAATGTGACAGAACCTTCAACAAATATATTTACTGATTCAAAGTTAGGCTCTGAGGTTTCATTTTACTCACAGACAATCATGGAGGCTAGACTTTCAGGTTTCATACTGACAAACAATTTAAAAAATATCTGCTCCACCAAGATGCTGTGGTTTCATTTAACTGGCATGTCAGCTAAACTTAGGTTCTTAGGCCTCAGGTTACTGATGGGATAATGTATGCTGTGCATAATAGTTTCATTACAGTACCAAAATCTCTGAGTTGAATGAACTCACTTTATTGGCACAAAATTAACTTTAATGGGATTATTTGCTGCAAAAAGATTATTCTTCCAGTTTTAATTTTAATGACATACATATTCAACTTTAACACTACCATTCAAAGCTGCACTTTCTTCTTGTGAAATACTTCATTCTGTATCCAGCAATGAAAGCTGAAACAACTCAGCCAAAGCCACACACATCTTAACCATTTACCTGCACAGCTGTCATGTATGTTAGTCACTGTAAGTGCTGACAACTCTGATTTTCTGCTGTTGGCATGTGTGCGATTTCCTCGCAATTAACTAGTGTGCATATGTTACAACTGTATTATCATACTGAGTCTTATATTCCAATCTGTGGACATCAGTGTCATTTTTGGTACACAATTAACAGCACTCTGACGTATGGGCTCTTGAACAATAATACAGTTTCATACAAAGAAACTAACTGGCTACTGTCGTATGGACTAGATCCCTACATTGTTCTTGTTTTTGTTGCACAAATTTAAAACATCTGTGATCAGAATATCGCTGTTAAAATGTTCTATCATGTACGTAAATTTATTTTATCACCCACATAAATCCTTATCATTACGTGACAATAATGCAAAGAGTTCAGTTGTGTAACACAATTGCAGGCCGAAATGAAACAGACTTGTACTGGGCAGAGCTGACAGTTGCAGGCTGTTACGCTGCAACTTCGTATTAACCAATACCGTGATTCCGTACCATTCGCCATAAATATATGACTATCATAATGCTACAGTAGAAATAAAACGGTTCCCATACATGAAAGTCTCTATTTGAACCGGACGGCGAACATAAACACCAACGGTGCGAGTATGTGGTAAACAAAATATACTGGATCGTAAGAATAGTTTTAATTTAAGGCGGATACTTACAGAGGCTACAAAATGCATTATATAACCTATAATCACACGTGAAGTTTATACAGACACATGAAAGGTTAGTTTTCAGTTAAAACTGTACTTTGATACACTCCCATTCCGCTTCTAATTCTAGCAATTTCACACAAATTACAATAATAATTATGTTGCTTTTCCCCTTAAACCTTAATAACTGAAATAAATACTTACCTCAAGGAATAATATATGGTCCATAATAACATTCTTCACAACCCTTTCTTCCGAATACTAGCAATCGCCACAGCAAAACCACCTTCCCAAAATATAATTCCGCCATATTGGGCATGTGCAATGAGTGCCTTTGAGCAGCGATGAGGCACGGACTACACGCAATCTTCCACGGATTACAGCTAACATGGGACATCCATGCAGCTTTTCACACAGCAACGCACTGCAACACCAGCACCACCATTGCCACAGATCATAAACAGTTTTTCAAATGCTAACTGCATGGAGAGGTATTTCTGGAGAAGTTCATTCCCGCACCTTATGGAGCCCGACACGTGTCCATATCCTGAACCAGATCAATCCAGTCCTTACCTTACCAAACAATTTTTTAAGATGTTTTTTAACACTGTCCACCAGCTAGGCCTAGGTCTTTAACTGGTTGTTCCCCTCAGGTTTTCTGCCAAAACCCTGCATGCACCCTCAACTGTTTCCCATATGTGCAATATATCCCACGCCATCTAATCTTTCTCATTTTTTTCTTTAAAAGCTTTAAAAAATCAGCTATTCCAGGATGCATAATATGGGAGAAATTACAGGAAGAGAACATTATTCTAAAAATGTTTGAATAAATCATCGGGAATGTAATCATATTTTAATACCAGTTACCATGGACTAAACCTACAGTCTATGGTCTCAAACCTCACATACCCAAACCAGAAACAGGAACTGCAATATTTCTGTAAATCTTGAATGAACGGACTGGCATACTGCCTATCAGTCAACTATGTGTTTGTGGAATATAGGAAAGTTGACTCAACATACAAGTAACCACAGTAATACCTGCTTGAAATAGAATACCACTCAAAAAATTCCCCCCTACCTTCTACCTCTTTGTACTGCAAAACATGCTTCTGTCATTTACCAGTTAAAATCTTATTCATCACCACTATTAACACCCAGCCACATCATGATACAGGAAAATATTTATTTTCCAGCACCCCTCTTTCTGCGTTGCCAATTTTATGCTACTGTGTCAAGGGCAAATCATTAAAAAACTTGAAATCAAAACAGACTTTTCTAAACATTTCAACCAATGAAAATGTGTACACTATGTTGCCTCCAAACAGGTTACCATTACCTGTTGATGCAGCATCATATTACAGAGAAAACGAATCCTCATTAGCTGTATATCTTGCAATACTTCTTTCATTTTTTCTAATTTACGCTTTTATTCACTACCAATGAGTAACGTTTAAACATATTAGTTTCCATTTATAATACCATAACACAGTTTACAAAAATGCAGAACTTAACTAACACTTGAATGAATTATATATTATACCAAATGTTTTCAGCTTTTTATCATTTTGTGCAACACAGTGGGTTGCAAGAATGCCATCATACAAAAAATGGAGACCTCAGAAAAATAAACTCCCCTAAATTTAAAATGTGTATTATCACATTTTAATGTATGCTACACATTTGTCAATGTTATGTCCAGGAAGCTAGTATACAGTTTACCCAGAAACAAAACTGCTCCTATGTTTACTTGCCACAGGTTGTGCAACTTCTATCTCTGACAAATTGTGTGTGTGTGTGTTTACTGCCACCCCAACAATTACTTAATAGTCTTGCATTTCAGACCTAATGAAATGAAAAGTTTCTTACTTACTTACTCCATGGAGCAGAGTCCTGCTTGAGAAGCTCTCAGCTACCGAAGAAATTCCTTGCATTTTATGGAACCCAAAGGTTCTTTACTGCATTCACAAGTGCCTGCCATCTGTCCCAATCCTGAGCCAAATCGATCCAGTCCATGCCCTCACATCCCACTTCCTGAAGATCCATCTTAATATTATCCTTCCATCTATGCCTAGGTCTTCCAAGTGGTCTCATTCCCTCAGGTTTCCCCACCCAAACCCTGTATACACCTCTACTCTTCCCCATACGTGCCACATGCTCCAACTCACCTCATTCTTCTGGATTTGATTACTGGAACAATATTGGGTGAGGAGTATAGATCATTAAGCTCCTCATAATGTAGTTACAACTACTAATCATTCTGTGCATATTCCAGTCCCAAAACATTATAAAATAAAATGGGTTACATCTATATGCAATAATAATATAGTCATCCCTATAGTTACATTAGCTACTCACTTTACACATATACAGCAAACTTCCATTATTATGACCTCTTGTAATTCAAAAATCCTGACAATACAGCACTTGAGGAGGGTAGTCCCAAAACTGGGGTTCTGCTTTTTTACTACAAAAAAAGCTTCATCAGGGAAACAAGGAGACCTCAGGAAAATGTTAAAAAAAGGCTCCAAGAAGGTCTGCAGTAAAATTGCTGCACCATCGCATAAGCCCCTTGTCACCCACTCCTTCAACTCTTCTGCTACGAAGACCCAAGAAAACATAGAAGAGAACTATGACAACCTTGAACAGGCAGATGGAGGCATCATAACAGAACACTCTAATAATCTGGATAATCTAGCATGTGTCTGCTCCTGTGTGAGTCTGATTAAAGGAATTTTGCTGCATGTACTATCACCCATGCTACTGCTGGCATAGTGACTAGTTTACATATTGGATAACTGGAGAACCACAGTTCAATTACTGACAGATGCAAGACTCCCCCTTCTCCAAAATATCCAGACCAGATGTGGCTTAACCAGCTTCACATTCTATGTGTACTAACGGCTCTTGCACTGGGGTTAAAGCAGCCACACACGAGCCTGGCCACTCCCTTTCCACCAGAGTCATGATTAACAAGACAGGCAACACTCATAAAAACATAACACTGAGATGCATTCACATAACCACTGTTGCCATGGAAAACAATAAGTATTACACATAATACATGTGTGTGTGTCTCCCTTAGGTAGCCAGCATGCAAACTGCATCTTTTCTGCACCATATTTTGTTGTCATCTGTAACCTGTCCAGCTCCACCATATTTTTCCGCATTATCTCATAAACAGCACAATTTTCTGAAAAAAGTTATTGAACATACAATGTTTGTTTTGATTTTCTCTACAACTTTTTGTCCGAAGCATTTCTCATTTTAATAATAATGTGGTGAGACATTTTCATAGATGTACATACGTTTTCATGTAAAGTACATGTTATTCAACAGATTTTAATAAAACTCGAATTTTATCGACAGATTTTCGATAAATCCTCAAATAGGGAATTCTACGAAAATCCGTCCAGTGGGAGCCAAGTTGTTCCATGCAGACTGACAGACAGACACACATGACGAAGCTGTCGCTTTTTGCAATTCTGTGAACATGCCTAAATTGAGTACAGCTACAATTTTACTGCCCCATATTCTTTCACAGTACGTATGCGGACAACTTTACCCTTACGTCACCCATGCTAGTTCATGTTAGAATCAAACAAGTGCAAGCTGTCAATCACAATGTCACCACTGATGATTACCCTCCATCATCAATGTGACGGTACTAAACATGTGTAAAAGCTACAAAACTCCATATGCACATCTGTTGCTTATTTACTAACATATACTTCCAGAAATTTTTAACATAAAATTGGCCACAGCACATTACTTCACAAGTGACGTAAATGCAGATTCCAAACCAAATATAACAAAACACTAACCTATTCAATGTCAATAAATTTGATTTACAACTAGAAAACACATGTGATGTACAGTTTCGTATTACAGTATATTTTGCCAGTGACATGCTATACATTACAAAATCCTCAACATGTCACTGATTTTGGATGTAGTACGGGAGCTTCAACTGGCTCTATTATCACCAGCTTCCAAGTAAAAGTTTACAAAAAGCAAACATCATTAGACATGCAAAATGTAGCATGTTCGTACACTTCTATACAAATGACAAAAATATGTAACACAAATTACTAACCTATCAGTGACTACACACGAATACAGGTTTGCTGACAGCTTTGCGAGCAGGCTTCTGATCCTGCCCGCAAGCTGTCAGCAAACCCGTATGACATAACACTGCTGTGTGTACAGTGACAAACTCCTGGTGATGGAGAGAGGAACTGTCCAAAACATGTAGAGTTTTATTCCACAAATAAACTGACAAATTAGTGCATCTGGTTGGTTTTATTATAAGGACTACACACATTTTCTTAAATTGTGACAATTTTTCTACACTAGAGCCCTATGTGAAAACCACCACTTTAACTGACCCTCTGAAATATTTAGTACGGCAACTTATTTGAGAATTTAAAAAATTATGAAATTAAAAAAACAGTCAAAACCAACTTAGCTAAAAAAAAAAACACCCTTTCTGAATATAAAGAAACAACTGAGGAAACAGGCTCATTCAAAACTTCTAGAAAAGATATTGTATTTCATGCAATATCCAAAATTAAAATGGACAGAACAGTCATATTAATATCTGTGCAAATTTCACATTGCTGAACTGAATTCCTTAAGATTACAGCTGCAGGCAGTGACATTTAACTCATGTAATAGCTGATAAGGCAGTGCAAGTAATTTTACACATACTTACTTACTCCATGGTGCAGAGTCCTTCTTGAGAAGCTAACTGGTTTGCAGCTAGTCAAGAAATTCCCCGCATTTCACGGAACCCGAAAGTTCATTACCACACTCACATGCATTAATTTAATATGTCTTAGACACATGTTGGATTCATGTGTTGAAAAAATTTCAATGAAGCACACTGATCACTCAAAGACAATTAAGAGGGTCATTAGTCCATCGATGAATAGTAGTAATTATATGCCCACCCTTCTCCCCTTCTGTTTTTACATCTTCTTCATCTTCGGTGGCGCTACAGCCCGGGGTGGGCCTTGGCCTCCTTTACAATATGCCTCCAGGCTTCTTGATCCCTTGCTCTGTCTCTCCATTCATTTATTCCCATCTTTAGTCCTTTGTCGTCGTCGGGTATTCATTATGTTCCGAGGCTTATTGTAAGGTTTCGTAACAATTAGTTTTTTACGAGAGGACCAGGGTATCCCCTTTCATCTGGGCCATCACCTTCGACCTGTCCAGCAAGGGTGGCCCTACCAGTAGCTAATGCTACCGCTGGCATAGCTCTTAGGATCATCTGGCCATGCAAGCCCTCTCACCCGGCGGTAGCCTTTGACAAGGTAGAAATACCATGGAGAGGGTGATTTTACATCTACTGATGTTAAATTCTGCAATGTCCACTGATGTCAGGGTTGCAATTCATCAACAAAGAATGACTTTCTGGTTCTCACATGATGATGATCACAGAATCCAGCCAGTCTATTGGATTACATTATACAGTACCCTATCAATCAATATGGTTTTTAGTATACATGGTTTAAAACAATTAAAAATAGAAGGAAAAAAAATTGCCAAATGATGCAAAATTTAATACATGTGGATAAACATGGCTGAATTACAGCAGATGCTCAGAGCAGCTGCTACCCAAGCACTGTTTAATCATCTGTCCAAAAATGTACATATTTTAAGCAATGGGGGGTCTTCTAGTGTCCATTTTCACATAACCCCACTTTTCCCATAAGAAGTATGTGCAATGTAGTTGTGGGTTACACACCATGATCACTTCCCCAACCCCAGCACTGGATGAGGTTCACTGTATACATGAGAACAGCATCCAACACTTAACTGTTACACTTTCCCATGAATTTAAATGACTAATTTTTCTTAACACAGGAGTAATCAATACAAGGATATAACTCTATGACAGAAATTATAAACATTTAAATAAACTTTGGTATGACAGGGTAAGATATGTGTTTGGAAATTTGAAAAACATTCAATGTGATGGACAAAAAATATTCTTTATCATGCGTAAACACTAAAATAGTACATCAGGTATAACAATTTTAAATATTTTTTTTAACACCAGAATATTTGCAAATTACATATGGAACAACAGTTTTAGCCCAGTGTATGTAAATTCATTAGCAATATGCACATAACTAGAACAAAAATTACTGACCAGCTTCACCAACTTCCAAGCACTGGACCAGAAAAAATCATACCTGTATAAAATTCACAACTTTTTCACGGCTTAACATACGTATTCTCTCACACAATACAGCTGCATTTAAATTATTCTACAATACATATAAATGTGTGTGTATATCACAATGTGAATGACAAGTTATAATGGAGCAACAACCGATAAATCTCATATGAAATGTATAACAAAGTTCAAACACCTCATTTTAAGAAAGAAATTAAACAGAGACAGAAGCCAAACAAATAATAAATCTACTGCCTCAAAGAAAAATGTAGGCTTCACATCAATCATTTTATGAAAACCAAATTTACTTCCAACAAACACTTTTACACACGACAAAGAAAGAAAGAAAGAAAGAAAGGAAAAAGAAAGAAAGAATGAAAGAAAGAAAGAAAAAGGAAGAAAGAAAAAGAAAGAAAGAAAAGGAAGGAAAGAAGCAAACCCATTTGATCTTCAAAGACTGACTGAATCAGGCTGCACACAGCTTATCATTTCCACACCATCAGTCAGTCAGTCAGTCCGTCACAAACCTTCTACAGACAGCAGCACACTTACACAGTCCTCACTAACAATAATTAAATCATGTGTAAAAATTAACTAGATAAAAACCTTGACTAGGCAAGTGACATTTAACACAATATACAGCAAGACTGGACAATATCAAGCAGGAGAATGCTGTTGTAACAATCAGTCTTGGCCAGTCTCGGTCCGTCAGTGTGACAGAAGTTATTTTTGCACCAAAGTTATGGATGTGCACAGCAGCTTCTAATTTGAGTTATTACATTAGTTAACTATTCAGAAACACACAAAATTCGGTAACTCCCAACAACAGGACAGGACTTACATAATTCAATTAACCAAAATGTTGGTCATGTGTATGTACACAAACTGAGCACTTTTATTAATTAACATTTTTGGAAAATACTATGTTCATACAGTTAAAATAAAAGGTTCACACTGTCCTAAAGGAATCTAAAACTTTTTTTTAAGGAAATAATGCAACTGTTTTGTGTGTAAAGGATAAATTAGTATGCACTCCATACTCTGTACAATCATCCTCAAAGTGGTAACCAATCGGCAGCTCAATTACAGATTCAATCTGAAGCTCCAATTACACAAGGGACCTCCTCCTGTGATGTGGTGACACAGCAATGGGTAATTGGTGATCAGTGTTTTGAGACAGCATTGTGGTATTATCATCTTCAAGGGTCTAAATGTCCATGATCTCATCTATGGTAGTCACAGTGTTAATGCACTGTATCCTTCCAAGCTTTTACGTTTTATGTTACAAGATACATGAAAACATACAAACAGTGTGGGAAAAAATGGCACAGATAAACAATGGGGATGGGCACAAAACCTCAAAATAAAATAAACTGTAAAGATACACACGGTAATTTCAAATTTTAAGACAAGACCACCACTGCCTCAAAACATTACGCACCGATCACAAAGTGTAGCAAAACCACATTACAGAAGAATGGCAACCTCAATTACAATGCTGTAAAAGCCTAAAAACCCAAATCTGAACAAGTGATGAACCAAATAAACACTAAACATTTTAACTGACAATAACAATGATTTGAAGTATAGGTTCCTTTTGGCCACATTTGGTGTATGAAAATTGTAAATGTAAATGTCAAAAGGTATGTAAAAATGTACAGTGGTGTGGGGAATATGGCACTCATGAATAATGGGAATGGAGAGAAAACCTCGAAACATAAGCAGATGTAAAAGAAACACATACCCTGGCACCGTTTCTTAGCTGTCATGGCAAGAACAAATTGTCAAATGCAGCAACAGTCCAACTGATCATGGCAGCACAGAAACCACCAATGGTCTAGGTAAAACAGATTTGTTCCCTTCTATATTTTGTTTTAATACAATATTTTTTATCCATTCCCAATGCACACATATGCCACTTCTGCCCCATTTCATGATCACATAAAAGTTTCATAGAAGTGATTTGTTGATTTTACATTTAATTTTGTTGTTGGTGTGTGTCTTTTTTTGTTCACTTTGAAGACCATGTAATAAATCCTTCCAGGAGATCAATTCCATTCACTCCGTGCATTGTTATGTTCTGGGGTTTGCTACCCATTTTTTTCCCACATACTGTACAAGGCACAAGAGGCAACTATGAAGAAAAAGAACAATGATCTGCTGAGAACACTTTCAGAATTTACATGCCTGCTGTCACTTGAAGCATCACAAAAAGGAACTAGAGAACTTGCACACTATTATAAGAAACAATCAGGGTCACACTTTGACAGCCAATGTTATTTCTTTCATCACTTGTTTGTAGTCACTTACTTCAGTACTGCCTTGTCTTGTTACAACAGCATCACACTACAGATCAAACACCCTGAGTACCAGGCTTGGTATGACTGTCTAACTGCGCATCCGCCAACTTCCAGAAGTGTGCACGCTCTTCATAGGAATGCTAAATAATGTTGTGTACAGTGTTACTAAGACTATGTTTTATCAACACATGAACAAATATCTTCCCAAACAAAACATAGAGGGATTCCTAATGCAAAACAAGTCACAACTTTGAACTACACTACATACAATGAGACCTACACAATTAAAATTTAAATAAAGCAAAGTCAGAAGGAGGAATGTCTTAAAAATACACCCCTCCCATAAAGTAAGATAAACTGGTTCTCATACCTTTAAATGTCTTGTGATAACAAAAGATGCAGGCATCAAACCTTGTACATCAAAGAAGAAAGAACATCTCAATAACGAAAAGTACGGGAAAATAAAGAAGTTTGTCCAAAGAATTTCAGTGGTGCAAGTAAAACAGTTTGGATACTATGTCTTTAAGAGCCGTAATCCTTTACCTCTGCTGAAACCATAAAAATAAAGCAAAGCAAAACTAATTTTCACATGATACATGCATAAACAACACTTGGCATAAGAACTAAACTGTAAGCAACAAATAAGGCATGTTACCAGTCTGGCACACTGGCCAGTCTGCTTAGGGCACAACCCTGTTTTTGACAGTAAGATATCTGGTATTATTTACGTAGGACAGCATGTTTTATTGAGATGCAGGGTTTGGATGTATATCAGCAGCATTATTAGTGAAATGGTTTTCAGGATATTCTACATTAGGAACTCGCCCTATATGTCTCCACCTTTTTGAGGGCTTATGTAGGTGGGTGAGGGAGCTCATATGCATCAGTTAACTTGCAAGCTATGCCGGTGGCAGCAAAGTTGCAGGTGGAGTCACCCATGCCCGACAGGTTTTGAGCAAGGTGCCAAACAGATATATTCTGACCCTCCGTGTTGAGGTCAAGTATGAGGCTGACATCCTTGCCTCATAAAAAATCTACTGTTTAAAAAGCCTGGCTATCAGGAAGCCCATGGTCCAAATACGGGCTGAGGTACACAGAAGAAGAAAAAATTTATGAACTGGTAAAAACCCTAAAATTACCTTCTGACACACCTACGCCTTATAACTGGCAGTCAACTAACATTACAGAGCCAAATTAAATTTGATTAAATGCTTAGTAGATTTTCTTACATTACAGAAAAATAAATAAACAAACCCCGTAATGTACAACTTCTGGGTACTATGACATTATGCAAAACTGAAGACTATCACAATGGGCTCTTCAGCATGTTTCTTCAAATTATTTCACAACTGATCAGCTAGTATTTATGACACAGTTCTCTCATGTCAGAAGGAATTAGGTACAGGAACAAATACTCAGTGCTACACAGTCTCCTGACCTCATTTATCTATAAATTAAATACAAACATTTGGAATAAGACATCTATGCACTACAGTCACATGCTTCATGTGAATATTAGTAAATACTCATTAATCATGGAAACAAGTCATACAGCATAAAATTCCTATAACAAATCATTAGTTTTAATAGCTTTTAGTCCACAGGCTTGAAAACATGTAACAATAACTTCATACTTCAAACAAACCATAATTTGTGACAGCACGATGAATTAACTTTTTGCTGGAATATACTGAACAGATACCACTGAAAAACTAACTTAAATCCAACACATATTCTTCACATCCATCCCAGAGCAACTACTTATGCTTCCTGAACAAAGACATTCATTTTGCATTAGTTATGAAAAGGAGAGAAATTATGTAGTATACAACAAGTCATCAGAAGATGACAGTATATTCAGCAAAACGTGTAATGCATCAATGTTACTACGTTAGTGCCTTCTTACAATTCATCTCTCTTAACTTCTACAGCTTGGAAGGACACAAACAAGTGAAAAGTGGAACCTTTTATTTGCAATACTGACTAATCTACTGTTTTGTAATGACTAGGAAGTGTGTCATCCTCGTTGTGTGTGTGAAAATTGGAAATGGTATGCAGTCAAACACAACTACATCACTTACAGTGTATTTAATGGCTATACTGGACAACTACATGTTTCGGCCTATACTGGCCATCTTCAAGAGAACTTAACTTAAGGTCCTACTACATACATTGAGTGCGCACGTGGTGCAAAGATCTCTACATACAGGCCTTATTGCTTAAAGTAATTGCACACGTGGAGGTGTGCTTTGACTAGAGGCACGGTGCTGCTAGTAGCTGGTGTCAAGTTTTAAAGGTTCTGGAGTTGTAGGGAGGCCTGTTCTCTGTCCTTCCCAATTAAGAGGAAGGACAGAGAACAGGCCTCCACACAACTCTAGAACCTTTAAAACTTGACACCAGCTACTAGCAGCAACGTGCCTCTAGTCAGAGCACACCTCCACATATAGAATTACTTTAAGCAATAAGGCCCGTATATAGAGATCTCTGCACCACGTGCGTGCTCAATGTATATAGTAGGACCTTAAGTTCTCTTAAGACAACCTGAAGATGGCCAGTATAGGCCGAAACATGTAGTTGTCCAGTACAGTCATTAAATACACCTTAAGTGATATAGTTGTGTTTGACTGCATACCATTTCCAATTTTGTAATGACTAATACTGCATGGGGTTTATTCTGTATGCTGGAATCTACATATTACAATATCACAATCTGTTCATGAGATCCATGGATCACAGTCTTTCTTGAGAAGCTAATAATAAGAATCACTGAGAGTTTCTGACTGTGACAACTCTCCTAACAAACTTACTACACTGATAGCAGTGTTCTAATGGATATCACACTGATATTCCATTCCTCTATAAACATGGAGGATGACAAGTCCTTTATAACAAAAATACAGGTACATGACACACGGACAGTCACAATGTGACACAAGCATCTGAGAACCAATTTACCTCAGCACTCTAAAAATGAAAAGCATGCAGCAGTGGTGACAGATATCACTACCCAAGACACAGTATTCAGGTAATGGATGATAAGTCTTAACACAAGTTAACACATACAAAAGATAATGCAAAATTCCAGGAAAATGCACTACCACATAACAACAATCTCCAGTTGCACACCTCTGGAAATTTAGATGACAACATTATCGAGCACTATTCCTCTTATCATGCAGCAAATTATCATTCTAAGTAGGCATTTAGTTGCTATACTCACATCAACAATACAAGTCTGAATTTTCCACTGTATTTGTCACATGCTGTACTTGCCCAATACAGTGTAAACTATTTTTAAAATAACTGGCCACACATATTAACACATATTTAATTCAGTTAGGTACTTTTCAGGTACAAAATTAATGTGCACAGACATTATGTGCAGCCAGTTTTTCACAAGACATTTATATGACAAAGTGTGCATTATATCAAGGCAGATATATATACATAAACACACAAAAAAAAAAAAACACTGCCCTACTGCAAGTCCAAAGAAAACAAGTCTCTCCTCTGTACGAAGGCAACACTTTTGCAGCAAAAACTTGATTCACAACACAAAGTACATAAAATGATACAACCCATCAGTCAAACCTCAACTTAACACCATTAATATGAACTTATTTTATACCATTATTCTGCAACTAATGTTGTACTTTAAATACAATTACCTACAATCATAAGGTTCATCATCCCCATTGTGTTCAATAAACTAACAGAGTGGAGTGTATGTCCTAGTCTAACACAACTTCATTTTATTTGATGGTAGAGGTGTATTTACATTTACTACCTAAGGTACAGTGGTAGCACAGTGGTTAAGGTGCTATGTTACAAATCGGAAGGTCACTGGTTCGATCCCAGCTGGTGTCACTGGATTTTTCATTGACATAAAATCCTTCCGATCGCACTATAGCCCTGGGGTCGACTCAGCCTCTAACAGAAATGAGTACCAGGAGTATTTCCTGGGGGTAAAGGCGGCCGGTGCGTAAGGCTG